>Ga0114129_10005809_pt1 | contig 17471 bp, 17 predicted proteins | sample RhiMetdeltSRZDD1_FD_80071 | JGI IMG/M metagenome (GOLD analysis project Ga0114129, IMG submission 80071) | Populus rhizosphere microbial communities from Tennessee, USA - Rhizosphere MetaG P. deltoides SRZDD1 (version 2) (version 2) | ecosystem: Host-associated > Plants > Roots > Rhizosphere >... | reverse complement strand
GGTCGTCCTCTGGTGCACCTCGGAGTTCGGGCTCGTCCAACTTCCGGAGGCCGCCGCGACCGGCTCGTCGATGATGCCGCAGAAGCTCAACCCCGACGTGGCCGAGCTCGTGCGCGGCAAGGCCGGAACGGCTGTCGGGCGCCTCACGGGGCTCCTCGCGGTCGTGAAGGGGCTCCCGCTCGCCTACAACCGCGACCTCCAGGAGGACAAGCCGCCGGTCTTCGCGGCGCGCCGGGACGTGCGCGGCGCGCTCGCCGCGCTGTCGGTGCTCGTGGACGGGCTCGAGGTCGACCACGAGCGGGCCGCCGAGGCTGTCTCGGATCCGGCTCTGCTGGCCACGGACGCGGCCGAGGAGCTCGTCCGCGAGGGAGTACCCTTCCGCGACGCCTACGAGCAGGTGGCCGAGGCCGTGCGCGAGGGCCGGTTCGAGCCGCCGCACGACGCCGAGGACAGCGTCGCGGCGCGGAGCGCGCCGGGACCGGGGGGCGTCACGGCGGCGCTCGCCGCCGCGCGAGCCAGATTCGACAAGATCTAGCCGGTGCGCACCCTCGAGGATGTCGCCGGGGCCGTCGGCACGCCCTTCTACGCGTACGACGCGGACCTCTTTCGCGAGCGGATCGCGCGCTTTCGCGCGGCGTTCGACGAGCCGCCCGAGATTTGTTACGCCCTGAAGGCCAACGACGCCCTCGCCCTCGTCGCGATCGCGGCCGCGGAGGGGCTCGGCGCCGACATCGTCTCGGGGGGTGAGCTGGCCAAGGCTCTGCGTGCAGGCATCCCGGCCCAGCGCATCGTCTTCTCCGGCGTCGGCAAGACGCGCGCGGAGATCTCGGCGGCCCTCGAGGCGGGCGTGCGAACGCTCAACGTGGAGTCCCTCGGCGAGCTGGACGTGATCGCCGAGGAGGCAACCGCGCTCGGAGTCGTCGCGCCCGTGTCGGTCCGTCTGAACCCCGATGTGGAGGCGGGCACGCACACGTACATCGCCACCGGCTCCGCGGCGAGCAAGTTCGGGCTCGGCCTCGAGGACGCACGGGCAGGCTACGAGCGAGCCGCGGGGCATCCGGCGCTCGAGCCCGTGGGCATCTCGTTCCACGTGGGCTCCCAGCTCCTCGACACGGGCCCCGTGCTGGCGGCCGGGGAGCGTGCGGCCGGGCTGTGGCGGGAGCTCGGCGCCGCCGGGATCCGGTTGCGTGACCTCGACGCCGGCGGCGGCCTCGGGATCGCTTACGACGGCGGTGAGGACGCGGACGTCGATGCCTACGCAGCAACGCTCTCGGCGCTCGTCCGTGACCTCGGCGCGGGTCTCGTGCTCGAGCCGGGCCGCTGGCTCGTCGGGCCGGTTGGCACGTTCGTCACGCGCGTGCTCTACGTGAAGGACGCGCCGGGCCGCCGCATCGCCGTCTGCGACGGCGGCATGAACGACCTGATCCGCCCGTCGCTCTACGGCGCGAGCCATCCGATCAGCGTGCTCGGGACGGAGCGGGAGCGGGGAACGCTCGACGTCGTCGGCCCAGTCTGCGAGTCGGGTGACTTCTTCGCCCTGGGCGTGGACCTGCCGCTCCCGGAGCCCGGCGACCTGCTCGCGATCGGGCAGGCGGGGGCGTACTGCCGGGTCATGTCCTCGGCGTACAACGCGCGTCCGTTGTGCGCCGAGGTGCTGCGCGAGGCCGGGGCGTACCGCGTCATCCGCGAGCCGGTTTCCGCTGACACGCTCGCCTCGGCCGAGCGCCTCTAGCTTCATTTCGGATAGCCCTTTACGCTCGTCTTCTTCATGGGCCTCGCACGCGTGCGCGAGGTGGCCGACGGGCTGGTCCGGCAGGGCGTGAGCCCGGAGACGCCCCAAGGGTTGTGACGACGCCGCTCGCACGGATCGCCGCCGCGGCCACGGGCCTCGAGTCCCCGGCGCTCGTCGTGGTCGGCGAGGCCGTCTCGCTCAGGCCGCTGCGCCCAGCCGCTCCAGCAGCGCGTCCGCGTCCGCCTCGATCGCGACGGGCTGCAGTAGCTCCGCGACCGGCTCCGGCGTCTTCAGCCCGTCCCCGGTGACGAGCAGGACGACCTCGTCGTCCGGCCTGACACGTCCGAGCCGCACCGCCTCGCGCAGCGCTCCGAGCGTGACGCCGGCGGCGGTCTCGCCGAAGACGCCGGCGGAGCCCGCGAGGAGGCTCATGTTGGCTCCGATGTCCTCCTCGGCGACCGCGTAGATCGCCCCGCCCGACTCCCGCGCGGTGCGCGCGGCCAGGTCGCCGTCGGCAGGGCTGCCGATCGCGAGGGAGCGTGCGGTCGTCTGGGGCCGGACCGGGACGACTCGGCGCTCCTGCGCGAAGGCCGTGGCGACCGGGGAGCATCCCTCCGCCTGGCCGCCGACGAGCCGCGGCGGGAAGCCGTCCAGGAGCCCGAGCGCGGCGAGCTCGGCGAAGCCCTTGTGGAGCTTGGAGAAGAGTGCGCCGGAGGCGATCGGCGCCACGACGACGTCGGGCGCCCTCCAGCCGAGCTGCTCGGAGATCTCGTAGGCGAGCGTCTTCGAGCCTTCCGCGTAGTAGGCCCGTAGCCCGACGTTGACGAAGGCCCAGTCGAGCTCGAACGAGAGCTCGACGGTGAGCCGGGAGCAGTCGTCGTAGGAGCCGTCGACCGCGTAGAGCGTCGCGCCGTAGACGGCCGTGGCGACGAGCTTCTCCGGCTCGAGGTCGCGCGGGCAGAACACGGCGGCCTCGAGCCCCTCGGCGGCTGCGCGGGCGGCGACGGCGTTCGCGAGGTTGCCCGTGGACGAGCACGAGAGCGTCGTCAGGCCGAGCTCCTGGGCCTTGGCGCAGGCCACGGCGACGACGCGGTCCTTGAAGGAGTGGGTCGGGTTGGCCGTGTCCAGCTTGAGCCAGAGCTCGCCGACACCGAGCTCCTCGGCGAGACGCGGCGCGCGAAGGAGCGGCGTCAGGCCGGGCGCGAGCCGCTGCTCCGCCGGTGGGGCGACGGGCAGCAGCGGCGCGTAGCGCCAGAGCGACGGCGGGCCTGCCGCGATCCGCTCGCGGGTGGCGGTGCGGACGAGCTCGTCCCTGTCGTAGACGGGCTCGAGCGGCGCGAAGCACTTGGGGCAGACGCCGACGGCCTCGAGGGCGACGTCGGTCTCACAGCTGCGACAGCGTAGGGCGGTGGCGGGCACTGCACTTCCTCCTTTTGTCTCGCTCGACATCCATCGGGCCTGGGCCCGCCGGGATTGGCACCTTGCCGCTGGGGCAGGTTGCCGAGGCTTCACAGGGCCGGTTCCCTCAGCCTCTCTCGATGCGGAGCGGGACGCGCCCGCTTCCGGAAGCGACTTTACCTCACCGCTCGCGCGCGCGGCGGGCCAGCTCCTCCTCGACGGCGGCCGGGTCGAGGCCGCGCGAGGCGAGGGCGACGTACGAGTGGAACCAGAGGTCGGCGACCTCCTCGATCACGCGCCGGTCGTCCTCGGAGGCGACCGCCAGGGCGGCCTCGACGCCCTCCTCGCCGAGCTTCTGCGCGCTCGCGCCGCGGCCGTCGCGGAGCAGCCCGGCGACATACGAACCCTCGGGCATCGTCTCGGCCCGCTCGCGGACGCGGCGCCACAGCCACGGCGCGAAGCACGAGAGCGAGCCGGTGTGGCACGCGGGCCCCTTGGGTGAGACGCGGAGGAGGAGCGCGTCGCCGTCGCAGTCGTCGCGGATCTCCTCGACGACGAGCGTGTTGCCGGACGTCTCGCCCTTGCGCCAGATCGTCTGTCGGGAGCGGCTGTAGAAGTGCGCCTCACCGGTCTCGCGCGTGAGCCGCTCGGCCTCGTCGTCCATCCAGGCCAGCATGAGCACGCGGTCGCTCTCCGCGTCCTGGACGATCGCCGCGCGCAGCTCTCCCACCGGCGTCACGAGCCGTGTCCCCTTCGGCCGCCTCTTGGGGCCACCCCGGGCCACCACCCGCTTTGGACGCTAGCGGCGAAAAGCGCACCGGTGGGGCATGCAACGCAACGAGTGTGTGCCGAGGCCCTACGCGGCATCGCGGAGCGGGACTCCGAGGCCGCGGAGCTCGGTGCGGAGCTCGGCCAGGCGGGCCGGGTTCTCGTGAAGGATCGATGCCAGAAGCGCCGCCTGGGCGACTTCGAGGGCGGCGGCGACGTGGGCGGCCGAGCCGGCGCCCCCGGAGGCGATGACCGGAACGGAGACCAACGAGGCGACGTCTCGCGTGAGCGAAAGGTCGTAGCCGTCACGGGTGCCGTCGGCGTCGATCGACGTGAGGAGGATCTCGCCGGCGCCGCGCGCCTCGCCCTCGCGTGCCCACTCCGACGCGCGCCGGCCGGCGACGCGGCTGCCCGCGTGCGATCGCACCTCGCCGCCCGTCGCGTCGATCGCGAGGACGACCGCCTGCGAGCCGAGGCGCTCCGCGAGCGCCGTCAAGAGCTCGGGTTGCGCCAGCGCGGCGGAGTTGACCGCGACCTTGTCGGCGCCCGCCTCGAGCAGGGCCTCCGCGTCGACGATGCTGCGGACGCCGCCGCCGACCGTGAACGGGATCGCCAGCCGCGCTGCCACGCGCCGGACGAGGTAGACGAGCGTCTCGCGCTCCTCGACCGTCGCCGCGATGTCGAGGAAGACGAGCTCGTCGGCTCCGGCCTCGGAGTACGCCTCGCCCAGCTCGACAGGATCGCCGACGTCGCGGAGCTCCTGGAAGCGCACGCCCTTGACCACGCGGCCGCCCGCGACGTCCAGGCAGGGGATCAGGCGGGGGAGAGGCACCGCTCCAGGAAGCGGGCACCGGCGCGCCCGCTCTTCTCCGGGTGGAACTGGACGCCGAGGAACCCGTCACCCTCGGCGATCGCCACGATCCCCTCCGAGGTCGCCGTGGCCGCCGGCGTGTCGGCCACGAACGAGTGCGCGAAGTAGAACTCCTCGCCGCCCGGCTCGACGCGCGCCCAGCCGATGCGGGGAACGCGCCCCTGCTGCAGCCGCGCGGCACGTCCGTTGAGGAGGGCAAGTCCACGGACGCCACCGTCTTCATCCGACCACTCGAGAGCCAGCTGGAGGCCCAGGCAGATCCCGAGCGTCGGCCTGCCCACGGCGACCCGCTCCCGAAGAGCGTCGTCGAGCCCGCGGGCGGCGAGGCCTTGCATAGCGGAGCGCGCCGATCCGACGCCTGGGAGAATGGCCAGATCGGCGCGCGCCACCTCGTCGGGGTCGCCCGTCGCGCGCGCATCGGCGCCGAGGCGCTCGCAGGCCACGAGGACCGAGCGCACGTTGCCGGCGCCGTACTCGCAGACGGCGACCCTCACAGCAGTCCCTTCGTAGACGGGATCCCGGAGCCCTCGGCCCGCACCGCGGTTCGCAGCGCCCGTCCGACGGCCTTGAACGCGGCCTCGGCGACATGGTGGGCGTCCCGTCCCTCCGCCTGGACGTGCAGGCCGAGGCGGCCGGCTTGCGCCAGGCTGCGCAGCACGTGGTCGGCGAGCCCGGGGTCGAGCTCGAGCGAAAGCTCGGCTGCCGGTCGCCCGCCGAGGTCCACGGCCGCGCGCGCGAGCGCGTCGTCCATCGGCACGACCGCGTCCCCGTAGCGCGCGATGCCGCGCCGGTCGCCGAGCGCCCTGTCGAGCGCCGCGCCGAGCGCGATCGCCGCATCCTCCGCCGTGTGGTGCTCGCCGGTCTCCAGGTCTCCGGCCGCCTCGAGGACGAGGTCGAATCCTGCGTGGAAGGCCAGCTGCTCGAAAAAGTGGTCGTAGAGGCCGGCCCCGGTGGCGACGCGCACGCGGCTCGCGCCGTCGAGCGCGAGGCGGACGCGAATGCGCGTCTCTGCGGTGGCGCGCAGGTGGCGGACGCTTCTCCCGGACGACCCGGCCACCGGCGCCGGGCGGTCGAGCGCGCGCGCGATGCCCTCGAGGAGCAGGTCGTCGTCCTCGGGGTCGCGCACGGAGGCACGGATCCCGTCGGGAAAGACCCGGACGACGAGCCCGGACTGCAGGAGCGAGAGGCCGAGGGCCTGCGGGTCGTCGACCGGGACGAAGAGGAAGTTCGTGCGGGAGGGGAGCGGGTCGAGCCCGAGCGCGCGCAGTCCGCGCGCGAGCCTCTCGCGCTCCTCGATCTGGGGCGAGACGTCGGGCGGGTCGGCGAGCGCCGCGACCGCGAGCGCGGCGGACAAGGTCGAGATCGGCGCCGGCGACTGGCGGCTGTTCAGCTCGGCCGCGGTCGCCGCGTCCCCGAGCGCGTACCCGACGCGACCGCCGGCGAGCCCGAACGCCTTGGAGAGTGTCCGGATGACGACCACCCCGTCCTCGATCAGGTCGGCGGCCGTCTCGCCTGCGTACTCGTAGTAGGCCTCGTCGACGACCAGCGGCCGCTCGGCCGGCAGGTCGCCGAGCTCCCCGCTCGGGTTGTTGGGGCGGCACGCGAACGTGACGACTGGATCCCGACCGCCAACCTCTGCGCCCGCCAGCTGCGCGGCGATGCGGAAGAGGGGATACGTCGGGTCGTTCGCGATCGCGACCCGGTCGCCGGGGCCCGCGAAGGACCGTGCGCACAGGAGAATGAGGTCGTCCGCGCCCGCGCCGAGGACGACGTTCTCCGGCGCCACCTTCGCGTAGCGCCCGACGGCCGCGGTCAGCTCCGTGTAGCCGCCGTGCGGGTAGTTGTGGACGTCGGCGAGCGCGCCGGCGAGCGCGCCGGGCCGGGACGTCGGAAGCGGCCAGGCGGGGACGTTCCCGTCGAAGCGGACGACCTGCACAGGATCGAGCCCGGTCCGGGCCGCGATCTCCGCGGTCGACGGCGCCCAGCCGTACGACGTGAAGTCGGGCGACAACGCTCTCATCGCCGCACGGCCTCCGCGTGGGCGGGCATGCCTTCGACGGCGGCGAGCGCCTCTACCACCGGCCGCACGCTTTCGAGCCCTTTCCGAGTGAGGCGCTGGACGGTTACGGGCTTCAGGAAGGCCTCCAGACCGAGGCCTCCGACAGCTCGAGCACGGCCGCCCGTGGGGAGGACGTGGTTCCCACCGGTGGCGTAGTCGCCGGCGGCCACGGGCGACCACGGGCCGACGAACACGGCCCCGGCGTTGCGGACGCGCGGCGCGAGCCGCTCGGCCTCCTCCCCCAGGAGCACGAGGTGCTCGGGCGCAAGCTCCTCGACGCGCTCGAAGGCGCCTTCGAGGTCGCCGTTCGCCTCCACGAGGCGGCACACCGCGTCGGGGCCGTGCTCCCGCTGGGCGGCGAGCTCGAGCTCCGCGATCTGCAGGTCGGCGCCCTCCGACGCGAGCACGACGACCTCCGACGGACCCGCGGGCAGGTCGACGGAGACGTCCTGCGAGACGATGGCCTTCGCCTCGCTCACGAAGGCGTTCCCCGGGCCGACGATCTTGTCGACGGCCGCGATCCTCTCGGTGCCGTAGGCCAGCGCAGCAATCGCCTGCGGCCCTCCCAGCGCCCAGACCTCCTCGAGCCCGAGCAGCTCCGCCGCCCGCGCGACCACGTCAGCGCCGACCGGCGGCGTGGCGACCACGATGCGCTCCACCCCGGCCACGAGCGCGGGCACCGCGCACATGACGAGCGTGGACACGAGCCGCCGGGGGACGTAGATCCCGACGGATGCGAGCGGTACCCAGCGCCGCTCGAGGACGACGCCCGGCGCGATCTCGTCCCGCAGGTCCGCCGGCCGCTGCAGCTGGTGCCAGCGCCGCACGGATGCGGCGAGCGCGAGGAGTGCGTCCTCGGCCACGTCCCCTTCGGGAACGGCGCGCGCGGGCTCGACGCCGTCGAGCCGCTCCGACCAGTCGGCGAGCGCCGCGTCACCGCGCTCGCGCACGTCGGCGACGATGGCGGCGACTTCCGTCACGCGAGCATCCGCTCGACGGGGACGAGGAGAATCGAGCTGGCCCCCGCCGCCTCGAGGCGGGGAAGGAGCTGCCAGACGTCCGCCGCCGGGACGAGCGCGTGGACGGCGACCATGCCGGGCTGCGCGAGCGGGAGCACGCTGGGCGCACCGGAACCGGGGACGAGCGCGCAGATCTCCTCCAGCGCGCTCTCGGGGGCGTTCAGCATCAGGTAGCGCGCCTCGCGCGCCTGCACGACGCTGGCCAGGATGGGGGCGAGGCGGAGGGAAGCGTCGTCGGGCTCCTCGGCGGCGATGAGCACCGCCTCGGACGAGAAGAGGACGCCGAGGGAGCGCAGCCCGTTCGTCCGCAGCGTGTTCCCGCTGGAGACGAGGTCGACGATCGCGTCGGCGAGGCCGAGTCGGGGCGCCACCTCGACGGACCCGGTCACGTCGACGAGCTCGACGAACACGTCCCGTTCGGCGAGCAGGCGGCTTGCCAGGCCTGGGTAGACCGTCGCCACGCGATGGCCGCCGAGGTCGTCGATGCTCTCGACCTGCGACTCCTCCGGAACGGCGGCCTCCAGCGTGCAGCTCCCGAAGCCGAGCCGCAGGAGCTCGGTCACGCGGGCGCCGCGCTCGGCAACGAGGTCCGCGCCGGTGATCCCACAGTCGACGACGCCGTCCTGCACGTACTCCGGGATATCGGCAGCGCGCACGAGCAGCACCTCCACCGGCGCGTTGCGGCACGGGAACGCGAGCGCGCGCTCGCCCGGCACCTCGGGGCCGAGCCCTGCGTCCTCGAGCAGGCCGATCGCCGGCTCGCGCAGCCGTCCCTTGGCGGGGACGGCGATCTTCAGGAGGTCGGGGAGAGGCGCGCGCGCCGGTCGAGCGCCGTCCGGTACCCGCCCTCGCCGCGGCGAAGCCAGTGCGCCACGCGCGTCACCGTCGTCGTCGAGGCGCCCGTCTGCTTCGCGATCTCCTGGTAGGGGAGGCCCTGGTCGAGGAGCTTCGCCACCTCCCAGCGGTGCGCGATCGCCTCGAGCTCGCTCAAGGTGCACAGATCCCGGAGGAAGCGCTCCACCTCGTCCTTGTCCTCGAGACTCAGGATCGCCTCGAAGAGGTCTTCCATCTCCGCTGTTCGCCATGGGTGTGATTGCTCGGCCATCGTCTGCCGCAGCATATTATCATGTTAACATGACAGCGCAAGAGAGCTTCCAGCTTGTCCCGGCCGTGGACGTCGTCGGCGACGAAGCGGTGCGCCTCCGGCAAGGCGCGTTCGACAGCGTCGTCGCCCGAGCCGGGGACCCGCGGGTGCTCGTCTCCGCATACGCTGAAGCGCGTCCTCCGTTGATCCATGTCGTCGACCTCGACGGCGCCAGGGAGGGCGCGATCAGGCCCGATCTCGTCCGTGCGCTGGTCGCGGCGGCCGGAACGACGCCGATCCAGGCATCGGGCGGGATTCGCTCGCTGGGGGACGCCGAGACGCTCCTGGAGGCGGGCGCGGCCCGCGTCGTCGTCGGGACGGCGGTGCTGGCGGGCGACGACGTCTTGGCGGAGTTCGCCGCGGCGCTCGGTGAGCGACTCGTTGTCGCCGTCGACGCGCGCGGCGGCCGAGTCGCGGCGGCCGGCTGGATCCGCTCCAGCGGCCTCACGCCGGAGGCGTTCGCCGAGCAGTGCGCCGCGGCCGGCGTCGGTCGCCTCCTCTGTACGGCGATCGACCGCGACGGCACGATGGGCGGCCCGGATCTCGGCCTCCTCGAGAGCGTCCGGGAGCGCTCGGGCCTCCCGGTGCTGGCCGCCGGCGGCATCCGCTCCGAGGACGACCTGGCTGCCCTCGAGGCGCTCGGGCTCGAAGGCGCGGTCGTCGGGCGCGCGCTCCTGGAGGGCGCGATCTCCTTGCCGCGTCGCTAGACCGCGCGGACCGCGGGCCGTGCGCGACCGGCTCGGGGAGAAGCAGCCTGATCAGCGTCGACTCGAAGACGTTGCGGCCGTCGAGGGAGTACGCGGCCGTGAACTCGGGCGCGCCGTTCGCGTCCTCAGTCGCGCCCGTAGCTCATTCGCTACGAACGCTCCCTGCGTCCTTGCCTCGGAACGACCATCGCAGCCCGGCGGCGAGCACCGTTCCGCCAAATCCTCCTAGATCTCCTCGAAGACGATCGGCTGCGCGCCCTCCCAGAGGACGACGCGTCCCAGCTCGGGCAGCTGCTCGCGGCCCTCCTCGATCGTGGCGAAGTGATTGCCGGCCAGCTGACCCATCTTGCTCGCGAAGCAGGTCGCCCCGTACGGGAAGAGGATCTCGACCTCCGAGACGCCGCCGGGGTAGAAGAGGATCTCGCCGGCCGCCGGATAGCTGTTGGCGTTCTCCGGGCCGAGGTCGAGGTCGAGCTCCCAGCCCATCGGCACCCACGCCGACTCCCCGCTCCAGCGGGCCTGCACGAGCTGGCTGCGCAGGGGCAGCATCTCCCTCAGGACGCCGAGGGTCTTCGGCGCCGCCTCCTCCAGGCGCGCGGTGAAGCGGAAGCTGCCTGCGGTGATCGAAAGCACGGCGAGACCTTACACGGCTGGTTTGGCGATTCCGTGGGCCGGGCACCACGGCCGTATGGCAACCTGGATCATCATTGCGGCCATTGGCGTGGCCCTCGCCATTGTCATCGCCTTCCTCATCGAGCGCAGGTCCAGACGCGAGCGCCAGTTGGAGGAACGCCGCGTCGAGGCCGGCGAGCACCGCGAGAAGGCCGAGCTGCAGGCGATGCGCGCGAAAGAGCGCGAGAAAGCCGCCCGCGACGAGCTCGACCGCGCCGAACGGGAACGCGCCGCGGCGCACGCACACGCGAGCCGGGCCGACGAGATCGACCCGGATCTCGACCAGTCCCAATCCGGCTAGCGAAGACCGACCCTAGCCGGTAGCGTCGGAGAGCCGTGAAGCTCTCCACCGAGTCGCTTGCGCTCGCGTGCGCCCGGCACCCTTGGCGAACCATCGGCGCCTGGGTCGTTCTCGTCGTGGTCTCCTTCGTGGTCATCGCGACGTTCTTCGGGGACCTGACGACCGAGGGCGAGGTCACCAGCGCGACCGACTCCAAGCGCGTCGACGAGCTCCGGTTCGAGCGCTTCAGGCCAACGGTCGAGGACTTCCGGCAGCAGACCAGCGAGGTCGTCGTGATCGCGCTCGAGCAGGGAACGCTCGACGATCCCGCCGTCCAGGAGCGCGTCCAGGCGCTCGCCGAGGAGATCCGCGAGGCCGGCGCGACGAACGTCGTCACCTACGAGGAGAACGAGGATCTCGTCGCGGAGGACGGGCAGGCGACCGCGGTGCTCGTCGGGCTCGGCCCGAACGAAGATGCGATCGGCGACGTGGTCAGCGCCGTGCACGGGCTCGACGAGCAGCCCGGGTTCGACGCGGCGATCACGGGCGAGGTCGTGCTCGACGAGGACTTCAGCGCCCTCTCCGAGGAGGACCTTCAGGAGGGAGAGCTGTTCTTCGGCGCACCGGCGGCGCTGATCGTCCTCCTGCTCGTGTTCGGGGCGGTCGTCGCGGGTGTCATCCCGCTCGTCCTGGCGCTTCTCTCGATCCTCGTCGCGATCGCCCTGACCGCGCTCGTCGGCCATGTGTTCGAGCTCTCGGTCTTCGTCACCAACATGATCTTCGGGATGGGCCTCGCGCTGGGGATCGACTACTCGCTGTTCATCCTCAGCCGCTTCCGCGAGGAGCGCAGGGAGGCGCGCGAGAAGGTCGACGCCATCGTCACCGCAGGCGCGACGGCGAGCCGGGCGGTGCTCTTCAGCGGCGCCGCGTTCGTGCTTGCGATGACCGGGCTCCTGCTCGTGCCGAACACGATCATGCGGAGCCTTGCGACCGGCGCGATCCTCGTGGGCATCGTCTCGGTGGTCGCGGCGTTGACCCTCCTGCCTGCGGTCCTGAGCCTGCTCGGCGACCGCATCGACTCTCTTCCGATCCCGTTCTTCAGCCGCGCGTCGTCCGGGGGCGAGAGCCGGTTCTGGGGAAGGATCGTGCGCGCCGTCATGCGGCGCCCCGTCGTGAGCCTCGTGGCAGCCGTCGCGGTTCTGCTCGCCGCTGCGATTCCCTTTCTCTCCCTCGAGACGGGGACGGCAGGGATCAGCACGCTCCCGGAGCGTTTCGATTCGCGGCAGGGCTTCGAGCTCCTCAACCGCGAGTTCCCGGGCCAGACCACCGATCCCGTGCTCATCGCCGTCGACGCCGATGCCCAGTCGGGGGACGTCCAGGCGGGCGTGGAGCGGCTGACCAGGGCTCTCGGCGAGCGTCAGGTCTTCGGCGAGCCGACGGTCGAGACGGCACCTGGCAACGATCTCGTCCTCCTGACCGTGCCGGTGGCGGGCGACTCCGTCTCGGCCGAGGCGGTGGCCGCGGTCCGCGACCTACGCGACAACGTGGTCCCCGAGGCGTTCGCGGGCTCCGATGCGAAGGTCTTCGTCGGCGGCGACACCGCGGAGGACATCGACTACTACGACGTCATGGACACGTGGCTGCCGATCGTGATCACGTTCGTCCTCGGCCTCAGCTTCATCCTGCTCACGATCGCGTTCCGCTCGATCGTCGTCCCGGCAACCGCGATCGCCATGAACCTGCTCGCCGTCGGCGCCGCGTACGGCCTGCTCGTGCTGGTCTTCGTCAAGGGGGTGGGGAACGAGCTCTTCGGCTTCCAGCAGGTGAACATCATCGAGGCGTGGGTGCCGCTGTTCCTGTTCGCGGTCCTCTTCGGGCTCTCGATGGACTACCAGGTGTTCCTGCTCAGCCGCATCCGCGAGCGCTTCTCGCAGACCGGCGACAACGAGGACGCGGTGTCCTTCGGCGTGGGCTCGACCGCACGGCTCATCACCGGCGCCGCGCTGATCATCATCGCCGTCTTCGCCGGCTTCGCCCGCGGCGACCTCGTCATGTTCCAGCAGATGGGCTTCGGGGTCGCGATCGCGCTCCTGATCGACGCCACGATCATCCGCTCGGTCGTCGTCCCGGCCACGATGACGCTCCTCGGCCGCTGGAACTGGTATCTGCCGTCATGGCTCTCGTGGCTCCCGGACGTCCACGTCGAGGGCCACGAGGAGCAGCCCGAGCCCGCCAAGTAGCTACTCGTCCGGGTGGTGGCGCCCGTGGTACGAGATGAGGGTGCAGAGGAGGCCCGTAAGGGCGACGCCCGGGCCGACCTCGAAGAGCAGCCGTGACTCGTCCGAGCGCTCGACGCCCGTGACGAGGCCGCCGACGCAGATCCAGACGGACGCAAGGATCGCGGGCAGGAGCAGCAGGACCACCGTCCAGTCGTGCCACGGCCGGTTGCGGGACTCCCAGAGCCGGTAGTCGACCAGGACGAGCACGAGCACGAGGAGTGCGGGGAGGACGCCGGTGAGGACTTCCCGCGAGCCGATCGCCACCCAGAGCGCGAGCGCGGCCGCGCCCAGCGTGAGGTAGCGGGGCAAGCCCTACGCGCGCGCTTCCCGCGGACTGCGGAAACGGCGGAGCCGCAGCGAGTTACTGACCACGAAGAGACTCGAGCAGGCCATGGCGGCGGCGGCCACGATCGGGTTCAGGAGACCGGCAACGGCGAGCGGCACGGCGGCCACGTTATACGCGAACGCCCAGAAGAGATTTCCCTTGATGGTGGAGAGGGTGCGCCGCGAGAGGCGGATGGCGTCGGCGGCCGCACGGAGGTCGCCGGAGACGAGCGTCAGGTCGCTGGCCTCGATGGCCACGTCGGTGCCGGTGCCGACCGCGATGCCGAGATCGGCCTGAGCGAGCGCGGGCGCGTCGTTGAGCCCGTCGCCGACCATGGCCACGACCTCGCCGGCCTCTTGAAGTCGCCGCACCTCGGCCGCCTTGTCGCCGGGGAACACCTCGGCGACGACGTTCTCGATGCCGACCTCGGCGGCGACCGCCCGTGCGGTGTCGGCCCGGTCACCGGTGAGAAGGACCGGAGTGAGGTCGAGCCCTCGCAGCTCGGCGACGGCCTCGGCGCTCGTCGGCTTGATTGTGTCGGCGACGACGAGCGTGGCCCGCAGCTCGCCGTCCCAGGAGACCTCGATACCGGTGTCGCCGCGCCCGACGGTGACGTCATGGCCGTCGACCCGTCCCGTGACGCCGACGCCCGGCGTGTTCGCAAAGCCCTCGGCGGCCGGAAGCGCGCCGAGCTCGTCACGCGCCGCGGCGGCGACCGCGCGCGCGATCGGGTGCTCGCTCGCATCCTCGAGGGCGCCCGCAAGCCGCAGGACGTCGGCGCGCACGGCGCCGTTGGCGGGGTGGACGTCGACCAGCTGCATGCGGCCCTCGGTGACCGTCCCGGTCTTGTCGAGCACGATCGTCGTCACGCGCTTCGTCTGCTCGAGCACCTCGGGGCCCTTGATGAGGATCCCGAGCTGTGCGCCCCGTCCGGTCCCGACCATGAGCGCCGTCGGCGTGGCGAGCCCGAGCGCGCAGGGGCACGCGATGATCAGCACGGCCACCGCCGCGGTGAAGGCCTCCGTGACGTCGCCGCTGAAGATCAGCCAGCCGGCGAGGGTGGCGAGCGAGAGCGCGATCACGATCGGCACGAAGACGCCGGAGACGCGGTCGACGAGGCGCTGGATCGGCGCCTTGCCGGCCTGCGCCTCGGCCACGAGACGGGCGATCTGCGCGAGCGCGGTCTCCGCGCCGACGCGAGTCGCCCGGACGACGATGCGGCCGTGGGCGTTGACGGTCGCCCCGGCGACTTCGTCCCCTGGGGCGACGTCGACCGGGACCGGCTCGCCGGTGAGCATCGACTGGTCGACGGCCGAGCTTCCCTCGACGACGACGCCGTCCGTCGCGATCTTCTCGCCGGGCCGGACGACGAACAGGTCGCCGACGCCGAGCTCCTCGACAGGCGCGGCGACCTCGACGCCGTCGCGCAGCACGCGAGCCTCCTTCGCGCCGAGCTCGAGGAGGGCCCGCAGGGCGGCGCCGGAGCGGCGGCGCGCACGCGTCTCCAGCCAGCGCCCGAGCAGGATGAGCGTCGTGATCACGCTCGCCACCTCGAAATAGACCTCCGCATCCTCGAGGGCGAGGAGCGCGACGACCGACCAGACGTAGGCGGCGGTCGTGCCGAGTGAGATGAGCGTGTCCATCGAGGCCGCGCCATGACGCGCGTTCGCGAGCGCGGCGCGGTGGAACGGCCAGCCGGCCCAGGCCCAGACCGGGGTGGTGAGCGCGAACGCGACCCACTCCCACCCCTCGAAGCCGAAGGGCGGCACCATGGCGATGAGCGCGACGGGCACGGTCAGGGTCGCGGCGACCGCAAGCCGCCGCCCAAGTAGCAGAGTGTTGCCTGCGCTCTCGCGCTCGTCGCCGTGAACGTTCGCGCCGTAGCCGACGCCCTTGACCGCCGCGACGAGGTCCTCGACCGAGACGCGCGGCTCGTCGAAGCGGACCGCGGCCTCCTCGGTGGCGAGATTGACGGACGCGTCGACTCCGTCCAGCTTGTTGAGCGCCTTCTCGATGCGCGCGGCGCAGGCCGCGCAGGTCATGCCCTCGAGCTCGAGACGGACGGTGCTCATTCGCTCCGAACTATACCCGCTAGGGGTATATGAAGGCCTCGTCCAGAACCCGCCCCATCGGGCCGATCGCCCGCACGCGGAGCTGGGTCGGGCTCGCCAGGATGTGGAGCCAGCCGCGGACGGCGCGGGCGGCGCGGCGCTTGGGGAAACCGCTCGGGCAGCTCCGCAGCGGATAAAGGCCGGCGCCTCCGCCGCCGTGCACGACGTAGGTGACGCCGTTCCGGGGCCCGAAGCGCTGGTAGTTGTGGTCATGGCCCGAGAGGACGAGCTTGACGCCCTGCTGCTCGAACAACGGCGCGAGCTGCCGCCGCATCTCCGCGACGCCGCCGTACTCGCCGCAGCTGAAGGGCGGGTGGTGGAACGCGACGATCTTCCACGGCGCGGCCGAGCTCGCCAGCGCCTGGTCGAGCCAGCGTCGCTGCGCCGCGACGCTGCGGTTCGAGTTGATGAGGAAGAGCGCCACGTCGCCGACCGCCCGCCGGTAGAAGTCCCCGCGGATCCCGAGGAGCTCGTGCTGGTAGCGGCCCCCCTGCACGCGCACGTCGTGGTTTCCGAGCGTGCCGGCCACGACGAGGCCGTCCTCGGCGGCCCAGCCGAACGAGTCGAGCCAGTTGCGCCGGAATGCGCTCGGGCTCTCCGTGTAGTCGTTGTCGCCGAGCGTCACGAGCGCATCCGTCTGGGAGCCGGACGCAAGCTGCTCCATGGCGGCGCCCATCTGGCGCTCGGTCGCGCCGCCGACGCCGAAGTCGCCGATGGCGAGGATGCCGGTGTCAGCCCCGGCTGCAACAGGAAGAAGCAGGCCGAGCGCAACCGCGGCGGTAGCGATGTGCCCAAGCGGTGTCCGGATGGTGAACCTGTACCATGCCGCGCGCGTTGAAGCTCTCGCTCGTCCCGCGCACCAACGAGTTCTACGACCTCTTCTCGAGGGCGGGCGAGAACACGCTCGAGGCCGCACGGCTGATCGAGCGGCGCTTCCGAGAGTACCCGAGTACCTCGGTCACCCAGGCGGACATCAAGGCGATCGAGCACGAGGGCGACACGATCACCCGCGAGCTGATCCAGCTCCTGAACACGCAGTACATCACCCCGTTCGACCGCGAGGACATCTTTGCGCTCGCCACCCGGGTGGACGACGTCGTCGACCACATGGACGAAGCGTCCGAGCTCCTGGATCTCTACGGCGTCGAGTCGCCGACCCGTCAGGCCATCGAGCAGTGCCGGATCCTCGTCGGAGCGGCCGAGCACCTCGCGACCGCACTCAAGGAGCTGAAGGGCCTCAACGGGGTCGAGCGGGAGCTCGTCGCCCTGAAGGAGCTCGAGGACGAGGGCGACCGGGTCGTGCACGACGCGATCGCGGACCTTTTCCGCGACCCGCGCATAGACCCGCTCATCGTCATCCGCTGGAAGGACATCTTCGAGGCGCTCGAGGATGCGCTCGACGCCTGCGAGACGGCGGCGAACGTCGTGGGGAACATCGTGGTCAAGAACGCCTAGCGGGGCGGCGTGGAGGATCTCACCCTCGTCGCAGTCGTCGCGGTCGCGCTCTTCTTCGACTTCACGAACGGCTTCCACGACACGGCGAACTCGATCGCCACCAGCGTCTCGACGCGCGCCCTCGCTCCCCGGCCCGCGGTCCTCATGGCGGCGATCCTGAATGTCGCCGGCGCGTTCGTCTCCTTCGAGGTCGCGGCGACGATCGCCAAGGACATCGTCGAGCCGGGGGTCATCACGCTGGACATCGTCCTCGCGGGCCTCGTCGGCGCGATCACCTGGAACCTGATCACCTGGTACATGGGGCTGCCCTCGAGCTCGAGCCACGCGCTCATCGGCGGCGTCGCCGGTTCGGCCATCGCCGCGGGTGGGTTCGACGTCGTGCAGTGGAACGGCCTCGTCGAGAAGGTCGCGATCCCGTCGCTCCTGGCGCCGCTCTTCGGGATCGTGACCGCCGCCGCGCTCATGCTCGCGCTCATGTGGATCGTGCGGCGCCGTGCCCCGGGGCTCGTGAACCGCGTCTTCCGGCGCCTCCAGCTCATCTCCGGCGCCTTCGTCGCCTTCACCCACGGCCAGAACGACGCGCAGAAGACGATGGGCATCATCGCGCTCGCCCTGGTGGCCTCCGGGCACCTCGCGCCCGACTTCGACCGG
>Ga0114129_10005808_pt1 | contig 17471 bp, 19 predicted proteins | sample RhiMetdeltSRZDD1_FD_80071 | JGI IMG/M metagenome (GOLD analysis project Ga0114129, IMG submission 80071) | Populus rhizosphere microbial communities from Tennessee, USA - Rhizosphere MetaG P. deltoides SRZDD1 (version 2) (version 2) | ecosystem: Host-associated > Plants > Roots > Rhizosphere >... | reverse complement strand
TTGTATCGCGACCTGATCAATGGGTCGCAGGAGTATCGCGAGTCCTCGCAGGAATGGGAAGGCGATATCGCGTTCGTCATGGAGGCCGAGCCAGACCGCGGCGTTCCCGAGGACCTGGTCGCGTGGCTCGACCTGTGGCACGGCGAGTGCCGCGGCGCGCGCATGATCTCGGCGGACGAGGGTGAGGGGGCCGCCTACGGCATCCGCGCGCCGTACTCGCGCTGGCGCGAGGTGCTCGAGGGCCGGCTCGAGCCCGTCAAGGCGATGGTGCAGGGCAAGCTCAAGCTCCGAGGAGACCTCGCCGAGATCGTTCGGCACGTGCGCGCGGCCAGCGAGCTCGTCCACCTGACCACGCTGGTCCCGACGGACTTCCTCGACGCCGCCTGATCGATGCGGGCCGTCGTCTACCGCGGCGTCGGCGAGGTCGAGGTCGCCGACGTCCCCGATCCGGAGATCCTCGAGCCCGGCGACGCGATCGTCCGCATCGGCCTTACGGCGATCTGCGGCTCGGACCTGCACCTGTTCCACGGCAAGGCGCCGCTCGAGCCCGGCGACACGATCGGCCACGAGGCGATCGGCGTGGTCGAGCGGGTGGGTTCGACCGTGGCGCGGTTCGCCCCCGGCGACCGTGTGGTCGTCTCCTTCACGGTCGCCGACGGCACGTGCTGGTTCTGCCGCGCGGGGCAGACGCAGCTCTGCGAGGACTTCAAGTACTTCGGCTACGGGCTGTTCGGCGGCAGCCTGGGCGGCGCGCAGGCCGAGCTCCTGCGCGTTCCGATCGCGGACGTGAACCTCCTGCCGGTTCCCGAGGGACTCGACGACGAGCGCGCCCTGTTCGTGGGCGACGCCCTGACGACCGGCGTGTACGCCGCCGGCCTGGCCGAGATTCGGCCTGGCGACACGGTGGCGGTCGTCGGTGCCGGGCCCGTCGGCTTCTTCTGCGCCCAGGCCGCGCGCCTGGGCACCGACACCGTGCTCGCGATCGACCTCGACCCAGCCAGGCTCGCGGTCGCCGAACGTGACGGCTCGATCCCGATCGACGCATCAGCCCGCAACGCACAGACGGCAGTGTTCGAGCACACGGACGGGCGCGGCGCCGATGTGGTGATCGAGGCGGTCGGCACGCCCGCCGCGTTCGAGCGGTCGCTGGACGTCGTCCGGCGCGGCGGGACCGTGGTGGTGATGGGCGTGTACACCAGCGAACTCGTGCAGGCGCAGATCGGCGTGTGGTGGATCCGCGCGCTGCAGCTCCGGTTCGCCGGCACCACCCCGATCCACGCGTGGTGGGACCGAGCGATGACCGAGGTGGTCGCGGGACGGCTCGACCCGACCCGGATCGTCTCGCACCGGCTGTCCCTGGAGGAGGCCCCGAAGGGCTACGAACTGTTCGATGGGCGACAGGCCACCAAGGTCCTGTTGAAGCCGTGATCGTGCGGTTCGCCGACGCCGACCCCAACGGGCTGGCCGACCTGGTGGGGCGGCTCATCGACGCGAACCTCCTGGAGCATCCGGACCGCCGGCGGCTGCTCGGTACGGCGCGCGTCGAGCTCTCGGCCTCCGACGCGGACATGCATGCCACGCTGGACATCGGGCGGGGCGGCGTCCTGGTCTCGAACGGCCGGGCGGGCGGGCGTGCGCATCTGCGCGTCCGGGCCGATGCCTACGACCTGGTCGAGTTCGCGGGGGCGCCGCTCCGGCTCGGCCTGCCTGACGTGTTCGACGCCGAGGGCCGCGCCGCGCTCGGCCGGGTGCTCCGCGGCCACGTGCGAGTATCGGGCATGCTCCGGCACCCGATCCGGCTCTCGCGGTTCAACCGCCTGCTCTCGGTCGCACGATGAGCGCGAGCGTCGAACCCGTCCCGCTCCCGGCGCCGCCGCAGCGGCAGCGGCGGTGGGTGCCGGTGCTCGTGCTCGCCGTGGTCATGGTGGGCATCGTCTCGGGCGGGTACGTGACCGCGGACGCGCTGGGTCGCGCCGGCGGCGACACCGTCGTCGTGAGCCCGTCGGTGACCGTCACCGCGCTGCCCGGCTGGGAGCTCGCGGGCCGCTTCGAGGGGCCGACGGGGGTCCGGCTGTCCAAGGGCAGCGCGAGCCTGGACGTGGCCACCCTCCCGTTCACCGGCAGCAGCGAGGGCCTCCTGGCGGCCTACATCGAGAACGTCCTCGAGCCCGGGGCCGAGCAGTTCCGCGTGTCCGAGACCGTGGAGGGGGTGGTCCTGGACTCGGGCCAGTTCGGGGCGAGGATCAACTACGTCGGCCTGTTCGGCGACGTGCAGGCGCCGATCGAGGGCGAGGTGACGGCCGTGGTCACGCCCGAGGGCGTGGGCGTGATCTTCGACGGGTGGGCGCCGAGCGGGCAGTTGCAGTTCGCGATCGACGACATCCACTCGATGATCCGGGGGGCGCGGATCGCGTGATGGGCGACCCACAGCTCGTCCGGCCGCCCCGAACCGGGTGGGGCCGCAAGACCTCCCTTTTCCAGTGGCGCCAGCCGGCGTTCTGGCTATACGCAACGATCGTCGTGGTGACCGCCGTCTACACGGTCTCGCAGCAGCAGGTGTTCCAGAACCTCTCGCCGAGTGGGTGGGCGCTGTCGTGGCTGCTGCTGCTGGTCTACGGACTGCCGCTGTTCCTGGCGATCTACCTGCTCGACCTGTACGAACGCGAGCCGCTCTCGCTCGTGTTCGGCGCCCTCGTCTGGGGGGCGGTGGCCGCCACCGTGCTCGCGGGCATCGCAAACGCGGGCTGGGGCCTGGTCGTGGCCCGGGTCGGTGGCGCCGCGTTCGCCGCCGAGTGGACGGCCGCGCTCACGGCGCCGTTCGTGGAGGAGAGCCTGAAGGTCGCCGGCGTGATCCTGATCTACCTGATCGCCCGCGACGAGATGGACGACATGATGGACGGGTTCGTCTACGGCGCGATGGTCGGGCTCGGGTTCGCGCTGATCGAGGACGTCTTCTACTTCATCGCGATCTTCGGCGGGACCACCGGCGGCGTGCTGGCCGGCTTCTATGTGCGCGTCGTGTCGAGCGGCTTCTACGGCCACGTCCTGTACACGGGCCTGGCGGGGATGGGTGTCGCCTACTTCGTCTCGCGGCGCGGCGAGGTGTCCTTCGGCAAGCGGCTGGCGGTGGCGATCGGGCTGTTCGCGGCGGCGGTCGGTGGGCACTTCCTGTGGAACTCGCCCTGGCTGAACTTCTTCCCCCAGAACCTGAACAGCGCGGCCGACTGGCTCCGCATCCCGCTCGCGTCCGCGGTCAAGGGCGCGCCGCTGCTGCTGTTCGTCGTGGTGATGGTCAACCTCGCGCGCCGGCGCGAGCGGACCTGGCTCGAGGCGGCCCTGCGCTCGGAGGTGGGTTCGGCGGCCCTGTCCGAGGCCGAGCTTCGGGTCCTGCTGAGCCCGCCCGCCCGGCGGCGTTCGCGCCGCGAGATGCGCGCCCGCGCCGGCGGAGGCGCCGAACGCCTCCTCAAGCGCCTCCAGAAAGAGCAGATCAACCTCGCGATGGTGCGCACGCGCGCCTCATCGGACGACGCGCCCGAGGTCCTTCGCCAGCGCGAGCTCTGCAAGTCGCTGCGGGACGCGCTGCTGGTGATGCCGGGCGCGGCCCTCGCTGCCACCGCGGAGCGGACCGCCGACGCGCAGGCAGGGGCCGAGGCCGAGCGATGACGCTGGCCGATGACGTTCGGGCGCGGGATCCCAGGGCGATCGCCCGCGCGATCTCGATGGTCGAGGACGGCGACGAGGGCCTGCGGGACCTGTCGGCCGACCTCTACGGGCACACGGGGCGCGCGTACACGGTCGGGCTCACGGGCTCGCCCGGCGTCGGCAAGTCGACGATCGCCAACGAGCTCGTGGGCGTCGCGCGCGCGCAACAGCGTTCGGTCGCGGTGCTCGCGATCGACCCGACCTCGCCGCTGTCCGGCGGCGCGCTCCTCGGCGACCGGCTCCGGATGCAGACCCACGCCACCGACCCGAACGTCTTCATCCGCTCGATGGCCTCGCGGGGGCACCTGGGCGGCATGGCGCTCGCGGCGCCCGAGGCGATCCGCGTGCTGGACGCCGCCGGCCACGATCTGGTGATCGTCGAGACCGTGGGGGTCGGGCAGGCCGAGGTCGACGTCGCGGCCGCGACCGACACCACGCTCGTCGCGGTCTCGCCCGGGTGGGGTGACGCGGTACAGGTGAGCAAGGCCGGGATCCTGGAGATCGCGAACGTGTTCGTCGTGAACAAGGCCGACCGCGAGGGGGCCGAGGTCGCGGTGCGCGATCTGCGGCAGATGCTGCGGATGGGCCCCGAGATGCCATGGACGCCGCCCGTCGTCACGACCACCGCTACCGAGGGGGCCGGCATCGGCGAGCTCTGGGAGGCGGTCGGATCCCACCGCGCGTACCTCGAGTCTTCGGGCGAGCTCGAGCGCGGACGGGCGGCGCGACTGCTCCGCGAGGTCGAGAGCCTGGCGGTCGAGGGACTGCGCGAGCGCGCGACCCGGCTGCTCGAGCATGACCCCTCGCTCGCCTCAGACCTGACCGGGCGTCGGACGGATCCATACCGAACGGCCGCTATCCTGGAGGAACGGATCACGAACCGTCCGTGACCGGACGCGCGACCCGCACACCGGAGGAGCCGATGGTCGACCAGCGCGAACGGCGGACGCCCCAGGAGCCGAAGGCCGACGAGGCCCTGACCCTGTCGGGCGAGCCGCTCGAATCCGTCTACACCCCTCGCGACCTCGAAGGGTTCGACGCCGAGACCAAGCTGGGACGCCCCGGCGCCTACCCGTTCACGCGCGGCGTGTACCCGTCGATGTACCGGGGCCGGCTGTGGACGATGCGGCAATTCGCCGGGTTCGGCTCGCCGGCCGAAACCAATGCCCGCTACCGCTTCCTGCTCGAACGCGGGCAGGGCGGCCTCTCGGTCGCGTTCGACATGCCGACGCTGATGGGGCGCGACTCCGACGATGCCCTCTCCGAGGGCGAGGTCGGCCGCTGCGGCGTGGCCACCGACACGCTGGAGGACTTCGACGCCCTGTTCGACCGGATCCCGCTGGGCGACATCTCGACCTCGATGACGATCAGCGGGCCCGCGGTGGTCGTGTTCGCGTTCTTCCTGGCGGCGGCCGAGAAGCAGGGCGTGCCGTGGGAGCGGCTCGACGGGACCCTGCAGACCGACATCCTCAAGGAGTACATCGCCCAGAAGGAGTGGGTGTTCCCGCCGAGACCGCACCTGCGCCTGATCGGCGACCTGATGACGTTCTGTCTCGAACGCGTGCCGAGATGGCACCCGATCAGCGTCTCCGGGTACCACATCCGCGAGGCCGGGGCCAACGCGTGGCAGGAGCTCGCGTACACCCTGGCGGACGGGTTCGCCTACATCGAGCTCGGGCAGGAGCGCGGGTTGGACGTCGACCGGTTCGCGCCCGGGCTGTCGTTCTTCTTCAACGCGCACATCGACTTCTTCGAGGAGATCGCCAAGTACCGTGCGGCCCGCCGCATCTGGGCGCGCTGGCTGAAGGAGCGCTACGGCGCGAAGGACGAGTCCTCGATGCGGCTGCGTTTCCACACGCAGACGGCGGGTGTGTCGCTCACGGCGCAGCAGCCGATGAACAACGTGGTCCGAACGGCGATCGAGGCGCTCGCGGCCGTCATGGGCGGCACGCAGTCCCTGCACACGAACGCGCTGGACGAGGTGCTGGCGCTGCCGACCGAGGACGCGGCGAAGCTCGCGCTACGGACGCAGCAGATCATCGCGCACGAGACGGGCGTCCCGGACGTGATCGACCCGCTCGGCGGCTCGTACTTCCTCGAGACGCTCACCGACCGCATGGAGGAGCTCGCCGAGGCCGAGTTCGCGCGCATCGACGCGATGGGCAACGGCTCGATGCTCGAGGGCGTCCTCACCGGGATCGAGCGCGGCGTCTTCCAGCAGGCGATCGCCGAGTCCGCGTTCGCCGAGCAGGAGCGGTTCGAGCGGGGCGACCTGGTCAAGGTCGGGGTGACGGACTTCGTCGAGGAACAGGACGAGGCGGTCGAGATCCTGGAGATCCCGCCCGAGGTCGAGGTCGCGCAGATCGAGCGCGTGCGCGCCGTGCGCGAACGCCGCGACGGGGGAGCGGCCCAGCGGGCGCTCGCGCGGCTGGGCGAGCTGGCCGCGACCGACGCCAACCTCGTCGAGCCGCTGGTCGACTGCGCCCGCGCGATGTGTACCGAGGGCGAGATCGTCGAGGCGCTCCGGGGCGTGTTCGGCTCGTACACCGAAACCCCCCGCTTCTGACCACCTGGCAGCGCTTATTGCAAGAACTTGCAAGTAGCCGGTAGAGTAGGTGCTCGTTCTCGCGAAGGAGAGCACCTAGTCGCATGTGGAAGAGCGTCGCCGTCAGCTTGGCCGCCCTGGTGCTTGGTGCCGGGCTCCTGTCCGCCTGCCAGGCGCCGGCCGAGAACGGGAAGGTCCAGGTCGTGACGACCGTTTCCCCCATCACCAACATCGTCCAGAACATCGGCGGCGAGCTCGTGCAGGTCACCGGGATCGTGCCCGAGGGAGCGAACAGCCACACGTTCGAGCCGGCCCCCTCCGACGCCCGGGCCTTCGCGGACGCCGACCTCGTGTTCATCAACGGCCTGCACCTGGAGGAGCCGACGCGGGAGCTGGCCGAGGCCAACATCCGAGACGGCGTGCCCCTCGTCTCGCTGGGCGAGCGGACGATCACACCGGATCAGTACATCTACGACTTCTCGTTCCCGCGTTCCGCAGGCGACCCGAACCCGCACCTGTGGACCGATCCGCTGTACGCCAAGCGATACGCCGAGATCGTGAAGACCGAGCTCTCGAAGCTCGACCCCGAGTCGGCTGAGCTGTACGAGGAGAACTACCAGGCATTCGCCAAGCGGATCGACCAGCTCGACCGCGACGTCCGCGATGTCACCGCGACCGTCCCCCCCGCGAACCGCGTGCTGCTTACCTACCACGACTCGTTCCCGTACTTCGCGAGGGAGTATGGCTGGAAGATCATCGGGGCGATCCAGCCGGCCGATTTCGCCGAGCCGACCGCGCAGGAGGTCGCCCGGCTGATCGACCAGATCCGCGCGCAGAACGTGCCGGCGATCTTCGGCTCGGAGGTCTTCCCGAGCCCCGTCCTGCAGCAGATCGCGAACGAAACCGACGCGCAGTACATCGACGACCTGCGCGACGACGACCTTCCCGGCGACAATGGCGACCGGGACCACAGCTACTTCGCGCTGATGGCGTTCGACTTCAAGACGTTCATGGGGGCGCTTGGCGGCGATACGAGCGCCTTCGACACGTTCAACGTCGAGAACATCGAGCCCGGCACGACCGTGGATTACGCCTCGTGAGCGAGCTCGTCTCCTTCGACAAGGTCACCTGCCGGTACGGCAAGGATCCGGTGCTGGTCAACATTGACCTCACCGTGTCCGAGGGCGACTTCGTCGGCATCGTCGGGCCCAGCGGGAGCGGCAAGACGACGCTGCTGCGTGCGATCGCCGGCGTGGTGCGCCCGATCGCCGGTCGGATCCACCGCGATCGCGAGGCGGCCGTCGGCTACGTGCCGCAGGTCGAGACCGTGAACTGGTACTTCCCGGTCACCGTGCGCGAGGCCGTGATGATGTCGCGGATCGACGGCCGGGTGGTGCCCTGGGCCTCAGAACGCGACCGGACCGACGCCGACGACGTGCTCGAGCGCCTGGGGATCGGCGACCTGGGCGACCGGCACATCCGCGAGCTCTCGGGCGGGCAGCAGCAGCGGGTGTTCGTCGCTCGCGCGATGCTCCGACGCCCGAGGCTCCTTTTGATGGACGAGCCGACCTCCGGCGTCGATGTTCGAACGCGCCACGACGTCATGCACCTGATCCACGAGCTGCACCACGACGGCCTGGCGATCGTGCTCACCACCCACGACCTGAACGGGATCGCCGCCCACCTGCCCAGGCTCGTCTGCCTGAACCGCGAGGTGATCGCGTTCGGGCGCCCGCAGGAGGTCATCACGCCCGAGGTGCTCGAACGCACCTACGGCGCCCCCCTCGAGGTGCTGTCCCACGGCGGCATGCCGGTGGTCGTGGAGCACTACCCCGAGGTCGAGGAGCTCGATCGGACCGTCGTGCCGCTGCGGGAGGGGCACCATGGACACCCTGCTTGAGCCGTTCCGCTACGAGTTCTTCCGCAACGGCATCGCCGTGGCCACGCTCGCCGGCGCGCTGTGCGGCCTCGTAGGCGTCTTCGTGGTCCTGCGGGGGATGAGCTACGTGGGTCACGGGCTGTCCCACGCGATCTTCGGCACTGCGGCGGCGTTCTTCGTGCTCGGTTTGAGCTTCTACGCGGGCGGGGCGATCGGTGGCCTGGTCGCCGCGGTCCTGATCCTGCTGATCGCCCGCAGGCGCTCGATCGGCGCGGACGCCGCGATCGGCGTGATCACCTCCGCCGCGTTCGCCGTCGGCATCATCGTCGTCTCGCGCCACGGGTTCACGCGGAACATCGAGGCGGCGCTGTTCGGCAACGTCTTGGGAGTCACACCGGGCGACGTTGTCGCGGTCGCCGTGGTCACGCTCGCGACGGCGCTGGCCGTGTTCCTGCGCTACCGGCAGCTCCTGTTCACGACGTTCGATCCCGAGGTCGCCGAGGTCTCGGGCGTGTCGACCGCGGCCAACGACCTCCTGCTCGCGATCATGCTTACTGCGCTCATCACCGTGTGCATGAACGTCCTCGGCGTGACGCTGATCGCCGCGGCCCTGGTGATCCCGCCGGTGATCGGCCGGCTACTGACCGACAGCTTCCACAAGATGCTCTGGATCTCGGTGATCACTGGCACGGTCTGTGGGTTCGTTGGGGTGTACCTGTCCTACTATCTGGACTGGCCGTCGGGTCCGTCGGTGGTGCTGACCGCCACGATCGTGTTCGCGATCGCGTACGGCGTCTCGGCCGTCAAGCGGAGCCGCCTGCCCGAGGCGGCCCTCGACGCGCATGTCGACTAGGCGCTCCTAGCTCGCCGCGCCGCGCGCCTTGCGGCGATCGCGGGCGCAGTCGGCGCACAGCCCGCCGATCGCGAAGTGCGTGAGGTCCGGCTCGAACCCGTGGTGACGTTCGATCAACCGGACCAGCTCGCCGGCCTCCTCGAGCGACAGGTCGTCCTCGTCACCGCAGTTCGAGCAGGTGAGGTGCACGTGACCGGCGTCCTCGGTGCGGTGGTACTCGGCGCCGCTCTCCAGGTGAGCGTGGGCGAGCACCCCCATCTCCTCGAGCATCGAGAGCGTCCGGTAGATCGTGGAGGCGTTCACGCCCGGCATATCGGCCTGGACCTTCCGGGCCAGGGTCGTGGGGGAGATGTGGCCCTGACTGCGCATGATCTCGGCCACGATCGCTCGCCGCTGGGGGGTCATACGCAGGCCGCGCGCCCGCAGGGCTGCGACGACCTCGGTCTCGGATGCTCGTTCCGTCACGAGTCGATGGTAGCAGCGAGTTGCAGGTGCAATAGCGGGATGCTGCGGTCAGGCGGGCGGCGGCAGGCCCAGCATCCGAGCCGCCCATGGGAGCGCGGTCCGCGCCTGCACGAGCTGGACCTCTCGGACCGTCGGTGCACTGGGGATCGGCGGCCTGGCGGCCCGTGCGCAGAAGAAGGCCGCGCATGTGGAGACCAGCCCCGGGTCGGCGTCGGGCAGGACGGTCTCGGGCGCGGGTCCGCCCTCGGCCTCGAGCGACGGGAGCCAGAACACGACGTCGATCTGCGGGTTCCCCACCGATGTGAGGTTCCAGTCGATCAGGACGGCTCGTCCGTCGTCGGGCCGGAAGCAGACGTTGTCGCTGCGCACGTCGAAGTGCAGCAGCGCCCCGCCCGCGAACGCGGCTCCGCCTGCCGCCTCTCGCAGCGCGCCGAGATGCTCCGACAGCCACGGCTCCGAACACAGGCCGAGCCGCAGGAACGGTTCGGGCGCGCGCGCGATCTCGTCCCACCCGCCCGCGATCTCTCGCGCGTCGTCCGTGGCCACGGCCGTGTCCGGCGGCGGCGCGGTCGACCAGACCTCCTCGAGCGACGCGAGCAGGGCGGAGATCCCCGCCGCATCCCAGGGCGGCGGCCAGATCCCTGCTGACAGGTCCTCGAGCGCGAGCACCGGGTGCTCCCCGTCGTCGTGGTACCCCACGTACCCGGGCACGAACGGGGCGCCGAGGAGGTGCTGATAGACGACGTGCTCGTCGCGAAGCCAGCTCGCGGTGAGCTCGTCGGTCGCCACCTTCGCGAACGCGGTCCGGCCGTCCTCGAGGGTCACGATCCAGCGGCGGGCGGGGGTGTGGCCGCCGCTTCGGACCGGTCTCCAGCCGGCGGGCTCGCCTCGCAGGCGCTTGAGCGCCCGGCGGACGTTCGCGATCTCGTGCTCGGTCGGTTCCATGGGTGGTCTGCGAGGATAGGCCCGCGATGGGGGAGTTCGTACGCATCGAGCGCGACGGCGCGGTCGCCACGATCCGCCTGGACCGGCCGCCGGCCAACGCCCTGGCGCGCGAGGTCTCGCTCGAGCTCTCGGCGGCCGCCGAGGACGTGACCGCCGACGAGGGGGTTCGGGCGGTCGTGGTGTGGGGCGGCGAGCGGATCTTCGCGGCCGGGGCGGACATCAAGGCGATGGTGGAGTACGGACCCGAGGAGGTCGCCTCGGATGTGGGCGCGCTCGAGCAGGCCTGCCGCGACGTCGAGGCGATCCCCACGATCACGATCGCGGCCATCAATGGCTACGCGCTCGGCGGCGGGTGCGAGCTCGCGCTGTCCTGCGACTTCCGGTACGCGGCCCAAGATGCCCGGATCGGCCTGCCCGAGGTCCAACTGGGGATCATCCCCGGCTCGGGCGGGACGCAGCGGCTGCCGCGGCTGGTCGGCCTCGCCAAGGCCCGAGACCTCGTCTACACCGGGCGCCACCTCGAGGCCGTCGAGGCGCTCGAGATCGGGCTGGTCGATCGTGTGGTGCCTGAGGACGTCTTCGCGCTTGCCTCCGAGCAGGCCGCCAGATTCGCGAAGGGACCGACGCGGGCCTATGCCGCCGCCAAGCGGGCGCTCGCCGCGTCCGATGGCCCGGTCGAGCAGGGCCTCGAGGTCGAGCGGGAGGTGTTCGCGCCGCTCTTCGCGACCGACGACCAGAAGGAGGGCATGCGAGCCTTCCTGGACAAGCGCCAGCCCGAGTTCGAAGGGAGGTAGCGTGCGCGTTCGACAGGCGACCCCCGACGACGTTCCCTCCCTGGTGGCCCTGTTCCAGGAGCTCGATCGGATGCAGGCCGACTGGCGGGTATTCACGCCGCGCCCGGGCTTCTACGACGAGGTCGGTGCGAAGTACCGGGAGGCGCTCGGCGACCCCGACCAGGTCGTTCTGGTGGCCGAGGACGACGAGGGGGAGGTCGTCGGCATGGCGATCGGCGAGGCCCGGACACCCTCCCGGTTCTCGGACGAGCGCGCCCTGGAGCTTTCGGGCGTCGTCGTCCGGGCCGGCTACCGCGGCCGCGGCGTGGGCCGGGAGCTGGTCCACGAGGCGGGCCGGTTCGCCGCCGACCGGGGGGTCCCCTGGGTCGAGCTGAAGACGTTCGCCCCCAACCGCGGGGCCATGGAGTTCTGGGAGGACCTGGGGTTCAGCCCTCGGGTCGTCCAGCTCACGAGCCCCACCGAGACCCTGCTCGAGCGGCTCGAGGGCCGCTAACCCCTCTCCAGGCACGATCCGGGGTCGCTCGGGAACGAACCGGGCCCCGGATTGGTTCGAATGAACGGCGTGAAACCTCAGCGTCCCCGGGCGGGACGCTCGGACCGAGGTCGGAGGAGAGGAACGATGGCCGATCAGGGTTACCGCGGAGCCCGCATCCGCGAGCTTCCTCGGGCCAACCGAACCTACGAGGCGGGTCGCGTCTGCGCCGCCGAGGGGTGCCAGACCAAGCTGTCGATCTACAACCGGTGGGAGTTCTGCTGGCAGCACGAACCCGTCCACACATACATCTCGCGTGGGAAGCGCAGGAGCCGCAAGGAGATGGAGGCCGCGTAAGCCCCCCTACGCGCCTTCCCCACGGAAGCCCTTCCGCGGCCGCGGAAGGGCTTCCGGCCTAGCTAAAGGCCTAGGTGGAACGACTCATCAAGACCAACCCGCCCGCTCCCGACAACCCTGGCAGAACGGCCCCGTCCCAACGAAAGCGACCTTTCGCATGCCACAGGACGTGGGCGCTCCGGAGATGCGGGAGGCCGAGTGCCCCTATTGCGAGCGCGTGGTCCTCGTCTACGAGGACCCGCCGCAGTGTCCCCTCTGCGGATGTCCCATCGATCGTGACCGGACCCGTCCCTACCCCTGGCCCGACGAAGAGCCGTCTCCCTCGGCCTGATCCGGCGAGGCGAGCACGCGGTCGGCGATCGCTTTGGACTCCTCCAGTCGGTCGCGGTCCACGAACAGCCGGATGCTCTGCTCCCAGATCTGGCTGAAGAACCCCGGCGCCTTGTACCACCACACGATCCCGGCCTTCTCGAGCTCGCCGGCGATCCTCTCGGCGTGGGCGTGCGTGTAGGCGCCGAGGTGGACGGTGTGGACGTCCTCGGTCACGGGACGAGCGTCGCCGGGCGCCAGCCGCGCGCCGAGCTCACCAACGCGATCCCGCTCGCCTTCCTCAGGTCCTCGACCGTGACCGGCCGCTCGACGAGCCGGCGTTCGCGCAGCAACACGGCGCGGTAGGTCCCCGGCAGCAAACCGGACGCGATCGGGGGGGTCACCCACACCCCGTCGAGCTCGACCGCCAGGTTCGCGATCGTGGACTCGGTGATCTCGCCAAGGTCGTTCAGCAGGAGCACGTCGTCGACGTCGGGTCGCTTCTCCCGCCGGCGGTCGTAGGGGGCGCGCCGCGACGTCTTGTGGAACAGCCACACGTCGTTCGGGTCCACGGGCTCGTCGTCGAGGGCCACCCGGACCTGCTGGTCGGCGGGTGGGAGGTCGCGTACGTCGGTGGCGAGCGTCCCGTCGCGGGCGAGCGTCAGCCGGACGAGGCTCGATCCCGACGTCTCGGCCACCGCCTCCTTCATGACCGCGGCCGCGGCCTCGGCATCGAACCGGAATCCGAAGTAGCTCGCGGACGAGGCCATCCGCTCGATGTGTTCGGGCAGGTGGCGGAACCCCTCCGCCGGTAGGTGGGGCACGGTCTCGAACAGCTCGAACGTCGGCCGCACCTCGCGCAGCACGCGCGCCTTCGCGACGATCTCGTCGTATTCGGCCGAGGCCGACGAGTCGTGGGTGATGCCGCCCCCCACGCCGTACTCGGCGCCCTGCGTTCGGGCGTCGAGGATCACGGTGCGGATGGCGACGTTGAAGTTCGCGCGCGGCTCGCCCGAGCCCGGCGGGGCCAGGTACCCGATCGCCCCGCAGTAGGGGCCGCGGGCCGAATCCTCGAGGTCGGCGATGATCCGCATCGTGCGAACCTTCGGCGCGCCCGTGACCGAGCCGCTGGGGAACAGCCCCCGGAAGGTCTCGAGCAGCGTCGTGCCCGGCCGCAGGTCGCCCTCGATCGTCGAGGTGAGTTGCCACACGGTCTCGTAGCGCTCGGCCTCGAACATGCGCTCCACCTCCACCGAGCCCGGGACACAGACGCGTCCGAGGTCGTTCCGGAGCAGGTCCACGATCATCGCGTTCTCCGCGCGGTCCTTGGCCGAGTCCAGGAGTCGGGCCGCGACCTCCTCGTCCTCGGGGAGCCAGCGCCCGCGCGGCGCGGTGCCCTTCATCGGGCGTGTGCGGATCCGCTCGCCGTCGATCCGGAAGAACAGCTCGGGGGAGGCCGAGACCACGCGGTGGCGGCCGAGGTCCAGGTACGCGGCGTACCCGCCGCGCTGCGCGAGGCTCAGGTCCCGGTACAGCCCGCGCGCGTCGCCGCGGATCGAGGCCCGCAGCCGGATCGTGTGGTTGACCTGGTACGTGTGGCCGGCGGCGATCAGCTCGCGGATGCGCTCGATCGCGGCGTCGTAGGTGGCACGGTCGACGCTCGGCCGCCACGCCGACTCGGAGGCGGCCGGGGGCTCGCCGCGCGTGGGTTCGAGCGGCGGGACGTCCTCCTTGCGTTCGAACAGCGCGAACCATGCGAGCGGCATCTCGGCGAACGGATCGTCGGGAGCCCGGACCCGAACCGCGAGTTCCGGGTCCAGGCCCGGCGCCGCCTCGTAGGCGACGTAGCCCGCTGCCCACAGGCCACGGGACGTTGCGGCGTCGGCGGCCTCGATCGCCCCGGGGACCTCGCCCGGCCGCCGCGCCTCGATCACCCCCACGGGCTCGGCGAGGCGGAACGAGCGCTCGGCGCCCGGGAGCAGGTCGTCGAACCGGGCCTCGATCACATCAGCTCTTCCTCGAGCGGATCTCCTGGATCACCTGCGGCACCACCGCGAGCGCGTCGCCGACGATCCCGAGGTCGGCCATCCGGAAGATCGGCGCGTCCGCGTCCTTGTTGATCGCGATGATCCGCTTGGCGCCCTTCATGCCGACGACGTGTTGCGTCGCGCCGCTGATGCCGACCGCGATGTAGACCTCGGGCTTGACGGTCTTGCCGGTCTGGCCCACCTGGTACGAGTACGGCACCCAGCCCGCGTCCACGACCGCACGGCTCGCGCCCACCGCCGCGTCGCCGATCGCCTCGGCGAGCTCGTTCAGCAGCGAGAAGTTCGACGCATCCTGCAGGCCGCGGCCGCCGGCGATCACAACCTTGGCGTCCTCCAGGCGCGGACCCGAGGCGGCCTCCTCGTGGCGTTCGATGCGACTGGCGGATGTGAGCTCGTCCGGGATCTCGACCTCGACGGGCTGCACGTCGGCCGTGCCGCCGCTCGCCTCGGCCGGGAAGGACTTCGGGCGCACCAGGACCAGCCGCGGGGCCGGGCCTTCGAGCGCGACGTCGACGACGCGGCTCCCGCCGAAGATCTGGGTCTGCGCCTTGTCGACGGCGGTCACGTCGGTGGCGTTGCTCATCAGCGTGGAACCGAGCTTGGCTTGGAGGCGGCCGGCCACGTCTCGCGCGTCGTAGCTGGTCGAGAACAGGACGAGGTCCGGGTGGTGCTGCTCGATCAGTTGATGAAGCGCGTGCGCCGCCGGCTGTCCGAGCGCGTCCGCGTAAACCGGGTCGTCGCTCGCGTGGACCGTCGTCGCCCCGTGCTCGCCGAGCGCGGGCGCGGCGGCGGTGGCGCCGGGGCCGAGCGCGACGGCCGCGACCTCGTCGCCGATCGAACGCGCCTTCGTCAGGAGCTCCAGGGCGGTCGAGCTCGGCCCGTCGGGCGTGACCTCGGCGTAGACCCAGACCGTCGCCACGTCAGATCGCCTTCGCCTCGGCGAGCAGGTCGGCGACCTTGGCCGGGGCGTCGTCGCCCGCCTGGATCACCACGCCGGCGGCCTTCGCCGGCGCGTCGGAAACGCTGAGCACGCGCTGTGTCGGCGCAACGTCGGCCTCGGACAGGTCGACGTCGGTGAGCGAGAGCTGCTCGAGGGGCTTGGACTTCGCGGCCATAATGCCCTTGAGGGTCGGGTACCGGGGTTCGGCCGCGCTGCCCGTCACCGTGACGAGCGCCGGCAGCGGGCACGTGACCACGTCGAAGCCGGCCTCGGTCTGGCGTTCGACGCGCAGGGCGCCGTTCTCGAGCTCGACCGCCCGCGCGAACGTGGCGCTCGGGATGTCGAGGAGCTCGGCCACGGTCATCGGCATCGTGCCGGTGTACCCGTCGGTGGACTCGACGCCGGCCAGCAGGAGGTCGAACGGCGAGCGCCTCACGGCCGCCGCCAGCACCCGAGCGGTGGCCAGCGCGTCGGCGCCACGCAAGGCCGGGTCGGTGACCTGCAGCCCGCCGGCGGCGCCCATCGAGAAGCCCTTTCGGAGCGCCGTCTGCGCGACCTCGGGACCCATCGAGGCGAGCGTGACCTCGCCGCCCTCGGACTCGGCGAGCTGGAGCGCGGCCTCGATCGCGAACTCGTCGCCGGGGTCGAGCGCGCCCTCGACTCCCTCGCGCACGAGCAGGAGATCCTCGCCGAGGGTGGGCGTGCCCTGGGGTTCGGGCACGTACTTGACCAGGACCACGATCTGCACGGGTAGCGCACCTCCGTCGGACGACCTCGTCGAGGATAACCGGCGGGACGCGGCTCCCGTCGAGCGCCCGGTCACCTCGTAGCATCTGGGCATGTCCACCAAGGGTTCGGTGCTGGTCGCGATGTCCGGCGGCGTCGATTCGTCGGTCGCCGCGTGCCTGCTGCAGGAGCAGGGCTACGAGGTCGTGGGGTCGCACATGCGGCTGGTGCACCTGGACGGGGTCGAGCACGGGTGCTGCGGCCCGGCGGCGCGTCGCGACGCGGCCGAGGTCGCCCGGATCGCCGGGTTCCCGTTCGAGATCTGCGACCTCTCGGACGCGTTCGAGCGCACCGTGATCGCCGACTTCGTGGCCGAACACGAGGCGGGCCGCACGCCGAACCCGTGCGCGCGCTGCAACGGGGCGATCAAGTTCGGCGCGTTCCTGCGGCGGGCGGACGAGCTCGGCATCGAGTTCGTCGCGACCGGCCACTACGTTCGGAGCGCGCTCGAGGACGGCCGGTGGCGGCTGCTGCGCGGGGCCGACGTTTCGAAGGACCAGTCCTACATGCTCCACATGCTCGGGCAGCGCGAGCTCGCGCGGTCGCTGTTCCCCGTGGGCGGCCTGCCGAAGGCCGAGACGCGGGCGCTCGCCGAGCGATTCGGCCTGCCGGTCGCGGGCAAGCCCGACTCGCAGGAGCTGTGCTTCGCCCCGAGCGGGGAGGCGGGCGCGTATCTCGCGGGCGTCGCGCCCCACCTGATGACCGAGGGCGAGGTCGTGGACACCGACGGACGTGTCCTGGCTCATCACGGGGGTGCGGCCGCGTTCACGGTCGGACAGCGGCGCGGCCTCGGGGTCTCGGGACCCGAACCCTCGTACGTGCTCGAGGTCGACGCGGCGGCCCGGCGCGTGGTGGTGGGGCCGGGGGAGCTGCTCGCGCGTTCGGGGCTCGTTGCCGACCGCGTGTCGTGGGTCGCCGGCGGGCCGCCATCGGAGGGCCCGTTCGAGGCCGAGGTCCGGATCCGCTACCGCGGCGAGGATGTGCCGGCCGTGATCGAGCCCTCGGGCGAGGGCGTCCGCATCGAGTTCCGGTCCCCCCAGCGTGGCGTGGCCCCCGGCCAGAGTGCGGTCGTCTATCGCGGTGACGAGCTCGTGGGTGGCGGCCGGATCGTCGAAGGAACGCGCTGAGGCGTCGTTCCCCGAGGCAACGCGGGAGGGTCCCCGGCCGCGGATATCATCGGGCGGTGGAGGGCCGGTCCGCGTGAGGCTGCTGAAGCGCAAGCCCCGCACCTTCGAGATCCAGGTGCAGGACATGACGCTGCACATCCAGGCGGCGACCGACGTGGACGAGGAGTCGCGCGCCGCGGCGCTCTCCTTCTGGGAGGTGCTGCACGCGTACTCGATCCGAGATCCCTCCTTCCGCGAATCGAAGCGCCC
>Ga0114129_10005805_pt1 | contig 17476 bp, 10 predicted proteins | sample RhiMetdeltSRZDD1_FD_80071 | JGI IMG/M metagenome (GOLD analysis project Ga0114129, IMG submission 80071) | Populus rhizosphere microbial communities from Tennessee, USA - Rhizosphere MetaG P. deltoides SRZDD1 (version 2) (version 2) | ecosystem: Host-associated > Plants > Roots > Rhizosphere >... | reverse complement strand
CTATCCCTGTGTTTCACCCGAAGCCGAACGCCTTTCACCCCGGCGAGCGATTTCTTGAGCGCCTCGGCCATCATCACCGATCGATGCTGACCGCCAGTGCACCCGATCGCGACCGTGAGGTAGCTCTTCCCTTCCTGTACGTATTGCGGCAGCGCGAACTTCAGGAACGACGTCAGGCGGTCGATGAAATCGTGCGTTTCCTGGTGCTTCCGCATGTACCGCACGACCGCCGCGTCGCGTCCCGTCAACTTCCGCAAGCTGTCCACGAAATGGGGATTCGGGAGGCACCGCACATCAAACACCAGATCCGCATCGACCGGCACGCCATTCTTGTACCCGAAGCTGACGAGATTGACGACCATGTCGGCCCGGTGCCGGTCGTCGCGCGACATCTGCATGAAGCTGTCGCGAAGCTCGTGCACGGTGAGGTTGCTCGTGTCGAGAATGAGGTCCGCCATGGCGCGGATCTGATTCAACTTGCCACGCTCCTCGGTAATGCCCTCGCTGACCGAGCGATCGCGCGCCAGCGGGTGCGGCCGCCGCGTCTCGCTGAACCGCCGGACGAGCGCCGTATGGCTGGCCTCCAGAAAGATCAGCATCGGATTGACTTTCGGCGTGGCGCGCAGCTTCCGGAAGACCTTCGGGAACCGCTTGAGAAACTCCTTCTCGCGCACGTCCACCACGATCGCGACCTTCTGCAGCGCCGTGTCCGCCCGTGTGGCCAGCTCCGCCATCGTCGGAATGAGCTGCGTGGGCAGGTTGTCGATACAGAAGTACCCAAGATCTTCGAGCGCCCGGATCGCCTGCGTCTTTCCCGACCCGGAGAGTCCCGTCAGGATGACGAAGCGCCGCGTGCCGCGCGCGGATGTCGAACGCCGCGCGGGCCTGGCCGTCGAGCGCACCCGCGCGAGGCGCAGCGCGGTCGCGCGCTTCACACATGGCCTCCATGCTCGAGATCGTCTTCAGCATCGACATCGGCGTGGACATCCTTTTCGCGCAGCCTCTGTTCGAGACGTTCGGCAAGATCGCGCGCCGCGTTCAGACCGCGCGCACGCAGCAGCTGGTTCCTTGCGGCGACCTCGACGAGCACGGCAAGGCTCCGTCCAGGCGCCACCGGCATCCGGATCAACGGCACCTTGAGCCCGAGGATGTCGTGACGGTTCTCTTCCAGCCCGAGCCGGTCATACTCCCGATGCGGATCCCAGCGCTCGAGCTGCACGACCAGCTCCACGCGCTTGGATGCGCGAATCGCGGCCACGCCAAACAGGTCGCGGATGTTGATGAGGCCCAGCCCGCGGACTTCCATGTGGTGGCGCGTCAGCTCCGGACACGTGCCGATCAACGTCGTCTCGCCGCGCCGCCGCACCTCGACGGTGTCGTCGGCGACCAGGCGGTGACCGCGCACGACCAGGTCGAGTGCGCACTCGCTCTTGCCGATGCCGCTCTCTCCGATGATCAGCACGCCGAGACCGAGCATGTCCATGAGGACGCCGTGAATGACCACGCGCTCCGCGAGCTCATCGTCCAGGAGCGATGCGACCTTCGCAATCGCGACGGGCGTCTTCACCGACGTGCGCAGCAACGGGACGTGATAGCGATCAGACGCGGCCAGGAGCTCGGCCGGCGGGTTCCATCCACCCGTGATGAGCACGCACGGAATGCCGTGGCTGAAGGCGGCTGCCAGCACGTGCATCCGCTGGGTGGCGTCCAGGCTTTCGAGGTAACGGACTTCGCTCTCGCCGAAGACCAGGATCCGCGAGGGCTGGAGATACTCGTCGAAGCCCGCCAGCGCGAGGCCGGTCTTCTGGATGTGAGGGCTGGAGATCGTGCGCTCGATACCAGCGGCGCCGCCGAGCATCTCGAGCGGCAGACCGATCACGTCGGCCCGGCCCTTGAGCAGGCTCCCGACGGTCACTGAGCGGGGTGTCATAGGCGAAATGCTGAATTTCGAGTTGCGATTGCTGAATGACGATTGGCCAATTCATTCAGCATTCGAAATTCAGCAATCAGCATTGCTATGCCTCAGGTTCAATGAGGCCGAGGTTCCCATCCGGTCGACGGAACAGCACATTGATTTCCTCGGTCGTGGAGTTGCGGAAGACGAGGAATGCGTCCCGGCCGTCGCCCACTTCGATCGCGGCTTCGTCGACCGACATCGGCTTCACGGCGTAGCGGCGGGCGCGAATGATGCGGATCTGCCCGGCGCCGTCCGGTTCACGCTGGGCCAGCCCCGTACCGAACATCGCCGCGCCACGCTGAGGCCGTGGAGCCGCGGACGCTGCCTTCGCCGGCGAGATGGCCCGGCGCTTCCCTTCGGTCCACTTGCTCTTCAGCTTCCCGAGCTGGCGATCGATCTTGTCGATCGAGGCGCTGAGCGCGGTCTGGGCGTCGCGGCCGGTCGCCTCTCCATGGAGGAAGTGCTCGCCGCGAACGTGCAGCGTCACCTCCGCATGGAAACGCGCCTTCTCCCTGGTGATCACGATCTGCGCAGACACGACGCTGTCGTTGAGCGGTCGGAACGCGCGCGCGAGGCGCTGCTCGACCAGTTTGCGCAGGGTGGCGGTGAGCGTGAAATGGCGAGCGGTGAGTTCGAGGCGCATGGATGTATCTGCGGCTAATGGCTCACGACTCAGGGGGAGCCTGGAGCCAGCTTCGGTTAGTAAAGGACCTTGCGCTGATTGGATGTCGGAATCTTGAGCTCCTCGCGATACTTCGCGATCGTCCTGCGCGCGAGCTCGAGCCCTTCGCGCTGCAGGATGCTGACAATCTTCGAGTCGCTCAGCGGCTTCCGCGGATCCTCCTGCTCGATGATCTTGCGGATACGCTGCTTGATCGTCACCGACGAGACCGCTTCCCCGTACGAGCTCGCGATGCCGCTGTGGAAGAAGTACTTCATCTCGAACACGCCCTGCGGCGTGTGCATGTACTTGTTCGTCACGACGCGGCTCACCGTGGACTCGTGCATGCCGATGTCGTTGGCGACATCGCGCAGCACGAGCGGCCGGAGGTACTCGATCCCGTGATCCAGGAAGTCGCGCTGGAAATTGATGATGCTCGTCGCGACCTTGTGGATCGTCTTCTGGCGCTGCTCCACCGACTTGATCAGCCAGAGCGCAGACCGGAACTTGTCCTTGACGTACGCGCGGGTCTCGTCGGTGTTCTCCGTCGCCGTCTTGTCGAGCAGCCGCCGGTACACGGGGCTGATGCGCAGCTGCGGCAGTCCTTCCTCGTTCAGCACCGCGACGTACTGATCCTCGACCTTGACGACGTAGACGTCGGGGATGACGTATTGCGACTGCGACGGATTGAGCCGGCTGCCGGGCTTGGGATCGAGATGACGAATCAGCTCGATGTGCTGCTTGAGATCGTCGATCGAGAGACCGAGCTTCCGCGCCAGCTCCGGCACCTGGTGGTTCTGCAGGAGGCGCATGTGCTCCGTCACGATCTTCTCGGCCGGCGTGCCGGCCATCCCAAGATGCCGCAGCTGCAGCAGCAGGCATTCCTGGAGGTCGCGAGCCGCAATGCCGATTGGATCGAAGCTCTGAATCAGCTTGAGCGCCCGTTCGACCTGCTCGGTCGGCCATGGGCCCATCGCCGACAGTTCCTCGACCGTGGCGACGAGCTGGCCGTCGTCATCGAGGTTGCCGATGATCGCCTCGCCGATTTCGCGGATCGCCGCCTCGTCGGTCTGCATCGAGAGCTGCCACAGCAGATGATCGGAGAGCGATGCGGAGGTGGAGAGGGTGTTCTCGATCGGCGGGAGCTCCTTGACCTCGGTCGGCGTCCGCGGCCGGTACCCGTCGTCAAGGTAGTCTCCGAAGAAATACTCGTAGTCCTGATCGTCCCAGGTGTCGCCTTTTTCCTGGGCTGGTTTTTCTTCCTGCTTTTCCTGCGCGGCTTCGACTGGCTGGAGCTCCTCGGTCGGCACTTCCTCGAGCATCGGGTTCTCCACCATCTCCTGGTTGAGAAGCTCCGACAACTCGAGCGTCGACATCGGCAGCAGCTTGATGGCCTGCTGAAGCGACGGCGTCAGAATCAGCTTCTGGACGAGCTTTGTATGGAGTTTCTGCGAGATCGCCATACCGTCAGCGGTTCAGTTTTGGGTCCAGCACCACGCAAACCATCTTAGTCCAATTAGTCCAACCGAAAATCCGTGCCCAGGTAAATCCGCTTCACCTCTTCGTCCGCGGCGAGAAAATCGGGCGTCCCGCTGCGAAATATCACGCCGTCGTGCACGATATATGCCCGATCGGTGATGCGCAGAGTCTCGCGTACGTTGTGATCCGTGATCAACACGCCGATGCCCCGTTCCTTCAGGTGAAAGATGATGTTCTGGATATCGGTCACTGCAATCGGATCGATACCGGCGAACGGTTCATCGAGCAGGATGAAACGCGGGGAAATCACCAGGGCGCGCGTGATTTCCGCGCGCCGGCGTTCACCGCCCGAGAGCGTATGCGCCGGCGCCTTCGCGAGCGGCGTCAGGTGCAGTTCCGAAAGGAGGCCGCGCAACCGGTCCTGGCGTTCCGCCGCGGTCAGATCCAGCGTTTCGAGAATGGCGAGAATGTTCTTCTCGACCGAGAGGCCGCGGAAGATCGATGGCTCCTGCGGCAGGTAGCCGATACCCTTCCGCGCACGGACGTACATCGGATCGTCCGTGACATCTTCCCCATTGAGGAACACGCGTCCCGAATCGGGGACCGTCAGTCCCACCGTCATGTAGAACGTCGTGGTTTTTCCGGCGCCGTTCGGGCCGAGCAGGCCGACCACCTCGCCGGAATTGACGTCGAGGCTCACTCCCCGGACGACCGTGCGTCCGCTGTAGGACTTCGTGAGCGCTTCTGTGCGAAGCGTGGACGCGGGTGTGGACATCAGCGGGAGCGCGGCGTCGCGGTGCACGCGGGGCTGACGCCGTTCTTCGTCTGCGTCCGAATCTCCTCGTTGCCGTCCACGATGATCCTATCGGCCGATTTGAAGAAGGTCAACGTCTTGCCCGTCGTTTCCTTGCACATCTCGATGACCTTGACGGGTCTCGCGCCGGCGCCCGACATCACGTAACGCTCATCCTCCGCGAAATACGTCAGCCGATCGCCGGTGGCGGTTCGCGCATCGAGCTTGAGGCTCACGTTCGTGTACGCCTCGAGGCGATTGACGTGGCTGCCCTGTTCCGCGAGCAGCACCTCGATGCGATCCGCACGCAGGTCGCCCTGCGGCCCGCCCAATTGCGCTGGTACCTCGACCACGCCGAGCGCATTCTTGACCGATCCGTACGTAATCGTGCGTGCGGCGTCCGCATAGCGGATCTCCGCCGAGCGCGCGATCGATACGCCCGTATCGAGGGCGATGCTGGAGCGTGCGTTACCGGTGGCAACGAGATCGCCCGTCGTCTGATCGATCGTGATGAGCTCCGCGCGCATCGTCGTCTCGCCCTGCCAGAGCGTCGCGTTGCCCGTATAGATCGCCTTGCCCGATGCGCCCTGGTAGTCGAGCGCGTCAGCGTTGACGTTTGCCGCCTGATCCTGCTTGAAGAGACTGGGCAGCTTCGTCGCGTCTCCCCCACCTGTGCCGCCTCGCCCTGCCGCCGCGCGCGCGCGAAGTGTCGTTTTCACGCCGCCGGTCGCCTTCATCAAGCGTCCCTGCAACCCTACGTCGATCGCGTTTCCATCGATCGTCACCTGGTCGTCGCTCACGCGCGGGACAGCTCCCGTTTCGATGCCGGTCAAGCGAAGCGAGCCCTTCATCGGGTCATAGCGCGCCTCGCCCGCCGCCGCGTGAAGGCCCTGCTCCTCGAACTTCGCGGCGCCCATGAAGACGGCATCGCTCACGACATCGTCGGTGAGCTCGACCGTGAGCGCGCGCGACGTCGCAACCCGGGCTGCGGACGACCTGCCGCTCTCTTCGCGGTACTCCACGTTGTCTGTGAACGTCGCCGCCGTCAGCCCCTTGCCCGACGCGCCGTCGGCGTCGAGCGTACGCGCGCGAATACTGCGGGCGGGCGATTCGGGCGAGCCTGGAAGATCGAGCCGAACGTTGCCGTTCCCTGTCGCTTTCGTCAGCGATCCATCGGGCGCGAGCGCGATATCCAGCGTGTCCCCGACGATCTGACGCCCTGCGAATCCGCCCTGACCGGTCATCGCAACGGCGCCGCCGCCAAGCAGCCCCGCGCGCTCGAGCGTCTCGCCGTCGTCGGCGTAATGGAGATCGATGTCGCGCGCGCTCATCGAGTCGACGCCCGCGCCGCCGCCGACAACGCGGGAATTGCCGCGCAGCTCGATGTCGGTGATGTGCTGTTCGTCCTCGGTCAAGTGCGCAACGCCTTGCGTCGCGTCGATCACCTGCTCGCCTCTCAGGGCGTGAACGTTCCCCTCGAGCGTCAGGGTGTGCGCCATGCGCGCGAAGGTCGACTTCCCCGACGTGAATTCCATGGTCGTATCGCCGTGCTCGTCCCTGAGCGTGACGTGCGACTGGTCGGCGAGCATCAGGATGTCGTTGTTCTTGTCGTACGACATGCCGACGCCGGAGCCCATCATCCGATTGCGCTCGAATGTGACCGCGCCCGGCGCTGTCATCACTCCGTTTTCCTGGCTGAACGCCGCGGTGTCGGCACGGACGATGAAGCCGTCGCTGGCGGCAAGCGTGACGCCGCCCGCAAGCTGCAGCTCTTTTTGATTCTCGCCGGCAGTCGCCTCGCGCCCGGTCACGACGTAGTCACGGCCGCCGCGATTGCGGACCGTGACCTTGACGCCGATCAGCTTTGTCGCGCCGTTCGCGTAGGTGAGCTGACGCTCGGCTTCGATGAGGTAATCCTGCCTGCTGCCGCGAACCTGCTGGAGGACGTTGCCAGAGCTTTCGATGATGGCGTTCGGATCGCTCCGCTGCGGGGGCGGCGTCACGGTCTGCTTCACGCGCTCTCCCATCGTGGCGTATATCGCAATCGCCGAGGCGATCCCCGCGATCGCCACAACGACACGTGCGCGCTTCTGCCATCTCACTCGAGTAAGGATAGCAGTTCGCCCTTCTACGACAGCTAGTTATCGGGCGCGCGGAAATCCGCAACGGAGAGTTGCAGGTAGCGTTCGCCATTCCACGTGTCCTGCTCGAGTGAGAACGCGAGATCGATGGCGGCGCGGTGCTCGGTGACGAAGCTCTCGCGCTCGGAGGCGCGCCACGCGATGCCTCGCAGCACACGGCCGTCCTGCTTGAACGCCATCTTGAGATGCCGCTCCTTGAGGCGCCGCGGACCATCGACGATCTCGACATTGCTGGTGCGGAAGATCGGACACGGATTGCCGGCGCCGAACGGCGCCAGCGTCGCCAGCTCGGAGACGACCTGCTCGTTGATCGAGCGGAACATCAGCGAACCATCGATCCAGAGGCGCGGGCGGAGATCGTCCGGGCCGAGGCGGCTGTCGGCATACTCGTTGACGCGGGCGCGCAGCTCGCGGATCCTGCCGCTCTCGAGCGTCAGCCCGGCCGCCTGCTTGTGACCGCCGAACTTCGTCATCAGCTCGCCGCACGATTCGAGAGCGCCAAGCATGTTGAACGACGGGATGCTCCGGCACGACCCGTGCGCGATGTCGCCGTCGATGGAGATGACGATCGCGGGTCGATGAAATGCATCCACCAGCTTGGAGGCGACGATGCCGATGACACCGCGGTGCCAGCCGTCGCCGGCCACGACGATGACCGTGCGGGAGCCGACCTCGAGGTCGGTCTCCACGATCTTCCTCGCCTGCACGACGATCTCCGCCTCCTCCTGCTGACGCCGGATATTTTCCGAGTTGAGCTGCTCGGCCAGGGCACGAGCCTCCTCACCCATCGTCTCGTCCGATGCGAGGAGCAGCCGGGCGGCGATGTCGGGCGTGCTCATGCGTCCCGCGGCATTGACCCGCGGAGCGACGACGAACCCGATGTGATAGCTGTCGATCTCGCGCCCCGCCAGGCCGCAGACGTCGAGCAACGCCCGAAGTCCAACCTTGTGCGGGCCCTTCGACAACATGCCGAGCCCGAGCTTGGCGATGATGCGGTTCTCCCCCGTCAGCGGAACGACGTCGGCCAGCGTCCCGATTGCCGCAATCTTCACGAACGCGGCCAGCCAGTTCGCGTGGCCGGTGCGTCCACAAAGCGCCTGCACGAGCTTCAGGGCCACGCCGACACCCGCAAGGTTTTTGTCCGGATAGCTGCAGTCGTGGCGCTTCGGATTGATGACCGCCAGCGCCTTCGGCAGCGAGGTGTCGGGCTCGTGATGGTCCGTGATGATGAGATCGATTCCCAGCTCGCCCGCGCGGGTGGCCGCTTCATCCGCGCGGATGCCGCAATCCACCGAGATGATCAGGTGGATGCCGTCTCCATGCAGCCGATCGATCGTCGCCGGCTGAAGACCGTAGCCGTCCCGAAAGCGCTCGGGGATGAAGTGAACGACATCGGCGCCAAGCAGCTCCAGCGCGCGGCGGAGAATGACCGTCGACGTGACGCCATCGACGTCGTAGTCACCATGAACGGCAATCCGCTCCTTCGCCGCGATGGCCGCCAGGATCCGGTCGACGGCGGTCGCCATATCCGCGAGCGCAAACGGATCGTGCAGATCCTCAAGCCGTGGTGCCAGGAACCGGCGCGCATCCTCGATCGCACCCATGCCGCGAATGCAGAGCAGACGCGCGGTCACGGGTGAGACGCCAAGCTCGCGCGCGAGCATTTCGGCGTGGCCATCGTCACACTGAACCGACTCCCAGATCCGGCTGATCATGGCGATGCGAGCCGCGAGCTGACTCCCAACTCCCAAGAACCAACCTCTAAAGCGCCTTGGGAGTTGGGAATTGGACGTTGGGAGTTCATCTCATTCAGCATTCTCACTAATCCCCACGCTGCCCATGGCGCGAAACTTCTGGTACCGCGCTTCCATCCGCGACGCCGAGTCCATCGCCTGCACCGCCGATAGTGCGCGCTCGAGCGCGGCGTCGAGGAGCGACGTCGCGAGCTCGTGGTTGGTGTGCGCGCCTCCGGTCGGCTCAGCGACGATCTCGTCGATGATCCCGAGGCCGAGCAGATCCGGGGCCGTCAGCTTCAGCGCTTCAGCAGCTTCCACCTTGCGGCCCGAGTCGCGCCAGAGAATCGCGGCGCATCCTTCCGGCGGAATCACGCTGTAGATCGAGAACTCGTGCATCAGGATCCGATCGCCGATGGCAATCCCGAGCGCACCGCCACTCCCGCCTTCCCCGTGCACGAGGACGATGATCGGCACGTCGAGGGCAGCCATCTCGCGGAGGTTGTAGGCGATGGCCTCTGCGATGCCACGCTCCTCCGACTCGACGCCCGGATAGGCCGCCGGCGTATCGACGAACGCAATCACGGGCCGGCCGAATTTTTCCGCCAGCTTCATTGCACGCATCGCTTTGCGGTAACCCTCGGGACGCGCGTAGCCGAAGTTGCGGAAAATCTTCTGTTTCGTGTCGCCGCCTGCGCCCTTGTGATGCCCCACGATCATCACCGGCTCGTCCTTGTAGCGCGCGAAGCCCGCCACGATGGCGCGATCGTCCGCGAAACGCCGGTCGCCGCTGATCTCGGTGAAGTCGGTGAACAGCCGGTTCACGTAGTCCAGCACCGTGGGCCGATTGGGGTGCCTCGCGACGAGAACACGCTGCCACGGCGTCAGCCGCGAGTAGATATCCGCGCGGACCGACTCGATCCGCCGGTTGAGGTCATCAATCTCGGCCTCCCGCTCCGGCGACTGCGGGAGCATCGAGATCGCCTCGATCTCCTTGAGGAGCATCGCGATTGGCTCTTCGAACTCCAGTGTGTCAGGCGGCATACGCTGAGGCGGGCCACAGAGACGCAGTGACACGGAGATCAAGTACGTCTCGATTGTGCACGGTGTCTGTGACAGGGCAGGTCACAACACCCAACGCCCAGCTGCCAACTCCCGGGAAGAAGGCTTCGACGGAGGGTGCCTTGGGAGTTGGGAATTGGGACTTGGGAATTGACATGACTAGCGCAGAGTAACCGAACCCGTCCCGCAGATTTTCTCAACTTCGGAAACAAGTGTCTCGGACGGCCGGACGCGGATGCCGTTGACGTCGACGGTCACCCGGATGTGGCGATCGCGCTCGTGCAGCACGATGGCGACGCGCCGGTCTCCCTTGTGCTGCGCGAACAGGTCCCAGAGGCGCTCGAATGTCGCGCGATCCGCCGGCGGGGTCGACAGGCGGATGGCGACCGACTTCGCCAGCCGCTCGCGCACGAGTCCGATCGGGACGATCTCCGTCGCCAGCACTCTGGCCGACTCATCGTCTCGCTCGAACTTCCCCTTCACCAGCACCGTCTGGCCATTCTCCGCCAGGTGACCGTGCAGCTTGAAGGTCTCCGGGAAGACGACCACCTCGACACTGCCGGCTGCGTCATCGAGCGTGAAGACGCACATCCGGTCGCCCTTACGCGTCTTGAGCGGGCGCAGGCCCGACACGATGCCGCCAATCGAGATGTCCTCGCCCCGGTCGCGCCCATAGCGCCCGTTGCCATTCCCATGCGTGGCGGACTCTTCGGGTCCTCCGCCCCCACCGGGCGGGCCCGGAAGGCTCAACCCGCTCGCGACGATTTCGGGATCCTCGTCCGCCTTCTTGATGTTCATATCGGCGGTGGTCTTCGCGCCGTACTCGCGAAGGTCGTCGGCGTAGGCATCGATGGGGTGGCCGCTCCAGTAGAGACCGAGCGCGTCCTTCTCGAAGTTGAGCTGCTCGATCTGCGTCCATGACGGCACGTCAGGAAGCGGGACTGGTGCGAGCCCGGCGCCGTCCTCAACGCCACCAAACAGATCCGTCTGACCGAGGTCCTTGTCGCGCTGAGTGCGGTTGCCGTGCTCGCACGCGGCGTCAATCGACGCAAACAGCCGCGCCCGCGTCTGTCGTAGAGGCGGGTGGTGCAGGGCCGGGTCTGTAGACCCGGCCGCGGATCCCGCCAGCGAATCGCACGCGCCGGACTTTACCAGCGCCTCGAACACGCGCTTGTTGGCAAGCCGGAGGTCGAGAATCTCGCACAGCGCGTGCAGCGATGGAATCCGCCCGCCCAACTGCTGGCGCGCCGCGATGATCGAGGTGACGGCGCCTTCGCCGAGACCCTTGATTGCCGTCAGCCCGAACCGCACGCCCTTGCCGTGCTCGACCGAGAAATTCAACTGGCTCTCGTTGATGTCGGGCGCCAGCACCGGGATGCCGCGCTCGCGCGCCTCGGCCAGGTAGACCGCCAGCTTGTCGGTGTTCTGCGCCTCGATGGTGAGCAGCGCCGCGGCGAAATGCCATGGGTAGTTCGCCTTGAGATACGCCGTCTGGTACGCGAGAAACGCGTAGGCCGTCGAATGCGACTTGTTGAATCCGTAGCCGGCGAAGAATTCCATCAGGTCGAAAATCTTCGTCGCCTTCTTTTCGTTGATCCCCTTGGCTTTCGCGCCCTCCATGAACGCGGCGCGCTGCTTCGCCATGACCTTGGGATCTTTTTTCCCCATGGCCCGGCGCAGCACGTCGGCTTGCCCCAGCGTGAAGCCGGCGAGCGCCTGCGCGATTCGCATCACCTGTTCCTGGTAGGCGATAACACCATAGGTGTCCGACAGGATCGGCTCGAGCTGCGGCAGCTCGTACTTCACCTCTGTCTTTCCCTGTTTGCGGGACACCCAATCGTCGACCATCCCGCTCTTGAGCGGTCCCGGCCGATACAGCGCGTTCAGCACGATGAGGTCGTCGAGACGATCCGGCTTCGCCTTTCGCAGGAGCTCGCGCATGCCGGAGCTCTCGAACTGGAAGATCCCGAACGCGGCGCCGTCGGCGAATACTTTGTACGTCTTCGGGTCGTCGAGCGGAATCGTGTCGATGTCGAGATCGATTCCCTCGGTGCGCTTGATCTCGGTCAGACAGTCGCGGATCAGCGTCAGCGTGCTCAGCCCGAGGAAATCCATCTTCAGGAGGCCGACGCGCTCGACCTCTTTCATGTTCCATTGCGTCGTGATTTCGTCGCGCGCTCCCTTATAGAGCGGCGCGTAGTCGGTGATCGGCCCTGGCGCGATCACGACGCCCGCGGCATGCACCGAGGCGTGCCGCGACATTCCTTCGAGCCGCTTGCCGATCTCGATGACCTCGTTGACCTTGGGATCCTTCGCAGCCATGTCCTTGAGGATCGGGTTCTCGGCCAGCGCCTTCTCGAGCGTCATGTCGAGCGCCGGCGGAATCTGCTTCGCGATGCGGTCGACGTCCGCATACGACATCTCCAGCACCCGCCCCACGTCCCGCACCACCGCCTTCGCCTTCATCGTCCCGAACGTGATGATCTGCGCGACGTTCTCGCGGCCGTACTTGCGCGTGACGTAGTCGATCACCTCGCCCCGGCGGCGCTCGCAGAAGTCGACGTCGATGTCGGGCAGCGACACGCGCTCGGGGTTGAGGAAGCGCTCGAAGAGGAGATCGAAGTCGATCGGGTCGACGTCGGTGATGCGCATGCACCACGCGACAAGCGATCCTGCTGCCGAACCGCGGCCGGGACCGACGGGAATATGTTCCTCGCGCGCGTAGCGGATGAAGTCCCAGACAATCAGGAGATAGCCCGGGAAGCCCATCTGCTTGATCATCTCGATCTCGTACTCGAGGCGCCGGTCGTATTCGTCGAGGGTGTGGCGCAGCCGGCCGGCCTCGGCAAGCTGCCGGAGGCGCGGGAGGCGTTGCGCGAATCCCTCGCGCGCGATGTGCTCGAAATACCGGTCGATCGTGAAGCCCTCCGGCACGCCGAACGACGGGAGGTGGTTCTGCCCTTTCGGGATCGTGACGTTGCAGCGCTCGGCAATGAGAAGGGTGTTCTTCAGCCCGCCCGGGTGATCCTGGAAGACCGACGACATCTGTTCGGCGGTCTTGAGAAAAAACTGGTCGCCGGTGTAGCGCAGGCGCTGCCTATCGTTGACCGTCTTGCCGGTGCCGATGCAGAGCAGGATGTCGTGCGGCTGGTGATCGCCCTGTTTGAGATAGTGCACGTCGTTGGTGACGACGAGGGGGAGGTTGAGATCCTTGGCGAGAGGGAGCAGCCCTCTGTTGACGACCTTCTGTTCCTCGATGCCCTGGTACTGCATCTCGAGAAAGAAGTTGTTCGGACCGAGGATGTCGCGAAGCCGGCCCGCGGCCTCGAGCGCCGGACGCATCTGCTCCACCTTCAGGGCGCTTGCGACCTCCCCTTTGAGGCAGCTGCTCAGCCCGATCAATCCGTTCGAGTGCTGCGCCAGCAGATCCTTGTCGATCCGCGGCCGGTAGTAAAACCCCTCGGTGTAACCGGCTGACACGAGCTTGATCAGGTTCTTGTAGCCTTCGTCGTTTTCCGCGAGCAGGACCAGGTGATTCGTGTCCGTCTGCGGACCCGACTTCTCGAAGCGGCTTCCCTGGGCGACGTAGACCTCGCACCCGAGGATCGGCTTCAGCCCGCGGTCACGCGCGTGGTCGTGGAACACGACCGACGAGAACATGTTGCCGTGCTCGGTGACCGCAAGCGCCGGCATCTTCAGCCTCACCGCTTCGTCGAGCAGCTCGTCGATCCGGCACGCGCCATCCAACAGCGAGAACTCCGTGTGGAGGTGAAGGTGGACGAACTCGTTCACGCCGCTACCTTCTGTCCTCACGAGCCACGGAGGCACCGAGGCACGGAGATCTATGGCAATGTGTTCTCCGTGTCTCCGTGTCTCTGCGGCCCGTGATCGTAACGCTCATTCCCATTCGATCGTGGATGGCGGCTTCGAGCTGATGTCGTAGACGACTCGATTGATCCCGCGGACCTCGTTGACGATACGGGACGAGATCGTGGCAAGGAGATCGTGCGGGAGACGCGCCCAGTCGGCCGTCATCCCGTCCAGGCTCTCAACCGCGCGAATCGCAACTGTGTACTCGTAGGTGCGCGCGTCGCCCATGACGCCGACACTCTGCACCGGCAGCAGCACCGCGAAGCTTTGCCAGAGACGCTCGTACCAGCCGGCCTTGCGGATCTCCTCCGCAACGATCTTGTCCGCCAGGCGCAGCAGGTCGAGGCGCTCTCTCGTAATTTCGCCGAGGAGGCGCACCGCAAGCCCGGGGCCGGGAAACGGCTGCCGGACGACGAACTCCGGATCGAGGCCGAGATCCCGTCCGACACGGCGCACTTCGTCCTTGAACAGGTCGCGCAGCGGCTCCACCAGCTTGAAATGCATGCGCTCCGGCAGCCCGCCGACGTTGTGATGACTCTTGATCACCACGGCCGGGCCACCGACCGACGCTGACTCGATCACGTCCGGGTACAGTGTGCCCTGCGCCAGGAAATCGAATCCGCCCAGCTCTCTTGCCCGTTTCTCGAAGACGTCGATGAAGGCCGCGCCGATGATCTTCCGTTTCTTCTCGGGGTCGGTCACTCCGGCAAGGCGCTCGAGGAAGAGAGCTGTCGCATCGACGAAGTCGAGCGGCAACTGCATCTTCTGCGTGAAGCGTGCGACGATCTGGTTGGCCTCGTCGTACCGCAGCAGGCCGTTGTCAACGAAGATGCAGGTCAGGCGATCGCCGATGGCGCGATGGATGAGCATCGCGGCAACCGTGGAATCCACACCGCCCGACAATCCGCAGACCACCTTGCCGCGACCGACTTGTGTCCTGATGCGCGAGGTCGCTTCCTCGATGAATGACGCGATCGTCCAGTCGCCCGTGCATCCGCAGACGCCGTACGCGAAGTTACGCAGGATCGCCAGGCCATGATCCGTGTGCGCGACCTCGGGATGAAACAACAGCGCGTAGAGCTGACGCTCCGGCGCCTCCATCGCGGCAATAGGCGTCGTCGCGCTCGTGGCCGCCACGGTAAATCCAGGCGGCACCGCCGACACATCGTCGCCATGGCTCGCCCAGACACGGAAGTCCGACGGCACTTGCGAGAAGAGCTTTGGCGGCGAACCGTTGCCGGTGACACGCACGTGCGCGTGACCGAACTCGCGCTGGCCGGAGCGACGCACTTCCCCGCCAAGCTCGTCGGTCATCAACTGCATGCCGTAGCAGATGCCGAGCACCGGCGTGCCAATGTCGAAGATCTCCGGCGCGCATTTCGGCGCACCCGCCTCCGAGACGCTCTTTGGTCCGCCCGACAGAATGATGCCGACCGGATTTTTCTCGCGCAGTTTATCGATCGTCGTGTTGAAGGGGATGATTTCGGAATATACGGACAGCTCACGCAACCGCCGAGCAATCAGCTGCGTGTACTGCGACCCAAAATCCAGTACGAGAATGGTTTGGTGGGACACGAACGCGTTATTATCCCACAAGGAATAGTGCCTCGACAGATTCACCCTACGATATTTGCGGTCGTGCTCCTCGTTGCAGTCGTCGGTCACAGCGTCTGTTTGGGCGCTGCACCGAAAACTGAACAGGCGTCAACGAGCGAGACGAAAACTGAAGCGTCGTTAACGCGCTCCAAGAAGACCCCTCCCGTTCCGCTCCCGCTTCTTCCCGTCGAACAGGCGTGGATCGTCACGCTTGATGCGCTGCCATCGGCCGGCGGAACGATGGACGCGGAGCGTGTCTACATTCCGATTCAGCCGGAGCAGGTGCAAGCGCTGAGTCGTGCGACAGGCGAGAAGGTCTGGCGGCGCGAGATTGAGACGACGTGGGCGCCGCTGCTGCTGAATGAGGTCCTGTATGTCGCAGCGAGTGACGAGATCCATGCGCTCGATGCCGAAACGGGGGCGCAGAAGTGGCGGGCGCCGTTCGAGAATTCGATGATCGCACCGCTCGCCTCCGGCGGCGATCTGCTTATCGGCGTGTTCGACAAAGGCACGGTGGTCGCGTTTGCCGCTTCCGATGGCCGGATGGTGTGGACCCGCGAGCTCGGCGCGCCGTCGCACTACGCGGCCGTATCAAACGGCATGCGCGTCTTCTTTGCGCTCGCCGACAGCCGGGTCGTCGCGTTGAATCTCATGGACGGTACACCCGCGTGGGAGCAGAAGCTCGAAGGAATGCTCAATCAGCCGTCGGTCGCACGTGATCGGCTCTTCGTCGGGTCGAACAACAACTATCTGTATGCGTTCGATGACGAGCGCGGGCGGCTGGCGTGGAAGTGGCGGACCGGCGGCGACGTTATAGGCGTCAGCGCCGACACCAAGGGGGGCGCGTATTACGCGTCGCTCGACAACGTCTTGCGCGGCGTGAATCGCGGCAACGGGAATCAGCGGTGGATCAAGGAGACGTCGACGCGACCGATACTGCCGCCGCAGACGCTTGGCAACGGGATGGCCTACGAAGAAGTCGTGCTGGTCACCGGTGTTTCGGAGATCGACGCGTTCGCGGCCAAGACCGGCACCGCCGCGGGGACCTACGTGCCGCCGTCGGATATCCAGGGTGCGCCGCTGATTGATCCTGCGCTCAAGCCTTACACCGTGGCGATGGTGGTCATCACGCGCGACGGTCGCGCGCTCGGCCTGCGTCCTGTCGCGATGATGTTGGCCGAGCCGCTCAACAGCCCGTTCACCGAACTCCCAGGCCGTCGCCTCGAACGCGAGCGCGTGGTCAGATAGACGACACCATCGCCCAAATACCGGAACGTCGTGCGACGATGGGCAGGGTCTAAAGACCCGGCCTTACCCTGCCCCTGCCCCCCTCTACGACTAGAGCCCGCACCCACGTATGTCAGCGTTGAGCGAGTTCGGGCTGAATCGCCAGGGCGAGGCGGCGGCTGCCTTCGCGAATGCGCCCCGGCGACGGCCACGAGAACGACAGCCGAACGCGATCGTGGCCGCTTCCGTCCACACAGAACGCGCTGCCGATGACAAACAACACACCCTGCTCGACCGCTCGCGCCAGCAGCGGCTCGCACGCATACCCCTCCGGCAACTTCGCCCACAGAAAGAACCCGCCCTTTGGCGCGATCCACGTGAGCCGTCCGCCAAGCCGTTCACGCAGCGCCTCCTCCATCACGTCCCGCCGCATCCGGTACAGCTGGCGCAACGGCGCCGCCTGGCGATCCAGGACGCCACTGACGATTGACTGGTGCACGACCCGCTGGTCGAGGATGCCGCACATCAAATCCATCGACTGCTTCGCCGTGTCGAACCGCTCGACAATCGGCGCAGGCGCCGCGACCCACGCCACACGAAACCCCGGCGCCAGCGTCTTCGAGAACGTGCTCAGGTAAATGACGCGGCCGCGGCGGTCATCCGCCTTCAACGGACGCGTCTCGCCTGCACTCGCCACGTCCTCGAAATAGATCTCGCCGTAGGGATCGTCCTCGACGATCAGAATATCGCGTCGCTCGGCCCACTCGAGCAGACGCCTCCGCTTGTCGAGGCTGAGAAGAATGCCGGCTGGATTCTGAAAATTGGGCACGAGATACAGCAGGCTGACGCGAGCCCCGGCGGCGCGCTCGCGAACGCACACGACATCCAGCTCGTCGATGTTGATTCCATCGGCATCCTGCGGCACTCCGACGAGCCGGCACTGCGCATTCCGAAACG
>Ga0114129_10005804_pt1 | contig 17476 bp, 16 predicted proteins | sample RhiMetdeltSRZDD1_FD_80071 | JGI IMG/M metagenome (GOLD analysis project Ga0114129, IMG submission 80071) | Populus rhizosphere microbial communities from Tennessee, USA - Rhizosphere MetaG P. deltoides SRZDD1 (version 2) (version 2) | ecosystem: Host-associated > Plants > Roots > Rhizosphere >... | reverse complement strand
GACGGGACGGTGGAGGTCTCTCTCGATGGCCCAGGCCTCGTGGTCCGCGCCCACGCGAATGGTCTTCCTCCTCCACGGCGAGGATCCGTTCCGTACGCGCCTGCGCGTCGGTGAGCTCGTCGAGGCGCTCCTCGCCGGCGGAGCGGGCGAGCCCGGCGACCTCACGGCCCGGCCGTCGCCGCATCTCGGTGGCGCGCTGGGGCTGACGCGGATCGACGCACGCTCGGATCCGGTCGACACGATCACCATGGCCGGGCAGTCGCAGGGCTTGTTCGCCGCTGTGGACGAGCGCCAGGTCGTCCTGGTCGAGCACGCGGAGGCCCTCGCCAGCGCCGACTTCCTCAGCGCGTTCCCCAGCGAGACCGCGCTCGTGCTCGTCTCGGTCGAGGCACTGCGGCAGAGTCGCGGACGCGCGCGGGGCCGCGCGAAGCCCGGCGTCGCGGTGGAGGCGTCGCTCCCCGATGCGGTGCACGAGATCGGCGGAAGGGTGCAGCGCATCGAGCGCCTCCTGCCATTCGAGGTCAAAGGGTGGATCGCTGCACGGGCGCGGCTGCACAGGGTCGCGCTGCAGCCGGAGGCGATGGATGCCCTTGCCTATGCCCTCGGTCCGGACACGGAGCGCATCGAGAACGAGATCCAGAAGCTCGGCGCGTACGCGAACGGCGCGCCGGTCACCGCCGCGGATGTACGCGCGCTCGTGAGCGGCGCGATCGAGTCGGACATCTTCGAGCTCACCAAGGCGGTCGTGCGACGAAACCATCGCGAGGCGGTGCCGCTTCTCGAGCGCCTCCTCGCGGAGGGCAACGCGCCGCAGCAGATCCTCGCTCTGCTCCTCTGGCAATTTCGCGTACTGCTCTTCGCGACGACCGCGCCGTCGAGTGCGGAGGTCGAGCGACAAGCGAAGGCGATCCGCTCGTCTCCGGGAGCGATCCTTCGCTACGTGCAGTACGCGCGCGGGCTCAGCCGATCGGACATTGCGCGGGCCTACGAATCGCTCTACGCGACCGACGTCTCGATCAAGACGGGGCGCGCCGATTCAGATGGGGCCGCACTCCTCTTGTGCGTGCTCGATCTCTGCGGCGTCGCCGGCGCGGACCTGCGCGATCTGCTGCTGACCGAGGCGCCGCGGCGCGGCTAGGACGACGGCAGCGTCGTCGCGTGTGGCGTGCCGCGGAGCCGACGAAGGCTGATCGTCGCTCTCACGATCGCGAACAACGCGAACGCATGGACGGCGATCCCGAGCCAATCTCTCACGAGCAGGAAGATCAGACCGTCGAGCGCGTACACCAGGCCTCCGACGATGAACGCCCACTGCGCCCCCGCGGTTGCCCGAACGCCGAGGAACGCGAAGAACGCGACGACGACGACATGGGCGACCCACGCCAGCGAAGGGTCCGCGAGCTCCTCGAGGATCCCCTGGAGGAACCAGTCGATCGCGGTGCCGAGCGCGAAGCCGGTGCTGCTGCCGAGGACGAAGAACACGAAGTTGACCGCCGACAGACCGGCGATCAAGTAGAACCAACGGCCGCCGTTCCGCACCCGTTGCACGAGGGCGACGCGCGCGACCGCCGCTTGATCTGGCCCACGCGCGAGAGCCGCGAGAACGGGCGGCTCCGCTGCGACGCGATCGGGCGCGGCTGCTGGCGCGACATCGACCGCGGCGGGCCTCGGGGGACGCGGGATCGTCGCGCCCTCTGGCGGGATGACGAGGCCGTCGACGACGAGGTGGTAGGTGTAGCCGAATCCGTTGCTGCCGATGCGCAGGCGTGCGCTGTGACCATCGACGTCGAAGGCGTGCTCGCTTCCGGTGTCGAAGAACTTGCCGCCGTGGAAGACCTCGCGCCCGTTGACGATGATCCTGCGGTTGCCGGACAAGACCGCGTGTTCGAGCTCGACGGAGTAGCGGCGGAAATCCTCGTCGCGGAAGTCCCAGCGTTTCGTGGCCATCTGGCGCGCCACGCTAGGTATGGACGGCGAGCGGCTCGGTGTCGGACCGCTAGCAGATCGCGAAGCAGGAAGTACTAGGCAATTCTCAGCGCTTCGTCGCGGCCTCCGGCGTGACGGGCCGTCCGGCCGGAGCGGCAGGCTTCGCCTCCTGCGTCTTGCGGTAGTCCTCGAGGAAGCGCTTCTGCCCCGCATCCGTGAGCGGGTGGTTGAAGAGCTGCTTCAGCACCGCGAACGGCATCGTCGCGATATCGGCGCCCGCGAGCGCGGCCTGCGTCACGTGCATCGGATTGCGGATCGATGCCGCGAGCACTTTCGTCTTGATCTCCTGCTGGCGGTATGCGGAGACGATGTCGGCCACGACGCGCATGCCGTCCTCGTTGATGTCGTCGAGACGGCCCGCGAACGGGCTGACGATGTAGGCGCCGACCGCGGCGGACAGCAGCGCCTGGTTGACCGAGAAGCAGAGCGTGACGTTGATGCGGATGCCCTCGCCGGCGAGGATCTTCGCCGCCCCGAGGCCGTCCGTGGTGAGCGGCACCTTCACGATCACGTTCTTGTGCCACGATGCGAGGCGGCGGCCCTCGACGACCATGTCGTCGCGTTTCTCGCTGACGCACTCGGCCGAGACGTTCCCGATAATCTGGCAGATCTTCTTGACCTGCGTCTCGTGGTCCTGTCCGGCCTTCGCGATGAGCGTCGGGTTCGTGGTCACCCCGTCGATCACGCCCCACTCGACGGCCGTCTTGATGTCGTCGTACTCCGCCGTGTCGAGGAAGAGCTTCATCGGTGCGTCTCCTGCAGCATCGGTGCCGACGCCTCGGCCCGTCCGTTCGCGCGCGCGAACGCGAGCGCGGCGTCGATGAAGCTCGCGAACAGCGGGTGCGGCCGATTGGGCCGCGACTTGAACTCGGGATGGAACTGCGTCCCGAGGTAGAACGGGTGGTCGGTGAGCTCGACGATCTCCACGAGGCGCCCATCGGGCGAGAGACCGGTGAACTTCATCCCGTGCGCGGCGAGCAGCTCGCGGTACGAGTTGTTGAACTCGTAGCGATGGCGGTGCCGCTCGAGCACGATCGGTTGTCCGTACGCGCGCGCGGCGAGCGAGCCGGGCTCGAGCACGCACGGATAGCTGCCAAGGCGCATCGTGCCGCCTTTGTCGGCGATGTCACGCTGTTCGGGCAGGAGGTCGATGACCGGATGCGGCGTGAACGCGTCGAATTCGGTCGAGTTCGCGTCCTCGGTCCCGAGGGCCGTGCGGGCCAGCTCGATGACCATGCACTGCATGCCCATGCACAGGCCGAGCGTCGGCACGTTCCGCTCGCGGCCGAAGCGGACGGCCTGCACCTTGCCCTCGATGCCACGGTAGCCGAAGCCACCCGGCACGACGACGCCGTCGAGGCCGATGAGCGGCTCCACGTCTCTGTCGCGCTCGAGCTTCTCGCTGTCGATCCACACCAGCTTCACGTTGCACCCGGCGGCCCAGGCCGCGTGCTTCACCGACTCGGCGACCGAGAGGTACGCGTCGGGCAGCTCGATGTACTTGCCGACCATGCCGATCGTGAGCGGTATGCGTGCGTTGCGGATGCGGTCGGTCAGGAAGCGCCACTCCGCGAGGTCCGGCTCGCTGGCACGCTCGCCGAGCCCGAGCTCTTCGACGACGATGCGCCCCAGGCCGGCCTCCTCGAGCATCAGCGGCACGCCGTAGATGGACCACGCGTTGGGCTCGGAGATGACGTTGTCCGGCTTGACGTCGCAAAAGAGCGCGATCTTCTCCCGCAGCTCCTCATCGATCGGCTCGTCGGCGCGGGCGATGAGGACGTCGGGCTGGATGCCGATCGACCGCAGCTCCTTCACCGAGTGCTGCGTCGGCTTGGTCTTCAGCTCGCCGGTCGCGACTCGTGGGAGCAGCGTCAGGTGGATATACATGACGTTCTGGCGTCCGACGTCGTTGCGGAACTGGCGGATCGCCTCGAGGTAGGGAAGCGATTCGATGTCGCCGACGGTCCCGCCGACCTCGACCACGACGAGCTCGGCCTGCTGCTCGCGCGCGACGCGATGGATGCGCTCCTTGATCTCGTTGGTGACGTGCGGGATGACCTGCACGGTGGCGCCGAGGTAGTCGCCGCGGCGCTCCTTCGCGATGACGGCGTTGTAGATCTGGCCCGTGGTCAGATTCGACGCACGGGTGACGTTGCGGTCGATGAAGCGCTCGTAGTGACCGAGGTCGAGATCGCTCTCCGCGCCGTCCTCGGTGACGAAGACCTCGCCGTGCTGATAGGGCGACATCGTCCCGGGGTCGACGTTGAGGTAGGGATCCATCTTCAGCGACGCGACCGAAAGACCGCGCGCGGCGAGGATGCGCCCAAGTGAAGCCGCGGTGATGCCCTTACCGAGAGAGGAGGTGACCCCGCCCGTCACGAATACGAACTTCGGCACCCTCAAGTGACCTCCGGGGTTTTTCTAATGGTAGCGGACTCGCCTCCGTCGGGTCCGAACGGCAATGAATGCAGCACGATGAGGCGCGGGCGCTCTGTACCGGCACGCGCCGGTGCCGATTCCATCTCGATCGGCTCGTCGACGCGGCAATCGTCGAGGTGTCCATCGAAGCGCAGCGCGCGAAAACGCGCGTCGCGCAATTCGGCGGTCTCGCCGGCGTGCTCGACGATCGCGACGATGCGTGGTCGCAGCCAGCGCATCCCGGTGCGTAAGGGAAGCGGCGTCGCGAAGGGCGAAGCATCCGCAGTGAAGTCGCGGGTCGCTTCATCCAGCCATTGGCCGAGATATGGCGGCACGTACGCCTCGCCCACGAATGCAAGCACGTCCTGCGTGTACATGCCGCAGAGCGCGCGGATCGCACCGCGACGGTCGTCCTCCACCAGGCCGCCCAGGACGACGTCCGCGCGCGGTGTGACGTGGCACTTGAGCCACTGACCGCTGCGCGTTCCCGGGATGTAGCGGCTGTCGCGGCGCTTCGCGACGATCCCCTCCAGGCCGTACTCCGCGACGACGTCCAGGAACGGCTCGCCGTCCCCGTCCAGGTGCTCGGGCACCGCGACCGCCCGGCCGTGCAGGCCGAGCGCGGTCAGCCGGCGGCGACGCTCCTCGAGCGGCCGGCCGAGAAGCGGCCGATGCTCCTCGTAGAGCAGATCGAAGGCGACAAAGACCGGTCCGCGGCCCCGTTTGGCGGCCTTCGGACCGAGCCGGCCCGTCAGCAGGTCGTAGCTCGGCCGCCCGCGCGAGTCGCAGACGACGATCTCGCCGTCGAGCATCGCGCCGTCGGGGACCGGCAGCTCGGCGAGCTCCGGGACGAGCGGCAGCAGATCGCCACCGCCGCGATCGGCGACGCGCAGCTGTCCGCGGTCCTTCGACGCGATGGCGCGGATGCCGTCCCACTTGAGCTCGAAGAGGTGATCGGGAGAGTTGAACGCGCCCGCCGCGAGGCGCGGCCGCATCGGCGCGAGATCGCGCGGCAGCGCGGCCTGCGCGTCGCCTAGATCGAGGAGAGTGGGATGCTCGCCGCCCGGCGAGCGCGTGTCACGACGCACTCGCCGAGCATATCGAGCGGACCTTGCTTAGGACGCCTTCTTCCGCGCGCTCTTCTCGCGTGCGGTCGTGTTCTTGCCCGCGAGCGACTCGTGCCCGCCCCGGCTCTCGCGGCCACGGGCGGTCTCGCCCTTCTTCGCCTTCTCCACCGACGCCTTGAGCGCGGACATGAGGTCGACCACAGTGGTCTCGGCCTCCGGCTCTGGCGCCTCGATGATCTGGCGCTTCTCGACCTTGGCCTCGACGAGCTCCATAAGCGCCTTCTTGTACTCGTCCTTGAACTCGTCGGGCTCGAACTTCATCGCCATCATCCCGACGAGGTTCTCGGCCATCTTGATCTCGGCTGGGCTCACTTTGACGTCGTCCGGCAGCTCGAGCTCCTCCGTGGAACGGATCTCGTCCGGCCAGTGCAGCGTGTTCATGACGAGCGCGCCGTCGTTCGAGCGCACCGACACCAAGCGCTCGCGGTCACGCAGCGCGAACTTCGCGATGGCGACGCGTCCGGTCTTCTCGAGTGTCTCCTTCAGCAGCGCGTACGGTTTGGCGGCGGACTTCTCGGGCTCGAGGTAGTACGCCGACTGGTAATAGAGCTCACCCGGGAGCTCCGTGTCCTCGATGAAGCCTGCGATGTCGATCGCCTTGCTGCTGTGGAGCGGTAGCTTCTCGAGATCCTCATCGGTCAGCTCGACGTAGCTTCCCTTCTCGTACTCGTACCCGCGGACGACGTCGCCCCATGCGACTTCGTGATCGCCCTCTGGACACCAGCGCTTGTTCTTGATGCGCGACTTGTGCTCGGGACAGAGGAGATTGAATGAGACCTTGCTGCTGCTCTCGGTCGCGAGATAGAGCCGCACGGGGATGGCGACCATCCCGAAGCTCATCACCCCGCGCCAGATCGATCGAGGCATATTCGCCACCCCCTAGCCGCTCCTTCTTTTGCGCGCGGCTTGCCGCGCGAAGCGTAACGGACTCTGTCAAGTGGCGCGCGGGGCCACTCTCAACGGTCAGCGGCTTCGTCAGTGAAATTGGTCAGCGACTCTGTCAGTGACCGGGGGAGCAGAGGGGTGGAGTCGCGATGCAGGAAGACAAGCGCGCGCTGGTGCTGGCCCGGGTGTCGCCGGCAAGCTCGAGGTCGACGAGGCCGCGGCGCGGCGCACACTCGCGGCCGCTCGCCTCAAGGGACACGCCGTGTGATGACAGAGTCCCTGAGCGATCTACTGACGAAGTCGCTGATCAACGACAGTGGCGCGCGGGGCCACGTGTGATTGCTCCGAGATTCTGACTGGTCAAACTGCTCTGTGATTCTGTCCGCGTCACTAGGGAGAGAAGGCGTCGGGTCAGCTGGAAGAAATCGGGGCGACGACGAGATTGAGGTCTTTCGTTCCGGTGACGCGCACCGGCGTCCCGAGTGCGATATCCGTGTCCGAGGTCGCGACGACCGCCATCACGTTTCCGGATCCATCGCGTAGCGCGATCTCGCCGTACTCGCCGGCGCGGATCGGTGCGACCACCCGGGCGTCCCAGCCGATGTAGGTGGAGAGCGTGTTGCGTGCGGTCGAGCCCCGCAGCAAGTGATCGGTCCAGTCGATGCGGAGGGCCGCGGTGATCGCGGCGGCCACGATCCCGAGCAGGAACGGCAGTCGGTTTCCCCCGAACGCGCCGCCGAAGCGCGACGGCGGGACAGGCCGGCCGGGCGGACCGGGCGGCCCCGGCGCATCGAGCTGCGGCGCGATGAGAGCGCCGACGCCGAATCCGATCAGAAACGCGCCGACGATCTCGGTGAAGAGGACGTCGCCGATGCGGAGCGCGACGAGCGACTCCCAGCGCGTCCCCTTCCGCCGCGCCGACCAACGTGCGAGGACCATGAGCGCGACGCCGAGGACGATGACCACGGCATAGATCGGGGCGTCGAACACGCTCGGTCGCATCGGATGAAATTTCTATCAGTATTCGCGGACGAAGCCCTCGGATGGTCGACCGCCTTGCGGATCAGTGTGCGAGCGCGCGCTCGATATCGTCGAGGTGCTCGCCCCGGTGCTCGGAGCGGTAGAGCGAGCGTGGTCGTCCTTCCGCGAGCCAGGGAGACGTGACCTCCGGTGCGAGCGCGGCGACGAACGCGTCGCACTCCTCCGCGCTCGCGAGAGCGTCGCTTGCGGCGATGTCCGGCGCCAGCGCGTTCCACGTCGGAAACGCGGCGTCATTGATGAGATCGTCGAGAACGCCGAGCGCCTGCAGCTGCGCTCCCCCAAGCCTGGCGCGCCAGCGCGTCACGTTGAAGCGATCCCAGAACGCGAGGTGCGCCAGCACCGCGGCGACGGACCAGCCCTCGAAAGCGGTGCGCGTGAGCTGCGCGCGATCGAGCCGTTCGACGAGCGCGCGCAGTCGCGCACGGCTCTCGTCGTTCGCGCGCACGTACTCGGCGACGCCCGCGGTCACGCCGCGATCGCCTTCTCGGCGAGCGTCGTCGGAAGCATGCCTGCGGACGTGATGGCGTCGTGGAACGCGCGCAGCGCGGGGCGATCGGACCTGCCGCGCGTGGCGAGCCAGCGCGTGCGGATGTCTATGATCTCGAGCATTCCGGTGAGATAGCTCGACGCCTGTGTCGGCCAGCTGCAATACCGGCCGACCTCGGCGCGGGCGTTCGGCTCGGTGAGGTTGCCCTTCTCGACCATGAAGCGCACCGCCTGGTCGAACGTCATCTCGCCCATGTGGAGGCTCGTGTCGACGACGATGCGCGCGGCCCGGAAGATCGTCGCCTCGTACTGGTAGAGCAGGTGCTTCGCATCGGTGAAGAAGCCCTGCTCCCGCATGACGCGCTCGGCGTAGAGCGCCCAGCCTTCGCTGAAGTACGACGTGCCGAAGATCCGGCGCGGATGTGATGGGTTGGCCTTCGCCATCACGAGATGCCAGTGGTGGCCGGGATACGCCTCGTGCACCGCCGTCGTCGGGATCCCGGCGCTGCAGTTGCCCTCGAGACGCTTTTGCACCTCCTCCGGCGGCGTGCCGTCGGGCGGATACGGGACGAAGAAGTGCCCGTGCAGGGTGTCGCGGAACGCCGGCGGCCGCTGGTACGACGCGACGGCGAGCACCGGGCGCTGGAACGGCGGTGAGGGCTCGACCGTGCACTTCTCGCCCGGCGGCAGCGTCACCAGCTGCGTGTCGCGGAGGAACGACCGCGCGCGCTCGGTCCACTCGGCGTACTCCTCGCGCATCGCGTCCGGCGTCGGCGCGTGGATCTTGTTCAGCCGGTCGCAGGTCTTCGCCCAGTCGCCAGAGCCGTCGATCTCGGTCGCGATGCGGTTCGCTTCCGTAGAGAGCAAGTCCCACTGCTCGCGACCGCGTTCGCGCAGCGCGGCCGCTCCGAAAGGCAGGAGCTCCTTCTCGCGCAGCAGCGCGCTGTAGAGCTCGTCGCCGATGGCCCAGTCGCCGGTGGCCTTGCCGAGGTTCGACTCGAGGAACGACGCGAACTCGTCGAACGCCTTCGCCGCCTTCGCACCGGACTCTTGCAGGCGCTGCTTTGAGGCGGCGTCCTTCACCTCCGCGGGGACGAGCTCGCGCGCGTAGCGCGCCGCCGCCTTCGCCTGACCGATCGCGCGCTCGGCGTAGACGCGCGGCGTTCGCGAGAAGTCCAGATTCGCGACACCGTCGCGGATGTTCGTCGGCACGCCCTCGAGCCGCTTCGCGGCAGCGTCCGCCAGCTCGCGCTCGGGGCGCAGCCGGTGCAGGAAGAGCGAGAACACCCCGTTCAGCCCGGGGTTGAGGTAGTAGTTCGGCTGGCGCTTCCACATCTCGAGCGGCTGGTACAGCTCGCGCCCGCGCAGGACCGATACGAGCAGATCCCGGTCGATGCGCTCGGCGGGCGCAAGCCCGTCATCCGCCACCGCGCGGAACTTCCGCAGCCATTCGAGGTCGGTGGCGCGGCGCCGCTCGTACGCGGCGGCGCTCGTGTCGTCGAGGCGCTCGTCGTACTCGGTGAGCCCGAGGCTGGAGGCGAGCGTCGGGGAGTCCTCGTACTCCTCCTTCAGGAACGAATCGACGAGCGAGGCGTACGCCGACGGCACCATGGCACCTCCCCGAGAATTGGCTGGAGCGGTAAGCGTGAGCCTCGAGGAATACCAGCGCAAACGCGACTTCAGGCGGACCCCCGAGCCGAAAGGCCGGAGCCCGAAGGCGGAGCCTACCCGCCGCTACGTGGTGCACCGGCACCACGCGACGCGTCTGCACTGGGACGTGCGTCTGGAGATGCGCGGCATCCTCGCGTCGTGGGCGGTGCCGCAGGGCCCGCCGCTCGAGGGCGGCAAGCGCCGGCTCGCGGTCCACACCGAGGACCATCCGATCGAGTACCTGAACTTCTCTGGCGTCATCCCCGATGGTTACGGCGCGGGCACGATGACGATCTGGGACGAGGGCACGTACGACCTGCTGAAGGACAGCGAGAACGAGTACAAGGTCGAGTTCCACGGCCGCCGTCTCGAAGGCGAGTGGGTCCTGGTGAAAACGAAGCAGAACGAGGGACGCGACTGGCTGATGATCAAGCACGGCCCCGTCGTGAAGGACCATCCGCTCGACGCGAGGATCGAGCCGATGCTCGCGATCACCGCGGACGAGCCGTTCGATTCTCCGGACTTCGCGTTCGAGCCGAAATGGGACGGCGTGCGGACGCTGGCCTTCGTCGATGGCGGCGTTGTGCGGCTGCAGACGCGCAATCTGCTCGACTGCACGACGCAGTACCCGGAGGCGCACCAGATCGCCGAGGCGAACACCGGTGGCTACCAGGCGATCTTCGACGGCGAGGTCGTGGCGCTCGACGAACGCGGCGCGCCGTCGTTCCAGCGGCTGCAGCCGCGCATGCACGTGCGCGACGAGGCGACGGTGCGCAAGCTGCGGCGCACGACGCCTGTGATCTACGAAGTGTTCGACCTGCTGTGGCTCGACGGCGAGGACGTCGGGAGGAAGCCGCTCCGCGAGCGTCAGCGCTTGCTCGATGAGGTGCTCACGCCGATGGGCGCGATCCGCCGCTCCGAGCAGTTCGTCGGCACGGGCAAGGCGCTCTTCGACGCCGCGAAGGAGCAGGGGATCGAGGGCATCATCGCGAAGCGCCTCGACGCGCCCTACGCGCGCGGCCGCTCGGCCGCGTGGGTGAAGATCAAGGCGTTCCGCACGATGGAGTGCGTCGTCGGCGGGTGGACCGAGGGCGAAGGTGGCCGGTCGAAGGCGCTCGGTGCGCTGCTGCTCGGCATCTATCGTGATGGCGAGCTCATTCCCGTCGGCCACGTGGGCTCGGGCTTCGACGAGCGCACGCTCAAGGAGCTCCTCGCGACGCTCAAGGAACGTGAATCTCCGACGATGCCGTTCGCCACGGAGCCGCGGGTGAACGCTCCGGCGCATTGGTGCTTGCCGGAGCTCGTGTGCGAGGTGCAGTACGCGGAGATGACGCGCGAAGGGACACTGCGCCATCCGAGCTACCGTGGGCTGCGCCCTGATATCAGCCCGGAGCAAGTCACCGGGGAGGAGCGTCGCGAAACGACGAAGACCGCGCTCCGCGAGGCCGCGCGCGCCGCGCAGACCGGCATGAACGGCGCCGCAGCGAGCGCGCCAAAGGCGCGCGTGCCGTCGATCCTCCATGTCGACGGCCACGACATCCGTCTCACCAACCTCGAGAAGGTGCTCTTCCCGGAGGACGGCTACACCAAGGCCGATCTCATCCGCTACTACACCGAGGTCTCGCCGTACCTGCTGCCCGCGATCAAGGACCGGCCGCTCACGATGAAGGTGATGCCCGATGGCATCGCGGGTCCGTTCTTCTATCAGAAGGACAAGCCCGAGTTCACTCCGAGGTGGATCCAGACCTGGGTCGACCACACCGCCGGTCGCGAGGGAGGCATCGACTACGTGCTCGGCAACGACCTCGCGACGCTGGTCTGGCTCGCGAACTACACGGCAATCGAGATCCATCCCTGGCTGTCGCGTGTCGACGACCCCGATCACCCCGACATCGCGATCATCGACCTCGACCCGCAGACCGGTGCGACCTGGGACGACGTGAAGGAGGCCGCCGCGATCGTCCACGAGCTGCTCGATGCGCTGGACCTGCATGGCTTCCCGAAGACGACCGGCTCACGCGGCATCCACGTGTGGGTGCCGATCGCCCGCAAGTACACGTTCGAGGAGTCGCGCACGTTCGTCCTCGAGCTCGGGAAGGCGGCGCGCCAGCGCGCTCCGAAGCTCATCACCGTCGAGGTCGTGAAGGACCGCCGCCGCGGGATCTACATCGACTTCCTGCAGAACGTCGGCGGCAAGACGACGGCCGGCCCGTATAGCGTGCGTCCCATCCGCCGCGCGCCGGTCTCGGCGCCGCTGCGGTGGGACGAGATCGGTGCGCTCGGTCGTCCCGACGCGTTCACGATCGCGAACATGCCGGCGCGTATCGCCGCCGTCGGCGATCTGCTGGCGCCGGCGATCGGGCTGGAGCAGAAGCTGCCGAAAGCCCGCGCTACAGCGCGTTGACGCGCGCGGCGGTCCTCGCGCCGGGTTACGGCGGGACCGCGGAGCAGGGGATCCTGCGCGCGCTCGCCCGCGAGCTGGCGCATTTCGAGATCGCGAGCCACGCGATCACCTTCCGCACGCGCGGAAAGCGGCCCAGTCGCGACTATCTGTCCGAGCTCGACGACCTCCGCGTCGCGCGCGACGCGCTACGCGCGGATCACGACAAGATCGCGCTCGTCGGTCGAAGCTTCGGCGGCCGGATGTGCGCGTTCCTCGCATCCGTCGAGCCGCCAGACGCGCTCGCCATCCTCGGCCATCCCATCTCGCCGCCGGACCGTCCGCGTCCGCGTGACGAGGCTGCGCTTCAGGGCATGCGTTGCCCGACGCTCGTGGTGCAGGGGGAGCATGACGAGCTCGGGCCGCTCACGGTCCTGCGACGGATCGCGGCGACCAACCCGCTTGTCGACATCGCGGTGATCGGAGGCGCCGGCCACGAGTTCGGCGCGCGCGAGAAGGAGGCGGTCGCGCAGGTCGCACGCTGGCTGGATACCGTGCTGCGCTAGCCCGATCGCCCTCCGAAGGCCTCCGCGAGGCCTTCATCATCGCTTCACATCCCGGCCCGACTCTTCTCGTCGAGAGACATGACGAAAGGAGTCACGCAAAATGAGCGCTCTCAGGGTCATCGTCGTCACCGCCATCGCGGCGGTCGTCGGCGTCTTCGCGTACCAGCTCGGTCTGTCACAGGGTCTCGCCACGTCGCTTCCCGCCGGCGCGGCGCCGGTCGCCTACTACGGCTATCCGCACTGGGGATTCGGGTTCGGGTTCTTCGGTCTGCTCTTCCCGATCCTCTTCCTCTTCCTCTTCTTCGGTCTGATCCGAGCCGCGGTGGGGGGCGGTTGGCGCGGCGGCTACGGACGCGGCCCAGGTGGCTGGGGTCCGGGTCGCGAGCGCATCGAGGAGCTGCACCGCGAGCTCCATGGCGAGAAGCCGAGCGGCGACCGACCGTCCTCGACCAGCACCTAGCATCGCGGGCATGAAGACGGTCCTCGTCGTCGACGACGAGCCGAAGATCGTCCAGCTCGCGAGGGACTACCTCGAGCATGCCGGTTTCGCGGTCGTGAGCGCCTCCGATGGAAAGGCGGCGCTCGCGACCGCGCGTTCGTCTCGCCCAGATCTCGTCGTGCTCGACCTCGGGCTGCCGGAGCTCGATGGCCTCGACGTCGCGCGCTCGCTCCGTCGCGACTCGACCGTGCCGATCGTCATGCTCACCGGCCGCGGCGACGAGGCGGACAAGATCGCCGGTCTCGAGATCGGTGCCGACGACTACGTCACGAAGCCGTTCAGCCCCAAGGAGCTCGTCGCGCGCATCCGCGCCGTGCTTCGCCGCACGGAGCGGCCGCCCGACGCGGGCGATGTCTTGCGTGCCGGGGACGTCACGCTCGACATCCCGCGCATGCGCGTCCGCGTCGGCGATCGTCCCGTTGAGCTCACGCCGACGGAGTTCCAGCTCCTCGCGGCCCTAGCGCGCGCGCCCGGCCGTATCTTCACCCGCGCGCAGCTCCTCGACGCCGTGCATGGCGTCGCGTTCGAGTCGTATGAGCGCGCGATCGACGCGCACGTGAAGAACATCCGCCGCAAGCTCGAGCCGGATCCACGCGAGCCGCGCTACCTGCTCACCGTCTATGGCGTCGGCTATCGCTTCGCCGATGAGGAGGGCTAGCCATGCCGCCGGAGGAGGGGCGACGGCAGTGGCGGCGCGGCGGATGGGCTACAGGCGGACGGCCGCCGTGGTGGCCGCAAGGGGAAGTCTGGCCGCCGACCGGACCGCCCGAGCGCTGGCGCCACATGCGCGGCCGTTTCATGCGCCGCGCCGCGGTCGCCGCTTTCGTCGCCTTCCTGGTCTTTGCGTTCGTCGTCGCGGCGTTCGTGACCGTGCTCATCAACATGTTCAATTCCGCCACCGCGGGCGGCGGACTCTTCCTCGCGGCGCTCGCCGTGATCGTCGTCGCGTTCGGATTCGCGCGCGGCCTCCGTCGACTTGTGGTCCCTCTCGGTGACCTGATCGAAGCCGCGGAGAGCGTCGAAGCAGGGAACTACGGCACGCGCGTACGGCCGCGCGGTCCCCGAGAGCTGCGAGCCCTCGCGCGGGCGTTCAACGCGATGAGCGAGCGTCTCGAAACGAGCGAGGAGCAGCGTCGGCGCCTGCTCGCCGACGTCACGCACGAGCTGCGCACGCCGCTCACGATCATGCACGGCAATCTCGAAGCGCTGCTCGACGGCGTATACCCGGCGGATGCAGAGCATCTCGAGCCGATCCTCGACGAGACGCGCGTGCTGTCGCGGCTGGTCGACGACCTGCGCACGCTCTCGCTCGCCGAGGCCGGCGCGCTCACGCTGCATCGCGAGCCGACCGACATCTCCGAGCTTCTCGCGGACGCGGTGGCGTCGTTCCGGACGCAGGCCGATGGTGCGGGCATCGCGCTGGTCACGACCATCGACAGCGCGCTGCCGCATGTCGAGCTCGATCCCGTACGGATGCGCGAGGTGCTGTCGAATTTGCTCTCGAACGCGCTGCGCTACACGCCGCGCGGCGGGACGGTCCACGTCGGTGGAGCGGCCGAGATCGGAAAGGTCCGCCTCATCGTGCGCGACAGCGGTCCCGGCATCGCCGCGGAGCTGCTCCCGCACGTGTTCGACCGTTTCTACAAGTCGGAGGAGTCGCGCGGCGCCGGCCTCGGGCTCGCGATCGCGAAGAGCCTCGTCGTCGCGCACGGCGGGCAGATCGAAGCGACGAGCGCGCCGGGACAGGGCACCGAGATGAGCATCACGCTGCCCGTCGCCGAAGCGACGTCCGCCTAGGGAGCCTTGCCCCCGTCGGTGTCGATCTGCGCGCGCTGGAGCTTGCCGGAGTAGTCGATGTAGATCGACTTCCACTCCGAGTAGACGTCCAGCGCGGCACGGCCGGCTTCGCGGTGCCCGTTGCCCGTGGACTTCATCCCGCCGAAGGGCAGCTGGATCTCCGCGCCGATCGTGCCGGCGTTCACGTAGACGATGCCGGTCTCCGCGTCGCGCATGAAGCGGAACGCGTTGTTGACGTTGCGCGTGTAGACCGACGACGAGAGTCCGTACTTCGTGTTGTTGAGCACCTTGATCGCCTCGTCGATGCTCTTCACGTCGATGACCGAGGTCACCGGCCCGAAGATCTCCTCCTGCGCGACGCGCATGTTCGGCTTCACGTCGACGAGCACGGTCGGCTCGTGGAAGAATCCCTTCGCGAGCGCGCCGGTCGTCGGGATGCGCCCGCCAGCGGCGATGGTCGCGCCCTCTTTCTCGGCGATCGGCATATAGCTCGCGACCTTGTCCTGCGCCTGCTTGGACACGACCGGTCCGATGTCGGTGGTCGCATCGAGGCCGTGGCCGAGCCGCAGCTTCTTGGCGCGGCCGACGAGCTTGTCGATGAGATCGTTCGCGACGCCGTGATGCGCGATGACGCGCGAGGCCGCCGTGCAGCGCTGGCCCGACGTCCCGAACGCCGACCAGACGATGCCATCGAGCGCGAGATCGACGTCGGCGTCGTCGAGCACAACGATGGCGTTCTTGCCGCCGAGCTCCGCCGAGACGCGCTTGAGCAGGCGTCCCGCGATCTCGCTGATGTGGGCGCCGGTGTCGCTCGAGCCCGTGAAGGAGATGAGGTCGACGCTCGGGTGTTGCACCAGGTGATCCCCGAGCGCACCGCCGGGCCCGAGGACGAGGTTGAGCACGCCCTTCGGCAGCCCAGCCTCTTCGAGGATCTCGACCAGCCGCATCGCGAGCATCGGCGTGTACGACGCCGGCTTGAAGACGACGGTATTGCCGAGGATCAGCGCCGGCATGATCTTCCACGTCGGGATCGCGAACGGGAAGTTCCACGGCGTGATCGCGGCGACGACGCCGTGCGGGTTGCGCACGCTCATCGCCCACTTGTTGGGTAGCTCCGCGGGTACGACGTCGCCGAACTGGCGGCGGCCTTCACCGGCGATGTAATAGGTCATGTCGATGCCCTCTTGGACATCGCCGCGCGATTCCTGGAGGACCTTGCCCATCTCGAGCGTCATCTCGCGCGCGAGGTCGTCCTTGCGGCGCAGCATGATCTCCGCGGCGCGATAAAGGATCTCGCCGCGCTTCGGCGCCGGAAAGAGCCGCCAGCTGTCGTACGCCCGCTTCGCGGCTTCGACGGCCCTCTCGACATCGGCGGTCGTCGACTTTGTCGCGGTGGCGATGATGTCGCCGTTCGCCGGATCGGTGTCCTCGAATGCGTCGCCCGAGACCGAGTCGACCCAGCGGCCGTCGATGTAGTTCTTCAGATGTGTCGTGGCCATGGCTGCACTCCCCTTATCGCGTCGCGCGTGGCTGTTGGGCTAGAAGCTGGCCCCGTAGAACAGCCAGATCGTGAGGCCGCCGACAAAGATGATCCCCAAGAAGATGAGGACGAAGGCGATGTTCGCCTGGCGCTCGGGGTCGTCGCTCGAGAACAGTCCCACGTCGGTCCGATTATCGCGGTGCGAAGCCGTTAACCCAAAATCCACGTCGCTCTGCCGGATGCTCACCGCCGCAGCCTACGGTCGTCCCGACCGCGCATCGCGCGGCCCACATTTCGAGTGGGGAGGATCCCGTGGGCTCGAAGCGTCCGGCCGTGATGACCGCGGACATGGTGTCCAACACGCGCCTCTGGCGCCTGCGCTCCGACGATCTGCGCCGTCCCGAGCACAGCGGGACGATCGAGATCCTCATCACCAACTTGGGCGGCAGGATGTTCGACAACATCTCCGTCGACCGTTTGGGCCGCGTGCTCATCCAGAGGTCCTGGGCCAAGGCTGGTCCCTCTTCGACGATCAGGTCCACAGGGCCACGCAGACACCGCGCTAGTGGAGGATGGCCAGCTCGTCGCGATATATGTCGATCCACGGATCGGCGAACCCGCGGATGACGGTGACGGCCAGGACGGCGACCGAGCTAGCACGACCGGCCACGTCACCGGGACTAACCTTTAGCCCGATGACGGTGCGGCTATGAGCCAGGCGGTCTGGACGGGCACGATCAGCTTCGGACTGGTGACGATCCCGGTGAAGCTGTACCCCGCCACCGAGCCCAAGGACGTGCGCTTCCATCTGTACGACCGGCGCACCGGCAAGCGTGTGCGCTACGAGCGCGTGACGCGCGACGAGGAGGCGCCGGTCTTCGTGCCAGAGCCGGAGTCTGACGTCGTGCGCGATGAGCCCGCCGAGCCGTGGACGAGCGAGCGGACGGAGCCAAGCCCGGTCGGCGCGTCGTCCTACCCGGCGCGGACCGTCGACGCCGCCGATGTCGTGAGAGGTGTGGATCTAACCGCTCACGCCATCGTGACGGTGTCCGAGGACGAGCTCGTGTCCATCGCTCCGGAGCGCAGCCGTACGATCGAGATCGAGGAGTTCGTGGACCTCTCCGAGATCGACCCGGTCTTCTACGAGAAGAGCTATCACGT
>Ga0114129_10005803_pt1 | contig 17478 bp, 15 predicted proteins | sample RhiMetdeltSRZDD1_FD_80071 | JGI IMG/M metagenome (GOLD analysis project Ga0114129, IMG submission 80071) | Populus rhizosphere microbial communities from Tennessee, USA - Rhizosphere MetaG P. deltoides SRZDD1 (version 2) (version 2) | ecosystem: Host-associated > Plants > Roots > Rhizosphere >... | reverse complement strand
TGCGGCTGCCGTTCGGCTCGCCCGTGTTGCGACCGGACGCGAGCTTGTGCTGGGTTGCGGGTACCACGGATGGCTCGACTGGTGCGAGGGAAGTGTAGGCGTGCCGGCGGGCACCCGCGCCCTGTTCGGCGAGCTGCCGTTCAACGACGTGGACGGCACGCGCCGGACCATCGCCGCCGCAGGTGATCGGCTGGCCTGCGTGATCGCCGAGCCGATCGTGGTCCACGAGCCGACTCCCGAATGGCTCAGCGTGGTTCGCGGCGAAACCGAACGGGTTGGCGCGTTGCTCATCATCGATGAGATCAAGACCGCCTGCCGCCTGGAGCTGGGCGGCGGCACTCAGCGGTATAAACTGCGCCCCGACCTCGTGGTCCTGGGCAAGGCAATCGCCAATGGATTCCCTCTCGCGGTAGTTGGCGGAAGGCGGGAAATCATGGCGGGCGTTGGCCGAACCTGGATTTCTTCCACCCTGGCCACCGAGATGGTCTCGTTGGCGGCGGCGCGGGCCACTCTCGAAATCGTGCAGCGGGAACAGGTGCCCCATCGACTTCGGGCCACCGGCTCGCGGCTGCTGGACGGATTCCGCACCTTGGAGGCGCGGCATCCGCGATTGCTGACCGGGGTGGGAGGCATTCCCCAGATGTGCTTTCTCCAGTTCGCCGACGATACCGTCTCCCGCGCCGTGGCTCGCGGCGCCGCCGATCGCGGCCTGCTCTTTAAGCGGTCGGCCTACAACTTCGTCTCGCTAGCGCATACCGAGTCCGTGGTCGATCGGGCTTTGAGTGTGCTCGAAGATGTGGTGGCTCAACTCGAGGCCTGACGTATCTTCCGGCGATGCTGATCGACGTCCACGCCCACTTTTACACCGACCGGTCGGCTCGCGCCGACTGGCGAGAGCGGAATGCGAGCCGCCTGGCCGCAGGCGAACGCGTGGGCATCACCTTTCACGTCGCGTCCATTCTTGGTACCTGGGGGCGGACCTCTCCGACCTACTTTCCGTCTCCGGCCGATCTCACCCATGCCAACGCGGCCCTGCGCGATATCGAGCACGCCAATCCGGCTCGTGTTCGCGGCTATGTTGCCGTCAATCCGAACTTCGCGGCGCATGCGGAGCGCGAAATCCGGAACGGCATCAAGGCCGGGATGATCGGTGTCAAGCTCGCGGCCAGTCGGCGCGCGGACGATACGCTGGTCGACTGCGTCGCGACTCTAGCGCGAGAACTTGGCGTGCCGATCCTGCACCACATCTGGCAGCATCGGCGCGGCGACGTGCCCGGACAGGAGGCGTCCGATGCGGTCGAGCTGGGACGTTTAGCCGCGCGCCATCCGGAGGTGAGCTTCATTCTCGCGCACATCGCCGGCGGCGGGGACTGGATTCACTCGCTGCACGCGGTGCGCAACCTGGAAAATATCTTTGTCGATCTCTCGGGCAGCGGTGTGGACGGGGGCATGCTGGAAGCATGCCTGGCTGCCGTTGGTGCGGGTCGACTGCTCTGGGGTTGTGATCTCACGATCGACACCGGCTGGGCCAAGCTTCGCTATCTCCAGCATCTGCTCAGCCCAGACGATCTCGCCCGCGTTGGTTGGAAGAACGCCGCCGCGATTTTTCCCTCTGGGTCGTTCCCTGCCGCCTGATGCGGATTGACGTCAACGTCTTTCTCGGCGCATATCCTTTTCGGCGGGTGCCGGGCACCTCGCCGGATGCCGTTGTCGGAGCGATGGATCGCGCCCGGATCGACCGAGGCTGGGTCACCCACCTTCCCGGACTCTTCTGGCGTGATCCAGCCGAAGGGAATCCCTGGCTCTACGAAACCACTCGCCGCCAAGCCAGACTCCAACCGATTCCGGCCATTCACCCCGGCCTCCCGGGATGGGAGCAAGTCCTCGATGAAGCAGTTGCGAGCAGCGCGCCCGCCGTACGCTGCGATCCGACCTTCTACGGTCTCGACCCGGCGGGTCCGGCAATGCGAGATCTGGTTGGGGCCTGCGGTGAGGCCGACATGCTCCTGCTCCTGGGGGTCCGGCTGGAAGACGGCCGACAGCGGCACGTCAACGATCGAGCGCCGGAGCTTCCGGCCGCCGCCGTGCGTGCTTTGATCCGCTCTCATCCAACGGCGCGGCTCCTGGTGACCCACGCGCATCGTAGCTTCGTCGAGGAAGTGCACTTCGGGTCGACCCCGCCCGAAGCAGCCAGGATCTGGTGGGACGTGTGCTGGCTCTGGGGACCCCCGGAAGACGATCTGGCGACCCTGCTCGGCTCAGTCGGGGCGGATCGCTTCGTCTTCGGAACCGGTCAGCCGCTCCGGCTGCCGGAAGCGAGTGTCGCCAGGCTCGACCTGCTCGACCTGAGCGGCGACGATCGTGCCCGAATCGAGCAGCTCAACGCCGAGCGCGCGGCGGCCCGATGAGTAACGCGGAGCGCCAGCACTATCGAATCCAGTATCCCGTCGCCGCACGGCCCCACATCACAATCGAAGGCCGGTCATTCGAAGTCATCGATCTGTCCGAGGGTGGTGTACGGTTCAGGACTGAAGACACGCCATCGTTCGCAGTGGCGGACAAGGTCTCGGCGAGGGTTCGCTTTCAGCGCACCGAAGCAGTCGAGGTCAAAGGTGCCGTCGTGCGCCTCGGGAGTCGCGAGGTCGCCCTCAAGCTGGACGTCGCCATTCCGCTTCGGGTCATCATTGAAGAGCAGCGCTATCTGCGAGAGCAACATCGTGGAATGGCATGACGTGAGAAGTCCTGCGTGGGCGCATCCGTAGCCGACCTGGTCGAGCGCATCCGCGGAGGATTGCTGCCCGCTGTTCCGGTTCCCTGGAGCAACGGGCGCCTCGACCAGACAGCATTGGCGGGCTACGTCGAATGGATGGCCCGGCATCCGGTGGCTGGAGTCGGGGTGAGCGTGCACACAGGTCGGGGACGCCATCTTACCCCCGCCGATCGCAAGCGGGTTCTCACGGCCTGGCGCAACGGATTTGGCGACCGGGTGATCGTGGCCGGGGCTTGGGATGATGCGAGCGCGGCCGAAGCAAAGGATCTCGGCGCAGATGCGGTCCTCGCGTTTCCCCGGCGTAACGATCCGGTCGGATATCACCGGCTGTTGGGTAACTCTCTCCCGGTGATCGTGTTTTATCTCTACGAAGCTGCTGGCGGTGTGGCCTGGCCGCTCGATACCGTCGCCGAGCTGCTTTCCCTTCCATCCGTGTTGGGCATCAAGATCGCCACCCTCGATTCAGTCATGACCTTCCAGGACCTGGCGGTGCGCCTGCGGGGTCAACCCGGCAAGCTGCTCATTACGGGCGAAGATCGCTTTCTCGGCTACTCGCTTCTGCTTGGCGCTGAGGCGGCCCTCATCGGGATGGGCGCAGCACTCCCCGATCTTCAGGCTGAGCTGCTGCGGACTCGGGCGAACGGGGACTGGAGCCGGTTCATTCGATTGTCCGCACTCTGCGACGAACTGGCTCAAGTGACGTTCCGCGCGCCGATGGAAGGATATGTCCGCCGAATGCTCTGGGCTGCAGCCGCGGACGGCGCGATTCCGCGGGAAGCATGCGAAGATCCGTGGGGCCCGGCGCTTCCAGCGCACGAGCGGGATGAAGTGGAGCAGGTGGTACGCCGTGCGCGATCGGCTTTCGACTGACTTCGAGCGCTTTCGGCGCGAGTTGCCGCGCGACTTTGCCGACTACGTGCGCCAGACCTACCGCATCGACCTCACTTCCCGCTATCTCGGATACCGGATTCCCCATCCTTTCGGCAAAGGCTCGGGCCAGCTGTCCCTCAACCCCGATCAACTGGAAACCGACCGCGCGGCGGGACTCGCATTTGTGGTGCTCAAGACGCTCATCGCGGAGACGTCCTCCGGCGAGCGCTCTATGGGGGCCTGGGCGATTCACGAGACGCGCATGGCCGTGGAACGTCGGACCGGCGGGAATGGACGCGAGGGGTGGACGGTAACGTGGAAGGGAAGGGGTTGGGATCGATCGCTGGAGGAATACCTGACCTTGGTGCGCGCGTCCCGAGATCTGACCAATGCCGGCGGCGATGGGATCCTCGCCGTTCCCTCCGTCAAATACAACTTGCCACGGTTGGATGAGCCGTTTATCGGCGGGGAGTACGCGCATACCACGGCCGCCCTGGCGGACGCATGGGGAGACGGCCCCCTTCCGCTGGAGAAAGATTTTTCTCCCACCCTGGCCGGTGATCCCCTGTCCGACGAGCGCGCCCGGATCCTGCGCTGGATCGGCGAAATCCCGGAGCTCATCAGGGCAGCTGCCCCACGCGGCGCACAGGTCCAGCTCAAGCTGATGAACGCACGATTCGACGACGACTTCCAGCTCGAGATGCTGGCGGCAGCGCACCAGGCGGATGGACTGACGGTCTTCAATCGGCTGTTCGATCCCGAGCGCCGGGTAGCATACGGAGGCTGGGACCTGAGCGACCGCAACCTCCGGGTCCTCCGGGCCGCCGGCGAACGAGGTCTTACCTTGAAAAACCTCAGCGGCACGGGAAACATCTGCTCCGGCCGCATGATGCTGGAGTATGCCCGATTGGGCTGTGAGAGCGGCCAGCTGCACACCTTCTTCCAACTCCCGCTGGGAGCGTATCCCGCAACGGCCGGTACCCGCACTGCCCGAGCGCTTCACGCGCTCGTGTTCGATCCGGTGGATGGAATCGTGGCAGGGATGCTGGAGCTCGAGGAACAGGGAGGGCTCCAGCGCCAGAACGGGGAGCTCCGCTTCCTTGACGTGGTCTCCCTCCCGCCCGGACGTTGATCCCACACCGATGAAGATCGAGTCTGCCGAGCTTTACGAGCTGACCTTGCCGCTCAAGGAGCCGTTCGCAATTTCCGGCGGGGTGATGCGCGAGCGCCGGTCGCTCATCGTGGCGCTTCACGACGGCGAGGGCCACGTCGGCTACGGAGAGTCACCGCCGTTCGAGCTGCCATTCTATTCCGGCGAGACGCTCGCGAGCGCGCGCGACTTGCTCGAGCGCGTGTTACTGCCTCGCGTAATTGCAAAAACCTTCGAACAACCGGAAGACGTGGACGCTGTCCTCGTGCCTGGTGTACGCGGCAATCGGTTCGCGCGGGCCGGGCTCGAGACCGCTGCCTGGGACCTCGAGGCTGACCGGCGACGCACTGGAGTGGCGGCGCTGGTCGCGGAACGCCTTGGCGTCTCACCAGCCGGTTCGATCCAATGCGGCATTGCACTCGGAATTCCGGATGATCGGCGCTCCGAATCGCTGGCCCGCTCGGTCGAAGAAGCGGTTCACGAGGGATATAGGCGGGTGAAAATAAAGGTTGCGCCGGGCTGGGATGTCGTCCCTGCTCAGGCGGTGCGGCAGGTGCTTACCGGAACCGAGATCCCGCTCACCGCGGACGCGAACGGTGCTTACGAATGGCCGGAACACGAGCCCAACCTGCGCGGGCTCGATGAGCTTGGTCTCCTATACCTGGAGCAGCCGCTCGGACCCGAGGAGCTGGTTGGGCACGCACGACTCGGCCGATTGTTGCGCACGCCCATTTGTCTGGACGAGACGCTCCACGATGCGGGCTGGGCCCGGCAAGTTATCGAGCTCGAGGGCCCTAAGGTTTGGAATCTCAAGGTGCACCGCGTGGGAGGACTAACCGAGGCCATTCGGGTCTATCGCGAAGCCACGAGCTACGGTGCCAAGCTCTGGGCCGGCACCATGCCGGAATCGGGTATCGGAAGCCAGGCAGATCTCGCGATGGCGGCGCTGCCGGGATTCGTCTATCCCTCGGACCTCGAGCCCAGCACCCGCTGGTATGGTCGCAACGTGGACGTCATCAAGCTGGTAATGGGAGCCGACGGGAGGATGGCGGTGCCCAGCAGCTCGGTGGGAAAACTGCTCGATCCCGGCCGCTTCCGTGCGGCAACAAAGCGGCTGCTCTAGCCTGCCTTCTGCAATCGGCGAGTCCGGGCGTAGTGCCGTCGCGCCTTGGCGCTGTTGCCGCACGACTTCATGGTGCACCAGCGCCGTGAGCGGTTCCGACTCTGATCCACGAACAACCACCCGCATTGATCGGCCGCGCAGCGTCGAACCAGCCGCAGGTCATCCGATGTCAACAGACTGGCCGCCGACCATGCGACCGGCCATAGCATTCGGTCGAGCTCGTCGCCTTCGTCGACGAAGGTCCACGAACAGCCATCGCCTTCTACCCGAAGCCGCAACCGTCCCAGTGCCTGACCAAGAAAGCGGTTCAGCATCGTGGTCGCCCCGGGCTCGGCATCCCGGTGCTCTGACCGGGCGCTGAACACCTGGTAGATCGCTTCTCGCAGCGCGCGAGCGTCCTGAAGCACGGCTTCCGCCACCCCGGGCGCCGCCCGCGCGGCGCGGCGTAGCCGCCGAACGGCGGCGCTGTCGAGAATGCCCGACGCGTGGCCCCACTTTAGCAGGTCGCCGTAGCTGCTGAGGCGCTCATGCGCATGCCCCTCGGCGCGCCACGCGATGGTGTTGGCGAAGTCGAGGCAAGTCCGTCCGCCGAGCCACTCGAAACGTGGGTGTCGGGTGGTCTGTGATGTCATTCTGGCTCCCCCGGGATGACCCAATATAACCAGCGAAACGCGTTTGACAGGTTACGCCGCCGGTTCTTCGCCCTGCGTCTCGATGCGTCCTGCCGGGCTCGTCCGCACTGAGGCGCGGGCGCCACGATTGACCGCTCGGGAGCGAATGCGTTACCCTGCAATCGAGGGTCAGGAGACGCCTTCCCGGAGGCACCATGGTCGAGTACGCGCTGCTGGTCGGTCACAATGCGCTGGGCAATCTGGCGGCCCAGGTCAACTCGGTGGCGAGCTCGGTGAATTGGACGCTGGTCGGTGCTATAGTCGGTGGCCTCCTGTTGGTACGCTTCGCGCTCAAGCCCCCCAGCGTTCGCTGAGTCTCCCGAGCGATGGCGTTCACCCGCGAAGCCATACGCGAGTCGGTCGAGCGGGCTGGCGACGAACATTGGCGGGCGCTGGTTTCCCATCACGAAGATGCATATCCGGCGAGTCGCCCAACCCCGGGCGACGTCTGCCGTGCCGAGGCCGACCGTCTCAATGGCCTGGGTCTCGGCGACGCTACCGACTTCGAGCTGGTGGAAACTCGGGTCGAACGAGCGGGTGACGCCGAAGTCCGGCTCACGCACGTCTTCCGCTTCAAGCCGCTGAATCTCCGGCTCTCGCTCGAGCCGTTTACCAACTACAGCTGATCCGGTCTTAGAGTGACGCGCTTCGTCTTTCACCTGATCCCGCACACGCACTGGGATCGGGAGTGGTACCTCTCGCGGGCGACGTTCGGGGCGCGGCTGGTACTGATGATCGACGATCTGCTCACCCGCCTCGAGCAGGAACCCGCCTTCCGAACCTTTCTTCTGGACGGCCAGGCAATTTTGATCGCCGACTACCTGAAAGCGCGCCCCGGCGAGGCCGCGCGGGTCGAAGCCCTGGTGCGCACCGGTCGCCTTCAGGTCGGTCCCTGGTACGTGCTCGCCGACGAGCAGATTCCGTCAGGCGAATCGCTGATACGTAACCTGCTCACCGGTCGGGCCGAGGCAGAGCGCTACGGTGGACGGACCGACGTGCTGTACTCGCCGGACGCGTTCGGTCATCCGGCGATGCTCCCAGACCTGGCCCGGGAATTCGAGCTGCCGGTGGGCGTGCTGTGGCGAGGGCTCGATCCGCAGCTCACCCACAGCCGCGATCTCGCCCGTTGGCGCGGACCCGCCGGTGGCGACGTTCTGATCTATCATCTCCCGCCTGCGGGGTATGAAGTGGGCTCAGCGTTGTTTGCCGCCGCTCCGGAAGCGATGCGCGCCTGGCCCTCCGTTCGCGACGGCCTCCTCGCCCGGACCACAGGTCCGCATGTGGCCGTTTTCCTCGGCGCCGATCACCACTGGGCTCATCCTGCGGTGAGTCGGCTCCGCGATTGCCTCGCCGCAATCGAGCCGGATCACGAAGTTCGCGTCTCGCGCCTGGATGAGTTTCTCCGGCTCGCCGCGGACAGCGCTGCGAATCTGCCGATCGTGAACGGCGAGCTTCGCTGGTCCTATGGGTACACGTGGACGCTGCAAGGGGTACATGCGACTCGTGCACCTCTCAAGCGGTATCACGATCGGCTCGAGCTCCTGTTGGAGCGGGTGGCGGAGCCCCTTGCGGCGCTGGCCGGCCCAGCGGCCGGACTCCATGCCCTTCTCGGCACGGCGTGGCGCGATCTGCTGGCAGGCCAGTTCCACGACGCGATTTGTGGTTGCTCGAGCGATGTGGTAGCCGAGGAGTTGTTACTTCGGCTGCGCGACGTGGAATCCGTCGCGCAGGAGGTCGTGCGCCGCAGTGTGCAGCGGCTGGCTGGCCACTCGCCCGATCGCGCGCGCACCATTCCCAGTTCTGCCCAACCGCGCCTCGTGCTGTGGAATCCGACAGCGCGGTCGCGCAGCGCCGTAGTGCTCGCGGATACCACCTGGTTCAGGCGCGACGTTCTCGTCGGCCCGCCCAGCGACAGTCGCGATCCTCGGCAGGGCCCAGGGGTCAGGCCGTTTGCGCTGATCGACGCTGCGGGCGCCGTCATCTCAGTACAGCCCGTCGGTCGACAACGGGGTGAGCGTCGCCTGGATGCGGACCGGCATTACCCCGATCAGGACGACGTGGATGTAGTGCGGGTGGCCTTCGAGGCTTCCGATGTGCCGCCGCTCGGCGTCAGCGTTCTCAAGCCGAGGTGGGGAGCCGAGCCGCACTCAGGTCCCGTCCGCGCGGACATGAGGCGTCTGCGGAACGAGTCGGTCGACGTTACGGTCGGGCCCGGTGGGGCCATCACCCTCGAGGACCGCCGCTCGGGCGAACGGTATCCCGGGCTCCTGCGGCTGGAAGACGAGGCAGACGCCGGCGACACCTACACGTTCTGTCCGGGGCGGCCGCGGAACTTCCGCCGCAGTACGGAACGGGTTCGAACCCGAGTTCTCGCGCCCGGACCGCTGGTCGGTGTGCTCGAATGCCGATGGCACTTCGCGCGCGCGGCCGTGCAGGCACGGCTCGTCCTTCGGGTCCACGCAGGAAGCTCGTTGCTCCACGTTCGGCTGGAGCTGGACAATCGGGGGAATGATCACCGATTGCGGGCCCGCCTTCCTACTGGACTCGCAGGAACCACATTGCTCACCGGCACTCAATTCGGTGCCGTCCGCCGAGCGCCGGTCCGCTTCGATCCCCGCGACTTTCCCGAGGAGACGCCGGTTTCTACGTCTCCGGTGCATCGCTTCGTCGCCGCGGCGAACGATTCCCGTGGCCTCGCGTTGCTCCTGCCGGAGTTTGGGGAGGTCGAATGGACGCCGGATGGAGAGATCGCCCTTACTCTGGTGCGCGCAGTGGGCCAGCTGTCTCGTAGTAACCTGACCACTCGCCGCGGGCACGCCGGCTATCCCGCGCCAACTCCGCTTGCTCAATGCCCCGGCAGGCAGGTGGTCGAGCTTGCCATCGCGCCGGTGGGCGAATCCGCGCTGGAACGACCAGACGAGATCCTCGTCTTATGGGAAGATGCGTTCCTCCCGATCCAGGCATTCTGGCTGCCCGACGCTACTAACCTCGGTCTCTCCACCGACACCATCGCACTCGAGGGAGACGGTTTGGTGTTGTCGGCTATCAAGCCGGCTCAGGAAAGTCCCGAGAATGTGGTGCTGCGGTGTTACAACGCTCGGGCCAAGGCTGTCGAGGGTTGCTGGCGCTTCGGCCGGCCGCGAAGCCAGGCCTGGCGGGTGCGCGCCGACGAACGTGGTGCGGCAGAGGCCCGCCTGATGGAGGAGGGCCGAGCCCTTCCATTCCGAGCCGAGCCACTGGCCTGGATAACCCACCTCGTACGCCGGTGACAGACTCCGGCTCGCGGCGCCCACGTCCCTGATTTGCCGGCCGCGGGCGCTGCCGCAAGCACCCCGGTTCTGCTAAGTTGGCGCATGTCTTTCCTTCGGGTCGCGGCCGCAGCCGCGCTGGCGCTACCTGTTGTTCCCCCGTCTTCGACAGCCCCACCACGACCGCGCCTGGTTGTGCTGATCGCCGTGGACCAGCTGCGGGGCGACTACTTCAAACGGTTCGAGCCTCAGCTGTCGGGTGGGTTCGCCCGGTTCTGGCGCGATGCTGCCTTCTTCGAACAGGGACGGCAGGACCACGCCGTGACGGAGACGGCACCCGGGCATTCGACCATGCTGTCAGGCCGCTGGCCGGCCCACACCGGAATTTTCAATAACCTGTTCGGTGTCACGGACCCGACAACGCCGTTGCTCGAGCTCAAAGACTCCGGGCAGGGTGCATCACCTCGAAATTTCCGTGGCACGACGCTGTACGACTGGCTCCGCGCCTCCGATTCTGCCAGCCGAGTGCTTTCTGTCTCACGTAAGGATCGCGGCGCCATCCTGCCAGTCGGCCGGAGCCGCGGTGACGTGTACTGGTTCGACCACGGCATTTTCACGACCAGCACCTGGTACCGCACCGAGGACACGTTGCCGGGATGGGTCCGGGAGTTCAACGCTGCAGATCCGGTGCGCAAGCTGGCCGGCTCGACGTGGTCGCTGCTATTGCCGGATTCGGCGTACACCGAGGTCGATAGCGTGCCGTTCGAAGCGGGGGGCGGACCGATAACGTTTCCCCACCAGCTTTCGCCCAACGTGGACGCGGCAGTTCTCCAGATAGTCGCCTTCCCGGTGATGGACTCGCTCACCCTCGCCCTTGCGCTCCGGGGCGTTGAGCGCCTGCGACTCGGCCAAGGACGAGCCACGGATCTCCTGGTTGTGTCCCTCTCCACCACGGATGCCGTCGGGCATGCCTGGGGACCCGACTCGCGCGAGCTGCACGATCAGGTGCTCCGGGCCGATCGCCTGCTGGGGCGGTTTATGGACTCGCTCGCAACACTGGTTCCACGCGAGGCGACCATTTGGGCCCTGACCAGTGATCACGGGATCACTTCGATGCCTGAGCTCGCCAGCAGCAAGGGAGTGCGCGCCGGTCGAGTCTGGCCCACCGATGCTCTGAACGAGTTGGCACAAGCCGTCGGCGATAATCAGTCCTTCGGCTTCGAGGACGGACTGCTGTTCGCCAACGTCACTCGGCTGCGTTCCCGGGGCGTGAACCTGGACAGCCTTGCCACTGCGATGGCAGCGAAAGTGAAAGCGCTTCCCGGGGTCAGCCAAGTCTACACGCCCAAGACCTTGCGCAGCGCGTCCGGGTCTGATACCGGAGCTGTGCTCTGGCGCCGTACGATCCCGGACGATATCGGCTGGCTTCTCTGTGCCACCCTCGAATCCGGATTCGTGTGGTCACCCGGACGTGTGATCGCTGAGCACGGTAGCACAAGCCTCAACGATCAGTGGGTACCGATTGCATTCATGGGTCCGGGATTTGTGTCGCACCACTTCACGGAGCCGGTGAGCACCACCGACATTGCGCCAACGCTGGCAAAGGTGCTCAGTGTGAAGCCATCCGAAAAGCTCGATGGACACGCTCTCACCGAGGCGCTGGCGGGAGGCGGTCGGTGACGGAGTCGGTGTATCCGCCGCTTCCGTGCTTTCCCTGTCCCCACCAATCCGCTTGCTGCGCCTTTGGCGTTACCCTGAGTGACACGGAGGCGCACGCTATCACGCGTGCTCACGGTGCCGACATGATCTACCGGACCCGCTGGGGCGAATGGCGAACTCGTGTTCGCAATCGGCGTTGCGTGTTCCTGGTTGAGAATCGCTGCACCATCCATGGACAGGGCTACTACCCCGCGGTCTGTCGCGGCTTCCCTTGGACCGACGCGGAGACCGGTGGACCTTATGAGTTTGATCGGACCATTTGCCCGGAGTTCGTGACCCATCCTGAGTTGGTCCAACTCGGAAAAGCGTGAACTTGAGAAAGGCGTGAACGGTGAACAGTGAACGGTGAACGGGCTTGGCGTTTCATGCTTCGCGATGCTGGTCGGCTGCTCTTCCTGTTCACTGTTCACTGTTCACCGTTCACGCTTTTCGCTTCTGCCATGTCTGCGCAAACCTCCTCGTCTCCGGACCTCGCCCGCGTTCACAAGATTCTTCAATCGGTTCCTCTCATCGATGGCCACAACGATCTGCCGTGGCGAATCCGGGCCGAGGTAAACCCTCCCCGGGACGTCGCGGCCTACGATCTGCGGCAGCAGACCAGTGGCCATACGGATCTGGCGCGGCTGAAGGCAGGCCAGGTTGGCGCCCAGTTCTGGTCGGTCTACATCCCCGGTGAGATCAAGGAGAGCGGATACGCGAGGGTACAACTGGAGCAGATCGACATTGCGCGGCGGGTCATCGCTCGTTACCCGGACCGCCTTGCACTCGCGCTCACGGCGGCGGACATCGAACGCGAGTTCAAGCGACATCGCATCGCTTCATTGATCGGTATGGAAGGTGGCCATGCGATCGAGAACTCCCTCGGCGCGCTCCGCGTCTATTACAGCCTCGGCGCCCGGTACATGACCCTGACGCACAACGTCACGACGGACTGGGCCGATGCTGCCCTCGATTCGGCACGCCACGGTGGACTAACGCCGTTCGGCCGCGAAGTGGTGCATGAGATGAACCGCCTGGGGATGCTGGTCGACCTGTCCCACGTCTCGCCGGCCACCATGAGCGCCGCCCTCGATGTTACCGAGGCGCCGGTGATCTTCTCGCACTCCTCGGCGCGTGCGTTGGTGGATCATCCGCGCAATGTGCCCGATTCGATTCTCCGGAGACTCGGTGCCAATGGGGGCATGGTCATGGTCACGTTCGTCCCGGCCTTCGTCTCGGCTGAGGCGGCGGCGGTAGACCTGCGCCGCACGGCGAGGGAAAAGGAGCTCAAGCTCACGGTCGCCGACACGGCGGAGCGTCGCAAGGCACTCGAAGCCTGGGATCGTGAGAACCCTCAACCTCGGGCTACGTTGGCGCAGGTAGCGGACCACATCGACCACATCCGGCAGGTCGCAGGGAGCGACCATGTCGGGATCGGAAGTGATTTCGACGGGATCGACCACGTCCCCATTGGTCTCGAGGACGTCTCCCACTTCCCCGATCTGTTCGCCGAGCTGGCCCGTCGCGGCTGGAGTGACGACGATCTGAAGAAGCTCGCGGGACGCAATCTGCTGCGAGTTCTGCATCAGGCGGAGACGGTGGCTCAGCGGCTTCAGCGCGAGCGGGAACCCTCTACGAAAACCATCGAGGAGCTCGACCACACTGATAGCCGTTAGCTGATAGCTACCTACCGGCCCGCCAGAACACGCCTGCAAATACCACTGCGATCGTCGCAAACGCGAACCACTGAATCGCGTAGCTCAGGTGGGGTCCTTCATCCAGCGCCGCAGCCTCTCGGCGGCGAGGCATCTGAGGCAGTGAGCTGTCGGGGGTTTGGCGAATCACCACGCTCAGGATTGGGTAGGGAAGGCGGGCACGCAGGGCGCCCAGGTCGAGGCGCTTCCAGGTGGTTGCTCCGTCATGGACCAGTGGTGCTCCGCTATCCGCCTTCGCTGTGAGAGCCGTTGCGACGCCATGCACCAGCTGCTGTCCGGGCTCATCCAGCCGCGCCGCTGCCGGCGGAAGCGTGACAGCATCCGGCGACGGCACAAAGCCGCGCTCGACCAGGACGGCGGTATCGCCCGCATCCGTCAACTTGAGGGGAGTTACCAGCACCACGCCCGGAAGCTCACGAAGGGCCTGCGTCCGGAGAACGAGCTCGTGGCTTCGGTCATAGATACCGAGCGCGCGGACTCGCCGGTCATCCAGCGAAGCGGTGCCCCGCCGCACAACATCGATTTCAGGAACGCTCCGACGGTGCACGATCGCGGCGTTGTTGGCCAGTCGCTCGGCTCGACGGTGCAGTTGCCAGAGCCCCAGTCGAACGGCGAGCACGGCGAACCCGAGCAGACCTGCAATCAGGAAGACGCGGGCCCGCACCGACATACGGCGGTGTCGGGGGCTTCCAACCGGCTCCGTGACGTGCATCATCGCGTCAATGTGATCATCTCTCGCAAATGTAAGCTGAAGAATGATCGGCTCCGTCCACGTCGGGGGGACGGTTGCTTTAACTCGGGGGGCAGTGCTCTTTCATGCGTGGCGTGACCAGCATGCCACCACCAGGGTCACTCGCTCGGAATCCCGTGCCGCCTGCAGCTGGCGGGCTTCGCTCAGACGAAAAGGATAGATGCCGACTCGCGCTCGATTAGCCTCGATCGTCGCTCGGCTTACGCCGACGCTGGCCGCAATCCTCGCTGGGGGTTGCGGAGGGAACGACATCACTCTTCCTGCGGAAGGCGTTCCAAAGAACGTCACGATCGTGAGCGGAGACGGGCAGAGCAGCGCCATAGGGAGCACGCTTCCCGATCGCCTGATCGTGCGCGTCACCGATGCGCGTGACGAGGCAGTGGCGAATCAGCCGGTGACCTTCAGCGCTGGTAGCGGCGGATCACTCACTCCCGCCACAGCCACGACCGCGGCGGACGGCACGGCGGGCACGCAGTGGACGCTGGGCCCGGGTGCGGGGGTCCAGCAAGCTACTGCCCTGGTAACCGGCGACCATGCGCCGGCCAACCTGTCAGTCACGTTTCACGCCTCCGGCCTGACCGCGGCACCCGCCAAGCTCGAGAAGGTGGCGGGTGATGGCCAGAGCGCCGCCGCCGGCACGCCGGTCCCGACGACCCCGGCGGTGAAGGTGACCGACGCCGGCGGGAATCCGGTCAAGGATGTGCTCGTCAATTTCGCCGTCACCGGTGGTGGCGGCGCCGTGCAGCCGACCACACCGGTGCCGACCGATGCCACCGGGGTGACGACCGTCTCATCCTGGACCCTGGGCAACGATCCCGGTCAGAACCTGCTCACGGCGACGATTTCAGGATCGGGGGTCACCGGCAACCCGGCGGTGTTCACTGCAACGGGACGGGTCGGGAGCGCGAACAAGCTGGTGTTCACCACTCAGCCCAGTAACGTCGGCGTCAATTCACCGATCAGCCCGCCTGTTACGGTTCAGGTTCAGGATGCGGTTGGTAACCTCGTCAATTCGAACGCACAGGTCGTGATCACTCTGGGCGGCAACCCGACCGGCGCGACACTGAGCGGAACCACCACGACCACCGCGTCCAGCGGCACGGCGACGTTCAACAACCTCCGCATCAACAAGCCCGGAACTGGCTATACGCTGACGGCGACCAGTCCATCCGGCCTGATCGGTGCGTCGAGCGTGTCGTTCAACGTTACCAACCCGGCTCCAACGGCGAATCCCGACGGGCCCTTCACGGTCAACGAAGATGCCGTTCTCAACGTCTCGGCGCCGGGTGTGCTCGGCAACGACACCGATCCTAACGGCGATCCGCTCACTGCGGTGAAAGTCACTGACCCACAAAATGCGGTAACGCTTAACACGGATGGGTCATTCACCTACACGCCGCCTCCGAACTTCAACGGGCCATACTCGTTCACCTATGTGGCCAACGACGGCACCCAAAACTCCGCCCCCGCGACTGTGACGATCACCGTCAACCCGGTGAACGATCCGCCCAGCTTCACCCTCGCGGGGTCAAACGTGAATGCAACCGCTCCCCTGCAGTCGGTGAGCGTACCGAATTGGGCCACGAACATCAGTGCCGGTCCGCCCGATGAGGCTGGCCAGGCCCTCACGTTCACAGTCACCAACGACAACAACGCGGCATTCGCTCAGCAGCCGGCAATCGATCCCGCGGGAACGCTCACATTCCAGACGCTCACTCAGGCCACGACGGTAACTGTTACGGTCGTTCTGAAAGACAATGGCGGTACTGCGAACGGCGGCGACGATACCAGCGCATCCCAGCAGTTCACCATCACCATCACCCCCTGACCGTCGGAGACAGCTCTCGACGCCCCCTTGCCACGCCTCTCGATTTGCTGGTGTAGCGCAGCCTCGACGACGGTCGGCCGCGGCGTTGTAAGCCTCAAATCTGCAACAGGATAGGTCAGCAGGACCGAGGCACGGAAACTGCCCCTCGTCGCTCCCATGTCCCTCGCTCGCAAAGCCTTAGCTGTACTCGTCACACTCGGTGCCCTGGGCGCCGTCGGATGCGGAGGCAGCGACCTCACGCTCCCCAGCGAAGGCGTCGCCGCGAAAATCGCGATCACGCAAGGCAACGGTCAGAACGGGACCGTGTCCACGCTCTTGCCCGCCCGGCTGGTCGTGAAGGTGACCGATTCGCGGGGCCAGCCGGTTCCTGACCAGCGAGTGGACTTCACCGTTACCACAGGCGGGGGCAGCGCGGCTCCGACATCGGCCACTACCGGTGCTGACGGCCAGGCAGGCGCAACCTGGACGTTGGGGCCCGCGGCAGGTGCGCAGAGCCTGACGGCGACTGCGGTCGGCAATGGTGCCCCGGCCAATCTCAGCGTCGCGTTCGCGGCCTCGGCGCTGACGTCTATCCCGGCCAAGCTGACCAAGGTCGCCGGCGACGGTCAGACCGCCGCGGCCGGAGCAACCGTCGCGACTCCGCCCTCGGTCAAGGTTACCGACGCGGACGACAATCCGATTCAAGGCGTGCTGGTGACCTTTGCGGTGACGGGAGGAGGCGGAACCGTCTCTCCCACGACCCCTGTCGCGACCGGTGCAAACGGTATCGCCGCGGTCAGCTCATGGCGCCTGGGCCCGGTCGCCGGCCCTAACCAACTCACCGCGACCGTTGCAGGAACCGGGGTCGCCGGCAGCCCCGCCGTGTTCACCGCCACCGGAGCGGTTGGAGGCGCAAACCGCCTCGCGTTCACCGTTCAACCGGTGAACGCCGCGGTGGGGGCGCCGATCACACCTGCCGTAGAAGTGCAGATTCAGGACGCGAGCGGGAATGCCGTCAGCTCGGCGACAAACCCGATTACGATTTCGCTGGGGGCCAATCCGGGCAGTGCTGCGTTGGCGGGGACGACTACCGTGAACGCTGTGGCCGGTGTCGCAACGTTCTCCAACCTGAGTATCAACAAGCCGGGTTCAGGTTATACCCTGACCGCAACCAGTACGTCCGGCCTTACCGGCACGACGAGCAGTGCCTTCGATGTGGTGAATGCAAGCTCGACGACGACGATTACGGGTATCAATCCCCACAGCTCCGTTGTCGGTCAGCCCTACACCGTGACGTTCACCGTTGCTGCTGCGCCACCGGCATCCGGCACGCCGACCGGGGTCGTCACCGTAAGCGACGGTGCGGACGGGACCTGCATCGGAAACGCTCCGAGCGGAAACTGCATCCTCACGTCCACCACTGCTGGAGCGAAAGCGATCGTCGCGACATACGCCGGCGACGGTGACTTCGCCGGAAGTGCTTCACCCGGGGTCACGCACCAGGTGGAGGCTGCGGCCACCACAGCGTTGATCACCAATGCTCCGGCAACGTCCTTCTTCGGCGACCCGATCACGGTGCAGTTCTCGGTCAGTGTCAGAGCCCCGGGAGCGGGAACGCCGGTGGGCAATGTTACCGTGACTTACCAGAACGCCGGCAGCTGCACCGCTCCGGTGA
>Ga0114129_10005802_pt1 | contig 17479 bp, 17 predicted proteins | sample RhiMetdeltSRZDD1_FD_80071 | JGI IMG/M metagenome (GOLD analysis project Ga0114129, IMG submission 80071) | Populus rhizosphere microbial communities from Tennessee, USA - Rhizosphere MetaG P. deltoides SRZDD1 (version 2) (version 2) | ecosystem: Host-associated > Plants > Roots > Rhizosphere >... | reverse complement strand
TGCGTGGTGACGTGGATGACCTTCAGCTCCTCGCCCATGAGCAGCATCGCGAAGTCGCGCGTGTCGGAGAGGCTGGCGAGGATCTCGGTGTGACCGGAGTGCGGGACGCCCGCGGCCGCGAGCGCTTCCTTGTTCACGGGCGCCGTCACGATGGCGTCGATGACGCCCTCGCGCGCGAGGGTCACCGCGCGCTCGATGTACGCGTAGGCGGCGCGTCCCGCCGCCGCGCTCACCTCGCCTCGCGGCAGCGTCGCCATGTCGACGTTGCCGAGGTCGAGGCACTCGAGGCTGCCGTCGGTCCAGCGACAGTCGGCGACGCGCTCGACCGCGTGCACCGTGAGCGGCACGCCCGTCAGCGCCACCGCCTCTCGCATGGCGCCCCCGCTGCCGATGACGACCAGACGCGCCGTGCGCGCCATCGCCGGCAGCGCCGCGGCCCGCGCCACGATCTCGGGACCGACGCCGGCCGGATCGCCCATGGTGACGCCGAGGATGGGCACGCTCACGCGAGAACCTCCTTTGCGAGGGAGACGAACAGCTCGGGGGCACCGAAGCCGCCGGCCTTCGTGACGAATGCGAGCTCAGCATACGCCGGCGATCGCAGATAGCCGAAGGCGAGGCCGGGCGCGGGCGCGCCGATCAGATCGATGCGGGTGGCGCCGAGCGCCTGGTAGACGGCGAGCGCGGTCTCGCCGCCGGTGACGGCGACGACGTCGGCGCCCTCGCGCTCGAGCACGCGCTTGGCCTCGGCGGCGAGCCGCGCGGCCGCGCGCGTGCGCCCGCGGACGTCGGTGTCCGGCGTGACGAGGACGCGCAACCCCGCGTCGCGCGCGGCCTCGACCTGGCGGCGCGTGGCGGGATGACGGCTCCCCGCCACGATGAGCCACCGGCGTCCCGGCGGCAGCGACACCGGCTCCGCGAGGAAGCCGAGGCGCTCGGCGAGCGCGCGCGCGAGCCCGGCCGAACCGACCAGGAGCGGCGAAGGATCGAGCGTGAGCGCGGCATCGACGAGCGCGTCGAGGTCGCTTTCGTTCTCGGCGTCCGCGATCGCGACCGTCCCTCGAAGCCGGCGCAGCCGCGCCGACAGCAGCGTGACGTGCTCGCGCACCTGCTCGAGCGGCACCCACGCGAGGGGGTGATCGATCTGGCCGCGCAGGAGCTCGACCACGCTCGATCCCGACGATCCGCCGCGCGCGGGCGGATCCGGAAAATCGGGGTCGGCGGCGAGCGCGGTGTCCGCCACGGCGAGACCGTCGACGAGGAGCAGGCGATCGAGCACCACGCGCCCCTGGGCGGGGAAGGCCGGACACACGAGCGCGCCCGGAGCGCCCGTGACCTCGAGGAGCGCGTCCACCTCGGCGCCGATGCGGCCCCGCAGCGTCGAGTCGATCTTCTTGAAGTAGCGCGTTCCCGGGACCGCGAGCGCCGCTTCGCGCACGGAGCGCGCGGCGTCGTCCGGCATCCGCGACCGCGTCTCGGTATCGACGATGCGTACCGCGGCCGGGGGCGGAGATTGCGGCCACACCGTGACCGGCACCGGCGCGCCCCCCGCGAAGAGCGTTCCGGAGTCGCAGGCGCCGGTCAGATCGTCGGCGACGATCGTCAGGCTCATGGGAGCCTCACTATAGGGCGCGGAATACCGAGCGTAAAGCCAGCGACCGTGCGAGGTGCCGTGAGGCGGGCGGTATACTTGCCGGGGATGAGCGACATGCGGAGAGCGATGCTGGTGGTCGCGGTCGCGCTGACCGTGCTCGCGACCGCGACGTGGCTGACGGTCGGGGCCCACGAGCCGCCCGCCGCGCGTCCGGACACGCGCCCCGCAACGGACACGCGTACGCCAGCGGCGGCGCCGGCGGCGCCACCGCCCGCGAAGGGACGCGGCGGCCGGGTGCTGAGCGTCGCCGATGCCGTGAAGGATCTCGATCTCATCCGTCCCGCGCGCACGAAGCTCGCGGAGGACTTCACGCTCGCCACCCCGGACGGCAACCGTTTTCGCCTCCACGACCACCGCGGGCGTGTCGTCTTCATCAACTTCTGGGCGACGTGGTGCCCCCCGTGCCGCGAAGAGATGCCGGCCATGGAGCGGCTGTATCAGCAGCACCGCGAGACCGGGTTCGTGATGGTGGCCGTCTCCGCCGACACCAACGCGAAGAACGTGCCCGCGTTCGTGAAGGAGCAGAAGCTCTCGTTCTCCGTTGCGCTCGATCCGCAGCTCGAGGTCGCCAATGTGTACGGCGTGCGCGCGCTGCCCTCGAGCTTCATCGTGGACAAGAACGGTGAGCTGGTCGCGCTCGCGCTCGGGCCCCGCGCCTGGGACACCGATGCCGCGCATTCGCTCATCGAGGGTCTGGTGAAGCGCTGATGGGCGGATCGCTCGGGGTAGTGGTCGCCTTCACGGCCGGCCTGTTCTCGTTCCTGTCACCCTGCGTGCTGCCGCTCTTCCCCTCGTATCTCTCGTTCATCACCGGCATGTCGGTGGCGGACCTGTCGAAGGATCTCGGCGGGAGCGCGCGGCGTCGCGTGCTGCTGAACGCGCTCGCGTTCATCATCGGCTTCTCGCTCGTCTTCGTCGCTCTCGGCGCGTCCTTTAGCGTGGCCGGCCAGCTTCTTCTCGACTATCGCGACTGGATCCGGCGCGTGGGCGGCGTCCTCATCGTGATCTTCGGTCTCTACATCGCGGGCGTGCTGCGCGTCGGCATCTTCGGTCGCACTCAGCAGTGGCAGCTCCGCGAAAAGCCCGCAGGGTACCTGGGCTCGTTCGCAGTGGGCGTCACCTTCGCCATCGGCTGGACCCCGTGCGTCGGTCCCATTCTCGGCGCGATCCTCTCGCTCGCGGGCACCGCGGAAACCGTGCAGCGCGGGATCGGGCTCCTCTTCGCCTATTCCGCCGGCCTCGGCGTGCCCTTCCTGCTCTCCGCTCTCGCGCTCGGCGCCTTCTTGCGTTTCTTCAAGCGCTTTCGTCCGTTCATCCCGATCGTCGAGCGCGCCGCCGGCGTGATCCTGATCGTGGTCGGCGTCCTCGTGTTCTCCGGCTATTACGTCACGCTCAACTCCTGGGCCGCCGCGCTCACGCCGGAATGGATCCAGCGGCGGTTATAACTTCGGAGGGGGCCTCTACGGCCCCCTCCGATGCCTCCCCCAGGAGCGGAGTGCGCCGGCGGAGCCGGCGCTCGGACACCGTGTCTTCTACGGCCCCCTCCGATGCCTCCCCCAGGAGCGGATTGCGCCGGCGAAGCCGGCGCTCGGACACCGTGTCTTCGGCGGCCCGCTCCGATGCCTGCCCCAGGACTGGAGTGCGCCGGCGGAGCCGGCGCGCGGACGCGCGGTCGGCGCGATGAAGGTTCATGTTCGGGTGCCGGCGACGTCGGCGAATCTCGGTCCCGGCTTCGATTCCCTCGGCCTGGCGCTTGGGCTCTACAACGAGGTCACGGCGTCGGAAGCGGACGGCGTGACGGTTGCGATCGAGGGGGAGGGCGCGGGGCGCTTCGCGAGCGGTGAGAAAAACGTGGTTGCGCGCGGAGTGCGGCTCGCGTACGAGGCGGCGGGGCGGCCGTTCAAGGGCTGCGCGCTGCGGTGCTTGAACCGGATTCCGGGTGCCCGCGGCCTCGGCTCGAGCGCGGCGGCGTGGGTCGGCGGTCTCGTCGCCGGCAACACGCTGCTCGGAACGCCCCTCCCGCCGTCGGCGGTGCTCACGCTCGCGGCGCGCGCGGAGGGTCATCCCGATAACGTGGCCGCCGCGCTGCTCGGCGGTCTCACCGTGTCCTGCGCGAGCGCCGACGGCGCGACGGCGGTGGCGTTGCCCGCGCTGCCCGCGCTGCGCTGGGTGGTCTTGATTCCCGACGTGACCAGCGCTACTGCGGACGCTCGCGCGGTGCTGCCGGCCACCATCCGCCGCGAGGACGCCGTCTTCAACGTGCAGCGAGTGGCGCTGTTGCTGGCCGCGCTCCACGCCAACCGTCCCGACGCGCTGTCGGTCGCGCTCGACGATCGGCTCCATCAGCCGTATCGCACGCGGTTGTTTCCGTGGATGACCGACGTCATCGCGGCCGCGCGCGGGGCGGGCGCGCTCGGGTGCGTGCTGAGCGGCGCCGGTCCCTCGATCCTGGCGGTGGCGATGGACGGTGCGCCCGCGGTGGCGAGCGCGATGGAACGCGCGCTACACGCCGCGCGCATCGGCGGCACCGCACGCGAATTGCCGCTCGACACCACCGGCGCCGTCAGTCGTATCGACGTCTCCTAGGCGCCGGGGACCCGTCGATGGGCGCCGCGCGCGGCCGGGCGACGGTGGCGGCCGTGTGGATCATCCTCGCCGTCGCCTACGGCGTCTACTTCTCGTTCTCGGTCTTCCTCGTCCCGCTCCTCGAGGAGTTCGGCTGGTCGCGGGCGCTCACCGCCGGTGCCTTCTCGATGTCGGCGGTGGTGCAGGGGGTGCTCGCGCCCGCGACCGGTGTCCTCGTCGATCGGGTGGGGGCGCGCCGCGTGATCCTCGGCGGGGTGGTGGTGCTCGGCGCCGCCTCGCTGCTCGCGAGCACGATCAACGCGCCCTGGCAGCTCTACGTCTACACGGGTGTGATCGGCGCCGTCGGCCTCGTCGCGCTCGGCTGGGTGCCGATGGGTGTGCTGCTGTCTCGCTGGTTCGCCGAGGGGCGCGCGCGCATGGTCGGCCTCGCCTTCTCCGGCATGGGCGTCGGCGTGTTCGTGATCGGCCCCCTCGCGCAGTGGCTGATCGCCGCCCTCGGCTGGCGCACCGCGAGCGCGCTCCTTGGGATCGGGACGGTGGTGCTGCTCCTTCCGATCGCGTGGACGGGTACGCGCGATCCGGCGTCGGGTGAGCGCGATTCGTCGGCGTCGCGCGATGCCGCGGGCGCGCGCGTCGCGCACACCGGTCCACCGCGGAGTGCTGACTCGGCTGCCGTCCCGGCCGTGATCGAAGCGCCTCCGCGCCGCGGCGAACTGGACGAGGCCCTGCGTGATGCGCGATTCTGGGCGCTCTGGCTCGCTTACTTCTTCACCCCGCTCGCGGTCTTCACGGTCTTCACCCACCAGGTCGCGTTTGCGGTCGATCTCGGCTTCGATCGCCTGCTCGTTGCCTCGATCTTCGGCGTGATGGGGCTCATGTCGAGCGTGGGACGCATCGCGTTCGGCGTGCTCGCCGACCGCCTCGGCCCCGCCCTCGCCGCCACCCTCTCGTTCGGCTGCAGCGCGGGCGGCGCCTGCGCGTTGCTCGTGCTCGAGACATCGCCGCACGTGATGTGGCTCTGGGGCTACGCGCTGCTCTTCGGCCTCGGCTTCGGCGCGCGCGGACCGATCATCACCGCCATGGCGACCGAGCGCTTCGGCGGCCGCCGCTTCGGCCTGATCTACGGCGTGCTCAATCTCGGCAACGGCGTCGGCGCGGCGATCGCGCCGTGGTTCGGCGGCTTCGTGCACGACGCGTCCGGTTCGTACCGGCTCGCCTTCGTGTCGGCGATCGTCTTCAGCGTGCTCGGCGCCGCCTGCTTCTGGCGCGCGGCGCGTCCCGCGCCTTGACTCGTCGGCGGTCGCGCGCTAAGCAAGGGCGAATGAGCACCCGGGCCAGCGGTGTGTTCTCGTACCAGGAGCTGCGCGACGCCGCGCGGAACGGCTGGATCACGGCCGGCGTGCCCATCGCGGACACGCAATACCAGCCGGCCAGTCTGGACCTTCGCCTGGGCGCGGTGGCCTACCAGCTCCGTGCGAGCTTCCTGCCGTTTCGCGAGGACGTCGCCACCCGGTTGCGCCAGACCGATCTCGCCGACGTCGATCTCGTGATCGACGAGCTGTCCCTCGCGAGCGGGGCCACGCTCCAGCGGCACTCCGTGTATCTGGTGCCGCTGCAAGAAGCGCTCGCGCTCCCGTCGCACGTGCGGGGGCGCTGCAATCCCAAGAGCACCACCGGCCGCCTCGACATCTTCACGCGCGTGATCACCGACCGCAGCGCGCGCTTCGACGAGATCCGTCCCGGCTACACGGGGCCGCTCTACCTCGAGGTCTCGCCGCAGTCGTTCCCGATCCGCCTGCAGGCGGGCGCCTCGCTGAACCAGCTCCGCTTGCTCACGGGCGCGCCCGCGCTCTCCGACCGCGGCCTCGAGGATCTCTACCGCGCCACGCCGCTGCTCTACGACGACGACGATCGTCCGCTGCCGCTGCGCGCGGTGACGTTTCACGACGGCCTCTGCATGGGCATCGACCTCTCCGGCCGCACGACGGACGGCATCATCGGCTATCGCGCGCATCCGAATCCGCCCGTCGTCGATCTCGGTCGCGTCGGGCACTACACGCCGGAAGAGTTCTGGGAGCCGATCAAGCGACCGAACCGCGACTCGTTCATCCTCGAAGCGGATCGCTTCTACATCCTCGCCTCCAAGGAGCGCATCCGGGTGCCGCCCGACTACGCGGCGGAGATGGTCGTGTACGACGCGGGCGCAGGTGAAATCCGCACGCACTACGCCGGTTTCTTCGATCCCGGGTTCGGATTTGGCGACGGGACCCTGCTTGGCACGAAGGTTGTTATGGAAGTGAGAGCACGGGAGGTCCCGTTCATGGTGTACGACGGGCAGACGTCGTTCAAAGTGTGGTTCGAACGGCTGTTGAGCCGACCCGCGCAGGTCTACGGCGTCGGGCTCGGCTCGTCGTACCAGCACCAGACCCTGACACTCAGTAAGCATTTCCGACGCTCGTAATGTTCCGTGAAAAACGTTGCGGGGTCAGGACCATCAGTTAGAATGCGGGTAGCAGAACACGGCGATCTCTCCGGATGATCGTCCGGGCCCGTGGGGCAGTGCCCGATGGAGGGCAAAATGGCAGAGCAGAAGAAGAAAGAAACGAGACCGACCAAGCCTTCCGAAGGCGGCGGCGATGGTGCCGCCGGCAGCCCCGAGCTCGCGAAGAAGGGCAAGAAGATCAAAGAGGACATCGACAAGCTCCTCGACGAGATCGACGACATCCTCGAGGAGAATGCCGAGGAGTTCGTGAAGAGCTACGTCCAGCGAGGCGGCGAGTAAGGTGCCGATCTACGAGTATCGCTGCCGCGGGTGCGGTCACGATTTCGAGAAGTACGTGCACGGCGCGACCAGCACCGTGAGCTGTCCGGCGTGTGCGAGTGGCCAGGTGACGCGCAAGCTCTCCGTGTTCGGCCTCAAGAGCGACTCCGGCGCGGTGGCGTCGAGCCTGCCATCCGGCGGCGGCTGCTGCGGCGGCGGGTGTTCCTGCCACTGACGCGTTCCCCCGCGATCTGACGTCCGAAGGGCCCGCCGACGGGCCCTTTGCTGTTTTTCGTGTTACGGTGACGGCCTGATGGACCTCCGACGTCTCGAGATCTTCGTGAAGGTCGCCGAGCTCGGCAGCTTCTCGCGCGCCGCCGAGACCCTGTTCCTCACGCAGCCCACGGTGTCCGAGCACGTGCGAGCGCTCGAGGACGAGCTCGGACTCACGCTCCTCGATCGCCTCGGCCGCGGCGCCGTTCCCACCCGCGCCGGCCAGCTTCTCCTCGGCTATGCGCGGCGAATGCTCGCGCTCGGGCGCGAGGCGCGACAGGCGATGGACCAGTTCCAGGGGCGGATGAGCGGCGAGCTGATGGTGGGCGGCAGCACCATTCCCGGGGAGTACGTGCTGCCCGCGCTCATCGGGAGCTTCAAAGGAAAGTATCCCGACATCTCGATCACTCTCCTCATCGGCGATAGCGCCCAGGTCCTCGACCTGCTCGAGGACGGACGCGTCGAAGTGGCGATGGTGGGTGCGAGCCCGACGCAGCGGGCGCTGGAAGCACGCGAGGTCATGGCGGACGACATCGTGATCGCGGTCGCGCCCGATCATCCCTGGGCCACCCGTCCCACCGTGACGCTGGCGGAGGTCCGCGCGGAGCCGCTGCTCGTCCGCGAGCGGGGCTCGGGCACACGGGACGCGCTCGAGCGCGCCCTCGCCGGTGCCGGGCTCGGGCTCTCGGCGTTCAAGGTCGTCGGCGAGATGGGCTCGACGCAGGCCATCAAGCAAGCGGTGCGCGCGGGCATCGGCATCACGTTCATCTCGAGCCGCGCCGTCGGGGACGAGTGCCGCGCGCGGCTCATCGCCTGCGTCCAGGTCGAGGACCTCAAGGTGGAGCGGGCGTTCTACCTCGTCACCAACCGCGACCGCACCCGCTCACCGCTCGCGGAGGCGTTCGTCCACTTCGTCGAATCCCAGGCGCCCAGCCACCCGTCCTAACGAGCGAGATGACGGGCAAGGAGATCCGCCTCACCTCCTACGCCTCCTGCGCCGGCTGAGCGTCGAAAATGGCTCCTGGAGATCTCCAGGAGGTGCTTGCCGTCCTGAAGCCGGTGGACCCGGCGGTCCATGCCGACCTGCTCGTCGGTCTCGGGCGCGCGGACGACGCCGCCGTGTACCGGATGGGGCCCGACGTCGCCATCGTGCAGACCGTGGATTTCTTCCCGCCCGTCGTCGATGACGCCTATACCTGGGGCGCCGTCGCCGCCGCCAACGCCATGTCGGACGTGTACGCGATGGGCGGCGAAGTGCTGTTCGCGCTCGCGGTGGCGGGATTCCCGCGCGAGATGGCGAAGGCGATCATCGCGGAAGTGTTCCGGGGCGGAGCGGACAAGGTCGCGGAGGCGGGCGGCGTCGTGGCCGGCGGCCATACCGTCGTCGATCCGGAGCCAAAGTACGGGCTCGCCGTCACCGGTCGCGTTCACCCGGACCGCATCCTCGTGAAGGGCGGCCTGCGCCCGGGCGATCGTCTCTTCCTGTCGAAGCCTCTCGGGACCGGTGTCATCACCACCGGCGGCAAGAGCGGCGCTGCTGGCGATGACGTCCTCGCCGGCGCCATCGCGAGCATGCTCCGCCTGAACCGCGTGGCGGCGGAGGTGGCGCGCGAAACGGGCGCCAAGGGAGCGACCGACATCACCGGCTTCGGCCTCCTCGGTCACGCCGCGGAAATGGTGGTGGCGTCGGGCGCGGGGATCGTCGTCGAGGCCTCCCGCGTGCCGCTCCTGCCCGGGGCGCGCGAGCTCGCGGAGCGGGGAGAGTGGAGCGGCGGCATGAAGCGCAACCGTCGTCACGTGGAAGCGCTCTTCGGGAGCAATCTCTCCATCGCGGCGAGCGTCCCCGATGTGCTCGCCGCGCTCCTGTTCGAGGCGGAGACATCGGGCGGTCTGCTCTTTTCGGTGACCCCGGATCGCGCCGGCCAGGTCGAAGCGGGCTTTGCTCGACACGGGGAGGAGTGCTGGGAGATCGGCAGGGTCGTGGCCGCCCCATCGATCGCTATCACCGCCTGACCGCGGCGAGCACCGGCTCACCAGCTTCAGATCGGCTCTACCCCAACCAACCCCAAACGCATATCGCCATTACCGATTTGTCTTCCGTTCGAATCCCGTTACGCTGAGCCGCATCTCAAGTCGGAGAATCCTCCGGCGATATCTGCGAGAGGCGGACCACTATGGAACGACGCGCGTTTTTGAAGTCGATGGGCGTTTCGGCGGCGGTGCTCGCCACCGGATTTCCGCGGGCCGGGTGGTGCGCGGAGGCCGCGGCGCCTCCGGGATGGCGGACGTTCGAAGTCGTCACCAGGGTTGACGTGGTGAACCCGAGCGGCGTCTGTCGCGCGTGGGTGCCGCTGCCGCTGATGACCGACACCGACTATCAGATGCGCCTCGGTGACAGCTGGAAGGGCAACGCCGCGGTGATGCGACCGTATCGCGACGAGAAGTACGACGCCGGAATGCTCTACGCGGAGTGGCGCGACCGTGAGCCGGCGCCGTCCGTCGAAGTCGTGAGCCGGTTCGCCACCCATGACCGCATCGTGGATCTGAGCAAGCCGCCCGCGAACGCCGCCCGGGAGAGCAAGGCCGCGGTCGATCGTTACCTCGCGCCCACCAAGCTCATTCCCACGGACGGGATCGTGCTCGAGACGTCACGCGAGATCACCCAGGGCGCGAAGACCGACATCGAGAAGGCGCGCGCGATCTACGAGTGGATCGTCGAGAACACCTTCCGCGATCCCAAGGTGCGCGGATGCGGGCTCGGTGATATCCGCACCATGCTGGAGACCCGCTACTTCGGCGGGAAATGCGCCGACCTCAACGCGCTCTTCGTCGGTCTCACGCGCGCGGCGGGTATCCCCGCCCGCGACGTGTACGGCGTGCGCGCGGCCGACTCCAAGGAATTCAAGAGTCTCGGGAAGAGCGGCGATATCACGAAGGCGCAGCACTGCCGTGCCGAGTTCTACGCCGCCGACCATGGCTGGATCCCGGTCGATCCCGCCGACGTCCGCAAGGTCGTGCTCGAGGAGAAGCCTGGCCTCACGCTCGCGGATCCGATCGCGCAGCGCGCCCGCGCCAAGCTCTTCGGCCAGTGGGAGATGAACTACCTCGCCTACAACTACGCGCACGACGTGAAGCTGCCGAACTCGGCGGGCGCGCCGATGCCGTTCCTGATGTACACGCAGTGCGAGACCGCCGACGGCCGACGCGACAGCCTCGATCCGCCGAGCGTCAAGTACGAGATGACGTCGCGCGAGGTGACGGGCTAGCGCGACTCGATCAGAAGCGGGTGGTGAGGTCCATCAGCCACCCCGGCATCAGATCGACGAGCCGGGTCTCGATCACGCGATCGCCGCCCGAGAGCGTGAGCACGCCCACCAGGATGAACGCGACGCCGGTCACCGGCTTCGCGTAACGCACCACCGTGGCGAGGCGACCGCCGAACGCTTCCTGGGAGACGTACGCGAGCAGCACGAGGGGCACCGCCGCCCCCACGCTGAACGCGGCGATGACCGCGGTGGCGCCGGGCAGGCTGGTGCGCTGGGCGGCGAGCGTGATGGCGGCGGCGAGGGTGGGCCCGGCGCATGGGCTCCAGATCGCGCCAAGAAGAACCCCGACGAGCACATAACCCGGCCAGCTCGCCGGCGTGACTCGCTGAAGAGCGCCGGCGGCGCGGGCGGCGAGCGGGTGGCTCACGCGAACGAAGCCGGCTTCCAGCCGCGTGCTCAGGAGCACGACGCCGAGCACGACCAGCAGCGCGGCCGCGACCGCGCGCACGAGATCACGGTCGATGGCGAAGCCGGCGAGGGCGAACGTCAGCCCGAGCGCCGCCGACGACATCGCGAGCCCGGCCGCGAGCGCGACGGGGCCGAAGCGATGACGCTGGAGCGCGGTGGAGGCGGCGACGAGCGCGAGTGGCAGCACGCACGGCGAGAGCACCGTGAGGGCGCCGGCCGTGAAGCTCAGCAGACAGGCCGTCACCCCGCGCGAGACCTCAGAGCGCGCTCTGGAACAGCGCGCGTACGGCGACGGGATCGGTGACCGCGGTCGAGCGCATCCGCTCCGTGCGCCCCTTGAAGGCGATGAGGGTGCTCTGCATCTGCACGTTGAGGTCGCGCAGGGCGTCCTTGCTCGAATCGTAGTCGATCACGAACACGACGGCGTCGGCGAAGGTGTTGTCCCGCGACAGCTCGTCCACGATCGGCTGCTGCTTCCTGCAGTTCGGGCACCACGATGCCGTCACGAACACGACGATGGGCTTCCCCGCCGCCTGCGCGTCGAGAAACGCTTGCTTGTTGTACGTCACCACCTGCGCCGCCGCCGCCACGCCGGGGAGGACGAGCGCGACCGCGAGCAGGATGCCGATGCACGAAACGCGAGTGAGTCGAGTCATGCCGCCTCCGAACACGATGCGATCTCTCGGCGAAGAATACACCCGCCGTCTACGAGCGCGGCTGCTCCGCGTCGCGCCGGCTCTTCAGAACGCTGCGCAGGCGCTGCTTCAGCTCGGGCGGGATCTCGACGGCGCGGAGCTTCTGGGTGGCCTTGACGGCGCCGCGATATGTGTTCACGAAGGCAACGCACGGGGGACAGCCCTCGATGTGCCACTCGAGGAGCTCGCGCGTGCTGCGCGGGAGCGTTCCGTCGAGGTAATCCCCGAGCAACTCGGCGATCTGGCGACACTCGAGATCGGCTTGGTCGGACATCGGTCTCTATTATATGGAGATGTGGGAAGCCCGGGGAGGGATTCACCGGGGACGCGGCTAGACGCCCGTAAGGCTTCCCCGTATGCTCACGTCGATGCCGCCCCGCGTCGCCCTGCTGTCCCCCTTTCTCCCTCCGTCCGTCCGGGGCAACGCCATCACCGTCGCACGTATCGTCACCGGTTTGCACGGGCGGGGCCTCGACGTGCGCGTGTGGGACCTCTCGACCACGGGAGAGCGGTCGATCGCCGACGAGGTGGAGGCGTACGCGCCATCCATCGTCCACGCCTTCCACGCCTACCGCACCGGCCCCCTCGCGCTCCGGCTGGCGCGGCGCGCCGAGATCCCGCTCGTGGTGACGCTGACCGGCACCGACGCCAACCACGACCTCTTCGATCCTGCGCGCGCCGCCGTCGTCCGGCACGTCCTCGAGGGCGCCGCTCGCATCACGGTGTTCCATGCCTCCATCGCGGGGCCGGTGGCGGCCGCGCTACCCGATGTGAGCGCCCGGCTCGTGACGATTGCGCAGGCGGTCTCACTGGAGCCGGGGGAACCCTTCGATGTCGTCGCGCGCACCGGGTGGCCGACCCCGCGCACGCTGTTCGTGTTTCCCGCGGGGGTGCGGCCGGTGAAGCGCCCGCGGTTGCCGCTTCGCGCGTTCGACCGCGTGGTCGCGAGCGACCCGGACGTGCGGTTGCTGTACGCGGGGCCCGTGCTCGATCCCGACGAGGGGGAGGCGCTCCTGCGCGAGCTCCGATCGCGGCCGTGGGCGCGCCACGTGGGTGCGGTCCCCCACCGGCAGATGCGCTCGCTCCTGGCCCAGGCGGACGTCGTGCTGAACTGCTCGAGCTCGGAAGGCGGCATGGCCAACTCCGTGCTGGAGGCGCTCGCGATGGAACGGGCGGTGCTCGCGTCGGACATCGCGGGCAACCGCTCGCTCATCGAGCACGGCGTCACCGGATTCCTCTTCGGTGACGATGCCGAGCTCGAGGCGCATGCGCTCCGCCTCGCGCGCGATCCCGCGCTGCGGGCCCGGCTCGCGCGGGCGGGACGCGCCCGCGTGGAGGCCGAGTATCCGCCGGCGCCGGAGATCGACGGCTACGTCGACGTCTACCGGGCGCTCGTCCCGGTGGCGTCGCCGTGACGGTGGCGGAGACGACGGTGTCGGGCCTCGGGAGTCGATGCTCACCGCCCGGTGCGGGACAGGGTTACCATGGGCCAAAGGCCCGTCACTGGAAGTCTCGGGCGGCGTCCTTATAATGAACACGCTCGCCAGCTCCGGAAGGAGAGTGCGATGACGCAGGAGTCGAGAGTTCAGGAGTTCGTGAAGGCGTTCGAGGGGCTGCGCTCGGAAGTCGAGAAGGTCATCGTCGGGCACCGCGAAATCATCAATCACGTGCTCGTCGGCATGTTCGCGGGCGGCCACGTGCTCCTCGAGGGTGTGCCCGGGCTCGGCAAGACGCTCCTCGTGAAGACGCTCGCGGAAGGCCTCGACCTCTCGTTCTCGCGCATCCAGTTCACGCCGGACCTGATGCCGGCCGACATCATCGGCACGAACATCATCGTGGAGGACGCCAACGGCCGGAAGCACTTCCAGTTCCAGCCGGGACCGATCTTCGCGCATGTCCTCCTCGCCGACGAGGTGAACCGCGCCACGCCGAAGACGCAATCGGCGCTGCTCGAAGGCATGCAGGAAAATTGCGTCACGGTCGCCGGCAACTCGCGTCCGCTTCCGGCGCCGTTCTTCGTCCTCGCCACCCAGAACCCGATCGAGATGGAAGGCACGTATCCGTTGCCGGAGGCGCAGCTCGATCGCTTCCTCCTCAAGCTGCGCGTGCGCTATCCCGCCCTCGAGGAGCTGAACGCGATCATCGACCGCACCACCCAGTCCCGGACGGTGACCGTGCAGCAGGTGATGTCGGGGCCGACCGTGCTCGCGTTTCGTGAGCTCATCCGGGAAGTGCCCATCGCCTCCCACCTGCGCGATTTCGCGTCATCGATCGTCATGGCGACGCATCCGCAGTGGGATGGCGCCCCCGAGGTGAGCCGGCGCTTCATCCGGTACGGCGCCAGCCCGCGCGGGGCGCAAGCGCTGGTGCTGGGCGCGAAGGTACGCGCGCTCGCCGACGGCCGCTACAACGTGAGCATCGACGACCTGCGCGCGCTGGCGGCGCCGGCGCTGCGCCATCGCATCATCCTGAACTTCGAGGGCGAGGCGGAGGGCGTGGACGTCGACAGCCTCATCGCCCAGATCGTGGAAACCGCGGCGGGCGCGGTCACCCAAACTCGCGAAACGTTTCTCCGCTGACGCAGGAGAAGACGATGGCCCAGGTCGACGTTCTCGACCGACTCGTCGCGGTGGTGTCGAGCCAGGTGCGCTGGCGTCGCGCCGAGCACTACGGCCTGCGCGCGGCGTTCTACGGCGCGCTGCTGGCGGCGGCCGTGCTCTTCTTCAAGGCGGGGCTCGGCGGGCTCGCCCTCGTGCTCGCGGGCGTGTTCCTGGTGGGGGCGACCCTCGCCGGCGGCGTGATTGGATTCTCCCGTCGCGTGCCGCCGACCGAGGCGGCGCGTCTCGCCGACCGCGCCTTCGAGCTCCAGGACCGGGTCGCGACCGCCCTCGAGTGGGCGAAGCGCGAAGACCGCACGCCGCTCGTGGACGCGCTCGTCGCCGATGCGACCGAGCGGGTGCAGGGTCTCCAGACGCGGCAGATCGTGCGGCGAGTGTTCCCGCGCGAAGCGCGCGCGCTGCCGGTGCCGCTGGCGGCGGCGGTGTTCTTCGCGCTCGCGCCCCCTATCCCGCTGCCGATCCCGCATCTTCCCGATTTCATGGCGGCGCGCGAGGACGACCCCACGCCGGAGCGGGTGGGGACGCCGCTCGTGCAGGACACGATGCGACCGCTGCCGAAGGATCCGCTGAAGCGGCCGTCGTTCGAGGAGCGCGATTTCACGGCGCGGCCGGGCTCGCCGGGCGCCGCCACCACGGGCGATCTCTCGGCGATCTTCAAGGACACCGCGCTCGCCCACCAGCGGCCCGACTTCAACTCGTTTCTGAAGAAGGGCGACGAGCGTTTGAAGATGCTGGAACAGGTGGATAGGCTGCCCGACCTCCAGTCCGACTTCACATCGAGCCAGTACAAGATGGTCTTCCGGAAGTCGAAGGCGCTGACGGGCGGGCTCAGGCCGGATCAGATCTCGCCCCAAAAGCTGCGCGAGCTGCTCGACGAGATGGAGCGGCTGGGGCGGAAGGGTGGCAACTGGTCGCCGGATGCCGCCGAGGGCATGGAGGCGCTCGAGGGCGGCAACCAGGACAAGGCGCTGGAGGCGATGGAGAAGGCGCTCAACAAGATGCGCGCGCAGGAAGAGGCGCAGCGCGGCGGCAAGAACCTGCGGGGCGGGCGCGAGGGCGAGCGCGCGGGCAACCGCGGTCGGGGCAGCGAGGGCGGCGGCCCCGACGATCAGGACTTCGGTGAGGGCGAGGGGCTGCTGCCGGGCAAAGGGAAGAGCCCGTCGCCCAAGGGCGAGGCGAGCCGTCGCCTGCAGGCGAGCCCGTACGACGCGAGCGTCGAGGGTGAGTCGCGCCGCGGCCGCAAGGAGAGCTACGACACCAACATGACCGGGCGCGGGGGGAAGATGCCCTCGCGGCTCCAGTACCTCGGCGTCATCGGGCAATACCGCAAGCTGATGGAGGACGCCATCACGCGGGAGTCCGTGCCCCGCGACTATCACAGCCAGATCCGCGACTACTTCCAGGCGCTGGACGAGCGCTGAGTCGTGCCCGCGGTTTCCCGGCTGTCCCTCTTCACGCCGGAGTTCTTGGCGCAGCTCGAACGGCTCTCGCTGGCCTCCAAGCGGGCCTTCCGCGGCCGCGTCAAGGGTGAGCGGCGAAGCCCGCGCAAGGGCCAGAGCGTGGAGTTCTCCGACTACCGCGCCTACGGCCACGGCGATGACCTCCGCTACGTCGACTGGAACATCTACGGGCGCACCGACCGCCTGCACGTGAAGCTCTTCGTGGACGAGGAAGACCTCTGCCTCCACCTCCTCGTCGACGCCTCCAGCTCGATGAACTTCGGGCGCCCCACCAAGCTCGCGTACGCGGTGCGGCTGGCGGCCGCCCTCGGCTTCGTTGGCCTCGTGAATCTCGAGCGCGTCGGCGTGGGCGTGCTGCGCGCGCAGGTGGCGGAGGGCTGGCCCCCCGCGCGCGGTCGCAACCAGTTCATGGGGCTCGTCGATTTTCTCGTCAACGTCGAGCCGGGCGGGCGCACCAGCCTCAATGCCGGTCTCGCGAACTACGCGATGCGGGCGCGCGACGCCGGGCTCGCGGTGGTGATGTCCGACCTCCTCGATCCCGAGGGCTACGAGGCGGGGCTGCGCGCTCTCCTCGAACGACGGTTCGATATCCACGTCGTGCACCTGCTCGCTCCCGACGAGATGAATCCCGAGTTCGCGGGCGACCTTCGCCTGATCGACAGCGAGACGGGCGAGATCCGTGAGCTGTCCGTCGATGGGGACGCGCTCCGCGCGTACCGTCGACGTCTGCACGATTTCCTGGAACGCCTCGAAACCTTCTGCCGGACGAAGGAGATCGGGTATCACCGTGTCATCACGGACACGCCGGTCGAGGGGTTCGTGCTGTCGCAGCTGAAGGGGTTGGTGCTCGCATGAAAGGGCCGGCATGAGTTTCCTGTCGCCGCTCGCCTTTGCCGTCTTCGCGCTGTCGCTGCCGCTCGTCCTCCTCTATTTCCTGAAGGTGCGGCGTCGCTTGCGCACGGTGCCGAGCCTCCTCCTCTGGGACCCGGAGCGGCGCGATCGGGAAGCGTCCGCGTTCTTCCAGCGCCTGCAGCGCGATCCGCTCATGATCCTCCAGATCCTGGCCCTGCTCGCGCTGACGGTGGCCCTCGCCCGTCCCGTGGTCACGGTCATGGGCTACGGCGCGCGCAAGGTCGTGGTGGTGCTCGACACGTCGGCGTCGATGAAGGCGCAGGACGTGCGGCCGTCGCGGTTCGCGGCCGCCCGCGCCGAAGCCGCCGCCCTCGTGAACCGCCTCGGCACGGGGGCGGAAGTGATGGTCATCGAAGCGGGCGTGCAGCCGCGGGTGGTGGCGGCGCTCAGCCGCGATCGCGACGCCGCCCTCAGCGCCATCCGCAACACGCAGGCGCACGACCTGCCGAACCGCCTCGGCGAGGCGGTGCGCACGGCGCGCGCGCTGGTGGCGGGCGACCCGCGCGCGGAGATCCACGTCTTCACCGACGGCGCCTTCGCGCCCCTCACGGGGCCGGAGGCAACGGACCCGCGCGTGCACTGGGTCGGGGTGGGGCGGGGCGGACAGAACGTCGGCATCACGAATCTCTCCGTCCGCAAGAACTACTACGGCTCCTTCGAGTACCAGGCGTTCGTCTCGCTCGTGAACTACACGGCGGAGACGAAGACGTTCACGTTCGCGCTCGACGTCGACGGCAAGACCATCGCCGAGAAGGCCGTGACGCTGGAGCCGAACGTGCGCCGCTC
>Ga0114129_10005801_pt1 | contig 17480 bp, 5 predicted proteins | sample RhiMetdeltSRZDD1_FD_80071 | JGI IMG/M metagenome (GOLD analysis project Ga0114129, IMG submission 80071) | Populus rhizosphere microbial communities from Tennessee, USA - Rhizosphere MetaG P. deltoides SRZDD1 (version 2) (version 2) | ecosystem: Host-associated > Plants > Roots > Rhizosphere >... | reverse complement strand
GGTGCTCACCGGATGGACCGCGCTCGCGCTACTGGGTGCTGCGCTCGCGTTCTCGCAGCAGGTGACATGGCGGAGACGCTACCTCGCGCTCGTGCTGTTTCCGCCGCTGTGGTCCTACATCGCGATCTACAGGCTGGAGAATTTCCTTCTCGCGGCCGGGCCCGCAGTGCTCTTTCTCAGTGTGGCGACCCTGTGGACGGGCTGGGCGTTCTGGCGATACCAGCGCCGCGTGGGATCGCGCGCGGCCAGGTTCGTGGCCGGCGTGCTCGTGCTCTGGGGACTGCACCACCTCGACTATCCGCTGCTACGTGCCCGAGGCGCATGGAACCCGTGGGGCTACTACCTCGACATCGGGTTCGTCCTTGCGCTTGGTGCCGGCATTCTGCTTCTAGTCGTCGAGGAGCTTCGACGCGGGCTTGCGACGCTCTCCGCGCTGTCCGGTGATCTCGCGCTCGCGGGCGGGTCCGCCACCGACGATGTGCCCGACGTCATCGACTCGCTCCTCGCGCGGCCGCTCGCGCTCGGAGGTGTACGCGGCAGCGCGCTGTGCCTGACGACGGACACCACGGCGGCGAGCGCGAACGGAAACGGCAGCGTCGGCGAGTCGTCGAGCGTCGCCGAGTCATTCGTTCGCGGCATAGGCGCGTGTGCTCACTGGAGTGGTCGAGCACCCGTTGGCCGCGCGTGGGAGACGATGCGGCAGGCGGCTCGCTCGGGCTCACCAGCCATGGCGCGGGATTGGCCGGACCCGTTCGGCGAGTCCGCGCGCCCGTTCGCGTACCTCGCGGTCCTTCCGGTAGTGCGCGATGCAAAACCGGTCGGGTCGCTCGTGATCGTTGGCGATCACGGTGATCCGTTCACCGCGCTTGGCGAGGAGTTCCTGCGAACGCTCGGGCGACAGGTCGGTGCGGCACTGCAGAATGCCGACCTAACGACGCGACTCGCTGCCCGGACTCGCCAGCTCGAGCGACTCTCGGCGCGCATGGCGCGGCAGCACGAGGATGAACGGCGACGAATCTCGCTCGAGCTTCACGACGAGACCGCCCAGGCTTTTGCGGCGGTGAAGCTGCAGCTCGGCGTGTTGCGCGAGACCGCCGACCCCTCGCTGGCACCGCGGATGGATCGTGTGCTCGAGCTCGTCGATACCGGGATGCGGAGCATTCGCAACGTCGCTCGTGACCTTCGTCCACCGCTGCTCGACGAGCTCGGCCTTTTGCCGGCGCTGCACGCGCTCGTCGAGGGGTTTGGCGACCGGACGGGGATTCGGGTGTCGTTCGACGCGCCGGCCACGCTCCCACCCCTTTCGAAGGACGCCGAGCTAGCGTTGTTTCGTGCGTTGCAGGAGGCGTTGTCCAACGTGGCCCGCCACGCGAGCGCCGGTTCGGTCGGCATCACGCTGTCGACGGAGCCTGGAGAACTCCACCTCGAGGTGCGTGATGATGGTCGCGGCTTCCGCGGCGACCCCGGTCTCGGGCTCACGGGCATGGGGGAGCGTCTCGGCGCGTTAGGTGGAGGCGTACAGATCGCGAACGCGGCGGGCGGTGGTGCGCGGCTCGTCGTTCGCCTTCCTTTCGAGCAGGTGGCACGATGAGCAACGAACCGAACATTCGCGTCCTCGTGGCCGACGACCACGCGGTGGTGCGCGAGGGCATCCGGCACGTCCTGGCGGCGACGCACGGATTCAACGTCGCCGGCGAGGCGGCAAGCGGTACCGAGGCGGTCAAGCTGGCGGCCGAGTGCGAGCCGGATGTCGTGGTGCTCGACGTGTCGATGCCTAACGGCACGGGGCTGGAAGTGATCGGCGACGTCCGTCGCGCGGCGCCCCAGGCGCGCGTGCTCATCCTCAGCGTCCACGACGAGGCCGAGTACGTCCTTCAGGCCGTTCGGGCCGGCGCGAACGGCTACTTGCGAAAGGACTCGTCGCCGACCGAGCTGCGAGAAGCGGTGCGGGCGGTTGACCGCGGCGAATCGTTTTTCTCTCCGGCGATGGCCACCCGGCTCAGCGATGCCGTGCGCGTCGAATCGGATCGGCTCTCCCGCGTCTCGAAGCTCGCTCTCCTGACCGGTCGCGAGCGCGACGTCCTCGAGGGGATCGCGAACGGTGAGACCAACAAGGAGATCGCGGGGCGCTATGGAATCAGCCCGCGAACGGTGGAAACCCACCGCGAGAGCCTGATGCGCAAGCTCGAGATCCACAGCGTCGCCGGCCTGACGCGGCTGGCGGTCGAGGAGGGGCTCGTCGCCCCATGAGCTAATAGTAGCGATCGCGGGACGGGTCGGCGCCCGCTTCGCCCCTGCGCGACGCCTGGTCGCGCTTGCGCTGCTCCGCTTCGCGGAAGCCCTGGACGCTGACCTCTTCAGCCTCGTGGAGGATCAGTCGGAGCAGCGGCAGCGCGTCGCTCGGTGGGGATCCGGTGAGCAGTGAGGAGTCGAGCACTACGCGCTCGACTTCCGCCCCGAGGGTCGTGTGCTCCCGTCGCAGCTCCTCTTCGGTCCAGCCCAGTCGCTGGCGCTGTGCTCCGTGTCGCTCGGCGATGAGCCGCTGGATTGCGGCCCCATCCGCGATCAGCGGCACGCGTGTCGTGCCGCGCTCGTCGATGATCGCGAACAGCTGGCCGATGTCGCTGAGATACGTGGCGATGTGATCCTCGAGCTCGGTGCGCGTGACCCCGCGTGCTCTCGGGATGTCGGGGTCGCCTCGGAGCCGGTCCACCACGGTAGCGACGATGTCCGGGGCCGACATGACGAGCAACTCGCCTAACGCTATCCGGCCGGCCCTCGTGCCGGCAAGGCGCAGGTTCGGAACGGACAGCGGCGGAATGCGATCCACGTCGCGGTTCGGGTGGGTCGCGGTGGTGGCCGGCCGATCCCGCTCCCACGCCGGCAGCCACAGCGTGAAGGTAGTGCCCTGGCCGATGCGGCTGGCGACCGTGATGTCGCCACTCATGAGGCGCGCGAACCGGCGGCTGATGGCGAGGCCCAGCCCGGTCCCGCCGCGCGCGCGGGTATGGCTCGCGTCGAGCTGTACGAACGGCTCGAAGATTGTTTCGAGGTGCTCGGCTTCGATACCGATGCCCGTATCGGTGACGGCGAGGCGCATCCACGACCCGAGCGGCCCCGGAGCGAACGGCGCCTTGCCCTCGAACCGTTCGCAGCGGACCGTCACCCGACCTGGGGAGCGGGTGAACTTGACGGCGTTGGCGAGGAGGTTGAGGAGGATCTGCCTAACGCGGCGCTCGTCACCGGTCACTTCGCCGAACACGTTCGCGCATTGCGTCGCGTCGATCTCCACAGTGGCGCTGACCGCCTGCGGTCGGACGAGCGCGACGGCGGCGCTGACCACGCGGGATGCGCTGACCGGCCCGACCTCGACGCGCATCTGCCCGGCCTCGACCTTCGCGATGTCGAGCACCTCTTCGACGAGGCCCAGAAGATGACGGCCGCTCACGCGCGTGCGCTCCACGAAGTCGCGTTGTGCGGGCGCCAGCGGGCCGGCGAGGCCGTCGAGCAACAGGGCGGCGTAGCCGAGGATCGCGTTGAGCGGCGTTCTGAGCTCGTGGGACATCGTCGCGAGGAACGCGGACTTCGCGCGGTTCGCCGCTTCGGCGGCCACTTGTGCTCCGCGTGCCGCTTCGGCTGTGGCGGCGAGCTCCGCGTTCGCCCGGCGCAACGCAGCCACTGTCAGCTCGAGCTCGCTGGCCGTTGCCTCCAGCTCCGATGTCTGGGACTCGAGCTGCCGTCGATAGAGATCGAGCGCATCGGCGAGCCGGGTGCGCGAGATCGTGGGGCCGGCGCTTGCCGCGACGAGCTCCAACAGGTGGCGATCGTCGTCGTCGTATCGTCCACGCGTCTTCGATCCCGTGTACAGCACACCGATGAGGCGTCCCTGGTCGATCACCGGAACGCCGAGCAGCGATACGATCTGGTCGCTCCCGACCGCGCTCGAGACATCGCCGAGCCGTTTGACATCGTCGAGCAGTATCGACTCCCGTCGCTCGGCAATGCGGCCCAGGACACCGCGGCCGACAGGAATGCGTGCCGGAGCCATGTCCGGCGCGCGCCCGCGCCACGCGTGCATAACGAGTACGGGCTCGTCACTCGAGTCGTCGACGAGCAGGATCGCGACCGTGTCCGCGGCAAGCGCGTCACGGACGCCGACGACGAGGACGTCGAGCGCCGCCGCGACAGCGGTCTCGCGGCTGACGGCTTCCGTAATGCGGAGCGCAGTGGCGATTCGCGATGGGCTGCGTGCCGCGAGGCCGCGCGCCAACACCTCCGGCTCAACCGGAGCGCGAAATCGCTCGTCGTCGGGCTTCACCGAATCGTGTTTGACGCTCACCGGATCGGGACTGAGCGGCGTTGGCATTTGCGTACCTGTCGGGACCGCGGCGCCGGGCGGCGACCGCGGGCGCGATTCCAGGGCCGAAACCAGCCACAGTCGATCGCGCGCTGGCGAGGCAGCAAGACTTCTGCCGTCGCGTGATTTGGCCGTCCGTATTTGTACCGAGCGGTCGCTCCGTATGCTGCCGAATGTCCTGATGATGCCCCTTCCCACTATGGTAGGCGCGACAAGGGGGTGCGCTCGCGGAAGGACTGAACGAGGCGACCCGCACCCGCTGGCGGTCCCGTGTCGAAACCTGGAGACTCCCATGAAGGGCGGGTTGTTCGTGTGGTGCGCGGTGGCCGCAGCTGCCAGTGCGAGTGGGGTCGATGCACAATCGTCATCACGACAGGATTCGACTCGCGCGGATTCATCACGAAAGCGGATGACCTCGCTCAGCGAGGTCACCATTACGGCTACCCGAACGGCCAAGGACGTGTTCGATACGCCGTCGGCCGTGAGTGTCATCGACTCCACAACGCTACAGCGTCGCCTGCCAAACACACCCGTCGACGCTTTCCGCGACCTCCCCGGCCTCGACATTACGGGTGTGGGGACGAATCAAACGCGCCCGACCATCCGTGGGCTCGGCGGGCAGCGCATCCTCTTGCTCGAGGATGGACTTCGCCTCAACAACTCGCGACGCCAGCAGGATTTCGGTGAGCTGCCCGCCATCGCGGGGATCTCCGGAATCGATCGCGTAGACGTCGTGCGCGGACCGGCATCGGTGCTGTATGGAACCGACGCGATCGGCGGTGTCGTGAACATCATCACGCCGGGTCTTCCGTCAGGCGGTGACGTAATTCACGGCTGGGCGGGTTTCCGGTACTCGACAGCCGACAAGCAACAAACACCGAGTGGCGGGCTCGAAGGCCGGTTCGGCCGCTTTGGGTTCCGGGCGAGCGGCGCCTATCGCGATACGAAATCCTATGACGCGCCGTCGGGCCGCTTCGGGGACATCTCGTTCGAGGATGACGTCAAGGTGAACGACACCGGCGTGCGTGACTACTCGTACAACGCGCTGGCCGGGTGGGACCTCGGGAAGTCACAGACGCTGTCGGTGCGCGCCGAGCGCTACAAGGCCCGCGACGCGGGCTTCGGCAACGTGTCGAACTCGGATCTCGGAGCGGCGGACGCCCCGACCATCCAGATCACCTACCCCGATCAGGACGTCCGGCGCTATTCGCTCGGGTGGCGAGCGTTGTCCCTCGGAACGCCCGTAGCGGATCGCGCGGAGGTGACGACGTATCTGCAGGACAACACGCGGCACCTCGACCTCGACGTCTTCGTCCCGTTCGGACGCGGGCTCCCGCCTACGGCGGGCGTCACGTCCGCGCAGCGCAACTGGACGGACATGCGCACGTTAGGCGTCCGCGCCGAAGCGACCAAGCTGGTCGGCGGGCGGACGCTGCTGACGTATGGTGCGGATGCGTTCCAGGACCGCTCGGACAACACCGACTCGAGCCTGACGACCGTGACCGGCTTCGGGCCGCCACAATCCGAAGCAAGCACGCGCCCGCAGGTGCCTAACGCGTCCTTCCGGAGCGTCGGCATCTTCGCGCAGGGCGATGTCCGCCTCGCCGACCGCGTGTCCATGATCCTCGGTGGCCGCTACCAGGACATCCTGGCGAAGACCCGGTCCACCCCGGGGATCTCCGATCCGGCGTCCGAGAGCAAGGACCACACGCTGGTCGGTGCCGCCAACCTGCTCGTGCGCGCCGCTTCGGGTCTCAACCTGGTCGCGTCGGTCGGGCGCGGGTTCCGCTCGCCGAATCTCGTCGAGCGCTTCTTTGAAGGACCGACGCCGGAAGGCGCCGGGTATCAAGCGCGGAACCCCGACCTCGACCCGGAGACGAGCGTGAACGTGGACGTCGGCGCCAGGTGGAGACAGGGTGCGTTCTTCGCCGAAGGCTTCGTGTTCCAGAACAACGTGCACGACGGGATCGCTATCGCCGCGACGGGCGACACGATCAACCGGCTGCCGGTGTACCAGAACGTGAACGTCGACAAGTTGCGCTTTCGCGGGCTCGAGCTCACCGCGGGGGCGCGGGCGCTCCGGAGGTTCGATCTCTCGGCGAACTTCTCCAGGATCGAATCGAAGAACGTGACGGATCCGAACAGTCCGGTAGGCGACACGTACTCACGCAAGCTCGTGTTCGACGCGGCGTGGCATCCAGTCGCCGACCGCGTGTCACTCGGCTATACGCTGCGCCACAACGGAGACCAGAAGGACGTGATCGCGGGGACGAGCCCCGTTGGGGATGTGCTGCCGGCTTTCACCGTGCACGATCTCCGCGCGGAAGCGTCGCTGTTCGACCGTGGGCGCAACCGAACCTCGGTCGTGTTGCGAGTGAACAATCTGACGAACGAGCTCTACGCCGAGTTCGCGAACGCGTCGTTCTTCCGACCTGAGCCGAGGCGGAACGTGAGCACCGCGATCGTGGTAGGTTTCTAGCTTCGAGCAAGGAGGGGGGTCGATGCGGACCGCCGTCTACTTCGTTCCGATCGTCACGACCGTCATCGCGCTGGCGTTCGCTGGCGTGATCATCGCCCGATGGATGGATCGACGACAGCCGCACCTGCTCTGGTGGGGCATCGGGATGCTGACGTATGCGGCCGGCACAATCACCGAGTCGGCGACGACCTTGCTGGGTTGGCACGAGCTGCTGTTTCGCGCATGGTACATCACGGGCGCGCTCCTTGGCGGCGCGCCGCTCGCTCAGGGCTCGGTCTACCTGCATCTCTCGCGCAAAGCCGCGAACGCGCTCACGGCGATCGTTGGGACCGTGATTGTCGTGGCGAGCCTCTGCGTGATTGCATCGCCTATCGACTACGCCCTCGTGGAACCATTCGGGCTATCGGGCAGGGTGCTCGTGTGGCGATGGGTCCGACTGTTCAGTCCGTTCATCAATCTCTACGCGGTAATCTTTCTGGTAGGTGGGGCGATCGTGTCGGCGGTGCGGTATCGTCGGACGAAAGAGACCTACCACCGGTTCGTCGGGAACGTGTACATAGCGGTCGGGGCGATTCTGCCAGGCATCGGTGGGGCGTTCACGCGATTCGGGTATACGGAAGTGCTTTACGTGACGGAATTGCTCGGCCTGCTATTCATCTATCGCGGATACCGGCTCAACGTGACGGCGCCGGCTCCACGGGAAATCGCGAACGAACAGGCATCGCTTCGCGCAGCTCGGGGATACTAGCCCAGCCGCCAGCCGCCTGTCGCCAGTCCCTCCACGGCGGCCCGTTAACTGCTAACGTTCCGTCCACGACTCAGTTGATTGAAGCGTGGCAACCAGTACACAACCGGCGAGAAGACAAGGACTCCTCGCGCGCCTGTTAGCGCGCACATCGAATGGTGGGCAAGAGCCACTCGTCGGGCCAATCCGCGGCGAGTTGCTCGGCGCCGACCGGCTCGGGGAGCATGCGCGCGCCCTCGCGCGACGCCAGCGCGTACGCCCGGCAGGCAAGGGCAGAAAGAAGGTACCACTCCTCGAGCGGCTCGAGACCACACAGGACATCCTCCTCGACGCGCGCGAAACGCTCGGCCAGGCTGCGGATGAAGGCATTGACGTCAGTCCGGCCGGGGAATGGCTGCTCGACAACTTTTATACGGTTGAAGAGCACATCCGGGAAATTCGCGCGACCCTCCCACGAGGCTACTACCGAGAGCTTCCGGAGCTCGCGAGCGGGCCGCTGGCCCGGTACCCACGCGTCTACGAGATAGCGATCGAGCTGATCGCCCATACCGAGGGGCATCTCGATCTCGCGAACACGGAGCTGTTCGTTCGCGAGTACCAGCGCGTCACGCGACTGCGCATCGGCGAGCTGTGGGCGATCCCCGCGATGCTTCGGCTCGGCCTCATCGAGAACATCCGACGGATGACGCGGCGCACGATCTCGCGACTCGACGAGGTGCGCGCCGCCGACGCCGCGGCCGAGCGGCTCCGACGCGCGAGCGAAGGGGGCTCGAAGGCGCTCGCCGCCGCGCTGCACGACTTCGTCGATCACACGCCGAAGCTGTCCGCGGTCTTCATCGCGCGCTTCCTGTCACAGGTTCGGAGCTACCAGGCGACGTTCACGCCACTCGTGTGGCTCGAGCAATGGATCGGCGAAGACCTGATGACGCCCGAGGAGGCGGTTGCGCGAACGAATCAGCGCGCGGCGCTCACGCGGGTCACGATCGCGAACAGCATCACAAGCCTTCGCACGATCGCGCGCCTCGACTGGAACACCTTCGTCGAGTCGCAGAGCGCGATCGAACGCGTGCTCCGCGGCGATCCATCCGGCGACTACGCGTCGATGACCTTCTCTGCGCGCGACCGGTACCGTCACGAGATCGAGCGGCTCGCGAAGCGTACGGAGCGCGACGAGGCGAAAGTGGCCGAGGTCGCGATCGACCTGGCGAGTCGACAGCCGGTGCATGGCCCGGAGCGACGGCGCCGCCACGTCGGGTACTGGTTGGTCGATGAGGGATTGATTGAGCTCGAGGCCGCGGTCGGGTACAAGCCGCGCGTCCGGGAGCGACTGCGCCGCGCTGCGACGCGCCACCCTAACGCGGTTTACTTCCCCGCGCTCGCGGTCGTGACGGTGGCAGCGCTCGCCGCCGGGTTTGCGCTGGCCGGACCCATCGGCGCCGGCGGCGCGCTGCTCGTGCTCCTGCTGGGCATCGTACCGGCGAGCGAGATCGGCGTCAGCGCCGTGAATCAGTTCGCCACGATGCTGATGCATCCGCGCCTCGTGCCGAAGATGGATTTCCGCGAGCGAGGCATTCCGCCCGACTGGCGCACGGTCGTCGTTGTGCCGACGCTCATTGGGAGTGTCGATGCCGCTCGCGAGGCGGTCCAGCATCTCGAAGTGCAGTTCCTCGCGAACCGCGATCCGCATGTGCAGTTCGCGCTGCTGACCGACTTCCTCGACGCACCGAGCGAGACGATGCCTGACGACGCCGCCATTCTGGACGCGGCGGCGGCCGACATTGCGGCGCTGAACGACAAGTACGCGCGCGGCCAGGCCGCGGCCTTCCTTCTCTTCCACCGACCGCGCCGGTGGAACGACGGCGAGGGCGTGTGGATGGGCTGGGAACGAAAGCGCGGCAAGCTCGCGGAGTTCAATCAATATCTGCGCGGCGGCGCGCGGGACGCGTTCTCCCGCATTGTTGGGGATACGACTCCCCTGCGCGATGTCAGGCTCGTCATCACGCTCGACTCGGATACGGTGCTGCCGCCTGCCGCGGCGCAACTGCTCGTGGGCGCGATGGCGCATCCGCTCAACCAGCCCGCATTCGACGCCGAGCGCGGCCTCATCACGAAGGGCTACGGGATTATGCAGCCGCGCGTGGGCGTCTCGCTCACGAGCGCATACCGATCACGGTTCGCTTCGATACACTCCGGACACCCCGGCGTCGATCCCTACACGACGGCCGTCTCGGACGTGTACCAGGACCTCTTCGGGGAAGGCTCGTACACAGGAAAGGGCATTTACAACGTCGACGCGTTCGAGCGCGCGACCCACGGCCGATTCGCCGAGAACGTGCTCCTGAGCCATGACCTCATCGAGGGAGCATTCGCGCGTGCGGGGCTGGTCACGGACATCGAGCTGTACGACGACTACCCAACGCGGTACCTGACGTACACGCGCCGCAAGCACCGGTGGATCCGCGGCGACTGGCAGATACTGCGTTGGATCGGAGCGGCGGTCCCACGCGCCGACGGGCAGCCCGAGCCGAACCGGCTCTCCGCGATCTCGCGCTGGAAGATCTTCGACAATTTGCGGCGCAGCACGGTCGAGATCTTCCAGCTGCTGCTCCTCGTCGTCGGCTGGACCGTACTGCCGACGTCGCGCATCGCCTGGACGGCGGGCATACTCGTGGCCATCGGGTTCCCGTGGCTCCTGAGCCTAACGCTTGCCGCGCTGCGCCCGCCGCGGGACAAGTCGCTCCGGGCGTACTATTCCGCCATCGGGCGAGACGCCGTCACATCCGCGAACCAGTTCATGCTGGCGGTCACCGTGCTGCCACACCAGGCGTGGGTGTCGGTGGACGCGATCGTTCGGACGCTGTCGCGGCTCTTCGTCTCGAAGCGACACCTGCTCGAGTGGCAAACGGCGTCCCAGACTGAACGAGCGACCAAGAACTCGTTCCGCGAGGTGTGGCGCCGAATGATGCCGGCAGAGCTGCTGACCCTCGCAATTGCCGGCCTTGTGACGCTTGCGGTTTGGGCGCGCATGTCGACGGGTCTCTCCGTCCGGCCGTCAGTGGGGCCGACGCTCGTCATCGTGCTCCCGATCGTGCTGCTCTGGCTCGCGAGCCCGATCGTGACGCACGCCTTGAGCGCGCCCGCATTGCGACGTGAGCTGCGCCTCGCATCCGATGAGCGCGATCGTGCGATGCGTTATGCACTCTACCATTGGCGGTTCTTCGAGCGATTCGTCGGCGAGGCGACGCAGTGGCTGGCACCGGACAACTTCCAGGAACATCCCGATCCCGTGGTTGCCCTGCGCACGTCGCCTACGAACATCGGGCTCCAGCTGCTGGGGATCACGAGCGCGTACGATCTCGGGCTGCTGACCTGCGGCGAGATGATCGAGCGCCTCGAGCACGTGTTCAAGACGCTCGAGCGGATGCGCCGGCATCGCGGCCACTTCTTCAACTGGTACGAGCTCGATGGGCTGAACGTGCTTCAGCCTGCGTACATCTCCACGGTCGACAGCGGCAACCTCGCTGGGCATCTGCTCGCGCTGAAACAGGCATGCCGCGAGATCATCGAAGGTCCGCCTGACGCGCGCGTACCGTTGCGGGCGTTGACGTCCGCGCTCGCGATCACGCGAGAGACATTCGCCGACGCTGCGAGCTCGGGGAGAGTCGGCGATCCCGCGAAATGGCAAGCGGTCTCCAAGGCCGCGGGTCTTCTCAAGGCCGCGCGGAGCGAGCTGGCCACAATCACCGATGATGCAGGTCTCGCCCACGTGGCCCGCGCGCTCTCCGACGCAGACCACACGCTGAGCGCGGCGGGCCTCGGGCCGAAGGAAGCGCCGCGGGCACGGGAGTGGTTGGCGTGGTCGGCGCACCTCGCCGAGCGGCACGTGGCCGAGCGAGCGCAACTCGGTGCCGCGGCGGCGCAGTCGTTACGCGACGGTGCCGCGAACAGCGCGCTCGTTCGGGACCGTATCCAGCGCCTCGAGGCGATCGCGATCACGGCGCATCGCTACGTGATGGAGATGGATTTCACGTTCCTGTACGACGCGCGCCGGAAGCTGTTCGCGATCGGCTACAGCGTCGACTCCGCCGCGCTCGACAACTCGTACTACGACCTGCTCGCGTCGGAAGCGCGGCTTGCCAGCTACGTCGCGATCGCGAAGGACGACGTCCCGGTCGAGCACTGGTTCCGATTGGGCCGCTCCCTCACCGCGTCGTCCCGCGCGACGGCGCTCGTGTCGTGGAGCGGCAGCATGTTCGAGTACCTGATGCCGCTGCTCGTCATGCGGTCGTTCCCGCACACGCTGCTCGATCAAACATACCGTGGCGCCGTGCGCCGTCACATCGAGTACGCCGCCGAGCGGTCCGTGCCCTGGGGGATATCGGAGTCGGCGTACAACGTGCGCGACCGACACATGACGTATCAGTACCGCGCGTTCGGCGTGCCGGACCTGGCGCTCAAGCGAGGGTTGGCGAAGGACCTCGTCATTGCGCCATACGCGACGGCGCTGGCACTCCTGGTCGAGCCGCACGAGGCGATCCGGAATCTCGGAGCGCTGGAGCGAGAAGGCGCACTCGGGCCGTACGGGTTCCGCGACGCGGTGGACTTCACGCGACCGGAGCCGGGCGAGACCAAGGCGGTCGTCGGTGCGTTCATGGCGCACCACGTGGGCATGACGTTCGTCGCGCTCGCGAACGCCCTCGGGGATCATCTGTGGCAGCGGCGGTTCCACTCGGAGCCGCTGGCGCGCGCCGTGGAGCTGGTTCTGCACGAGCGCATTCCGCGCCGGCTCGTCATGCAGGACGCGCAGGAGACCGAAGGGGAAGGCGGCCGCACGCCGGTCGAGACGGAAAAGCCAGCCGTTAGGCAGATCGAGACGCCGGACACGCCGCAGCCTCGGGTGGGCCTGCTGGCGAGCCTGCCGTTCACGGTCATGTTGAGTAACGCGGGCGCCGGTTACAGCCGATACGAGCAGCTCGCGATCACGCGGTGGCGCGCCGACGGCACGCGCGACGATCACGGCCAGTGGTGCTATGTTCGCGATCTCACGACCGACGAGGTCTGGTCGGTCACGCACCAACCGACGGCGAAACGCGCCGATGCGTACAGCGCCGTGTTCGCCACAGACCGCATCTCGTTCGGTCGCCGCGACGGCGACGTGGAGACTCGTCTGGACGTGACGGTCGTGTCCGACGACATGGCGGAAGTCCGGCGTGTGACGCTGGTGAACCACTCGGGAGTGGAGCGCGAGATCGAGCTGACGAGCTACGGCGAGATCGTGCTCGCGCCGCCCGATGCCGACCGCGCGCACCCGGCGTTCGCGAACCTGTTCGTCGAAACGGAGTGGCGCCCGACCGAAGCGGCCATTCTCGCGACGCGGCGACCGCGCGCGAGCAACGAGGCGCGCCGCTGGCTGGCGCATGTGGCGGCCGTCGGGCACGAGCTGGTCGGCGAGATCACGTGCGAGACCGATCGGGCGCGATTCGTCGGGCGTGGGCGCTCGGTCCGGAATCCCGCTGCCATGGATCCGTCGTCGAGGCTGAGTGGTACGGCTGGCGCGGTCCTCGACCCGATCTTCTCGCTCCGGGTGCGCGTTCGACTCGCGCCGGGTCAGTCGGCACGGGTTGCGTTCACGACGCTCGTGGCCGAAACACGCGAGCGGGCGATCGAGCTGGCCGACCTGTACCGACAGCCGTACAGCGCCCAGCGTGCGCTCGACCTGTCGTGGACGCGCACGCAGGTCGAGCTTCGTGACCTCGGCCTGACGCCATCGGACGCGGCGCTCTTCCAACAGATCGCCGGGCATCTATTCTACTCGAACCCGCCGATGCGCGCCCCGCAACATGAGCTCCGGGCGAACATGCTGGGACAACGCGAGCTGTGGAGCATCGGGTTGTCCGGCGACTGTCCGATTCTATTGGCGACGATCGATTCGCTCGAAGCGCTCCCGACCGTCAGGCAGCTGCTGCACGCGCATCAGTACTGGCGTCTCAAGGGCATGACCGTCGACATGGTGTTTGTGATCACGCGGCCGCCATCGTACCAGCAGGAGTTGGCTGACCAGCTGCTGGCCACGGTGATGGGTTCGAGCGAGACACACCTGGCGGACAAACCCGGCGGGATCTTCATCCGGCGCGCCGACGTGCTGGGTGGCGACACGCTGCAGCTTCTGCGTGCGACGGCTCGCGTCCACATCATGTGCGATGGGCTGGGTCTGGGGCGCGTGCTCGACATGCCGGAGGTCGAGGAGCAGCCGCCCGATGAGCCGGAACGACCGCGACGACTTTCGATCTTCTCGAACCGCGATTCGGGCTTCGCGTCGTGGGAAACCGGCGGACGCGACGCGAACGGCGGCGAAGGGGTAATGAGCGCGGTGCTCGCCCGGGCGGCCGCGTACGCGCGTGACGCCGCACTCGATCTGGCCGAGAGCTTCGAGCTCCCGGAGTTTCGGATTGGGAGTAAGGGGAATGGAGAGGCGGACAGGAAGGGAACCGGGAACAGGGAACGGGGAACCATGCCCCAACGCGGCGATCCGGTTCCCGGTTCCCGGTTCCCGACTCCCACCCATGGCCTAACGACGAATCTCGACTACGAGATAAAGCTCCAGGCCGACGGGCTTCCGCCGGCACCGTGGTCCAACGTGATCGCGAACCCGGAGGCGGGGTTCCTGATCACCGAGCGTGGCGGCGGGTTTTCGTGGGTGGAGAACAGCTATTTCTTCCGCCTAACGCCGTGGTACAACGACCCGGTGAGCGATCCCGCCACCGAGATCCTCTACATCCGGGACGCGTCGGGCGCGCTCTGGGCGCCGACGCCGGCCATCGCACGCGACAACTCGCAGTACACCGTGCGTCATGGCGCCGGCTTCACCACGTTCCTCCACGAGCACGGCACCATCGCCAGCGAGCTGACCGTCAGCATAGCGCCGAAGGATCCGGTCAAGATCACACGTCTCCGCCTAACGAATCGCAGCGGTCGCCCGACCTCGCTCGTCCTCACGAGCTTCGTCGAGTGGGCGCTCGGCGTGATGCGGGAACACACCCAACATCAGATCGCGACCGGCTTCGATCGCGAGACACAGGCCATCTTCGCATCCAACTTCTTCGACGCGAGCTTCGCCGACCGGGTCGCGTTCAGCTGGATCAGCGAGCCGCCGACCAGCTATACCGCCGATCGACGGGAGTTCATTGGACGGAACGGTGACCTCATCAGCCCGGTGGCGCTGATCGACCGCTCGCCGTTGGGCGAAACGACGGGCGCCGCGATGGACCCGTGTGCAGCGCTCCAGACGACCATCGCGCTGGCGGCGAACGAAACGCGCGACATCATCGTGCTGCTCGGCGCCGCGCGCGGACAGGACGCCGCCCGGTCCCTCATTGCGAAGTACGGGGCGACGGGGGCTGCCAGCGCGGCTATCGACGCGATGATCGATGACTGGGCGCGTCGCCTCTCGACCGTCACGGTAAAGACGCCCGAGCCGACGTTCGACGCGATGATGAACCGGTGGTCGCTCTACCAGGCGCTCTCCTGCCGAATGTGGGCGCGATCGGCGTTCTACCAGTCGAGTGGTGCCTACGGGTTCCGCGACCAACTGCAGGACGTCATGGCGTTCGTCTACCATGACCAGGCGATCGCGCGCGAGCACATCCTGCGCGCGGCCGCGCGACAGTTCGTGGAAGGCGATGTGCAGCACTGGTGGCATCCACATACGGGGCGGGGAACGCGCACTCGCTTTTCCGACGACCTCGTGTGGCTGCCCTACGTCGTCGACCATTATATCAGGATCACCGGCGACGACGGCGTATTGGACGAGGTGGTCCCGTTCCTCGAGATGCGACCGCTCGAGCCACACGAGCACGAGGTGTACGACCTGCCGAACGTGTCCGAGCAGACGGGGTCGATCTACGAGCACTGCCTCCGCGCCCTGCGTCACGCGTGCACCTGCGGCGCGCACGGGTTACCGCTGATCGGCGTCGGAGACTGGAACGACGGGATGAACCGCATCGGCATCGAGGGCAAAGGCGAGAGCGTCTGGCTTGCCTGGTTCCTCAACGACACCCTCCGTGCCTTTGCCGACCACTGCGACAGCCGAGGTGATGGAGCCGCCGCCGGTGAGCTGCGGGTGAATGCGGACGCCTATGCGCGGGCCGCGAACGAGGCGGCGTGGGATGGCGCCTGGTACCGCCGTGCCTACTTCGATGACGGTACCCCGTTAGGCTCGGCCGAAAACGACGAGTGCCAAATCGATTCGATCGCGCAGAGCTGGAGCGTGATCTCGGCTGCCGGGGACATCGACAAGCGCGAGCGGGCCATGGCCTCGCTCGACCAGCGGCTGGTGCGTGAGGATGCCCGGCTCATCATGCTGCTCACGCCGCCGTTCGACAAAACGGCGCACGATCCGGGATACATCAAGGGCTATGTGCCGGGCGTCCGCGAGAACGGGGCGCAGTACACACACGCGGCCCTCTGGGCGGTTCTGGCGACGGCCCTGAACGGGGAGCAGGATCGCGCCTTCGAGTTGTATCAGATGATCAATCCGCTCACGCACGCGTCGACGCCCGAGGACGTGCATACGTATAAGGTAGAACCATACGTGGTCGCGGCAGACGTCTATACTGCCACTGGCCACCTTGGCCGAGGTGGCTGGACCTGGTACACGGGCTCGGCATCGTGGATGTACCGGATTGGTCTCGAGACCATCCTCGGCTTTACGAGACAGGGTGAAACACTCACGATAGAGCCGTCCATTCCTCAGGCGTGGCCTGAATTCTTCATAGAGTATCGGCATGGTTCCGCGGTTTATGCGATTCACGTCGCCAGGCGCGGAAAGGGCTTCGAGGCATTGCGTGTCACGGTCGATGGGACCGAGCGTGGCGATCGGACGATTTCACTCGACGACGATGGTCTGCGGCACGAGGTGAAGGTCGAGCTCGGATAATCTCGTGTGTCTGTCGCGTTCCGGGACCGTTTCGCGTTTACGAATCAGGTACCGCTGCGTCGAGCTTTCCGCTCGCCGGACAGAGTAAGACTTTGACCGTGACCAGCTTGACAAGGCATGGGGTACTGACGAATTAGAGGTTTCTTCATGCGGTGAGCCGGCCGGGGGACGGCCGGCGCGAATCCTCGCACCCAACGAGGGCCACTAGTGGAGTTGTGTGTCTTCGGACGCTTGCCGCGAGCTCTGGGCGTCACGATCCTGCTCCTCACAGCGATTACCCCGGTGCGGAACCCACTCGGTGCCCAGCGGCACCAGGAGTTCACGCAACAGGGGTTGCTCGTTTCGCCGTTCAAGAGCGCCGACAAAAAGCTCGGGAACCACGTTGCCGACGAAGTCCGCGGACGAGTCGACAAGGCGGCGAACAAGCGCGAGCTGGAGGTCATCGACGAAAAGGCGATGACGTCCGCGCTGTTCAGCGCTGGCTTCCCGCCCGACATGGTTCCGGACCTGTCGCAGGTTCGTGCGCTGTCCCGATTCCTGCGCGCGGATGAGTACCTCATGGGCACCGTGGACAGGACGCCAGCGGGATTTCGGGTCCGGGCCCGGTTGGTTCTCGCGCGAGATGTCCGCATGCAGCAGCCGCTGCCCGAGGCGGTCGATCCGGACGCGGACAGGGCGGCTGCCCGGATCGCCGCGTCGGTGACCGAGGCACGCCGCCAGCTCGCTCCCCAACGGCGCTGCGAGAACTTTCTGCGCGCGGGCCGCCCGAAAGAGGCGATCACCGCAGCGGCCGAAGGCGTCACGCTTTATCCGAGGTCGACGCTCGCGCGTGGCTGTCTCCTGGCCGCGCAGCTCGTGGTCGGAACCGCTGCCGATTCGGTGCTCGCCGTTGCCGGTGAGATGCTTCGCGTCGACACGTCGAGCTTCTACGCGCTCCAGGGTGCGGCGCAGGCGTACGATGCGC
>Ga0114129_10005799_pt1 | contig 17481 bp, 9 predicted proteins | sample RhiMetdeltSRZDD1_FD_80071 | JGI IMG/M metagenome (GOLD analysis project Ga0114129, IMG submission 80071) | Populus rhizosphere microbial communities from Tennessee, USA - Rhizosphere MetaG P. deltoides SRZDD1 (version 2) (version 2) | ecosystem: Host-associated > Plants > Roots > Rhizosphere >... | reverse complement strand
GCTGCTCATCACGCTGGCCAATGTTGCGGGCGTGCCCTGGATAACTTTCACTAATCCGGTTGAACCAGGTGATCCGTCGCACCTGCCTTTCGACCTGCCGGAGGCGGCGGCAACCCAGGTCAACGACTTAGTAAAGGTGGCGCGCGACGCTGGGCTACAGGCTCCGATTGAGCCGCCCGCGCCGTTGAACCTTGTCGAAGACCGTCCGCGTCAATACACCTTCAGCAACGACATCGTTCTACAAACGGCGACAAACTTGCCGCTGCCGAATAATGATTTGCCCGAAGGGGCGACGCCCCGCCCACGCATCTGGAATTTTCCCGTCGCTCTGCTATCCGAGCTTGCGCGCCCGGTGTCGCTCGCTCCGCGTTTCCGTATCCAGATTGGCTCGACCAACAGCGAGGGCAGCCAGGTGATTCCACGCCCGGCGCTTGCTTACGGCTTCGGCACGCTCATCAACGTTGCCATCAAGCGCGTGATCTTGAACGAAGCCGGTGCGCTCGTAATGCCTTCGACATACGAACTGGTTGGCGCGGACGAGGTCGGCATCAATCAACTCGAACAACTGTTGGGTATCATCAAACCCGATAACGTTTCGATCATCAATCAGATATATATTCTCTATCAACCAAACCAGACGTCTGATCGCGCCGAAGGCTTGCAATACGACGGCGAGCAGAATTATGCGACCTTCCTTGTGCAGGCCAATCTGTCGAGCGAAACCAATCCGCCGACCGGCAGTTCAAGCCCTCGGCTGGTGGCCGACGCGCCGCCGCGCGGGCTGCTCAACAACCCTTATCAATTTCTGAGCGAGTTATGGTCCGGCAGCATCGTCCGTTCCGGTGGTTATTATTTCTTCTATGAGCTGGCAGACGGCAACAGCTTACCCGCTAGTTTGTTCAACCAGGACAACATCGCCAGCATCTCTGTCTTGATTGTCTACAACCCTCTCGAAGGCATAAGGGGCAGCGACGGCGGGCTGTTGAAGAATTTCATGAACGCGGCGGTTGTCAACGACCCGATTGACAACGAAAGCGATGTCGTTTATCTCGAATCCCTGTCGCGCCCGGCGAGCGTAACGATGAACTCCATCCCGTCGATCGCCGAGTCGCTCGCCGACATCGCTGCCGCTTATCATCTGGGCGTCATCGAAATCGCCGAAGCCAATGCGCCACATTTGCTGTCAAAAGACGTGACTATCGCGGTCACAGATATTGTTCATCAGGTCGCTCGCGGCGAAACGCTCGCGACGATTGCCAACTACTTCGGCACCTCCGAGCAAGCGATCAAAGATGATAATCCGAACGTAGATTTCAACAATCTGAAGCCCGGAACAGGCTTACACATTCCCGACCTCACGACCAAACCCGCATCGACAAAACCCGGCCTGACATTGCCTGCCATAGCGCATCACTACGACACCACACCGGCGGCGCTGGCCTGGGCCAATCGCGAGGTCAAAGGGCTATATACCACAGATTCTCCGCTCACGTTCGACGATTTGTTATTGAACAAACAATCGACGTTGCCGCCGGGCAATGTTGGGATTGTCGTCACGCGCACGAATCCCGGCAGCGACCAGACAAAGCCTGCGGTTTATCTTGAGCAAGAGTACAACATGCTCGGCTACGATGTGATCACTAACACGGATTGCATCGCCATTGCCGATTCGCTGCCGCTGCCGTCGACTCCGGCTGAGGACGAAAGCGAGCAAGAGTTGGCCGAGGTAAGGAAGGCCCCGCCCGCCGCGGCTTCGGCTGAATCGCCCTGGGTCTACACCTTCACTGTTCCGGCGACGCGGGCCGCGCGCAACAACCCCGTGCCGCAGAGCACGACTGAATCACCCTACCCGGATCGCACGATGAATCCTTATGCAGGCGTCGGCGGCTTCGTTCAGCTTTCGCTCGACTGGCGCGACATGATGGGCAATCGCACGTGGTCGCCGTTTGATGATAATTCGCCGGGTAATAAATATCCGTTGAACGATCCACCGTCACGGATAGGCTTCACCGACGATGTGATCGGTCTCGGCCAGTGGCCTTCAACGCACTTCGATCACTTCTTCGACAGGGGGCAATCAGGCTCGCAACTGAACATTGATTGGAGCTTTGATCCGAGCCGCTACGCGAAAGATCAACCGCCCGCCACCGGCGACGAGATGCCCGCTTGGGAGCGCAACGCAAAGGCTGACCGGCAGGTCTTCGCCAATCTCTATTACCAGCTAGTCCAGACAGACCGCGACGGCAACCCTGCCACGGAGATGGAAACGCTCACCACTCTTGCTGGCGGCGAGCCCCAACCCCTCACGCCCGCGGAAGCAACCGCGGTCAGGAATTATGTGCTCGCGGCGTGGCGTTACGTTGAAAAGGTATTGGCGAACGACGGCAACCCGCCGCCAATCTCCGACCTGCCGATACCCGTACATCTCGTCCGCGTCATTGACGCATCCGCCGTGGGCGTCATCACCGAGATTAAAGCGTCTTTCAGATTGCGCCGCATCACCGCAACCATTCTGGCAGGGTTTCTCGACGAAGACGCCTCGCGCGTGGCAACGACCGACATCGGGCCGCGCCTGGTCAAAGTGGAACAGGAAGGCCAGACACAGGGCTACACGCTCGACTGGTACACGCGGAAATTCCAGGAGGCTTTCAACGAAACCAGCTTTGAGCTTCGCCTGGCGACAGGCGTATCGCGTCACGACCTCGGCAGCGGCGGGCGCCGCGACACGCTCTGGTCGGTGCGCTTCGGCAAGTCCAGCGGCCAGCCCTATTATTACACGATTGATAACCCGGCGATGTTTTTCGCCCCCGCGCCGCTATCTACATCGCTGATCAGCCGCCCCAATGTTTTGCTCTACAGCTTTACGCCGGAAGGCGGCCTGAGTCCGACGCCTGACGTTATTCAATCCTTCACAGGTATCGACCTCGATGTTTGGGCGCGCACCACGCTTGCGGCAATCGACCAGCTTCTCACGCCGCAATATGCCGTTCCGGCTTTTCTGGTTGATGACAAGGGCGATACAGACGACCTGCAACGACTGCTCGACACCAAGTTCAAGCTGGCGCGGTCAATCGTCGAGGGTGTGACGAATATCCTGTGCAAACCGAAGCTCGACCCGAACACCAACGTAGCTAATTTTACGGCGGCGCGCGAAAAGTTGCGCCAGCAACTACTGATCTTGTTGGAAAACGCCTATGCCATTGACGCCATCGTGCAGTATGAAATGGGTGTGACTGCGCCCGCGCCGACGGTGGAGGATGAGATTGCGCCCAGGCTCTATGGCAATCCGGTCGATCCGAATCAGTCAACTAAAGCAAAGGACTACGCGGCAAGCTCGTTCAAGATTCCGCTTGAGAACGGTAGTTCCCTGCTCACCTATACCTTCCGTGCGCGCGACACCCGGCAGCAGGCGAGCTTCCGGCTGACGCTCGAATACAGGCCGACGCACATCGAGCATCAGATTACCGAGGTTCCAGGTATAGACGAGTACAAGGCTTCATCCTGGCTGAACTTCATAGACAGCTTGCCGTCGATTGCGCTTGCGGGTGGTGAAGTGCCGCCAGTGACCAGCATCGATATTGACATTCCGATTCCGTTGCGCGCCTACCCTACCCCGCCCGCGCTTCAGAATCAGGATTTCTTGCAGGACGATAGCGGTGACACTCCTGAAACCACACTTGAAAAAGCCAAGGAATGGACGTTCCGATTCGTCTATTCGCAGGCTCATGCTTCGCAGGATCGCATAGACTCTGTGGTGCGGTTTAATGTGCCGGTCGAAGGCAACGGCAACGCGCTCACCGCAGATCCGGTCGATCTGGTCGTCATGCTGGCCCGGATCATCCACGTGCTCGGCCAACTGCGAGCGGTGTTCGAGCAAGACCTGCTCAACGTCAAACTCAACACGCCGACATCCAGCACGACGTTCAAGCAGGCACAGAACGCGCTGAATGCCTTTGCCAAGTTAACCGACGGGTTGAATGAGGCATGGAGCAGGTGGGTTGCGCCGCTTGATGCCAGCGCAAATCAAAATACAAGCGAACTCAATCAAGAGTTGCCTTTCTCCATCCTTGAGGATTCTATCACGAGGGAAGAACTGCCCCCGGCCGTTCGCGTTCTGCGTGTGACCGTCGTCTATCCGACCGTGTTGCTGCCGGGAATAACCAATCCGCCGATTGTCGTGTTCGACGGGTATATACCCGAAGAGGTTGACCCGGAAGATGGTGCACTGCTGACCGCAGCTCGCAAACGTCAGCGCGAAGAAAGCCATATCGCGCTCGCTCGCTTGATGTCACAAGACGGTTGTGAGACTCCGCCCGACGAGCTCACTTCGCGCAAGGCATGGATTTACCGTAAGATCGATCCCGCGGTAGGCGAGGCTGTTTATTTGACGTGGGACGAGGCGCTCGAAATGCCCAACCGGGCGGTCGATATACAAGAGCTTGACGCCATCCAATACCAGAACGCCTGGGCCAACCTGCGCATCATCCGCAATCTCGATTTGGTGGGTACAGATAATCCGACGCGCGAGCCTTTCGTATACCGGACGCCGGTTGTGCAATTCCGCAATCCGCTCAGGCCGCTGCTCGATACATCGAAGACGATCAACGTCGCTAAGGTGCCGACCGGCACGATTGAGAAGCGCACGCTGGTCGGACATCTGACCGCACTATTTGCAGCCTTCTTCAAAGGAAGCCCGTCACAGGCGCAACTGGTCAAGATCGAGACCCGCTATGCCTATGCGCTGTCGGACGAGGCGAGCGCCCCGACCATCGAGTTGCCGGTGTTGATGGTCCCGCCCACAGAGTTCCAGATACCGAAGGACTGGCAGAGCCTGGCAGAAACTACGGTGGGTGGCGTAACTACCGAAGCGTTTATTGTGACACTCGCAGAACGCATAACAGAATGGTTCGATAGATATAGCCGTCCGCCGCAGAGCGCGTGCTATCTGTTCGATCTCAGCGCGTTCTCCTCGCTATCCAACAACAGTCAACCGCTCGTGCGCGTGCGCAATCTTGTGCTTTGTATCGAAGACATCAAGCACTAAAAAGAAGGCTCTGACACAGTTGCGCGACGCTGCTGCTGTCGGCAGGGTTGTGGCCGAAGGAAGCAGGCAGAGGAACGTAGGTAGGCTCCTAAAAAAAGACAGTCGGTAAAGTAAGAGTATACGCGAAGTGAGCAGAGTAGTTGAGTCGATCCAAGGTCAGATGGTCCTTGATCGCAGAAATCCGTCTCGAATCACATTCCAGTGCGGACGGAGCCGAAATGACCGCGTGGTCGCCGCATCGCCGGCCTCGGAGAGGGCTGGGCGATTACCCGGCAGACCTAAACAATAGACTTTGAGACAATCTTTCGACTGATTCATCCGATCCTTTACAAACTGGACCAACGGCGTTAACTTTCGCGCTTGAGTCAATGAAGTTATGGTAACGAACACTGCTCCGGTAACAAATCTGGCGCTCAATAAAGCGAAGCTCGACAATCTCGCGAACGAGATCTGGAAGTCGGCCGAGCGGCTGCGCGGGAAGTTCAAGGCTTACGAATATCAGAGCGTCATTCTGCCCATAATCGTCATTCGAAGACTGGAGTGCGTGTTGCTCGCATGGCGCGAGGCAAAGAGTGCCGAGGTACTGGCCAAACGGCCAAAGCTCACCGAGGACGAACTCGCAAAGCTGGTCAAGGAACTAGAACTGAATCCCAAGCAGTCGCCGTTCTCTAACAAGACCGCCTGGACTCTGCGAAAGGTTTACGAAGAAGACCACATGCTCTTGGAGGCACACTTTCGCGACTACATCAATGGGTTCTCCAAGAACGTTGACGACATCATCGAGCACTTCAATTACCGTGCGACCATCGGAACGATGGTGAAGAACAACCGGCTCGCTCCGATCCTGAATCAATACAAGGAACTGGAGCTGGGACCGGACACTCTCTCCGGGTTGGAGATGGGTTATATCTACGAGGAACTCCTGCGGCGCTTCTCAGAACAAAGTGGCGAGGAGGCCGGAGAACACTTCACCCCACGCGAAGTCATCCGGCTTATGGTTGAACTGCTGGACATACCCATCCCCGATCGCCACATCTCTATCTACGACCCCGCGTGCGGCACCGGCGGCATGCTGTCAGTGGCGAAGGAACACCTGCTCGACCGCGCCGCCACTCCGGCGCAGAAGGTTGACATCGACAAATTCGTCACGGTTCATGGGCAGGAGCTTTCACCGACGAACTACGCCATCTGTCAGGCCGATTTGCTCATCAAGAACGACAAGCAGGCCAAGGTCTTTCTCGGCAACTCGCTCATCCCACACGACCCGCACGGCAGAGAACCGGGCGACCAGCTTGCCGGCGCACATGACCGCTTCGATTTCATGCTCAGCAATCCGCCCTTTGGCGTCACCTGGGGCGGCAAGGACGGCTACGAGAAGGAAGCGCGCAAACTGGAGAAGACTCGCTATCAGGCCGGCATGCCGCGCTCGAATGACGGCGCGCTGCTCTTCTTGCAAACCATGCTTGGCAAGATGCAAGCGCCTGAGAAGGGCGGCAGCCGCATCGCCATCATCTTCAATGGCTCGCCGCTTTCCAATGGCGATTGCGGATCGGGTGAGAGCGAAATCCGGCGCTGGATTCTGGAGAACGATTGGCTCGACGCCATCGTAATGCTGCCCGATCAACTCTTCTACAATACCGGCATCTTCACCTACATCTGGCTGCTGCGAAATGAAAAGCCCGCCAGTCATTGCGGGCGCGTGATGCTTATCGACGCTCGTAAGCAGTTCGAGAAAGAGCCGAAGTCTTTTGGGAATAAACGCAACCGTATGGCTGACGTTCACCGGCAATGGATCGAGGAGCGTTACCACCACGGATGGAAACCCGGTGTTAGCGACGAGCATGTGAAGCTCTTCACCAAAGCGGACTTTGCATTCCATAAGGTGAGAGTAGTCTTCTGGCAGACGGACGAACACGACCAGCCCGCGATCATCACCGAGCCTTACGAGAAGACGTTCACCGCCGCCAATCTCACAAAAGAGCAGGCGTTTCACGACAGCGACCTTGCCTTCCGCGTGCGCGTCAAAGCGGAGAAGAGCGAGAAGACGGTGGAGTTCACACTCAAACCGATGGACAGCGCCGCGAAGAAGATCAAAGCGGCCCTGGGGGAACGGCCGGAAATTCTCTCCGTCGAATGGACCCACCGCCACTACGTGCAGGACGACGAATACATCCCGCACGGCGAGGACATCGAATCGTTTCTGAAACGGGAAATCGCCAAGCCCATCATCCGCTGGGAGGACTTCAAGAAGGACGACAAACACATCCTCGGTTATGAAATCCTTCCAGGCAAATACTTCTACCGTTACCAGCCACCCACGCCCGCCAAAGAGTTGCTGGCCGAGTTCTGGAAGCTGGAGAAGGAGGCAGAGAAGCGGTTGGAGGGATTGGCGCAATGAAGTTGATCGAGGCTAACGAACCGTGGCTTGGAAAAGTCCCAAGCGACTGGAAGCGAAGCCGGATTCGAAACGAGGCGGTTTCATCTCCAGGCTTTTCGTCGGACCTGCCGCCGTCAACGGAAAGGTGCACAGTTGTTCCAATGGAGGCGCTCTCCACCGACGGCACCATTGATTTCTCGAATCAACTTCCCCTTGAGGAAATCCAACCGGGCCTAACCCTCTTAGAGCAAGGTGACGTGTTGTTCGCGAAAATCACGCCCTGCATGGAAAACGGGAAAGGCGCACTAGTTCCGCCGTTGCCGACGCGCTATGCATTCGGAAGCACAGAGTTTCATGTCTTACGTCCTTCCCACGGGCTTGATGGCCGGTTTCTCTACTACGCGACATTCAACCCAACTTTTCGCGCCTATGCAGCCGAGAATATGACCGGCGCAGCGGGGCAAAAACGTGTTGCATCGCGCTTTCTCAAGGACACACGCCTGTTCCTTCCGACGCGGTCAGAGCAACAACGCATAGCGGCGTATCTGGATGCGAGCTGTGTGGCGATTGATGGGGCGGTGTCCACCAAACGCCACCAACTCGAAACGCTCGATGCCCTCCGCAAGACCGTCACGCACCAAGTCCTGTCGGAAGGGCTTCGGCCCAGAGTTCCGCTCAAAGACTCGGGCATCGAATCAATGGGCGTCATTCCCGCACATTGGGACGTGAAGCAATTGCGTTATGCCTGCGAAGTCAACTACGGCATAACGCTCCAATTGGAGAAGGGCCAATCTGTGGGTGATGGGGTGCGAATCCTCACTGTCAGCAACCTCACCATTGATGGCGCTCTCGACCTCGGAGACGAATACTATATCGATGCTTCTGAACTGACGCCGGATGACTATCTCCGACCTGGAGACCTGCTGTTCAACTGGAGGAATGGCAGCCAGTATCACGTCGGCAAGACAGCGTTCTTTGATTTGAAAGGTGAGTTTGCTCATGTTTCATTCTTGTTGCGCATCCGGTGTGGGCGCCACATGGATCCGTTTTTCCTGCGCAGCTACCTTGGAGTCTTGAAGGATGCTGGCTTCTTCTCGGGCGCAAAAGACAAGGTGAACAAGACTTTCAACTCTACGGAGTTGAAACGGCTGCGAGTCGTTATCCCGCCCATGTACGAGCAGAAGGAGGTTTGCCAAGAGATCGAACGACGCACCAAAGAAGTCAACGATGTGAAAGCGACCATAGAAGCCCAAATCAACAGCCTTACCGCCTACCGCAAGTCGCTGATTCACGAATGCGTCACCGGCCAGCGGCGGATCACCGACGCGGACCTGAACCGAGTGAAAGCGCATGGCTAGAAAGAGAAAACCACCCGAGCTGACCTTTCAGCAGCACATCGCGGATTACCTCGTCCGCGAACACGGGTATGGCGTGCTCGAACAGATAGACATCACCGACGCCGAGCACTTCATCGTCGAAGACCAACTCTGGGCCTTCCTCAAAGCCACGCAGGCCGACACGCTCAAGAAACTGGAAGACGATTACAGCACGGACGCGCGGGACGAAGTGTTCAAGGCACTGCGGAAGGAACTTGAGCACACGCCGCTTTGGATGGTGCTGCGACATGGCCTCAAGGTGCGCGGCCTGGAGTTCCGGCTCTTCTATCCCAAGCCTCGCTCCGCCGCCAGCGACGCGACCAACAAGTACAGCGAGAACCGCATTACCTTTCGACCGCATTTCTATTTCGGCGATACGAATAAGGAGATTGATTTTGTCTTCTTCCTCAACGGCCTGCCCATCGTTGCGCTTGAGTTGAAACACGAGAGGAACCAAACCGTGCATGATGCCGTCGCTCAGTTCGTTGCGCGCGATCACGTCTGCAGGGCCTTCCAGCATCCGTTCCTCTATCTCGCCGCTGATACGAGCGACGTGATGGCCGCCACTGACCCGTGCCGAGAGGAGAATTTTCGCTGGCACAACACGGGTCTGACCAACACACCACAAAATCCAGACGAATATCCGGTCGAGTTTCTTTACCGTGAAGTCCTGTCCAAGGAACAACTGCTGGAGGCGCTCTCGTTCTTTCTTGTCCGCGTACCCAAGCGTGACGCGGAGGCTGACAAGCCGGAACGTCCGGCGTTCACCATGTTCCCGCGCTACCATCAGGCCCGCCTGGTGCGGAAGATCTCGCAAGACATCACGGCGCATTTCGCTGCGAATGGCGACATCGGGAATAAGTATCTCGCCGACCACTCCGCCGGCAGCGGCAAGACGCTTTCTATCTGCTGGCTCGCCGACCGGCTGAACAGTCTCTACAAGCCTGGAACTAGTGAGAAGCTTGTGGACATTACGTTCATCCTCACCGACCGCAAATCGCTCGACACAAACATCCGGGAGGACATCACGAATTTCACTCACTTGAAAGACGTAGTGGGCATCGCTAAAAAAGCGGACGAGCTGCCGCGCTTTCTCGAGGAACGTAAGGCGATCATCGTGACTACGCAGCAGAAGATCGTTTATGTGTTGGAGGAACTCCAAAGCAACCCGGCGTTGAAGAATCTGCGCGTCGCGTTCTTGATTGATGAAGCCCATCGTTCGCAGGAAGGACAGATGGGCGCAGCAATTCGGTTGCCATTCCGCAAAACGGACGAGCCTGACGCCGATGCCCCCGAGCTAGACCCGGAAGAGCAGATCGCCAAGGTCATCCGCGAGCACGACCTCAATCAGCTTTTCGTCGCGTTCACCGCCACGCCCGCGCCTGCTACGATCAACCTGTTCGGTGCGTCGTACGACAGGTACACGGAGGCCGAGGCCATCGCCGAGGGTTACATTGTTGACGTAGCGGCAAGCATCATTTCCTACAAGACGCTCTACAATCTGCATTGCCATTTCGTTCCGCCGCCCGAAGAGCAGGAAAAACTCTATCCCAAGGGCGTTGTGGCAAAGGCACTCAAGAACGTGGCGTTTCAGGATGACGGCCTCATTCAATACAAGGCCGAGGTGATGCTGCGGATCTTCGAGGAAAACGTGATGCCGCTAATTGAAGGCCGGGCCAAGGCGATGATAGTCACCAGTTCCCGCGTAGCCGGATTGCGTTATTTCAACATCATCAGGGAAAAGCTCAAAGAGCGCGGCGCGAAATACAAAGCCCTCTACGCGTTTTCGGATTTCACTCATCCCGAAACCAACGCGGAAATCCATGAGCACGCGGTGAACGAACTCAAGGACGGCGAGTTGATCGAAGAACGGTTCGAGGGCGACGATTACCGCCTGATGATCGTGGCCAACAAATTCCAAACCGGCTTCGACCAGCCGTTGCTCGCCGGCATGTTCCTCGACAAGCCTGTCGTGGACCGCAATGCCGTGCAGACGGTTTCACGGCTGAACCGCTGTCACGAGGGTAAGAAGGATGTCGTGGTCGTGGACTTTACCAACAACGCGAAAGCGATCCTCAAGGCGTTCGCGAAATACCGCAAAGGGACACCATTCGAGCCGGAAGAACCAATCCCTGAGCTTTGCCTGAAATTGCACGCCGAGATTCTGGCGGCAGGTGTGTTCACGCAGAAAGATGCCGCCGATTTCGTCAGGCTGCTCGCAACGGGCACGGATGCCCAGGTGCAATTCTCGGTGAATGCGCTGAGGACGCGCTTTCAGGCGAAGACTGAGGACATTGAAGAGCGCAAGGCGTTCGTCTACTTGCTCGCTCGCTACGTCAAGAGCTTTCATTTCCTGACCTGCTTCTTCACGTATGGACCGGAGATTAAGGAGTTCGCCACGTTCGCGGAATACGTCGGCCCGCAACTCATCAAGCAAGGCACCGTATCAGACCTGATGAAACAGATCCGGAAAACGGAAGTCATCAAGGCGGCTGTAGAGTATCAGGGTGTCACCACCAGCGCCGGTCCGGTGAAACTGAAGCCAGGCAAAGGCAAGAAAGGCTTAGGCCCGCCGCCCAAGAAGGTTTCGGTTCAGGACATGATTGACGAGATTCGCGCGACGTTCGACATCAGCGACGAGGAGGCTCTCTACATCAAACAGGTCACCGAGGAAAAACAAGCCGACGTAGTCATCCATAGCACCGTGACGACGCACCGCGAAGACCGTATGTATCTCGAAGGGGCGTACCGTGGGCAAGTCAACAGTGAGATACAGATGGCGTATGACGATCGCGGACGTTACGAAGAATTGTCGGACCCGAAATACACGGACCCGAGCGGTATCTTCGACATCATGGCGTTCACGGTGATTCAGCACCATCTATCAGTCTCGGCGTGAGGGTATGAGCAAGACCATCGACCAGATTCCCGAAGCCGATCGCCCGCGTGAAAAGCTTCTCCGCAAAGGCGCCCCAGCCTTGAGCGATCGGGAGCTGCTCGCGGTTCTTCTCGGCAAAGGCACGCCCGGCATGGATGTCATGACGCTTGCCGGAAAACTCGCTCGCCTCATCGACGAGAAGGGCTTGGGAGTGAAGGCGGAAGACCTAATGCAGTTTGAAGGCGTGGGTGATGCGAAAGCCACCTTGATTCTAGCGGCGATCGAGTTCGCTCGCCGCCGCATCAAGCCGGACGGGGCAAAGATTGAAACACCCGCTGACCTGCTACCTCATGTCCGGCACTACGCTGATCGAAAGCAGGAACATTTTCTCTGCGCCACAATCAATGGAGCGAATGAGATTCTGAACATCCGAGTCGTTTCGATTGGCCTGATTGACCGCAGTCCGGTTCACCCGCGCGAAGTGTTCGCGGATGCACTTTCCGACCGCGCCTCAGCGGTCATCGTGGCTCACAACCACCCAAGCGGTGGTCTCAAGCCATCAACGAGCGATGTTGAGATCACCGCACAACTCAAAGCTGCAGGGTCGATCGTTGGGATCGATTTGCTAGACCACATCATCTTCAACCGGACGGGATATTTCAGTTTTTTGGAGGAAGGCAAGTTGTAGCTTTTCGTCGGGATTCTCGCGCGGCACTCACTCATCGCACCACTGCTCGGTGTGTGAATCGCCGGGCATCGGGGAAATCATTTATGCCAGTTATCATTGATTCTTCCGGGACAGTATACAGGCCGTACACCTGCCAGAAGGAAGACTTCGAATCATCGGTAATCGCATTTGCCGACCAAATCTTCGGCGCTCTGACGTTCTGCGGCGTCATTTGAGGCCGATTCTCGAAGCCGCAGAGTTGCCTGAGACATTAAACCTCTACAGCCTTCGACACAGTTGCGCGACGCTGCTGTTGTCGGCAGGCGTTAACCCGAAAGTTGTCAGCGAACGGCTCGGTCACGCGAGCATAGTGTTGCCGCTGGACACCTACAGTCATGTGCCTGATATGCAGCAAGCGGCCTCCAATAAGCTGGAAAAGATACTCTTCGGCGGGGTTCGCACACCAGAGGCACACCAAAAAGAAAAGGCAGCCGTTTAGCTGCCTGTAAACTCCTGATTTTGAAGTGCGCCCGGCACGACTCGAACGTGCGACCTTTTGCTTCGTAGAAAATGGCCCTGGTGTTCGCGGCTGTTCGTTGTTGTTCTAAGTTGTTGATTTCCTTGCAATTCTCTGATGGCGGATGTACACTGAGGACCCTCAAAGTTTGCTCGAATGTGGGGACGAATGTGGGGATGGAAAAGGTCATTAGGAGCTGCTGACGAGGATATGAGCATGGGAAAGTCGCGGTCAGGATCAGTCAGAAGGAGGAACGGCTCGATTTATGCGCGAATAAGCTTCACTGACGACGAAGGTCACCGTCGAGAGGTATGGCGCAAGGCAGAGAATAAGACCCACGCCAAGGCGCTTATCAACGACCTACTGCGGACGCTTGACGACCACGGCGAGCGCGCTCTCGAGGGCGCGAACATGACATTCAAAGACCTAGCCGATGAGTATGAGCGTAACGCGCTAGTTCCACCAAAGTACATCGGTGATCGAAAAGTCGCGGGGCAAAGGTCGTATCTGAGTCGCCGTTCACTACTCCGTCATCTCCGCGCATACTTCGGCAAGAACAAACTGCGCGAGATCACGCCCAACCTGATTCAGCGGTATCGATTGAAGCGGCTTGACACACCGATCGTCTACAAGGACAAGGACGGTGCCGTGACTATTACGCGGACGCGCTCTATAAGTGCGGTGAACCGCGAGCTCCAGTTGCTACGCGGTATTCTTAATGTTGCCCTCGCTGAGGGATGGATTATCAGGAGCCCATTCATAAGTGCTCGCACACTGATTAGTATCGCAGACGAGCATAACCGCGAGAGAATCCTGACTCGCGACGAAGAAGAGCGCTTGCTCGCGGCATGTTGCGAGAAGCGTGAACGCATTAGACCAGTGCTGATTTGTGCGATCGACACAGGAATGCGCAAGAGCGAGATTCTTAAGCTGACGTGGGCGGATGTTGATCCGGCCGAGCGAATCATTCACCGTTATCGCCTTCAACACGAAGACGGCCCGCGAGCGCCAGGTTGCAATGACCGAACGCCTCGCCCACGAGCTCGTGCGCCTGTACGAGCAATCTACGAAAGATCCAGATACGCTGGTCTTTGGAATCAAGGACAATTTTAAGAAATCATTCAACACCGCGCGCAGTAAGGCGGGGCTACCTGACGTTCGCCTGCATGACCTTCGACACACGCACGCAACGAGGCTGATCGCTGCCCACATACCGCTTGGCGAAGTAGGTCGCGTCTTGGGCCACACACAACCGAGTACTACCTACCGGTATGTAAACGCGAATCGCGAGACAGCGCGCCGCGCTGCCGCCGCGCTCGATTCGTTCAACGCGGGAGAAGGCATTCGTCCGGAGGTGGTAAACTGAAGGGCCGTCACTTTTAACCAGCGGGTCGCAGGTTCGAGTCCTGCACGGCTCACTTGAACCCTATCGCTTACGGCTACCTGTTTTTTCGTCTACAGGTGTCTGTGTACAGGTGCAATAAACATGCAGACCAGGCAGATCAAAGGAAGCCGCGTCCTTCCCTCGCCTTATGCTTACTTTCTTTCCTAGGTGGTGCCGGGAAGGCTTGACGCAGGATCGTCGGTTTCAATCTTGGCTACGCGACTGGCCTGTTTTCATTTTTTCAGGGTCGGACAGAGCACGCTTTGTTTTAGTCCTGTGAAGTATTCCAGTCAGAGAATAAATTGTGGCGAAGAGGCGTCAGAGATAATTCTTAATGGGGGAGCCAGGGTCTTCGCTGTTCGCGAATGACGAATGTCTACTCTCACTGTGGTGTTGAAACGAAACGTCAGGTTGTGGCGCTCTCGGCTTTGTTTCTTGAATTGGCTCTCAGTTAGAGACCCTGACTCCTACCTCGTTCAAGTGCCGGAGTAAATCGGCGGGATCCTGATAGACTCGATATGCTCCTGCGCGCTCAAGCTCATCCTGACCATATCCCCCGGAAAGCAACCCCACGCCAAGCGCTCTTGCGCGGCGAGCGGCGAGAAGATCCCAGACGCTGTCTCCCACCACAACCGATGAGCTGATCTCAACTCCTAATCGCTCCGCGCCCGCATGGAACAGATCGGGATCCGGTTTGGCATGCTGCACTTGATCACGAGTGATTACCGGGACCTCAGGCGGTATGCCAAGAAGCTCAAGGACGGGACGAGCACTCTCGATCCGTCCGCTGGTGGCAATGGCCCACGGAACGCCGGCTTGTGTTAGGTATGACAAAAGTTCGCGCGCGCCCGGGAGTGGACGCACTTGCTTCACCTGACGCGCATAGGCTTCGGCATGGAGCTCGGCGAGCCGCGCGGCTTCTTCAGAGGTTACCTGGTGTTCGGTCTCACGCAGCAGCGCGTTTACCAGAAGTCCGCCACTCATCCCGATCCGGCGGTGAATGCGCCATACGGCTAGCTCGATGCCCGCTTCTTCCAAAGCTTCTCGCCACGCAAGGACGTGTTGATACACGCTGTCGACAAGAGTTCCGTCGAGATCGAACAAGAAGGCTGTCCTGTTCATCCTACTTAGCCTGTTGCTCCCGTTGGCCCATCGGAACAGGAATGTACTGAACCGACGGCACACGCTGCTTTGGCTGCGGGAACAAGTCCATGAAGTCGTACACCTCCTGAGGCATATCGCTAGAAATCGGCAGCCCGAGCGCCCCGACCTCTTCCACCGTCAAAGGATAATCATGGGTCCACTTGCCGGTAGCGAGTGTCTCAGCTAACTCTTCGGCACGGCCGTTGTTCATCCTGTGCTTCAATATATCGCTCACGGCACCTTTGAGTTGCCGTATGGCTTTCTCGGAAACGTCGGCCAGGATCAAGGTCTTGTCGTCGATCTCGTTCTTGTCTTTTTGCGATACAGCCTTGAGGATCGAAGCCGCCGGATACTCGCCCAACTGCGGATCAACCGGTCCCAGAACGGCATTCGGATCCATCACGATCTCGTCGGCCGCAAGGGCTATGAAGGTTCCGCCCGACATCGCGTAGTGTGGAACGAACACCGTCACCTTTGCGGGATGGTTATTAAGCGCGTGCGCAATTTGTCGCGCCGCCAGCACCAACCCGCCAGGAGTATGCACAATCAAATCGATCGGCACGGACTTATCGGTCAGCTTGATCGCGCGCAGGACCTGTTCCGAATCCTCGATGTTGATATAGCGCATTATGGGGAACCCGAGCAGGCTCATCGTCTCTTGGCGATGCACCAGCGCAATGACCCGACTGCGGCGGCGCTCTTCAAGCCTTCGCAGTGAACGAAGGCGGCTTGCCTCAAGCATCTTCTGGGTGATGAGCGGTTGAAGCGATGTGAAGATGAAAAACAGCCAGACGAAATCACCAAAGCTCATGTTGAACCTCCCGTTTGCCACATGTAAGCGTGTCCCTCGGTGGGCACCCTTTTGGTCAAGAAAAGTCTTTCCTTGCAAAGCGAGGAGGGGCGCCCAGCGAGGGGCGCCCTTACAGGGTTCTTCCTAAGTCTGCTTAGCCGACGCAGCTTGCGGTTGACTGCCAGCGCCGATAGGTATCTCCTTCCGGCGCTGCTGTGCCTGTGGAACGGGCACGGTTATTTCGAGCACGCCATTGTTGAAGTCCGCGCGCACTTGATCGGGGTTGATGTCATCGGGCAACGGTACCAACCGGTAAAACTGGCCGTAGCTGCGCTCCGATCTGTAGAAGCCTTCGCCTTTCTCTTCGTGTTCTTCCTTTCGCTCGCCTTGGATCACAAGTCCGTCATCGGTCACCTGGACCTTTACATCGTCCTTGTTCAGGCCCGGCAGCTCTGCGCGAACGACGAGGTTGCCTTCCTTTTGAAAGACTTCAATCGCAGGCGACCACATCGTCTGGGTTATGCCACCTTGGGTTCGGCCCTGGCCCCACAAGCCGAAGTTCTCAAAAGCCTGATCCATCTCATCGCTGAAGCGACGCATCAACTCAAACGGGCTTGCAGTGAAGAGATCACGCGGGCTGAGCGAAAACAGGGAAGGAGCATAGGCTCCTCTGCGGGCCAGCCCGCGTTGGCTGCGGCCCTGTCCTGCTGTTTGCATTTGGCCGGACTGTTGTCCGGTTTGCTGTTGATTTTGCTGCTGGGTCGTTTCGGATGAGCTCTGCGTTTTGGTTTCCGCCATTTTTTGTCTCCCTTCGTTCTGGATATCGGTTATCAATTGCGACCTTGCCCCGGCGGTTGCGCCTTCGGCGATAAGCGCAAAGACCGCCGCGCAGCTCGTCACTTCTTCGTCTCGCTCGTGGCTGCGGCAGCCTGCTCCTCAGCCTTCGCCTTGAAGGTTAGTTCGCCGCTTGCCGCGTTGTAGTCGATGAGGACAGTCTGCCCGTCCTGCACTTCACCTTTAAGAATGAGCCGCCCGAGCGGCGTCTCAATCTCTTTCTGTATCGCTCGCTTGAGCGGCCGCGCGCCGTATAGCGGGTCGTAGCCTGCTCGCACCAGGTGAGTGCGTGCCGCATCAGTCAACTCAATGCTGATATGTCGTTCAGCAAGTCGGGCACGCAAGCGGTCCAGTTGAATCTCTACAATTTGCTTGAGGTGTTCTTCGGAAAGGGCGTGGAAGACGATGATCTCATCCACGCGGTTGAGGAATTCCGGTCTGAAGTGGCGCCGCATCTCTTCGAGCACCGCT
>Ga0114129_10005798_pt1 | contig 17483 bp, 16 predicted proteins | sample RhiMetdeltSRZDD1_FD_80071 | JGI IMG/M metagenome (GOLD analysis project Ga0114129, IMG submission 80071) | Populus rhizosphere microbial communities from Tennessee, USA - Rhizosphere MetaG P. deltoides SRZDD1 (version 2) (version 2) | ecosystem: Host-associated > Plants > Roots > Rhizosphere >... | reverse complement strand
GGCACGACGGATCCCCCACGTGACCCACCCGACCCACCTGACCCGCAGTCCTCGCCGTCAGCATCCGCGTGAGCTCGGCCTCGGTCACGCGGTATTTCGCCACCTTCTTCCCATCCAGCAGCAAGACCGGAATCTCGAGACCATAGCGGGCTTCGAGATCACGGTCGGTCGAGATGTCGATCTCGCTGACGGTGATCGGCAACGCCGACGCGCCAACGACGTGCGTGACGACCGCCTTCATGTCCTCGCAGAGGTGACAGCCTGGTCGTGAATAGATGGTGAGCTCGATCACGCGATCGTCGTGCGGCATTCGTTGACGATGCGCTCGGCGGCCAGGCGCGGATCCTTGGCGCCGATGATGGGGCGTCCGACGACGAGATATGTCGCGCCGGCCGCCAACGCCTCCGGCGCGGTCATCGTCCGGCTTTGATCGCCTTTCACATCGGTTGCGCCTCGGATGCCGGGCGTGACAATGACGAACTGGCGGCCGCACCGGCGCCGGATGATGTCGATCTCGTGCGGTGAAGCGACGACGCCGTCGAGCCCCGACGCCTCGGTCAGCGCGGCGAGCCGTCCGACCTGCGCCGCCATCCCGTCCGACATGCCGATGTCGGTCAGCGTCTGTTGATCGAGGCTGGTCAGCATCGTGACCGCGATGACCAGCGGAGCGGGCCGCGAGGCTCGCGCGGCTTCGTGGCCGGCGGCGTCTCTGGCGGCGCGCATCATCGCGCTGCCGCCGGACGCGTGCACGGTCATCATCCAGACGCCCAGCCGCGTCGCCGCCGCCACCGCGCCGGCGGCGGTGTTCGGGATGTCGTGGAACTTCAGATCGAGAAAGACGCGGTCGCCGCGGCCGGCGAGCTCTTCGACGATGGCCGGCCCCTCGCTCGTGAACAGCCGGCTGCCGATCTTGAAACCGCCGGCGATGCCGCGCAGACGGTCGGCGAGCCCGCGCGCTTCGGCGACGGTATCCACATCCAAAGCGACTAAGAGCTGATCCATTCCTTGTCCCTGGATCGGACGTCGATCGTCCCGATCAGATCCGAAATGCTCTCGATGTTGTGACGCTTCATGTAGTCGCGCATGCCGTCGAGGAGCTTCGACCAGATGAACGGGTCGACGAAGTTCGCCGTGCCGACCTGGACGGCGGTCGCGCCGGCGATCATGAACTCGAGCGCGTCGCGCGCATCGGCGATGCCTCCCATGCCGATGATCGGAATCTTCACCGTCTGCCGGCACTCGTACACCATCCGCACGGCGATCGGGCGGATGGCCGGTCCGCTCAATCCGCCGACGATGTTCGAGATTTTCGGCCGCCGGGTTTCGACGTCGATGACCATCGCCAGAAACGTGTTCACGAGCGACACGGCATCGGCGCCGGCGTCTTCCGCGGCGCGCGCGAACGACGCGACGTCGGTGACGTTCGGCGTCAGCTTCGGAATCACCGGCAGCCTCGTCACTTTGCGCACGGCGCTGACGACGTCGAAGGTGCCGGCGAGGCTGCAGCCGAACTGGATGCCGCCTTCCTTGATGTTCGGACAGGAGATGTTCAATTCGAGCGCGTCGACGCCCGCGGCGTCGGACAGAATGCGCGATACCTCGACGTACTCGTCGAGCGTGCTGCCGCACACGTTGACGAACACGGTCGCGTTGCGCGCGCGCAGCTCCGGCAGCTTTTCGTCGACGAAGCGGCGCACGCCGATGCCCTGCAGGCCGATCGCGTTCAGCATCCCCGCAGGCGTTTCGACGATGCGCGGCGCCGGATGACCCTCGCGTCCGTTGAGGAACAGACCCTTCGAGACGACGCCGCCGAGCGACGAGAGGTCGACGACGTCGGCGTACTCGACGCCGTAGCCGAAGCAGCCGCTCGCGGCGAGCAACGGGTTCTTCAGAGTGAGCGCGCCTATCCGAACCGAAAGATCCATATCAGCGCTGAATCAACACAAAGGACACGAAGGACACAAAGGCAAGAATCGCGGCTAAGTAAGTTAATCCCACACGATCTGATCCGCCGCGAGCACGGGCCCCGCGAGGCACGACCGCACGTGGTGCGCGCCGCCGTCCTCGCCGCGCATCGGCACCACACAACTGTAGCAGCCGCCCAGCCCGCATCCCATGATGCGCTCCACCGAAACCTGACAAGGCCGGTGATGCCGGATCGCCGTCCGCGCCGCGGCGGCGAGCATGCCTTCCGGGCCGCAGGCGTAAATCATCACCGGCGCGGCCGCCTGGCGTGACGACAGACGTCGATCGAGGGGCGCGACGACGCGTCCGCTTTCCCCGGCGCTGCCGTCTTCGGTCGTGATCACGAGCTCGACGTCGAGCGCGCGAAAGAAATCGAGATAGAACAAGTCCGCCGCGCTGCGGGCGCCGTAGAACAACGTGCTGCGCACGCCGCGCGCGCGAAGCGACTCGGCGAGCGTCGCGAACGGCGCGAGGCCGACGCCGCCGGCGACCATCCACGCCTCGGTCGGCGGCTCGACGATCGTGAACGGACGGCCGAGCGGGCCGAGACACGCGATGCGGTCGCCGGGGCGCGCGCGGTAGAGCAGCTCTGTCGAGACGCCGATGCGTTTGCTCAGGATCGAGATGCCGGTGCGGGTCCCGTCGTGGCCGTGCAGGATTTCGAACACGGAGAACGGCCGGCGCAGCAACGGGTCATGACCGGCGCTCGCCTTCAGCATCACGAACTGTCCAGGCGCGCTCGCGGCGGCGATTGCCGGCGCGGCGAGGGCGAGCACGTGGTACTCGGACGAGAGGTGCCGATTGGCGATCACTTCTGCCGCGACGTCGATCGGCATCGCGGCAGTATACTCCGCGAGCGGGGATGGGGCCCCGCGATGGAAAAGCCGTGCGCTACCTCCGAATGCTCAGCAACTCGATGGCGGCCGCGTGCCTCGCGACCGCGTACGTGCTCGCGCTCGTGCTGCAGCTCAATCCGATGCTGCCGCTGCATCCGCTGCGGCTCGAGCCGTTCGCCGCAACGGTCGGCCTGTTCTACGCCGTGCATCTGACGGCCGCGTGTTACGTCCTGCTCGTTCTCCGGCAGCTCTTCGCGCGCGAAGTGTTCTCGCCCGCGTGGATCAGCGTCGACGTGCTCGCGTGGCTCGGCAGCATCGCGGCCGCCGGCGGCGCCGCGCTGATGTGGGCGAACGCGGACGCGTTCGGCCGCGTGATCGATCCCGTCACCGCCGACGCGCTGCGGTCGAGCGTCGCGGTGCTCGCCGGCACATCGGCGCTGTTCGTCGTGCTCGCGGCGTTCCGGCGCCGGCGGCCCGAGGCGCGCGCGGTGTGGGCGTTCCTGCTCGTGCTCATCGCCGGCGCCTCGATCGCAGGGCTGCTCGCGCTGCGGGGCCGCGGCGTGCCGCCGCTGCTCGACGCGCGTCCGCTCGACGCCGCGCTCGACGCCGCGCCGCCCGAGCGCTCCGCGCGCGTCACCGTCATCGCGCTCGATGCCGCGTCGCTCGATTTCATCACCGGCGCGACGGCGGAGGGACGGCTGCCCAACTTCGGCCGCATGCTCGACGCCGGCGCGGCGCGGCATCTGGCGACGATTCATCCGACGTCGCCCGAAGCGGTGTGGGCCGCGGTCGCCACCGGCAAGCTGCCGCAGAAGAACGGCGTGCGGTCGGCGGGGATCTACCAGGTGCCGGGCGGCGGCGGATCGCTGCAGCTCCTGCCCGATTTCTGTTTCGCGCACGGCCTGGTCCGCTTCGGATTCCTGATCGAGCAGCCGCACACGTCGACGACGTTTCGCGCGCGGACGCTGTGGAGCATCCTCAGCACGGCCGGCATTCCGGTCGGCGTCGTCGGCTGGCCGTTGACGCAGCCGGCGCCCGAGGTCCGCGGATTCGTCGTCAGCGACCTGTACTTGCGTCTGGCCGCCACCGCGTCGGGCATCGACGAGCCGTCCACGATTGCGCCGCCCGAGCTGCAGGCCGACGCGCTGGCGGCCCTGGAAGCCACGTCGAGCGCCGTCAACGAAGGCGCCGTCGTGAGCGCGTCGCTGACCGGCGATTCGCGGCACGAAACGCCCGGCAGGACCGATCGCATCTACGACGCGATCGCGCAGGCGATGGCGCGCGCGCGGCCGGTGCAGGTGACGCTGACGCGGTACCAGAGCCTCGATCCGATCGGCCATTACTTCCTGCGCTACGCGCTGCCGTCCGAGTTCGGCGACGTGACGGACGAGGAGCGGCGGCGGCTCGGCGCCGTGCTCGATCGCCACTACGCCGTCATCGACGAGGCGATCGGCCGCGCGATGGCCACGGTTGGTCCCGACGATCTGCTGCTGGTCGTCTCGGGCTACGGCATGGAGCCGCTCGGATTCGGCAAGCGCGTCATCGAACGGCTCATCGGCGATCCCGACGTCAGCGGCACGCACGAAGCGGCGCCCGACGGATTTCTCATGGCCTACGGCGGCTCGGTCGCCCGCGGCCGCCAGCAGGCGCGTGCGTCGGTCGTCGACATCGTGCCGACGATCCTGTACTTCCTCGGGCTGCCGATCGGCCGCGACATGGACGGCTACGCACGCACCGACCTGTTTCAGCGCGCGTTCATCGAGGAGCGGCCGATTACGTTCATCCCGACCTATGAGAGGTGACATGCGGAGATGGATGTTGGTTGCGGCCGCCGCTCTCGCGATCAGCGGCTGCACGAGAGAGTCGGCGCCGGCGTCGCCGCCGCTCGCGTCGCAAAGCTACCTCGATTATTCGGGCCGCGACGATCGGCTGACCGGCGGTGTGAAGCTGATTCCGATCACCACGCCGAAGGGGACGTTCAAGGTGTGGACCAAGCGCGTCGGCAACAACGCGGCGATGAAGGCGCTGCTGCTGCACGGCGGGCCGGGCGCGACCCACGAATACATGGAGGCGTTCGACAGCTATTTCCCGAAGGCCGGCATCGAGTACTACTACTACGACCAGCTCGGATCCGCGTACAGCGATCAGCCCGACGATCCGGATCTGGTCGACCTGCCGCGGTTCGTCGAGGAAGTCGAGCAGGTGCGGGCGGCGCTCGGCCTCGATCGAGAGAACTTCTATCTCGTCGGCCAGTCGTGGGGCGGGCTGCTCGCCATCGAGTACGCGCTCAAGTATCAGCAGCATCTGAAAGGGCTCGTCATCTCCAACATGATGGCGAGCATTCCTGCCTACAACGAGTACGCGAAAAACGTGCTGATGCCCGCGATGGATCAGAAGGCGCTCGCCGAGATCAAAGCGCTCGAGGCGAGAGGGATGACCGACAATCCGAAGTACATGGAGCTGCTCGTTCCGCATCACTACACGCAGCACATTCTGCGGATGCCGGCCGACCAGTGGCCCGATCCGGTGAACCGGGCGTTCAAGCACCTCAACCCGAAGGTCTACGTGCCGATGCAGGGTCCGAGCGAGCTCGGCGCGAGCGGCAAGCTGGCGAGCTGGGATCGGACGGCGGACCTTGGACAGATCACCGTGCCGGCGCTGACGATCGGCGCGAAGCACGACACGATGGATCCGGCGCACATGGAGAAGATGTCGAAGCAGATGCCGAAGGGACGATATCTGTATTGTCCCAACGGCAGCCACATGGCGATGTACGACGATCAGCAGGTGTACTTCGATGGCCTCATCAAGTTCATCAAGGATGTCGACCAGGGTCGCTGAGATCTACCGGGAAATCCTCGACGCGGCCGGCTCGATCGGCCCGTTCCGCGAGGAACCGAAGAAGACGTCGATTCATCTCGTCACGAAGTCGGCGTTCGCCGGCGTCGCGACGCGGAAGGACGCGCTCATCCTGACGATCAAGTCCGCGAGCGACATTCGCAGCAAACGGATCGCCAGGCGCGAGCGGGCGTCGGCGAACCGCTGGCATCTCGAGATCCGCCTCGACGATCCGAAGCAGGTCGATCGCGAGCTGAAGTCCTGGCTCGCCGATGCGATGCGGCTCAGCGGGTAGTCGCCGGCACGGCCCTCATCGTTGACTGCGCCTCGACCCATTCGCCGTTGATGCGGACGAGCCACGTGCCGGTGCGGGCCTTGCCGTTCCATCCGTCCGGCCGGAAGCCGATGTCGGCGCCCGAAATCACCGCGCCCGCATCGCGCCGGGTCTGCGCCGACGCCACGGCGCCGACGATCGCGAGCGAGGCCAACCACAACAGAAACAACCCGATGCGTCCCATGCGCGTCATGAAATCTCCCAGCGGCGTGCGGCTGCGCACGCCCGATCTTCACGTAGGACGGCGGCGGCTGTCCGACGGTCTGTTATAATCTCCGCCGCTCTTTAACGCGTTCCTGTGAGAACGCAAAGAGGTGTTCATGCCGGTCGTCCTCGACGCGGTCCGCATCGGCCGCACGCTCACCCGAATCGCCCACGAAATCCTCGAGCGTCACGTCACTCCCGGCGGTCCTGGCGACATGGTCCAGCTGGCGTTCGTGGGCATCCGGACGCGCGGCGTGCCGATCGCCAAGCGCATCGCGTCGGCGATCCGCGAGATCAACGGTCAGGAGATTCCGACCGGCGCGCTCGACATCACGCTGTATCGCGACGATCTGATGCGCCACGCGGTCGGACCGCAGCCGGTCATCCGCCGGACTGAAATCCCGTTCTCCATCGACGACAAGCGGATTCTGCTGGTGGACGACGTCCTGTACACGGGGCGGACGATCCGGGCGGCGCTCGACGCGCTGATCGATTTCGGCCGGCCGAAAGCGATCCAACTGATCGTGCTCGTGGACCGCGGCCACCGCGAGCTGCCGATCAAGGCCGACTACGTCGGGAAGAACCTGCCGACGTCGCTGTCGCAGAGCGTGCAGGTGCACCTGACGGAAATCGATGGCCGCGACGACGTGGAGATCCAGGACGCATGAAGAAAGATCTCCTCGGCATCGGCGATCTGACCCGCGACGAGATCTACCTGATTCTCGACACCGCCGAAGCGATGCGCGAGATCGGCCAGCGGCCGATCAAGAAGGTCCCGACGCTGCGCGGCAAGACGGTGGTCAACCTCTTCTACGAGCCGAGCACGCGGACGCGGACGTCGTTCGAGATCGCCGAAAAACGGCTGAGCGCCGACACGCTGAACATCGCGGTCGCGGCCTCGAGCGTCTTGAAGGGCGAGACGCTGGCCGACACCGCGATGAACATCGAGGCGATGGCGCCCGACGTGATCGTCATCCGCCACGCCTCGTCCGGCGCGTGCCATCTGCTGTCGCGGATCTGCAAGTCGCGCGTCATCAACGCCGGCGACGGCATGCACGAGCACCCGACGCAGGCGCTGCTCGACGCCTTCACGATCCGCGAGCACAAAAAGCGAATCGACGGCTTGAAGGTGACGATTGTCGGCGATCTGCTGCACAGCCGCGTGCTGCGGTCGAACGTGCTGCTGCTGACCGAGCTCGGCGCCGACGTCTGCGTCTGCGGACCGTCGACGCTCGTCCCGATCGGGATCGAGCGGTTCGGGGTCCGCGTGTCGACGAATGTCGACGAGGCGGTGCGGGACGCGGACGTCATCATGATGCTCCGCATCCAGCAGGAGCGCATGCACGGCGCTTTCTTCCCGTCGGTGCGCGAGTATTTCAATACGTTCGGCATGACGCCGGCGCGCGTGGCGCGCGCGAAGCCCGACGTCATCATCATGCATCCCGGACCGATGAACCGCGGCGTCGAGATTTCGTCCGAGGTCGCGGACGGGCCGTACTCCGTCATTCTCGAGCAGGTCGCGAACGGCGTCTCGGTGCGGATGGCGGTCCTGTATCTGCTCGCGGGCGGCGTTGAAGGAGATTGAGTCGTGAAGCGGTTGCTCAAAGGCGGGCGCGTCGTCGATCCGGCCAACGGCCGCGACGGCGTGTTCGACGTGCTCGTTGACGGCGATCGCATCGCGCGCGTCGGCCGCGATTTGCACGCGGATGGCGACGTCGGCGTGGTCGAGATCCCGAGCGGGCTGGTGGTGTGCCCGGGACTGATCGACATGCACGTGCACCTGCGCGAGCCGGGGCAGGAGCACAAAGAGACGGTCGCAACCGGGACCGCGGCGGCGGTCGCGGGCGGATTCACCGCGGTCGCGTGCATGCCGAACACGAGCCCCGTGAACGACAACGCCGGCGTGACCGAATACATCCTCAAGAAAGCCGCCGAGGCGAATCTGGCGCGCGTGTATCCGATCGGCGCCGTGTCGCGCGGCCAGGCCGGCGAACAGCTCGCGGAAATCGGCGAGCTGCGGCAGGCCGGCTGCGTGGCGATCACCGACGATGGGCGTCCGGTCGCGACGGCGATGCTGATGCGGCGCGCGCTCGAGTACGCCGGCATGTTCGGCATGCCGGTGATCGAGCACTGCGAGGAGCAGACGCTGAAGGGCGACGGCGTCGCGCACGAAGGGTTTCACGCGTCGGCGCTCGGGCTGCGCGGCATTCCGGGCCAGGCGGAATCGATCATGGCGCTGCGCGACATCGCGCTCGCCGAGCTGACCGGCGGCGCCGTCCACGTCGCGCACATGAGCGCGCGGCAGACGCTCGACGCGGTCCGGTGGGGCAAGAGCCGCGGCGCGCGCGTCACGTGCGAGGTGACGCCGCATCACTTCGTGCTCACCGACGAGATGCTCCGCGCGCCGATTGCGTACGACACGAACGTGAAGATGAACCCGCCGCTGCGCGACGCCGCGGATCGCGATGCGATGCTCGCCGGCATCGCCGACGGCAGCGTCGACGTCATCGCCACCGATCACGCGCCGCATCACTACGACGAGAAGCGCGTCGAGTTCGACCACGCGCCGTTCGGCATCACGGGCCTCGAGACGGCGGTGTCGCTCTGCTTCGATCGGCTCGTGCACGCCGGCGTCATCTCGCTGTCGCGTCTCGTCGAGCTGTTGTCGGTGAATCCCGCGCGGGTTCTCCACGTCGCCGGCGGCTCGCTCGCCGACGGCGCGCCGGCCGATATCTCGATCCTGGCGCCGGACCTCGCCGTCACCGTGTCGGCGGCGCGCATGCGATCGAAATCGAGAAACACGCCCTTCGACGGATGGCAGCTGCGCGGCGGCGTCGCGGCGACCATCGTCGGCGGCCGCGCCGTGTACGTGAATGAAGCGGTCGGTCTTCAGATGTAGAGCGAAGGCTTCAGCCGAGCGAGGATCCGTGGACAAACGCGCGGAGATTCGAGAGAAGGCGCTGAAGGACCTCCAGCAGTCGGGGGTTCTGATGCTCGACGGGCACTTCGATTACGGCAACGGGTACCACGGACGCGTCTATCTGAACGCGCACCAGTTGTTCCGGCATCCGTCGACGATCTGGCGCTTCGCGCAGGATCTGATCGATCTGCTGCCCGGCGATCTCGTGCAGCGCACCGAAGTCGTCGCGGGACCGGTGACCGGCGGCGCGCTGCTCGCGCACACGATCGCGGGCCTCCTCGACAGCCGCCGCAGCCTGACGCACCCGCCGTGCAGTTTCGCGCCGTTCAACTCCGACGGCGCGCGCGGCGTCAACCTGCGCGCGTTCTACCGCCGCGAGCTGGAAGGGAGGCGCGTGCTGCTGGCGGACGACGTACGGAACACGGGCGAGACGTTCGCGCGCTGCGCCGCGCTCGTGACGGAAGCCGGCGGAACCGTGCTCGCGACCGTGCAGATCTACGATCGGTCCGAGGCGATCGCCGATCGCGGCGTCCCCAACATCGCGCTCGCGGAGTACCGCGCGCCCCAGAACTTCAGAGCGGAGGATTGCCCGCTCTGCAAGGCGGGAACACCCATTACGCGGTTCTAGTTCGGGGTGAGCCGCAGCCGTCCAATCGCGCCGCGGTCGATGTCGGCGCGATCCATCCGCATCTTTCGAGGCTTCACGGCGCGCCAGTCGGCGAGGCCGTCGGCGTAGTGCCTCGACAGGAAATGTCCTGACTGGCCGATCGCGTCCTGGAAGCGGCTGTCGTTCGCCGGCGAGAGATCGATGATTTCGCGGTAGCCGGGCACCAGGTGCTGCTCGTACCACTGGTCCGCGGCGACGGTGCCGATGTTGACGCTGCTCCAGTCTCCGGCGGTCGGGACCGATCGGCTCAGCAGCGGACGCAGCGCCGCGAGGGAGTCGAGGCCCTGATGCGGGAACACCGCGCGGTGCACCGCATCCCAGCGCCATCGATCGATGTTGCCGCCGAGCCGCCCGCTCAGATCGGCCACGCCCTCATGCAGCGCCTTCGTCACCGCATCGTCGCACGTCTCCGCCGCGGCCGTGGTCTTGTCGTCGCACCATGACGCGTCGTTCGACGTGAGCGTGTTGATGAGAAACCGCGTGACGAACGAGAAGCGGCCCTGATAAGTCTGGGTGACGAGCGGACCGAGGTCGTCCGCGACCAGTGTCGGGGCGAGCCGCAGGAACCACGCCTGAAAGATCGCGGTCGCGGCGCTGTCGGCTGTTGCGTCGAAGTTCCACTGCCGCACGACGTCGGTGGCACGCCGATCGATCTCGGTGGCAGGGCGGGCGTGCGCGAGCAGGATCGGCGCGAGCGCCCTGGCGTGCAGCGACAGCGTGTCGGCCTGGATGCGCGCGAAATCGTCGGGTGTGAACTTCTGATGCTGCGACGGTTGGCCGGGTTTCAATGAACCGGCCAGCAGATCGACAACGCGCTGGGCGCGGTACGGCTCGTACCATTCGAATCCCAGCGTGTACGGATAGCTCGGCGGCGCAGGCCGGTTGTTCGCCGTCACGATGAAGTGCTCGGGCGGATCGTAGAGGTGCGGCAGCTCGCCGAACGGAATCCATCCGGTCCACTCCGATTCGCCGGTCCAGCCGTCCGATGGCCGCGTGCCGTCGCCGCTCGCGCGAATCGGGATGTGCCCGGGTGCGTAGTAGCCGATGTGCCCGTCGACGTCGGCGTAGACGAAATTCTGCGACGGCACCACGAAGTCGCGCAGCGCGCTCGTGAACTCGGCCCAGTTGCGCGCCTCGTTCAGCTTGAGGAAGGACAAGACCGTCGTGTCCTCCGGATCGAGCGCCGTCCACCGCAGTGCAAGCGGTTCGACGGGCGGCGCCTTGGGCTCTTTCTTCGACGCGGCGTTCATCGCGTTGATGGCATCGGATACGAGCGGGCCGTGCCGCGTGACGCGGACGTCGACGTGCACCGGGTCCCCGCCCTTGACGGCGATCGTCTCCGGCACGATGGTGATCGATTCCTTCGCGCCGCGGAACTCGGCGAAGCGTCCACCATCGTCGATCCGCTCGCGATAAAGATCCTGGACGTCGGCGGCGACGTTGGTCGCGCCCCATGCGATGAAGCGGTTGCGGCCCAGCGCGACGGCCGGCGCGCCCGGCAGCGTCGCGCCGATCATCTCGAAATCCCCGCCCACGACGTGTGCGAGGTACCACGTCGACGGCAGCCTTGTGCCGAGATGCGGATCGTTGGCGAGCAGCGGCTTGCCCGTGGCCGTCATCGTGCCGTCGACAACCCAGTTGTTCGAGCCCAGACCCTCCTGCTGTGCCGCGCGGAGAAAGTCGCTGGCACCTCGGTCGCCAAACGACAGCGCGGACATGAACGCCCACGTGTAGGGGCCGACCCGTGTGTCGGCCCCGGAGCGGACGCGCGGGTCGGCCCCGGAGCGGACGCGCGGGTCGGCCCCGGGGCGGACGCGTGGGTCGGTCCCGGGGCGGACGCGTGGGTCCGCCGCTACGCGCGCGTGGAAGCGGTCGGCTTTTCCGTCCGTGTCCTCCGGACTCGAGAGGTTCGGCAGAATGCTCAGACCGTCCGCGGCGTACTCGGGCATCAATTGCGCCATCCGCTCGGCGCCGACGGCGCGCACGAGATCGTGGCGCAGCAGCTCGAACGCATAGTTCGCGCTCAGATCCCAGGCCATCATCTTCACCCACACGATCACATCGGGTCCCGTGAACGGCTCGGGCTCGATCCGCAGCAGCGTGAATTCGGGTGGAAGACCCGTCAACAACATCCCGTGATGCGCCGCGATGAACGCGTTGACGCCGGCGAGGTACGCGTTGATTTGTTGTTTCGCCCAGTCCGGCGTCGCGTTCCATGCCGAGCGCGCGGCGCGGCCGAATCCGACGGTTCGCAGGAAGCGATCCTGCGGCACGGTCGCCTCGCCGAACATTTCCGAGAGCCGGCCGTGTCCGATGCGCCGCTGGAATTCCATCTGCCACAGCCGGTCCTGCGCGTGCACGTAGCCGAGGCCGAACAGCGCGTCGTTCTTGCTCGCCGCGAAGACGTGCGGAATCGCGTCGGCGTCGCGGACGATCTCGACGGGCGCGGTCAGTCCCGCCACGGTGACGCTGCCCTCGACCGCCGGCAGCGACCGCCGCAGCAGCACGTACGCGACGACCGCGCCGATGAGAATCGGCACGACGATGAACGCGAGCGCGAACTTGATCAGTCGTCGCATGGGAGAATGATACTCATTGCAGATCGAATCTCTGAAGCCCGTCCTCGATCGGCTGTACGCCGAGTTCAACTACCCCGACTCCGCGACCGACCCCATCCAGATCGTCCGGCGGTTCGAGCGGCCGGACGATCGCGAGGTGGTGGGATTCATCGCGGCGTCGCTCGCCTTCGGCCGCGTGACGAGCGTGCTGCAGTCGATCGAGCGCGTCCTCGCCATCATCGGTCCGCGGCCGGCGGCGTACGTCCGCCGGTTCGATCCGGCGCGCGACCGGGCGGCGTTTGCCGGCGTCGTGCATCGCTGGACGCGCGGTCCGGATTTGGCCGCACTCGTCTGGCTGATGACGCAGATGATCGATCGCGCGGGATCGATCGAAGGCTTCTTCGCCGACGCGTACGATCCGTCGGCGGACGATCTCGAACCGGCGCTCGACAGTTTCTCGACGCGCGCGCTCGCGCTCGACCTGAAATCGGCGTACGGCCGGATGCCCCGGAGGCCCGGCGTCTGTTACTTCTTCCCCCGCCCGTCGGCGGGATCCGGATGCAAGCGGCTGAATCTGTTTCTGCGCTGGATGGTGCGCCACGATGCGCTCGATCTCGGCCTCTGGTCGCGCATTCCGCCGTCGAAGCTCGTCGTGCCGCTCGACACGCACGTGATCCGCGTCGGCCGCTGCCTGCGGCTGACGCGCTACACGAGCCCCGGCTGGCCGATGGCACGCGACATCACGGCGTCGCTGCGCCGCCTCGACCCGGACGATCCGGTCAAGTACGACTTCGCGCTGTGCCACATCGGCATGATGAACGCGTGCGGGTTCAACCGGACGCAGGCTGATCGCGCCGGGGGGAAGGGGCCCCCGGATCAGAACTGTCCATTGCGTGGCCTCTGCCGGCCACGCGCTCGTACACCAACGCGGTCGCGGCGATCATCTTCTCGAGGGTGAACCGCTCCTGCACGCGGGCGAACCCGCGGTCGCCCATTCGCGTCCGCATGGCCTCGTCACCCAGCATGCGCACGATGGCTGCCGCCATCGCGGCGTGATCGCGCGGCGGCACCAGCAGTCCGTTGACGCCGTCCTCGACGATCTCCGGAATGCCGCCGGCGCGGGTCGCGACGATCGGCCGGGCGCACGCCATCGCGTCGAGGAGAGACGTCCCGAGGCCTTCGGTCACCGAGCTCATGACGAAGAGGTCGAAGCCCTTGATGCAGCCGAGGACGTCGGTCCGGAAGCCGGGCAGCAGCACGTGCTTTTCGAGACGATGGTCTTTGACGAGATGCTCGAGCGGCTCGCGCAGCTCGCCCTCGCCGAGGATGACGAAGCGCGCGTCGGGCATCTGCTGCACGACGAGATGCGCCGCTTCGATCAGGTGGCGCTGCCCCTTGTGCGGCACGAGCGCGGCGACGTTGCCGACGAGCGGCGCGTCGTGCGGCAGCCAGAAGGTCTCGTGCACGTTGACCGGCGGCGCTGCGGCGACGTGATCGACGTCGATCCCCTCGTGAACGGTCACCGTCCGCTCCGGCGGCACGCCGTCGCCGAGGAGCATCTGCCGGATCGCCTCGGACGCGGCGATGAAGCAGTCGACCTGCCGGTGCTTCCACCGCGAGAACGAGTTGCCGCGCAGATGAAAGTCGACGCGCCGGGAGGCGACGAGCGCCGGCGCGCGTCCGCCTTTCGCAGACGCGGCCCCGAGTGACAGCGCGAGCGACGCCATGGCGACGCCGTGCGGATCGTGCGCGTGGATCACGTCGGGTGCCAGCCGCTTCACGACGCGCGCGAAGCGCCACGCGGCGGCGAGATCCATCTCGGTGCGCGGCGCCAGCGGAATCAGCTCGAGCCCTTCCGCCGCCCGCCGCCGCAGCTCGCCGCCGGGATGCGCGACGAGCGCCGCGCGGTGCCCGATCGCGCGCAGGCCGTCGACCGTCAGCAGAACCTGGTTCTGTCCGCCGCGCCACGTCCGCGCCGTGTCAACGTGAAGGCTGAACATCGGCAGGGTTCGGAGTTCGAGCGTCGGCGTTCTGCAATTCCCACAACTTCGCGAACTTCAGGAAGACGTAGTACGCGTTCATCGCGGAGATCACGAGCCCCGCGACGCCGTCCTTGAATCCGCCGCGCGCGACGTAGTTGCGCAGAAACGCGAGCGGCGGATGCCCGCCGACCTGCCACACGCCGGCGCGGCGCCCGCTTTCGTACATCTGCCGCGCCGCAAGCGTCGTGTACCGGTCCATGGTCTCGAGATGATCGGCGATGTCGCGGTACGCGTAGTGCTGCAGCTCGTGGCGAAGCTGCCCGACGGTGCCGCGCACCGTCACCGACTCGTGCACGTACTTCCCGGTCCACTGCGCCGAGCGCCGATCGTAGAGCCGGAGTTGATGGTCCGGATACCAGTCGGTCGTGCGAATCCACCGGCCGAAGTGCCAGGTGACGCGCGGAATGCGATACGCGTGGTGCGCTTGCGTCGCGGCCAGCGTCGTCTTGATCTCGTCCGCGAGCGCGGGCGTCACACGCTCGTCGGCGTCGAGCGACAGAATCCAGTCGTGGCTCGCCTGCGACGCCGCGTAGTTCTTCTGATCGATGTACCCGGCCCAGTCGCGCACGATCACGCGTTCGGCGCGCTGCCGCGCGATCGCGACCGTGTCGTCGGTGCTGTGCGCGTCGACGACAATGCGCTCGTCCGCGAAGGCCACGGACGCCAACGCCGCGCCGATGTCCGCCGCCTCATTCTTGGTGATGATGGTGACGGAGAGCTTCGGGGCATCACCCACCCGGGGAGTTTACTTGCAGGTCGGGTCGGTCGGGTGAGTCCAGACCTACCCGACCCACCTGACCAACCTTGTTACTGCTGCGGCTGCGCCCTGATGTTGCCGCCCGTCTGGACGATCGCGCCGGCGCCCGCGGTCGTGAGGCCGCCGCCGCCGCCGCCGAGCGGGACGGTCTGGATCGTCTCGAAGTCGACGACCGACTTGTTGTAGTCGGCGATCGCCTGAATCTCCGCCGTGCGCGCGAGCGCGAGATCGCGCTGCGCCTGGAAGACGAAGAAGCTTTGCGACATGCCGGCAGCGAGCTTCTTCTCTTCGGCTTCGAGCTTCTTCTCCTGCAGCTCGCGCGACGCTTTGGCCGACAGCACGCGCTTCTGGTTGGTCTGCACCTGCCGCGCGAACTCGCGGACCTGCGTCGCGACCTGCATCTCCAGGTTTTTCAGCTGCGTCTGTGCCTGCTGATACTGCAGTCTGGCGCGCGCCAGGTTCGCCTCCGCCGTGTTGGTGCCGAGCGGGTAGACGATCTGGACGCCGATGGTCCAGTCCGGGTACGCGTTCTGGAACACATCGCCGAGCACGCTGCCGAAGCCGCGCGACGCGATGATCTGGCGCGGCGGGATCACGCCGCCGGCGCCGATCTCTCTCAAGTCGACGGGCGTCAACTGCGTGCCGCCCACACCCAGGCTGACGTACGTGGCCTGCGCATTCACCTCGGGCAGGATTTGATTGCGCAGAAAGCGGATGTCGACGTCGCTGCGCTCGATGCTGTTTTTCGCCGAGCGAAGGTCGGACCGCTTGTCCAGCGCGGTGCGCACGGCGGCGTCGACGTCGACGGCCATTTCGTTGAATGGCGCCACGTCGGACGGCTCGAACACCGTGGTCCAGAAATCGGGTGCGGCCGGATCCAGGATGAGCGCGCGGAGGTTGTCCTGCGCGCGTTTGATCGCCGCCTCGGCGAGGATGACGCGCTCCTCGTTGCTCGCCACCTCGGCCTGCGCCTGCACGATGTCGATCGGCGCCAGCGTGCCGATCTCGACGCGCTTGCGGTTGTCGGAGAGCGACTGCTGCGCCAGCTTCAGCGATTCCTGCTGCGCCTTGAGGTTGTCAAGTGCGTACGACAGGTCCCAGTAGGCGTTGCGGACGGCTCGAGTGGTCTGCGTGATGAGTGCGCCGAGCTGAATGTCCGACAGGTCGCGCAGCTTCACGCTGTTCTGCACCTGCTGACGGATCTGGTCGATCCGGAAATTCCGGAGCAGCGGCTGCGAGACCTGCGCGAACACGTTCGAGCTGACCTGCGGGCTGAAGTTCTGGAAGAAGCTGTTGGTCGTTCTCCGCTGGTTGTTCCAGTTGACCGTGTAGTTCGCGCCCGTGGGCAGGAGCTGGCTGATGCCGACGCCGGTGTTCAACTGGCCGTTGTCGATGCTCCGCGCGCTGCCCGACAGCGCGCTCGTCGACGCCTGTGATTGCGACTGGCGTGACAGGTTCGTGCTGAGCTGGGGTGACCAGAACGATTTCGCCTGCGAGATGCCGATATCGGAGATCTGCGGGTCCAGCCGCTGAATCTGGATGCCGAGGTTCTGCTCGAGCGCGAGCTTCACCGCCTCGTCGATCGACATCTGCCGCGTCCGTTCGGCCGGTGCCTGTGCCGCCTGCGACGCCGCGGCGCTGACGACACCTTCGTTGATGCGGAACTGTCCGCTCTGACCGAAAGCGGACACCGACATCGTCACGATCGCGACGGCGACCGCGGCGATTCGAGCACGATGAGTTGAGTGGTGCAGACGCATTGCTGACGGCTCCTCGAAATAGAGAGATCCTGGTGTAGTTCTGAACAGTAGACGGTCGGCGGGAAAGTTCAGTTCGGCAATTGTATAATGACGCCCCTTTTCCTGAGGCTTTCATGCACATCTCTTCACGCGTCACCTGCGGGGTCGCGGCGCTCGTCTGCGTGCTCGCGACAGCTCATCCGACGACCGCGCCCGGCAAGCCGTTCGAGCTGACGGTCGACAGCATCATGCGCGGACCGAAGCTGGTCGGCTATCCGCAGACCGGCCTGCGCTGGTCGGGGGACTCGTCGCGCCTGTACTTCGAATGGCGGCGCCCCGGCGACGATGAAGCAGCAACCTACGTCGTCGGCCGCGGAAGCAGCGCCGACGATGGTCCGCGCAAGTTGACCGACGAAGAGCGCCGCAGCGCGCCGCCCGTGAACGGCGCCTGGGACAAGGCGCATCGCCGGGTGCTGTTCGCGGATCAGGGCGACATCGCGATTGTCGATTCCGTGGCGAACACGCGCCGGCAGATCACGCGGATGACCGGCGCCGAATCGAATCCGCGCTGGGCGCGCCGCGAATCGGCCGTCGCCTTCACCCGCGACAACAACCTCTTCATC
>Ga0114129_10005796_pt1 | contig 17493 bp, 16 predicted proteins | sample RhiMetdeltSRZDD1_FD_80071 | JGI IMG/M metagenome (GOLD analysis project Ga0114129, IMG submission 80071) | Populus rhizosphere microbial communities from Tennessee, USA - Rhizosphere MetaG P. deltoides SRZDD1 (version 2) (version 2) | ecosystem: Host-associated > Plants > Roots > Rhizosphere >... | reverse complement strand
GGGCGACGAGACCCAGCGCTGCTACTCGCGGGTGGCGTACACCGACATGACGGCGGTTCTGAAGAAGTACACGGCCACATTGGCGCAGTAGTCCCATCCGCACCGCCCGCCGCTCCGAAGAGGATTCGATACTCATGAATCTTCAGACAGGGGCGGCGGGCGGTGCGACAACGAGACGAGGATGCCGATCTCCAGCACCGCCTCGCCGCTCGGGACGGCCGAGCCTTGGCCGAGGCGTACGCCGCCTACGCACCGGCCGTCTACCGGCAGGCGAAGCGGATCCTCAACGACGCGGGCACGGCCGAAGACATCACGCACGACGTATTCCTGCGCTTGTGGGACCGGCCCGATCGGTACGACCCCGACCGGGGCAGCCTGGTCGCCTGGCTGGCGACGCTCGCCCGTAACCAGGCGATCTCCCAGCGACGCCGGGCCGCCGTAGCGCAACGTTGCCTACGCCTGCTGGTGTGCGACTGCGTACCGGCACCGGACTGCGCCCAGACCGTCCTCGGTGAAGCAACCGCCGCGGCCGTACGCGCAGCCGTGAACGCCCTGCCGGAATCACAGCGTACGGCGCTGCTCCTGGCGTACTACGAAGGGTTGTCCTATCGGGAGGTCGGCGTCCGCCTCGGCATCGCCGAGGGCACGGCCAAGTCGCGCCTGCGCATGGCCCTCCTGCGGATGGGGCAGCTGTTGCGCGCCAACGGTTTCTAGAGTCGGCCCCGAACCCAGCGGGTAAGCTCGCCTCCATGATCTGGTTTAGATCATGGAGGCGAGACGGAGCCGGCCGGAGGCGGTCATGGACTACCAGGTACTCACGGCCGAACAGGCTGACCAGTTCGTCGAGCGCGGCTATGTCGCGATCCGCGGCTGCTTCACGCGCCCGGCGGCTGAGGAGTACACGGCCGGCATTTGGACCCGCCTCGGCTATGCGCCCGACGATCCAGCGACCTGGGCCGAGCCGTCGATCCACATGCCCAGCCACCGTGTGATCGACATCCGCCAGTTCGCGCCCAAGGCGTGGGGCGCGGTCTGCGATCTGGTCGGCGGTGAGCAACGCGTCGCGCCGTATCACTGGAACGACGCCTTCATCGTCAACCTCTGGCAAGGCGCGCAGCGACCGTGGCAACCGGCCTCGGCAGAATCGCCGGGCTGGCACAAAGACGGCGACTTCTTCCGCCATTTCCTCGACTCACCCGAGCAAGGGCTGCTGACCCTCGTGCTCTGGTCGGACGTCCACCACCAGGGTGGTGCGACATTCGTGGCGGCGGACTCGGTCGGGCCGGTCGCGCGGCTGCTCGCCCAGCACCCCGAAGGCGTCTACCCACCGAAGATCCCGTGGACCGGTGCCGAGCCGGAGCCGGCGTACTTCGCCTGGGCGGATCTCATCGCGCAGTGCGGCGACTTCGTCGAGGCCACCGGTACGGTCGGCGACGTCTACCTGTTGCACCCGTTCATCCTGCATGCCAAGGCGCAGAACGTGTTGCGCGTACCGCGGTTCATCACCAACCCGCCGGTCCACCTGGTCGAGCCGATGTGCTTCGACCGCGCCGATCCCGGCGAGTACTCCTTGGTGGAACGAGCGGTCCTGCGCGGGTTGGAAACGGATCGCTACGCCTTCACACCCCGCGGGCCGAGGGAGGAGCTGGTCCCCGAACGGGTCGCCTTGCAGCGGGCGATGAAGCAAGCCGAGCAGGAACGCCTGGCCGCAGCCGGGGCGCCCGCAGCCGGGAAAGGCTAGGTTAAGCGAGAACGGCTGAGCGAGGCGGGAGGCGGACATGAGCGTCCAGGTCACCGGTCCCATGCACGATCGATATGACGAGATCCTCACCGCCGGCGCCCTGGAGTTCCTCGGCGACCTCCACGAGCGCTTCGATGCCCGCCGGCGCGAGCTGCTCGCCCGGCGCGAGGCCCGCCAGGCCGAGCTGATCAACGGTGGCACGCTCGGCTTTCTCCCAGAGACCCAAGGTGTACGCGAAGCCGAATGGCGGGTCGCCGAACCCGCGGCCGGGCTGGTGGATCGGCGGGTTGAGATCACCGGACCGACGGACGCGAAGATGGCGATCAACGCGCTGAACTCCGGCGCCAAGGTGTGGCTCGCCGACCACGAGGACGCCAACAGCCCGCTGTGGGAGAACGTCGTCTCCGGCCAGCTCAACCTGCGTGACGCGGTGGATCGTACGCTGACGTTCACCTCCCCCGACGGCAAGCGGTACGCCATCAGCGACGGACCGCTGCCCGCGATCGTGTTCCGCCCGCGGGGCTGGCATCTGACCGAGAAGCATCTGCTGAGCACCAGCGGACAGGATGCGGAGCGGATGTCGGGCAGCCTGGTCGACTTCGGGCTCTACTTGTTCCACTGTGGCCGCCGGTTGCTAGACCGTGGCAGCGGTCCCTACTTCTACCTGCCTAAGCTCGAAAGCCATCTGGAGGCCCGCCTCTGGAATGACGTGTTCGCGTACGCCGAAAGCCGGCTGGGCCTGCCTCAAGGGAGCATCCGCGCCACCGTGCTGATCGAGACATTCCCGGCCGCGTTCGAGATGGAGGAGATCCTCTACGAGCTGCGGGACTACTCGGCCGGGCTCAACGCCGGCCGCTGGGACTACATGTTCAGCGTCATCAAGAAGTTCCGCACTCGCGGGCGCGAGTTCCTGCTGCCCGACCGCAACGCGGTGACCATGACCGCGCCGTTCATGCGGGCGTACACGCGGCTGTTGGTCGATACCTGTCACAAGCGCGGCGCGCACGCGATCGGCGGCATGGCCGCCTTCATCCCCAGCCGCCGCGACGCGGAGGTCAACGAGGTTGCGCTGGCGAAGGTACGCGACGACAAGACGCGGGAGGTGAACGACGGCTTTGACGGCTCCTGGGTCGCCCACCCTGATCTGGTGCCGGTCTGCCGCGAGGTGTTCGACGGTGTGCTCGGCGGTCGGCCCAACCAGCTGGACAAGGCCCGCGACAACGTGAGAATCACCGCGGATCAGCTGCTGGCCGTGAGCGAGACCCCCGGCCAGCCCACCGAGGCCGGGCTGCGCAACGACGTCAGCGTCGGCATCCAGTACCTGGCGAGCTGGCTGCGGGGCACCGGCGCGGTGGCGATCTTCAACCTGATGGAGGACGCCGCCACCGCCGAGATCGCGCGGTCGCAGGTGTGGCAGTGGCTGCACAACGACGTCACGCTCGCCGACACCGGCGAGAAGGTGACCCGGGAGCTGGTCCAGCGGATCGCGCAGGAGGAGATCGCCGACCTCGGCGGCGATCCCGGCGCGTATGACCAGGCCCACTCATTGTTCATGGAGGTCGCCGTGGCCGATCGGTTCGTCGATTTCCTCACCCTCTCGGCGTACGAGCAGATGCCTTGACCGGTACGCCCCACCGAAAAGTTTCGACCTTGTTGCGATGCACTCTTGATTCCACCTTGCATGGAGAATCACCATTGACACTCCGGGGGGATCTCTGCTGGAGGTGCTCATGGAGGAAGTCGATGTACGCACCGCACCCACCCAACAACTAGGCGTCAGCCGTCCGCCGCTGACCGTCGAGGACCTACCGGAGCCCGAGGAGGTCTTCAAGGTCTCCCGGATCGGGAAGAAGGAGCTGTTCAAGTACGCGCTCGGCCCGAGCCTCATCGCGCTGGGCATCTCCATCGGCAGCGGCGAGTGGCTGCTCGGACCGCAGGCGGTCGGGCAGTTCGGCTTCGTCGGGGTCGGCTGGGTCATCCTGATGTCGGCGGTGCTGCAGACCTTCTACAACGTCGAGATCACTCGCTATGTGATGGCGACGGGCGAGTCGCCGGTCGTCGGCTGGGGCCGAGTTCCGCCCGGTTACCTCCTGTGGGTACCGGTGGCGGTCTTCGTGGTGATCTTCGCGTTCATCGCCGGCGGCTGGGCGGCCTCCGCCGGGCAGGGCGTGTACGCCCTGGTGCACGGCACCATCGCACCCGCCGGCGCGGAGGAGCCTCGCTTGTGGGCGATCGGGCTCTTGGTGCTCGTGTTCCTCATGACCTTGTTCGCCAAGCGCATCAGCCGCTCCCTCGAACTGGCGAACTGGGCGATGGTCGGCGCGATCCTGATCGGGCTGATCCTCATCGACGTCTTCATCGTGCCGTTCGACACGTGGTGGGAGGGGATCCGGGGCTTCTTCACGCCCGCGCCGCCACCCAACGGCATCACCGCCACCCAGCTCGGTGGCCTGGCCGGATTCACCGCGCTGGCATCCGGCCTCAACTGGTACGTCATGGGTCACTACCGCGACAAGGGCTACGGCATGGGGTACCGGACCGGTCACCTCGCCGGCCTGCGTGGCCAAGGCACGCTGCGTGATGTCGGCTCCGTCTTCACCGACGATCCGGCCAACACCGGCCGATGGAAGCGGTGGTACCGGCTGCTGCTGGCCGATCAGTGGGGCATCTTCTTCATCGGCGCGATGCTCGGCATGCTGCTGCCGACGATCCTGATGGCCCGCGCCGTGGAACTGTCGGGCAGCAAACCGACGACGGCGAACGTACCCACTTTCGTCGCGTCCGCGTTGGACGCGGAGTACGGGCGCGGCATGTTCTACATCGCCCTCATTCTCGGCGTCCTCATCCTGTTCAGCACCCAGCTCGGCATCTTCGAGGGCATGGTCCGCGTGACGACCGACGCGGCCCACGCCAACAGCCCACGACTGCGCCGTCTGCTGGACGGCGACCCACGCCGGTTCTACTTCCCGTTCATGCTGGTGCTGCTGATCGTCATCTCGATCGTGCTGCACTTGGCGTTGCCGGTGAACCTGGTGCAGTGGTCGGCCAACATGTCCAACCTCGGCGCGCTGATCTTCCCGTTCCTGCTCATGTACCTCAACGCCCGGCTGCCGCGTGCGGCCCGGCCTAAGCCGTGGCACTACGTCTTGCTCGTAGTGAACGTGCTCTTCTTCGGCTTCTTCTTCATCAACTTCATCGCGGACTTCTTCGGTGATCCGCTGATCGTCTTCTGATCAGCTCCTGACCGCCACCGATGCGCCGCAGCCAGCGGGGAGCCGCCGCACCGTTCGCGGCCGCTCCCCGCCGGCGTAGCGGTCCGAAAGCTGTGCTCCGCATCTTGTCGTACGGGCGTGAGATGGTCCTGGTGTGCTGAGCGTCGAGGTGCTGCGGCCGCTGTTACGGGCCGCGTGGGGAGCCGACACGTGCGATCCGGCTGATCTGGACGAGTGGCGGCCCGACAACCCCGCCCGGGGACAGTGCGGGGTGACCGCCCTGATCGTCAACGACCTCCTCGGCGGTGACCTGATCCTGGGCGAGGTCTTCGTCGGCGAGACGAAGGTCGGCCACCACTACTGGAATCGGCTCACCGACGGCACCGAGGTCGATCTCACAGCCGACCAGTTCCACCCCGGCGAGAAGGTTATCGGCGGTCAGGTGCTGCAGCGTCCACTCGACGCGCCCCGGCGGTGCCGTGAGCAGTACGAGCTGCTGCGGAAACGGGTCATCACCGCGCTGAATCAACAGATCGCGGTCACGGACCACGACCGGGAAGATCATGATGGTCCGGCGGCGCGGGCTCTGATCGCCCATATCCGGTCCAGCGAGTGGCTGCTCCAGGTGCTGGCGACGGTCCGCGACACCGCCATCCCCGGCGCCTGGGCGGGTGCCGGCGTGCTTCGGGACCTAGTCTGGGGCTCGCGGTTCGGAACGGGTTTCTCCCCCGGCGGCGTACACGACGTCGACGTCGTCTTCTTCGACCCGCAGGACCTCAGCCGCACCAACGATGACCGGGTCACCGAAGAACTCCACCGCCGGTCGCCGCAGATCCCATGGCAGGCGCGCAACCAGGCCGCCGTGCACACGTGGTACGCCGCCAAGTTCGGCGGTGCCCCGGTCGAACCGCTCGTCTCGGTCCACGACGCCGTGGCGACCTGGCCGGAAACCGCTACCGCCGTTGCAGTACGCCTGCGCGCGGACAACACAATGGAGATCTGTGCCCCGTTCGGTCTGGCCGATCTTCTCGACGGCGTGTGGCGACGCAACCCCCGGCGCATCGGTCTCCAATGGTCACTAGAAAGGCTGGCCCGGCATCGACCTCAAACGCGGTATCCCGGCGTCACGGTCATCCCGCCCGAGTGACCGCATGGCAGCGGCTACGGTCGACGCCGGGCTGATCGCGCCCCTTCTGGGCCGCGCGTGGGTCGTTCATCGCTCGGCCGTCGCGCGGCCGCGATGGATCTGGTTCGGCGCTGAACCGTCTCGGCGTCTGAGCCGCATCGGCGGTCTCAGCCGGTGAAGAGCGTACGCCGATCGACCATGCACAGGCGGTTGCCGTACGGATCCCGAAGATAGAAGGAACGCTCGCCCCACGGCTGTACGGCGATCGGGTCGTCGATGTGCGCGTCCATCTCCCTCGCTCGCTGTTCGACCGCGTCAAGGTCGTCGACGGCGAAGTAGATCGGCTCCGGATTGGGCTGGGCATCCCATGGATCGGTGTCGTCGCGGGGACTGAACAGCGCCAAGATCGTGCCTTCGCAGTCGATGTAGTGCCGTCCGCTCGATACGCGCTTGCCCGGCAGCCTCAACAGTTCCTCGTAGAACCGGGCGGCAGCGTCGATATCTGACACCGGGACGATCACTCTGAACAGTCGCATCGAAGACCTCCATCGCCGTAACCGTCAATGTAACGACGAATCGCCGCCGCCACACGACAGCGGCCGGCGGCCGCCGACGGCCGGGCGCGGTCAGCCGCGGCCGGAATCGCCGGCCACGAACGGATGCACCTCCAGCGCGCTGCACACGTCGCTGGCGAACGACGGCAGCGACATCGGCTGCGTGTCGCCGGGCAGCGTCACCGACACCGTCGAGTAGGTGCCACACCCAAGCGTGGTCGCCTGGTCGAACGCCATCCCTTCGACGAGCGCCGACGCCGTGGGACGGCGGCTGGACAGCGTCAGCGAAGGGATCGCGTCACCGGCCAGGCCACCCAGGTAGCCCGATTTCGTGTGGCGGGCGGTCTGCGTACCCTGGCCCGGCAGGTCACCGGTCACCTTCGGATAGCCCTTCAGCGTGCATTCGCCCGTACCCTTATAGGTGAGGACGACCGGCGCGCTGCGGTGAGTGCTGCCGCTGTCTTCCTGACCCCACGCGATCGAGACGTCCGCCGCCTGGCAGGGCTTGACCACCGCTCGCAGCGACGGCGACGGCGAAACCGCCACGGGCGAGGGCGAAGCCGACGGTACGACCGACGGCGAGGGCGTGGTCAGCGGTGCGGGCCCGATCCCACGCGGAAACGCTTGCGTCGCAAGGACTCCGATCCCGGCAACCGCAACCGCCACGGCGATCGCATAGGCGACCCGGCGCCGATTGCGCATCCGCCCCGACCGGGCTCGGATCGCGGCCGCGTCCGGCCCGTGCGCCGCCGACGAAGCGGCGGAAGCCAGCGAACCCAGAAGCTGATCGAACTCAGGCATCGGACCCCTCCCCACCGGCGGGCCGGGACCGTGCCCCGGCCGGAGCGAACTCCTCGAAGTGCGCGGCCAGCGCCGAGCGGCCCCGGGCAAGCCGGGACTTGACGGTGCCCGCCGCGGCGTCGGTCTCCCGCGATATCTCCTCAATGGACAGGCCGACGAGGTGGAAGAGCTGCCGTCACCATGTCACCCACACGCCCTCCACAGCGCTGAGGTTCCACGCCGTGATGAATCGCCGCCTTGCCCGCGGGACGGCTACAGTCGGCCGGACCCTACGACCCGGCCGACAGCTACGAGCTCGCCGCCATGACGCGCCCGTTCCGCGAATAGCGTCAACCTGCTCGGCGGCTGTCGGCGAGGGCGTTGTCCTCGGCCGTCTCCGTGCGGGTCTGCGGTACGACACACACGTGATCGGTGTCGGTCGCCCCACGCCACACATAGCCCTGAATACAAGTGTCGGGCCCGTACACGCCGCCGTTGGGTTCGCGGCGGCTGTCCGCCTTCGCGTTGTCCGCCTGAGCCTGGTCATGGCGGGCCTGCGTCACGCACACGTGGTCGCCTTGAACCGCTTCACGCCACACGAAACCCGCGATGCAGTCATTCGCCGGAGGCTTGCCGCCTTCACCACCGTCGCCGTCGTCGCCGCCGGCGACCAGGAACCCGATCACACCCAGGACGGCAACCAGCAGTACCGCCGCCACGGCGTACGGCCACCATGGCTTCTTCGCCTTCGCGGTCGCCTTCACATCGAACGCGATCCGCCCGCTCAGTCGCGATCCCTCCTCGGGCGGCGTATCAGCGGAGTACGCCCGGCCCTGCAGCCAGTAACTACCCGCGGCCGCCCCGGCCGGGACCGCGATGGTCACCAGGAACGTCGTGGACGCCTGGCCGCTGACCATTCGCTGCGGCGATTCGGGCGGCCCGAACCACGAGCCCTCCGCGCCGTCGCCCGGCACGACTTCGAAGACCACCCGGTCCGGGTTCGCGTTCGGGTTCGTCACCGTGAAGGCCGCCTGGCCCTTGCCACCGCTCAGCTTCACCCGCTCGGTGGGCTCGCTGATCACCCATTCGGTCGTCATCGACGAATGGTACGGACGCTTCACGCACCGTTCGATCGGCGAAACCGGTCGATCGTGGACGATGTCCAGCGGCGAAGGCCAGCCTTCCGGCGTACGGAAATGATCTCCGCCTTGTGCTCAGCGTGGCAACAGGTGGTGCCGACCGCCTCTCCTGAGCCGGTCCGGTCGGGTGCGGCGCCGCCAGATCAGCACCAAGACGGCCGCGCAACCGGTCGACGCGAGCACCGCGCAGGCGGCCAGAACCAGCCGCCGGAAGCCCGCGGCGCCGCCGCTCGCCGGTGCGGCCATCAATTCCGAACCAGCGCTCGTGCTTGCCACCGGCGTCCCGTCCGGCGCCGGGCCGCTCGTGGCGCTCTCACTAGGGGGTACGCCCAGCGCAACCGAGCCGGCGTTCGTGCCACCGGCCGCATCGCGACGCGGCCCGGTACCCGGCAAGGCGATCGGGATGGCCGAAGATCCCGGCGACGCAGACGCCCCCGGCGAGGTCGGGCCGGACGACGCCGGCGGGCTCGGCGGCGGTGCCGCCATGGCCGGGCAGGTGCGATGGATGTTGAACGAACTGCTCTGCGACGCCGGGGCGCCGGTCACGACCGCGCTCGCGCCGACTAGCGTGGCACCGGCGGGGGCGACGATCCACGCCTTGCTCGTCCCGTTGCCGTCATCGATCCCGCCGGAGATCGGCGTGGACAGCGACGTATCCCCGATGCTGTCGCCGTCGGTGTCGAAGGCGGCCGTCACTGTGACGAACTCGCGATCCCGGTCGGGAAGGACGAACGCCCAGACATCGTCGTCGGGATAGGGCCCGCCGCCGAGATCCTCATCGCACCCGTGCGCCGAGAACGCGACCGCGGTCGTCGGCGCCTGGCCCGTACGCAGCGTCGCATCCGCGTCGGCCCAGGCCGGCGTACTCACCAGAAGGGTGCCCAATCCGGCCAGCGCGGCCGTCGAGCCGCGAACCCACGTCGTCACCATGGCCTGCCCGCCACTTCATCGGGGATGGACGGACCGGGTGAGCGGTCCGGCACTAGGACAACGTAATGACCGGCGGATGCGCGACGCGTGGCCGATCACGGCCGGGCATAGTCCCACGAACGGGCTAGGGTACGCCCGCGAAGCAGACGGCCCGCCGTCACGATCGGCTGGGGTGCAGCTCCACCCGGTGGGTACGCAGGACCTCCAACAGGCGGTCGTGGGGAACGGCGTACTTGACGCGGCCCTGATATCCCTGGGTCGTCTCAGCCATGAACAACGAGTTCAGCAGTGCCTCTTCCACTGACTCCTGGACCGCGCCGAACACCGGCTCGACGCCGGACTCCGGCACCGTTGCGATATCGGCGTTCGCAGTGGAGAAGGCGAGCGCGTAATCGCCGCTGCCGCCGGCGAAATCCGAGCCCACGCGGCTCATCGCGAAGATGGCTCGCCGCGCGATGCGGCCAAGCTGGCGGGAATCGAAGCGGCCGTCCACCGCCACGACGATCACGCACGAGTTTCCGCCGCGCTGCGGTTCGGCCGGTGGCGTCGCCAGGTGATTCGGCACACCCACGCGATCCGGCGGGACCGGCACACCGAGCACACGCAGTACGCCGGAGAAGTTCGCCTGAGCCAGCACGCCGACGGTGACGGCACCGTGGGAGGTCGCCACCTGCCGCGAGGACGTGCCGATACCGGCCTTGTACCCCAACGCCGCAGTGCCCGTACCGGCGCCGACCGCTCCCTCGGCGGGCCGCTCCGCCGAAGCGCCCTCCAATGCCGAGAGCACATGCGCTTCGGTGACCGGCCGTGCCCGGATGTCGGACAGGAAGCCGTCGTTGGTCTCCCCCACGAATGGGTTCACCGACTGCACACCCTCACGGCCGGGCTGGTTGAGCATGTACGTGAGCAACGCGTCAGCGGCCCGGAACGCCGAAAGCGTGGCGGTCAGCAGGATCGGTGTCTCGATCTCGCCCAGCTCCGCCACCTGGGTCGAGCCGACAAGCTTCCCGTAGCCGTTGCCGACGGCCAGGCCGGCCGGCAGCGACCGCCGCTCGGCAAGCTGGGTGGGCACGATCGCCGTCACACCGGTACGGATGCTGTCGCCCTCGACGATCGTCGTATGACCCACGCGTACGCCCGCGACATCGGTGATGGCGTTCAACGCTCCGGTGGGCTGCGAGCCGACGACGATGCCCAGCTCGCGGGCGCGACGCGGATTCTGCACGGTTACGCGTCCTTCCGCCGGATCAGCCGGCCGTCCGGGCCGCATCCTCGGCCGCCGTGAGGATCGCGCGACCGCGTGGCGACAGCCGATAACCGACTTCGAGGCTCTCCGTCAGGCCGAGTTCCTTGAGTCTGCGGATGCTGCGTTTGAACGTCGGCGTGTCCCAACCCACGGACGCAGCCAGATCCGGTGCGCGTACGCCCGGCCGCTCGGCGATGAGTGTGAGGAATTGCAGTGTCCACGGTTCGCGTCGCGATGACCGGTCCATGGCGCCGAGCCGGGCCAGAATCGCCGCGGTTTCCGGCGCCGACAGAGCATCCTGAGTGCGTAACGAGATTCGGGGATCGGGGCCGGCATGGCGCAGTCCGATCCGGAAGACCTCGCCCTCGCGCGTACGCAGGAATTCGACCAAGATCTTGCGGCTGCCGTAGCCGGCCTCGTGCGCGTCCTTGGCCGTGATGGCGCTCAGCCGGACCGGCTCGACCGAGGTCACCTCGACCACACCGACGGCGGTCCGTAGCAGCGTGCCGGTCTTCACGCGGGCTCGATCCCACCGGCGAAAGGCCAGCGTGACCTGGCCCGCTTCGATGGCCGCCAGCGTCGACATGGGTATCAGCATCGGGTCGGATCCTAACGCCCAGCGGCGTCCGATCCTTGCACGGCGTCGGTGGCGAACCAGATCTTCTCCCACTGCGCAGTGTCTTTGACCTGGCTGTACTTCCCCAGGTACGTGGAGTCGCGTTCGAGTTCGACGATGCGTACCAACGCGTGCAGCCCGTACGAACCGTCGTGGCTCCAGCCGACCCGGGGCAGGCGGGACCAGCCGAGGTCGGCGAAGCGGTCCACGCCCCGGCGTGCCCACTCGTCGCGATGCTCCAGCGCGAGTGCCCACGGAAACACGGCCATCGTCTGCACATCGCGGCTCAAATGCTGACCCACCTCGGCCGGCGACTCGACGCGATGCAGATAGATCACCCGCGCCAGCGGGTGTTCCCGCACCGACGTCACCGATTCCGGCAGGACGATCGCCCAGTCGCGGCCCTCGACGACCGGCCATCCGAGGAACCGAGCCTCCAAAATGGACGCCGATCGGTGAGCGAGGACGTCCGGATTCTCCGACACGAGCGGATGGCGGTCGGCGAAGGCGTCCAGATAGCGGCCCAGCACCGGGACGAAGGCCGCGAGGTCGCCCGCCACAAAGGCCCGCTGCACATTGACGCAGGCTTCCTGGTCGTAGTAGCACACATCCTCGGCCAGCCGGTACGCCGCTCGCACCGGATCGCAGCGATCGAGGTCGATGACGGCGAGGCTGCGTCTGGGCCCGTACTCCGCGACCGGAACACCGGGCGGCACGGCCCGCTTCACCTCGCTGACGGCGTCGTGACTGCCCCAGACGCACACCGCGTCCGCACTCTTCAGGCAGGCCGCGGAGATCTCCGCGTCCCGCGGGTAGTACACCGCGGACAGCGACCGAGACACCGGATGCTCGGGATCGACCTCGATCATCGCGCTGACGATGCCGAGCGCGCTGACCGGGTCCCGGGACGGAATCTTGGCCAGCGTCACGTTCCTAGTGATGATCGATCGGATGACGCTGTACATTCCGGCCAGTGGCACGTTGCCCACCAGGTAATGCAGGACGAGCCCGCGCGGAAACCCGCGTACGATGGTGAACTCACCCCGCGGCTCCCATTCGTCGAGGAACCGCTCGCTGCCGAATTCGGCGCCGATGGTCTCGAACGTGTGCCACGGCTCAGACAGGAACACGCCCATGGTCCGGCAGTCCATGGCGATCATGCTGGGCGGGTAGCCGGTGAACTCGGGCGCCCACCGCTCGACCAGCTCCCGGCCCCGCAAGCCGCCGGCCTGCCACGCCTGGCCCACCTCGGCGAGGAACCGGGTCACATCCACGGTTTTCAGCTGGGCCAGCCGCTCCAGCGCTGCGGCCTTCTGCCGGTTCACGCGGTCGAGGTCGGCCGCGGTGAAACGCGGGATCCGCACCGCGATCCGGCCGTCGTAGTCGAGTTCGAGGTGTCCGTCGGCGTCGGCGCACTCCTTCTGAGTACCGGCGATATAGACGGGTAGCTCAAGGACCTGCATGGCGTCACCACCGGGCCGAGAGGCCGGCCAGCGAACGGGCCGCGATGACGTCGCTGAAACTGGGAACGTCCACTTCGGATTCTCGGTAGCCGCAGGCGTGCAGCAGCTCGCGCGTCATGGCCTCGATGAACCGCATTGCGACGGTGGGGTGCCGGTTGAGCTGGTGACTCGATGCGGCTACGGTGCTGAAGCGGCCACCGCGCCCGGCCGCGGCTGCTTCCCGCGCCACCGCCTCGACCTCGGCGACATGGACCCACGGATCGTCACGCCCGGCGATGAGAACCACTTCTCCCGCGCCCGACCGAGCATCGCTCTGCGCGTCGGTCGCATCGACGAATCTGTGCGTGAGGCAGTCGGACAGCCACTGCGGCCCCGCCACCTCACAGCCGAGGACGGTCACGAACTCCGGCGGATCGTAGTCTTCGGCGAAGAAGTCGATACCGGAGGCGGCGCCGGTGGTATGCCGGACGTTGACCGCGGGTGCGACAAGGATCCGAGGCGCCTGTGGGCGTACCCGCGATCGCAGCACCGGCCGCGCGCCGAGGCTGAACGCGGCCAGCGCCGTGACATCCGGCATCGACAACACCAGATCGATGTCCTCGGCGAGCCGGGAGAGCCGGAATCCGATGACTTCGCCGCTGCTCTCACCGACATGGTCGCGAGGATCGAAACGGATAACCCGGAAACCGTTGCGGGACAACGCGTACGCGGCCGCGAACATGCCGTCGCGGGTGACCGCGAACGCCGGCACCAGCGCCACGGTGCCCAGCGGTTCCACCTCCGGATGATCCACGGTCATCACCAGCTTGCCGTCGCCGACGTCGACGGTGAACACCTCGTCGTTCATTCGGTCATCGCCTCGATTCTCAGCGCACAGCCGCGGCTCTCCACGCGGTTGACCCTCCGCACAATCTCGACGGCATCGGTGGTGCGACCGCATCCGCACGCGAAGTCCTCATAGACGATGCCGATGTCCTCCGACAGCAGGTACCCGGGGTAGCTGCGGGGCGTGGGATCCAGGAACGACAGGACTCCCTTGGCGCCGGACGGCATCACCGCAAGCGTGCGCGGATGGCGTGCGCGTACATACAGCCACGGCGGAATGTGCTTGACGCGCCGCTCGCACTCCACGATGACCGAGTTGACCTCGACCATGTTGTACGTGTCACGGATACGTTCCGGCGCGACCCCCAGCGCGGTCCCGACCGTACGCGCGAACTCCTCCGGCGGGATCGCACCCGTGAACCGCTTCCAGCCGCCCACGGTCATGACCCAGCTGCTGTCGGGCAGCGCGGGCGCGCCCGTCCGCGCCGCCTCCGTCGCCAGCTCCAGCAGCAGGAACGGTGGGCCGATGACCACCGCGGGCCGGTCCGGCGGCAGGTTACGCAGATCCTCCAGGGCCAGCGCGGTGTGGCAGGCACCATCCCATGTGTACGCCGTGCTCGGGAAGAACACCGCGATCCCGGACAGCACATAGGACGCCCAGGTGTACTCGATGTCGGCCGGACCGAGATTGAACAGCGGCATGTCGAACCGCTCGATACCCATCAGCTCGCGGATGGCCACCGAGATCGTCGCGAAGAACCGGGTCAGCGTGAGGTCATCGCGTGGAACCCGGGACACGGTTCCCATCGTGCCGCTGCTGGTGGTCTCGAGTATTTTACCATCCACTTCGGACGCTACCCGATCCGGCGTACGCTTGAACAGCGACACCGGCATCAACGGCAGACTATCAAGCTTGTGGTACCCCATGAGGCCATCCGGTTCATAGGACACCGACTCGCAATACCTTCGGTAGGCCGAGTTGGCCGCGAGGTGGAATTCGAGGCTCTCGCCGATGTGCCGCAGCCTCAGCTCGCGTATGTCATCCGGCGACAGGTCGAACAGCCCTTCGGCGGTCAGCAGGATGTCCAGATCGGCTTCGGCTCCCGGCATGTCATCGCACCCCCTCACCGTTGCGGCGGACGGGAAATCCGGTCGGCATCATCAACTCTCGGCCGCAGACCGTCCCCGCTCGATCACCGCCGCCACCTCGGCCCGGCGCGCCGCCTCCTCAGCGGCGAACCTCTGCGCGTCAAGCTGCTCGGCCAGTTCCTCGTCCTGCCGCATGAGGTCGTCGAGATCGCCGTCGACGTGATCGAAGATTCCGAGATCGACGTACGCCTGCTGCAGCTTCTTGCTCCACAGGCCGATGTCCTTGACGCACGGGACGATACGGCTGAACAGCAAGCGGCGAAACGCCTGCAGATACGGTGAGTTCTCGGTCACCTCGTACGCCTCGCGCGGGCTGAGCCCGAAGTTCTCCAGCACTTCGGTGCCGCGCAGGCGGTCGCCCATCAGATGGCAGCCCTCGATGACGAACTCTTCGCGCTCGTCCAATTCAGCCCGGGTCAGCTGGCGGTAATAGTCCCGCAGCGCGATCCGGCCGAATGCCACATGCCGGGCCTCGTCCTGCATCACATAAGTCAATATCTGCTTGGGCAGCGGCTTGGTCGTGATGTCGCGGAGCAGGCCGAACGCGGCCAGCGCGAGTCCTTCGATGAGGACCTGCATCCCGAGGTAGGGCATGTCCCACCGGGAATCGCTCAGCGTGTTCTGCAGCATGGTCTGCAACTGGTCGTTGATCGGATACACCAGGCCGATCTTCTCCTGCAGGAACCGCGCGTACATCTCGGCGTGACGGGCTTCGTCCATGGTCTGCGTCGCGGAGTAGAACTTGGCATCCAGATCGGGCGCACACTCCACGATCCGGGCCGCGCACACCATCGCGGCCTGTTCTCCGTGCAGAAATTGGGAAAACTGCCACGACGCATAGTGCCGGCGCATCTCGGCCCAGTCGCGTTCACCGAACCGGGCGGCATGGCGCGAGCCCTGGATCGCCGGCATCTCGTGGGGCAGGCCCAGCGCGTCATAGGGATCGACCTCAAGGCTCCAGTCGATGCGGTGCTGCGCGTCCCACTGCTTGTCCTTGCCCTTCTGGTACAGGGCGAGCAGGCGCTCCCGGCCGTCGTCGTACTCCCAGCTGAATCGGGCGGAGCCCGCGGTTTCCACCTCCCAACCCATGTCAGCGACCGGCTTAGTGAACATGTCGCGCGTGGACATAGTGGGTTTTCCTCCCCGATCGAAGTCTGCCCCGCGCCAGACTGGCATGGACAATGAGGGTTGTCAATCAATGTCGGAAGCCGTCGCTGACGGCCACCTCCGCGGCGGTGATCTGAGAACTTTTCGCAGAACGGCGGCCGCCGAGCCGGGGAACGCGAATCCGGCCGGATCTTCGGCCAGCATGCCCGCTGCGGTTGCTCCCCGTGCCAGCCGAAACGTGAGCCGAGTCCGGCTGGTCCGGGGCCGCGCCGGGGCTGATCAGGTCGGGCGGGGCGAGCCACGCTGAGCGGTCGGTTAGCGCGTTTCCTGCGCTTCGTAGATACGAGCCAGTCCGCCTCGCGTGCCCGATCGAGCCCTCCGTGCCTACCCCGCGGCGCCGACCTCTAAGGCCGGGCTCTATTATGGCGATGCTCGCTGCGATGCCGAGAAACCCCTGCGGTGACGCGCGACCCGCCGGGCGACAGAAGGGCCAGCGAGCACCCACACCGCCACGCGCCGTGCAGGCGTTCGAACCCGACCTAGGCGACTACGTGCGGACTCAGGATCATCCGAGCGCCGGTGACGTCGAAGCTCAGCCGGTACCGCTCCAAGTAGTCGGTACCGATAAGCCCATCGTGGATGATGTCCTGGAACTGTACGCGCGGCTGCGCCTGAGCGGTCTGCGGTGCCGCGGCCAGGTAGACCTCGCCCGGGATGGTCGCCCATCGGCGCGTCCAGTGGTAGCCGGTCTCGTCGACGCCCGTCTTCGCGGTGATGCCGTCGTCGTCGATGCCGATGCCGCAGTCGGCGAGGAAACGGGTGTCCAGAATGAGGTTGTGGGATCCCGTGTCGACTTCCACGACGACCTCGCGACCGCTGGGCAGAACGAGCGTGGTGAACGGGTCCACCGAGGGACCGTGCCGCCGGATGTCGAGGGGTATCTCGGCACCCTTCTCGTCGAAGCATTCGGCCGAGCGTATGGTCAGCGTCATCGCGCCTGAGTCCGTTGTCACGATGTGGTTCTCGAAGAAGCCCGGCCCGATGATCCCGGCGAATCCGTTCGGGCCGTCGATGTCGCCGAGGTCCGCTACGCCCGCCACGTGCCCGTCGACGGCGTACCCCGCGAGGTCGAGCAGCGGCAGCCGGACCAGGTCGACGCCGACCGACTGGCCGGACATGCGCTGGCCGGCGAAGGACCCGCCGGTCGGCTGGACGTCGGAGCGAGCCGCGATCGCTGACGAGACGATCGTGACACCGATGCCGGTGTCCACAAGGAACTGGTAGCGGTCCCCGCCCACCTGGACGGGTACGCGGACGAGATGCTGGACACGATGGAAGGTCACCTCGGCGAGCACGCCCACTATCGTGGCGGTCGGCCAGATCTCTGTCTAGGCCCCCTCTGAACGGGACCTAGCTGTTCTCCTGACAGGTAGGACCCGACGCCGGCGACGAGGACAACCATCATGGTGACGCGGGCACACCGGGCGAATTCAACCGATCGTCGCAACACCTCGATCACGGAGGTTTGCGGTGGGACGCGTCAAGAAGCAGGTGCCTGATGCGCCAGTGGGTGCACGGCGACAGTGGGCAGCGGATCGGGCGTTG
>Ga0114129_10005795_pt1 | contig 17494 bp, 20 predicted proteins | sample RhiMetdeltSRZDD1_FD_80071 | JGI IMG/M metagenome (GOLD analysis project Ga0114129, IMG submission 80071) | Populus rhizosphere microbial communities from Tennessee, USA - Rhizosphere MetaG P. deltoides SRZDD1 (version 2) (version 2) | ecosystem: Host-associated > Plants > Roots > Rhizosphere >... | reverse complement strand
CGACTATTAAGCCACGCACGCGAGGATTCGTTTGCAAGACTGATCATACCGTACGCCGAGTGGATAGCTGTACTAAGATCATCGTCCAATATTGAGATCACGCCTTCTCGTATCGCCCGCTCCATTTGAGTGTCGCGAAACTGGAATCCGAGAGTGGAGAAATCTAGTTTACTGGATATCACTAAGTTATGATCCAGTTCATCGAGAAGCCCTTGCAGTGGGCCGATGTCTACTTGTCTCGCTGCCTCAACGAAGATCTCGGGCCGTGTTTCGCAAATCTGCAACCATTGCTCTTTGTGAGCTCGAAGCTCATCAGGGGTGAAGCGGCGCCCTCTTGGGTGGCTCGGATTGTAAGCGTGAATCTCCGCGTGGCAGTCAAAGCATACTGGAATTGCATTCTCAATCGCGTGATCAGCGCTTTCTGCCGCGGGCACAATATGGTCGGTTTCTATTTTTGTACCGCAAAACCGATGACAGATACAGCAACGTCTGTGACATCGGACAAGGAGCAAAGCAACTTCTTGTCGATTAAAGGGCATGTCCGTCAGTCACCTCGCAGACTTCGCGTAGTCGCAACAAGTGGGTTGCCTCAACGCGCCGATACTAACTCGCGAGTGTGCTTCCATACAAGCTCACGATAGAATGAACACGACCACGCCGGGAGTATCTATACAAAGGCTTTCAGTTGGGAGTAATATTTCGCCAAGTTGACTTGTCCTGGGCAGGGGTTATCGTGAGTCCGAAGATCCATCTAGCGATTTCGTTTCTCCGAGCTAATCTGCACCGGGCAATAACTCTTGCTGACATCGCTCAATCGGTTGACCTTTCCGCCTCCCGCCTGTGCTATCTCTTCAAAACTCAAGTAGGCGTCTCACCCTTTCAGTATCTTAAGAGAGCCAGGCTTGAAAGGGCGCGAGAACTTCTCAAAACATCTTTGTGGAACGTTAAAGTGATTGCAGCAGAGGTTGGGTATATTGACTGCAATCATTTCATGCGCGATTTCAAGAAAGCTTACGATGCGACACCCTCCCAATACAGAGCTGCTTACCTAAACCACCAAAGCGGTCAAAGACAGGTAGCGATTAAAGACAATAAGATTGGCTAGTAAACAGTAGTTTTTGCTAGTTCTTTTTTCTTGCGTCCGAATTTATTTTGGAAGATACTTCTCTTCGCAAAGAGTTGGAAGTTACTTCGCAAGAGAGAATGATAGAATCATTGCTATGGCTTCAATTCCTGTGATTAACGGGAGGACCCATGAAGTCTAAGTCGTTGTCCCGCAAGCGCGTGTCCTTTCTATTGATCGTGCTGTCCGGCGTCGCGGTTTTCGGCCTCGCGGCAAAAGGCTCACACAGTCAAAAGCCGGAGACGCAGCCTCAAATTATTGATGAAACCGCTTTCGCCGTTCACGTAGAAAGCCAGGATATTGTGGGACTGACTCATCCTCAGAAGAGCACCTTCGGAAGTATCATGTATATGTTGTCGATTTCTGTAAGGGCTGTTAGACCTGGGTCGGCTGCTGATACGGCTGGTATCAAGCCTGGAGACATAATCGCTCGAATCGGTGGCGTGTCATTGAGAGGCGTTCAGACGTTGAGAGCAATAGAAACCTGTGCTCCCGGCACGTTGATCGACGTAGAGTATTTGCGACCTAATCCTGACTCACATGGATTTACGAGAGTTAATGTGCAGGTTCCGTTGGACGCTCCCCGGCGACAAGTTTCCAATCTCGCGGCGAACGTTGATGCGCCTAGTCTTCCTTTTGACTCAGCGTATCAGGACCAGGTGCTTCTCAAGCGGCAACCGCCAAGAAGCTCGTTCGGAATAATCGGCGATGTTCTGATTCGAGTGACTTACGTTGAAGCACGGTCGCCCGCAGAACGAGCCGGACTTAAGCCGGGCGATTTCATCACTCAAATTGGTGGGATGCCAATACGAGGAGTTCAAACTCTGAAAGCGGTGCAAGCCGAGCCTCCCGGAACTCTAATCGATGTCGTGTATCTCCGATCGCAACCGGATGGTGGAGCGAGCGAAAGGGTCAGCGCTCAAGTCGCACTGGCCCCTCTCAAGTAACTGCGGTTCAAGAGTCGGTCCCTAAGTCGCTTCCCCCAACAACTCCGTAACACTGGAAGCAAAGCATAAACGGGGCAAATGTCCTGCGGTTCATCATAGGCCGGATTTGCACGGTTCACACAGTTCTTACTTTGACTTTGGCTATATCGCAAAGGCGGGCACAGAAGGCACATCTTGGGAGGTCCAGCAATGAGGTCAGCCCTCGCAGTTATGGCTCTTACAATCTTGGCTTTAACTGGGTCATCGTCAGGCGCGTTCTCCGGGCGGCTTACCGGCGCAACCAGAGCCTCTAGGGCCGGAGTCTTTCAACAATCACACAACTGCTGCATAATGCTCAGGTCACGCATTGGCAGCAGGAGTGTGTATGGGATTATGGAACACCACCGGCAGCAGCTTGCCACCCTCAAAGCTACGATAGGGACCAAGGGTGCGATGCCAATTGTAAGGACCCCTATGATGGCACAGTGCTTCCGTGTGATAACTGTTATCGATCGGGCGGGGGTGGTGGCGACCCTTGCGATCGAGGTGAACACACCTGCGACCCTGGATACACCTGGGATGACTCTGTTTGTGATTGTGTCTACACTGGCAGCCCTATACTAATAGACGTACTCGGCAACGGCTTCGATCTCACCGATGCCGCAGGTGGGGTGAATTTCGACCTCAATAGCGATGCTATTGCCGAACATCTTTCCTGGAGTGCCACGAACTCTGATGATGCCTTCCTTGTCCTGGATCGCAATGGCAACGGAACAGTAGATAACGGCACGGAGTTATTTGGGAATTACACACCACAGCCGGCATCGTCAGGTCGTAATGGTTTCCTTGCGCTAGCAGAGCACGATAAGCCAGCGAACGGCGGCAATGGCGACGGACGTATCGACAGCCACGATGGGATTTTTAGCTCTCTGCGGCTGTGGCAAGATACAAACCACAACGGTATCTCTGAGCCAAATGAACTGCACACGCTGCAATCGCTCGGGGTTCACGCAATCGATCTTAACTACAAGGAGTCGAGACGAACCGACCAATACGGAAATCGTTTTCGTTATCGCGCAAAGGTACGTGACGCTCACGGAGCACACGTCGGCCAGTGGGCGTGGGATGTTTTCTTTGTGAGACAGTAAGCCAGCGAACTGGACTTAACGCGAAGGCGCCAGCAATCAACGTGATTTGCTGGCGGGTTTCGCTTTTGTGGATCTCAATCGGTCACTGCCGTATCGACAATCGCCGCTCGATCACTCCTTGACTTGAAGCCTTACAATGCTCACGGCCTTTCCTGTTCTCTCATCAATCTCAACTGCAACGCCGTGCAACTGTGGATTCTCGCTCGCAGTCTGGTACCGAATCGGCAAGCCGCGCACGAAACGCGTGATCACCAACTGAGACTGGACTCCGATCACGCTGTCGTAAGGCCCAGTCATTCCGAGATCAGTTATGTAGCCAGTCCCGCCCGGCAGGATCTGCTCGTCCGCAGTCTGAACGTGAGTGTGAGTGCCGACCACTACCGATACCTTTCCATCGAGGTAACGCCCCATCGCCTGCTTCTCAGAGGTCGCTTCCGCGTGATGATCGACGATGATGACCGACGCGCGATTGCCGATCTCGCCTAGCAAGCGGTCGGCGGCTCTGAATGGACAATCAGTGGGCGGCATGAAGATGCGGCCTTGAATATTGATCACTGCTACTTGAGTGCCCGATGCGGTTGAGCCAAGCCACAGCCCGCGCCCCGGAGCATCCGGCGCGTAGTTGGCTGGACGGAGCAGGCGCGGTTGATTCTCTATGTATGCGATGACTTCTTTCTTGTCGAATATGTGATTTCCCGAAGTCATCACATCGACTCCGGCGGCGAGAATCTCATCTCCTATTTTCGGGACCAGCCCGGCGCCCTCGGCGGCGTTTTCGATATTGGCGACAACAAACTCGGCTTCGTGTTGCTCCTTCAACCTCTTCAGTATTGCCGCCAGGACCTTGCGGCCAGGCTTGCCGACCACATCGCCCACTATGATGACCTTCATCTCGCCTCCCGTGTGTGAATGTCCAATTAAATCATGAGTACGTGGATAAGACTACGCGCGGACAGCGAGCAGCAGTGGCTTAATTTGATTGTGACACTGCACAGGGAGCGAAACTCTTTTTGATAGCTTCGATCGTGGTGATATAATCCCGGCCGGGTCGGCCCTGGCCTCGCAGTTCAATACGGAAAGTCTACAGCCGGAGAGGGCTTCTTAATGCGACGAAGTTGGATTTGCGTTTTGACGGTCGCGCTGTTGATGACACTCATTAGCGTGGACCTTGCCGCTGCGAAAAAGTCGCGATCCGGCCGCAGAGTCTCTCGAAGTCACATTAAGTCAAACACGCGTCGGACTCGCGACAAGCGCCAGCTCTCGCGAAGAGACAAGCGCGCGCGCGGCAAGTACGCAGTCCGAACAAGGCGCGGTCGTCAGGTCGCGCGCTCGGGGCGCGACCGCGCACGCGTCGACACGCAGGAAGCAATAGCCTCGAATGTCCCGCGGCCGGCACCTGGTATTTCCTCTGAACGAGTTACCGAAATCCAAAATGCTTTGATCAAAGCCGGCTACATGGATGGCCCTGCTTCGGGGCAATATGACGACGCAACCATCGAAGCGATGAAACAGTTTCAAGCAGACAGCGGACTGCCTCGCACCGGCTTACCTTCCGCCGCGGTGCTCAAGAAACTTGGCGTGTCAAAGCGCAGCAACGATGGTTATGCCGTGCCTGTAAACAGGGTCAGCGAAACTGAAAAGAAATCGCCACCGTTATGAGCAAACAAAAGTTGTCGAGAGCCCCGTTTTGAGTTTTACACCGGGCGCAGTTTAGGTATAATCACGGACGAAAAGGGTAGCCCCCAAGAAACATAAAAAAAGAGTTGGAACTGTTTGGCCTCACCCCTCAGTTCAAAAAGATAACTAGACTGATTGGGTTGTATCGAGTATGCCAGAAGAATACTTCATAGAGCGACTGCAAGCGCAGGAGGACGAGATAAAGTCTTTACGCGCGACGTTTGAAGCTGCCCGTCAGCGACGCAACAAGAAACTGATGGGCATCTCGCGCAAGCGGTTGGAATTGGCCCTCCACCTGCGCGAGATGTATAAGCGGATGCTCAAGCGCGAAGGCGCTCATGGTCAACCAGCTTAGCTTTCGCAAAAGCCTGCATTACACACTAACCTCGGGGCCATGGTGCCTGGCGTAGAGGCGATCTGTGTTCTTCACTTACTTCCCCCAACCTAACTCGCAGACCGGCGCTGAAGTCCAACTTATAAGCAGGAAAACCCAGTACCTCAGCGTAGTCTTGATTCAGCAGGTTCTCGACGCGAGCGAACATACCGGCCGAATCGAACCTCGAAAAGCTGACCGGATCGATGTCTCGGCGCTTCCCAACAAAAGACATGTCAAGCGGTAGCGAATAGCGAGAAGCCGCCCAACCAGCCTCGAGCGAACCCGAGTGTCGCGGTCTCCGCAGCAGAGGAAGTCCTACTTCCTTGTCACTCCCGGCAAAGGCGCGCTCGAGTCGCGAACGAAGGAACGTGTAGCTTGCCGCAATCCGCAATCGCAAATGTGGACGCGCCGCCCCAGTTAGTTCGAGCCCCCTCGCTGACGCGCGATCGAAGTTAACGAAGTTAGCCAGCCTTCCGTCCGGCAGCTTGATCGGTCCGAACGTCACCGGATCAAATTGGAAAACTATCAGATCGCGAAATCTGTTTACTTGACCTGCGCTCGCGCCTGTTCGACGAACTCAGCAAAAGACTGCGGTGAGGAGATGTATCCCACAGCCTTGTCCAGCACTCGGCCCTGTGCGTCGAGAACTATTGTAGTCGGATAGCCAGTGACGCCCATCTCTCTGGCGAAGCTCTGCCCTTGACCCCGATCCTCTGCATTGACCTTGACGAAAGTGTATTGCCGGCTCAGCGCCACGATCATCGCGTCCGAATAGATCGTCTTATCCATCTTCTTGCACCAACCGCACCAGTCCGTGTAGACGTCCGCAATGATCAGCTTGTCGTCGGCCCTCGCATCGTCGAACGCGCGCTGAATGTCCCGCTGCCACGCGATTGGCCCGCGAACCGCTTCGGGCTGCGTTTTCCTCGAAGGCTGTGGCTCAGTTTCAACGGGTAATCGGGCAACTGCGCGCGCCGAACCCAGATCCTCGCTGGTTAGAACCGGCGTGCGCCTCTTTGGACCAGACTGCGCACTAACAAGGGCGCAAGTGGCAATCGAAGTTATGACCGTCCCAAGGATAACAGCAATAGTCTTTCTCATCGGCTTGTCCTTCTCGAGGGCGAGTGGATTTCACTGACGATTATCAAGCGGTCAGATCCACTTCACAAGAGTTTTCAACGACGTTAAGCACACTCCGCTTTGGCACGAGCATTCATTTCACACACCCAGAATTGACAACCTCTGAGACTGCGGGCTATTCTCAATCGTGCTCCCGCGAAGGAAGGCGGCACGGATTTTCCCCCTCAGATTTGAAAGGAAATTAGATTGAGCGAACAGAGGCCAATCGTCGGTATACCTTGCCGGTACAACTGGAATACCTCCTACTACGAGTTGCGCGAGACTTATTCAGAGGTAATCTACGCCTCGGGCGGAACTCCCCTGCTGCTGGCGTTGATCCCGGAGCCTGACTACATCGAAACGGTGGTCGCGCACCTCGATGCAGTTTGTCTCTCGGGAGCGGTCAACGACGTCGATCCGCTTCGTTACGGGCGTGAGCCAAAGCCGCACCTCGGACCGGTCGTTCCGCGGCGAGACGAGACCGATATGATGCTGCTGGCGGCGGCTGAAGCGAGACAACTGCCGGTGCTCGCGATCTGTTTTGGCATTCAGTCTCTAAACGTCTATCGAGGTGGCACGCTCATTCAGGACATCGAAACAGAAGTCAAAGATCCGCTCAAGCACATGCAGGGTGATTTGTTCTGGCGGCGCTCACACTCGATCAACATCACCGAAGACTCTCTCATCGCGAGGCTGGCCGACTCAACTCACACCACCGTGAACAGTCATCATCATCAGGCTATCGACATCGTCGGCCGCGACCTCGAGCCGATCGCGTGGGCGCCCGACGGCGTGATCGAAGCAGTCATCAACACACGCCCCGATCAATTCGTTCTCGGAGTTCAGTGGCATCCGGAGGTCGGCTGGCAAAACGACCTCTTGTCTCAGGGACTTTTCAACCACTTCATCGCTGTCGCCCGCGAGAGGTTCGCTTCGCGCGTGGGCGAACCGGTGCGAGTTAACGGATAAAAGACGCGGCCGGCACCAACTCCGTGGCATCATGCGCAAAAGAGATAAGCTGACACTTGCGGTCCTGTGCGCGGGGCATTTCGTCAACGATTCCTATTCGAGCATCCTCTATCCGCTGCTCCCTTTGATCAAGCTCAAGCTCGGCCTGACTTCAGCTCAAATTTTTTGGCTCGCGCCGCTGTACGCAATCTCGTCGTCGCTGATGCAGCCCGTCTACGGCATCATCTCGGATCGCTACTTTCGCCGTTTCTTTGCGGTGTTCGGTCCAACCATCACGGGCATATTTATCTCAATGATCGGGCTGGCGCCGTCATATGGAGTCCTGATCGTCTTGCTCGTAGCCGGCGGGATCGGAATCGGTTCGTTCCATCCTCAAGCCGCTGCGATGTCGGCCGCGGCGTCCGGTGACCGGCGCCGAGTTGGAATGGCGTTGTTCTCGGCGGTCGGCACTCTCGGCTTCGCAGTCGGTCCGCTGATTATCACGCGAGTCGTTTCCGCGTACGGACTGGAGCACTCGTACTACGTAATCGGAACCGGTCTGTTGATGTCGGCGGTGCTTTATCGCGTATGCCCGCCGCTTCCAGCTCCTGCCGCGCCCGCACCGGGAGTTGAAAAGATCAAGTGGCAGTTACTTGCCGCTCTGCGCCCGGTCTGGAAGCCGCTACTTCTCCTATACCTGATAACCGTGATCCGCTCCGGTCTTCAATTCACGGCTAACAACTATCTGCCATTCGTGCTTCAGGAACGAGGCTACGCGCTCACCGAAACCGGAAACGTGTTGACCGTTTTTCTTCTGCTGGGAGGCGTGGGCGGAGTAGCAGGCGGGTTCATGGCCGAGCGAATCTCGGGTCGAGCGGTCACGCTGTACTCGGGGCTGTTGGCAGGTCCGTTAATGATCGGGGCCTTTTCGACAAGCGGTCCGCTGAGCATTGCGTTGCTTGGGCTCGGCGGGTTCATGTTGCTGGCGACGATTCCGGTCATCGTCGCGATGGCACAGGAGCTAGTTCCGGGTCAGACCAGCACAGTGTCAGCTTTGATGATGGGCGCGGCGTGGGGCGTCGGCGCGCTATCGCCTGCGGTGCTCGACATTTTCGTTCCCTCGTATGGATTTCGCAACGTGCTGATCTTTGCTTCCGGAGTTACTCTGGTGACCGCTGCGCTCGCGTACTTCCTCCCGCGTGAGGAGGCTATGCATCGCCGCGTTGTCGAAACCGATTTAGCAGCCGCGAGCGCGATAGGTGATTAGCCTGTAGGGACGGCCCTCCGTGGCCGCCCCTCTTACCGCAACGAGTTTCATTATCAGAGAGGGGCGGCCACGGAGGGCCGCCGTACAGGTGAACCACTGCCTCCCCACTAGCGAGAGATCGCGTTTCGATTCGTGATTAGTCTGAAAGGCAAAGTCGCAATCATCACCGGCGGGTCACGCGGTATCGGCGCCGCGACAGCACTCAAGTTCGCTCAGGCAGGCATCCGCGGGCTCGCGATCAACTACAACCGCGACCGCAACGCTGCTCAACAAGTTGCAGCGGAGTGTGAAAGGCTCGGCGCCGAAGCGGTGCCGCTTCGCGCGGATGTCTCGCGCATCGCGGCTGTTGAGAAGATGGTCCAAAGCACAATCGATCAATTCGGCTCGCTCGACATTCTTGTGGCGAATGCCGGCATATGGAAAGAAGCTGCCATCGAAACTATGTCTGAGCGCGAATGGGATGAAACAATCGACGTTAACCTCAAGTCGATCTATGCCTGCTGCCACGCAGCCGCTCGGGTGATGATCCCAAGGCGGCGCGGCGCGATGATTCTCGTCTCGTCGACTGCAGGTCAGCGAGGCGAGTCATTTCACTCGCACTACGCTGCCAGCAAAGGCGCGATCATCGCGATGACTAAATCACTTGCGGCTGAGCTTGGTCCTCGCGGCATCACGGTTAACTGCGTGGCGCCGGGTTGGGTCGCAACTGATATGACTGAGGACTCGCTAAACGATCCTAAGCAACGCCGGAAGATTCGCGACCTGATACCGCTTGGGCGCGTGGCCACGCCTGATGAGATCGCCGGACCAATTCTCTTCCTTGCGTCAGAACTCGCGAGTCACGTGAATGGCGAAGTGCTCAACGTAAATGGCGGCTCGGTGTTGTGTGGGTAAAGTCTGTATGCGTACGGACAACTTAAGGTCAGGTTTCGCGCAGAGTCGCCAAGATCCGCAAAGACGCAAAGCAGGACGTCAAGATGAAACTCGGACTCGAAGTACTTTTCGAATCAAGGCTCGATTTGCTAGGCGGCGCGCGGGTCGGGCTGATAGTCAATCCTTCCTCAATTAACTCGCGTTTCGAGCACGCCGCCGATCTGTTTCATCAACACCCGCAAATCAAGCTGACCGCACTGTTCGGGCCTCAACACGGAATTCGGGGTGAGACTCAGGACAATATGATCGAGTGGCAGACGTTTCGCGATAAGCGGACTGGACTGCCGGCGTATTCGCTCTACGGCGAAACGCGCAAGCCTATTCCAGAGATGCTCGCCGATGTTGACGTGCTTGTCTTTGACATTCAAGACGTCGGCACGCGCGTCTACACATTCAACTACACGATGGCGCTTGCGATGGAAGCGGCCCGCGAATGCGGTAAGCGATTCATCGTCCTCGACCGGCCCAACCCAATATGCGGAGCTCAAGTCGAAGGCAACATACTCGAACCTGAGTTTAGATCATTTGTCGGGATGTTCCCGATTCCGATGCGTCACGGAATGACCACGGGCGAACTAGCCCTGATGTTTAACCGCGAATTCGGAATCGGATGCGAGCTTGAAGTCGTTCGAATGGAAGGCTGGCGTCGCACGATGTGGTATGAGGAGACGCGCCTGCCGTGGGTGATGCCTTCGCCAAACATTCCAACCGTAGATACGGCGGCCGTATTCCCGGGCGGGGTGATGATCGAAGGGACAAACGTATCCGAGGGGCGCGGCACGACCAGACCATTTGAGATCATCGGCGCACCGTTCATCGGCCCGTCCGAACTCATTGATCAATTGCGGACAAACCACCTGCCCGGTGTAGTGTTTCGTCCGCTTCATTTCCAACCAACATTTCACAAGTTCGCTGGAGAGCTTTGCGGCGGCTTGCAGATTCACGTCACCGAGCGCCAGTCGTTCAAGCCTGTCATCACCTGCGTTGCGATCATCAGCGCGATACGCCGTCTCTATCCCGATTACTTCGAGTGGAAGCAACCGCCCTACGAATACGTCTACGATAAGCTTCCGTTTGACGTGATCGGCGGCGGATCGAAGCTCCGTGAGCAGATCGAAGCAGGGATCGCAGTGCCCGAGATCGAAAAGAGTTGGCGCACGGGGTTGAATGAATTCGCAGAGCGACGCAGGGAATACCTTATGTACGACGACTCGTAGATGAGATCTGCGCTCGCGACTGCGTCAATCAACACACGAGGCACAGACTCAAGTCTGTGCCACTCCCGTCGCATTCGCGTTCGCTCGTGTTCTATAATCTTCCCGTGGAAACTCTCGAAGCACTCCTCGAACGCGCCGAGCAATCTCACGGTCACATGTGCGCGGGACAAGTGTTGGGAGTCCGAATGGCGATGCTAGGATGCCGGGCCATCGGAATCGAAGACCCGCGCGGTGCTGATCGCAAGAAACTCATCGCGTTCGTCGAGATAGATCGTTGCGCCGCCGATGCGGTAAACACCGTCACGGGTTGCAGGCTCGGAAAGCGAACGCTGAAGTATTACGACTACGGTAAACTTGCCGCAACGTTCCTCAACGTAAAGTCCGGTGAAGCTGTTCGCGTTGTGGCTCTCGACTCATCCCGCGAAGCCGCCGACTGCGCGTTCCCTGAAATCGAAAACAAGTACGAACGTCAGCTTCGCGCCTACAAGCTTTTACCTGATGAAGAACTGTTCAAAGTCGAGCGCGTCAGCGTGACCTTGCCGCCGCAGGATCAGCCTGGGAGGCCAGTTTCAAGGGTGCAGTGTGATGAGTGCGGCGAAGGCATCAACGACCGCCGCGAGATTATTGGCGACGGCCGCACCCTTTGCCGCGCGTGTGCCGGCGAGGCTTACTATACGAGGCTGTGAATATCTGTTTGCGAGGCACACTCCGCTGCCGAAGCACCAATCAACCATCAATCGAGTGTTTCAGACAGCAGCGTCGTTGGGCCCGAACTATTCTCGAAATCGACATTCTGATAGATCTCGCTGAGTTTTAGGGTAATGCCCAAGGATGGAAGGTGAACACTGCCGTCAAGCCCGTTTATCTCTGAGTAGCTCCAAGTCCCGTCATCCTGCTTGACGTAGTGTGTGACGTGCGGTCGGTGCTGGGCTGTGAGTAAGTACTCGCGAAGGCTTGCAATGGACTTGTAGTGCGTGAACTTGTCTCCGCGATCGTACGCTTCAGTGCTCGGCGAAAGTACTTCGTAGATGAGAACCGGATTCAGCAATAGATCATTCCCATTGAATCTTTCGACTTGAACCTTCCCGCACACCACGCTGCCGTCGGCGTAGCGATACGGCGGCGCAGACGGAACTTTGATCTGCATATTACTGCCGAAGACCGCGCATGTGGTTCCCCGCAACGCCGCGCGAAACAGGTCATACACGTTTCCCATCACTCGTTCGTGACTGAGCGTCCCGCCGCTCATTGCGAAGATCTCACCGTTCCAGAATTCGAGCCTCGCGTCCGACTCGCGTTCAAGAGCCAGATACTCTTCCAGGGTGTAGCGACGTTTAGTTTCAGCCGACATTCATCCATACCTTGTGAATTGGCTTTTGCATATCAATTCTGTCGCGAAGCGTCGCGTAAGGCAATATCAATAACGCCCGCTGAGATCGGCAGGCTGACGTACGCCGTCCATCTACTTCACCGCGTTCGGCGGGTTCAAATACTTAGCCAGAAAACGATAGACCTCCGCCCGGGATTCCTTTGCCAGCTTGGTGTCCAGCCGGTTGAACGCGTGCCCGCCCGCAGCGTTTTGATAGACCTTGTACTCGAACTGCTTTCCCGCCGCTTTCAAAGCCTTAATCAGATGCTCGACCTCCAACACGTTGACGTCTTCGTCGATGGTATTCGTGTGAATCAAAAGCGGCGTCTGCAGCTTATCCGCGTTCCATGCGGGCGAGCGCTTCCGGTACTCGTTTACGTTCTCGTCAGCCGTCTTGCCGATGTGATACGGCGCTGAAAACAGCTCGCGATAACTCTGGCTCTTGTATCCCATCCTCGCAACTAAATCGCTCACGGGCACCCCGGCATAAGCCACCTTGTAGTCCTTCGGGTGATCGAAGATATTCATCAGCGTGATCATTCCCCCGTGGCTCCAACCGATTATACCGACTCGCTCGGGGTCGATGTTCTCATGGTTCTCGACCATCCATTGCTTTCCGGCAAGCACGTCGTCGTTCTCTAATCCACCGTAGTCGATCAGCCGCCAGAACTGCTGCCCGTAACCAGTGCTGCCGCGATAGTCGGGCGCGATCACCGCGTAACCTTGCTCGACCAACTCTCGAATGACGTGAACCGCGCTCGATTCGAAACTACTGTGCACGCCTCCGTGAACGTAAACCACAAGCGGCAGCTTTCCGGTGGCGGCATACTTCCTCGGTACGAACGTGTAGGCGGTGATGATGACCGGATTGCCCGCTCCCTGGCCGGTCGGATTACTTATCACGCGAGGGGGAGGCCCCGTGTAGCGGACTTTGTCTACGCGCGCGACATCGTCCAACGCGCGGAACCACATCAAGTCGTCGATGTCCTTCGACAAGGCTTGTTGAAGAAACCCGAGCGCTTCTTCCAGCGCGCGCAGACGCTCTTGCACAGGATCGGCCGCCGGGGAGGGTTGACGCTGCTGGGAAAAAGCGGACGGCTCCATCAGCACGAAGGACCCAATCACGATCAAGGCTCTTGTCGCAAATCTCAGAAGCATACGCCTCCTCTTTCTGAAGCTCCGATGCGTGCGAGCTTTGCGCTTAGTTCAGCGCTAGTTCTTGAGAAAGCGCATAGCTCGCAAGAGCATCCGGATTTCAAGACTGGTGAATTGTTGTTGAGCAACTCTCAGTTGGCGAGGCAGGAGTTTACTAGAGGAATCACCTTTCGGCAAAGCCAGACATAAGTACTCTCCTCAGCAGGCAGAATTTAACCGCTGATTCCCGCTGACTTCGGAACGTTGATCTGCGCAGCTCGGCGAACCGAAGTCAGCGAGGATCAGCAAGGGATTGCGCGTCAAGGCCAATCAGGAAACATAATCTCGATCATGTCCGGGCTGTCGAACCAGTAATCATAGAATGTCTCGTCACAGGTCCTTGGGCGTTTCTTGTATTTCTTTTCAAACTCCTCAAAGAATACCGGCCGGCGTCCATCAACGTCGGTGAACCCGTATTCAAGTGCGAGATTCCAAGAGCTGAATACCCTACCCGACTTATCGAAGACATTAGGATCTGAGGCTAACGCCGCCACCGCGCGACCGACGAAGAGCGGCGTTTCCGACCACGCGAAATTCGGGTCCTTCTTAACACCGTCTTCCCAGTTCTGTTCCGTGACGCCGAAATGTTCGAGCATCGCCTCAGACCTCAGAAACCCGGGCGTCAGCGCAAGCGAGGTTATCTTGCGTTTACGAAGCTCTCTGGCCATCGCGAAGGCAAGGCGAATGACCGATGTCTTCACCAGGTCGTAGAAGATATTACCTCGATACGAAAAGCTGTCGCCGTCAGTGATCTCGACGATTAGACCCGGACCAGACTCGATCAAAAGCGGCGCTGCGTAGTGACTGGTGACGATATGTGAAAAGACCGCTCGTTCCAGCATCAGCCTTCCCTTTTCGAGCGAGACCTGCCAGAACGTCTTGCCGAATTCGGTCAGCTCATCACCGCCCCAGACATCATTGACGAGAATGTCCAAGCGTTTCTGCTCGCTCTTGACGCGCTCGAAGAGTGCATTAACCTGATCTGCTGAGGTGTGATCGACTTGAGCGTAAATCCCGACCCCCCCGCGCGCCGTCACCATCTCTGCAGTTTCCTCGATTGTTTCAGGGCGATTCCCGGTCGCGGGTTTGCCTCGAATGCTGCGTCCCGTGCAATAGACGGTTGCTCCAGCTTCGCCGAGCGCACATGCGATGCCGCGTCCCGCGCCGCGAGTCGCCCCGGCAACTACGGCGACTTTTCCTTCAAGAGGTTTCATAAATTCCTCCCATTTGCGATCTTTGCGGATCTTTGCCTTTGCGAGAAAGAGCTTTGGTTCGCGCAAAAACGCCAAGACCCGCAAAGATCGCAAAGCCAGAATACTCCGAGTTGTTGACATCCCCCGTCATATTTCTCTGATAAAGTTATCATCGTCCGAACATCACTTTCAGAGAGGCTGTTATGCGTGCGGATCGACTGCTTTCTGTTCTATTGCTCTTGCAAGTTCACCGGCGTTTGACAGCTCGCGAGCTGGCAAAGCGGTTAGAGGTTTCTGAGCGGACTATTCATCGCGATATGGAAGCGTTGAGCGCGGCAGGTTTTCCGGTCTTTGCGGAGCGTGGTGCCGGCGGCGGCTGGATGCTTGTCGAAGGATATCGAACCAACCTCACCGGGCTCAACAAGGACGAAATTCAGGCGTTATTCCTTACTAAGCCGTTGCGGCTGCTTGCCGACCTCGGCTTGGAGAAAGCTTCCGACGCGGCGCTCCTTAAGCTTTCTGCGGCGCTGCCTTCGATGCACCGCAACAACGCCGAGCACGCTCGCCAACGCATTCACGTGGACGTTACCGGGTGGAACCGGTCCAACGAGTCCATCGAGTCCCTGCCCGCGCTTCAAGAAGCGGTCTGGCAAGAACGCAAGTTGAGGTTCACCTATCAGCGCGGCGGCGGTTGCGATCCAGTCGAGCGGCTGGCTGATCCGCTTGGCTTGGTAGCCAAGGGCAGCGTGTGGTATTTAGTTGCCGCGGTCGATGGCGAGATTCGCAGCTACCGGGTGTCGCGAGTGATGGACGCAGTGATCACCGAAGAAGCTTGCGTTCGCCCGAAAGGATTCGACCTGGCTGATTACTGGGAGCAATCGACGGTCAGCTTCAAGGCGAACCTTCCACGATATCAGGCGACCGTGCGAGTCCATCCCGAGGTCTTTCCGCGAATGAGTCTCGCAGGAAGATTCGCGCGCATCGAACACGTCGCTGAGCCTGACGCCGATGGGTGGTCGAAGGTCTCGATGCGATTTGATGTCGAGGAAATGGCCTGCGAGTACGCGCTGGGCTTCGGCTCGAACCTCGAGGTTCTGGAACCGGAAACGCTGCGTCAGAAGGTGGTCAGCGCCGCCGAGAGCGTCATAGCGTTCTACGCTCAGCAAGAGTCGGAAACAAACCACAGATGAACACAGATCAACACGGATAAGAGAACAAACGGAGAACGATCAGAGAATGAATACAGACTTCGACCTGATCAGTATTAATCTGTGTTCATCTGTGTTCATCTGTGGTTCCTGATGAAGCATTCCGGATAACGATCAGCGAGCCGTTGCGCTCTCCGCGAGGATTCCGTCTACCATTTCGGGCAAAGCAGCAGACCGGAAACGTACAAGCACCGCGCCGTTGAACGATTCAATCTCAAGCGCCTCGTCTGCTCCCTCGTCCGTCTGCTTGATCCATACGCGACTGGGCGCTGCAATCGTGTGACTGATGCGCGCGTCGGGCCTGTCCCCCGCGATGATTGTTATCTGGTCCTCGCCTACCTCGTTGGGATCAACCGTGATTCCCTCAAGCGGCAGGTTACGCGCTTGAACTTGATCTCCAATGTCGAGCCCTAATATCTCAATCGTCACAAGCCACCCTCGATGCCGGCGGCTGAATTCGTCGAAGAATCGCGCCCACTCATAACTTGGGATTTCCTGGGTTGGCATATTTAACCTCCCTTTCAGTAGTTGGATGCCGGATGGGAACGTTTTCGGCGCCCGAACTCTCTAGGTGGTCTACGATTGCTCGACAGTCTGCCCGCGTAAAGATCGCTCAAGCAGCTCGCGAACTTCCTCGTCCGAGCTCTGGGAGAAGTCCAGATACCAGCGGCCGACCCCCTCGAAAGGTTCATTGGGAATCAACACGCAAACAACTTCGTCCGCCTCGTGTTCAAGCTCACGTAGAGTGGACGCAGGCGCTACAGGCACGGCAACGACAATTCGCTCCGGGCTCTTCTGTTTCAAAGCCGCAACTGCAGCTTGCATGGTCGAGCCTGTTGCCAGTCCATCGTCCACCAATATGACTGTCCGGTCTTTGATCTCGGGAGCCGGGCGTCCGCTGCGATAGGCGCGCTCGCGGCGATTCAGTTCCTCTTGCTCCTCGGCCGCCACCGTTTCGATCATTTCGCTGGAAATGCGCAGCATCCGCACTACGTCTTGATTCAGCACTCGCACTCCTCCGGTAGCAATCGCTCCCATCGCCAGTTCCCGTTGACCCGGTGTTCCCAGCTTTCGGACGAGAAAAGTATCCATAGCCGCGTGGAGCGCTCGCGCCACTTCGAAAGCCACCGGCACACCTCCGCGAGGCAGTCCGAGAACCAGCACGTCAGGCCGCTCGGCGTACTTCTGCAGCTTATCCGCCAGGAGCCGGCCCGCCTCGATTCGATTTTGAAACTGCCTGATCATAGCCGAGTCCACTGCACACCTTCTTATGAGAACTGCAAGCAACGTGCCCGCTTAAATGTTCGATTCTTAGAACTCGCGTCCGATGTCCGGGTAAATTGCGCACGGCTGAGGAATTTTTTGTGCGAAATTCAGTCAGTTGAATGCGGAAGTCCCGGCGCGGGCTGGCCGGCGCTGTAAACTATCACCTGGGTGCCAACCGGGGCCATCTCGCTGAATTCCTCGGCCGCGAACATTGGGATTCGTATACAGCCGTGGCTCGCCGGATGAGCGGGCACTGAAGGGTTGCCATGAATAGCGATGCCGCCGACGATGTAGTTTGGGTAGTACAACAGCCCGAGCGGGCTCTTTCGCCAACCCGGCAGTTTGCGATAGACGCGGAAGCGTCCCGGCGGCGTGACCGCCGGTTGCGTGTAGCCCTCTAGTGTAAACGGCTTTCCGTCACCTGTTGAAACTGGAAGTATCTTGGACACGGTACTGTCACCGGCGACTATGAACAACACCTGGCGGTTCAGGTCTACTTCGATGTGAGCGAAACCCCGGTCGCGGGGAGT
>Ga0114129_10005793_pt1 | contig 17497 bp, 19 predicted proteins | sample RhiMetdeltSRZDD1_FD_80071 | JGI IMG/M metagenome (GOLD analysis project Ga0114129, IMG submission 80071) | Populus rhizosphere microbial communities from Tennessee, USA - Rhizosphere MetaG P. deltoides SRZDD1 (version 2) (version 2) | ecosystem: Host-associated > Plants > Roots > Rhizosphere >... | reverse complement strand
TGAAAGCGCTCTGGGTCTTCGAGCACGCCCGGCACCTGGCGGAACGCTGCCTCGACCCCCCAGAAACACCCCGCCGCGAATGTCGCCTTTTCCGTCATTGTTTCAACCCCCGATCTTTTCGATTTCAAATACTCCCGTCACCCCTCGAGAGTTTCGAGATCACGCGGAAGTATTCCACCACGTCGGGTCACAGAGAACGGCGTCACTGGAGGCGCGAGCGCCCCCGCGCCCGATGCGTGCGCGCCCGGCGAATGATCGAAGCGAGGTCGTATTCCCTGGACGGCCGCCGCGCCCGCGCCGCGATCCAGCCGGTGAACCCGAGCGTCAGGTGGTTCAGATAGATCAGCTCCTCGGAGCGGGACGGGTCGCAGAACGCGCCGACCTTCGAGTTTTCCAGGCGCGTTCGGGCGGCATCTGCGGCCGCGAGCACCTCGCGCGCCCGGGTGACGTCTCCGCCTGTCTTCGACTCGAAAACCAGAAGGGCCTTCTCCGTCGAAGACGTCGCGTCCTCAAGCGCTCGAAGACACTCGGTCTTCTCGGCAGATCCGCCGGTCACGATCGCGAGGAGCGCGGCCGCGGCGCACAGGCAACCGGAATCAGAAAACGGTGACATGTCCGTTCCGCGCGATCCGCCGGACGCGAGCCGCGTTCGTGAACGAGAACTCGAGAAGCCAGAGGTCGCCGTTCGGCGAAACCATCCCGCCGCTCGGCGACCAGGGAAGTCCGGATCGGGTGACGACGTCGACGCGGCCGTCGGGCGAAACTCGTTTCACTTCGCCGGTCCCATATACGGCGGCGAAGACGTTGCGCGCGCCGTCGGTCCAGAGACCCATCACGATGTGACGGCCCGCCTGCGGATGCGTCCAGGTGGATCGCCCGAGCCGCCGCGCGCGGAACCGGACAGCGCCGGCCGGAGAGATCTCTCGCAGGTCGGTTCCGTCGACGAAATAGAGAGTCCCGTCGGGGGTCGCGGTCATCCAGCGGACGTCGTGGCAGTCGCCGCATTCGGCCACGGTTGACACGGTTCCTCCGGGCGTGCGCTTGCGAAAACGCGCAGGGTTCTCCCGCTCCACCCAGTACATCGCGCCGGTCCCGTCGCGCACGAAGCTGTATTCGGTGCGGAACCCTTCCCGGGCGGAATAGACGTCGGTCACGACGCCGTCGGGCGCCCGCCGCCATACGCGATGTCCCCACTTGTTCGTCGCCTCCCCCTCGTACCACAGGTGCTCGCCGTACAGGTTGCCGCGCGCGTCGAGGTAAAGCTCATGGGTGTGGACGTTCGGCACCGCCACCGTCTTGTGTCCGTCGGGCGCGATTTTCCAGACCTGCTTGAGATCGGTGTAAAAGACGTTTCCCCGCCCGTCCATGACGATGCCGACGCCCGGGTGCGCGTCGAGCCGAGTGCTCCTCGCGAGGAGGAGCGCGCCACCAAAACGAAGGACGGCGCGGATCCTCATTCCTTTCTCCCTGCGGGCCGGACGGGCGAGCCGATGACCTCCTCGAGCAGGTATCCGGGAAACCGGGAGCGCAGCCGAGTTCGCATTCCTGCCGGATCGGAAGTCCGGGCGTCGGCGACGGCCCGGTGATAGCGGAGCTGGTCGTCGAGGAGCTCCGGTCCCCCCGCCGCGCCGTGGCCCGGCACGTAGCTCCGCGTCCCGAGGGCGCGGAGAACTTCGAGTCCTCTCTCCAGGTTTTCGATCGCGGCGTCCTCGTAGTTGACGTGGTAGCGCGCGCAGACGAGGTCCCCGCAGATCGTGACGGACTCCTCTTCAAGATGCACGACGGCGTCGCCCGCCGTGTGGCCGGGACCCGGATGGAGAACCCGCGCTTCGCAGTCTCCGAGGTCGAGGGTCAGCACGCCCTCCTCGAAGTCGAGCGATGGCAGACACGGCTTCGCGTCGGAGAAGAGCTCCGCGAGGCCCGGAATCCGGCGGCGGGATCGGATCAGCGCGGGGTGCTCCGCGGCCATCGCCTCCTGGCAGGCGCGGTGTGCGACGACCGTCGCTCCGCGCCTCCCGAACCAGGCGGCCCCGAGCGCGTGGTCCGTGTGATGGTGGGTCAGGACAACGAATCGGACCGGCAGAGAAGTGACTTCGGCGAGCGCGCTCTCGACCTTCCGGGCATGCGCCGGCGCGATCAGGGGATCGACGAGGAGGACGGCCTCGCTTCCGATGACCGCTGTGCAGTTTGCGCCGTAGCTCGATTCGATCCGGTCTCCGCCGAGCGTCCAGACAAGGACGTTCTCGCGGACCCGCGTCTCCGAAAGTTCAGCGCCCACGATCGGCCGAGGGTCGAGTCTCGCACGGTACCTGCCGCCCGACGCGTATCGCGAGCGGCCAGCCGATGCGGCGCGGCGCTTCGGGGACGCCCCAGAAGCGCCCGAGCTCCCTCCCGAGATCCGCCAGCGGATCGTGCGCCCTCGCCGCGCGGAAGCGCGTGGTCGCGGACCAGGTCCCGATGTATCCGAGCAGAGAGGGCAGCGTCCACTGCGCCTCCATCTCGAACGCGGGGGGCTCGATCTCGGCGAACGGGAAGTCGATCGTCCGATACTCCGAGTCGACGAGGGCGCGCTCCGGCGGCCAGAACGGGCCGACCGTCTCCGAGGTGAAGCGTTGCAACACCCGGTCGGCTTGCGCGTCGTCCAGCCTGGGGTTCCCGTAAGTCCAAGCCGCGATGACGCCGTCGGATCGAAGCACGCGTCGCGTCTCCGCGAAAAACGCGGGACGGTCGAGCCAGTGGAGCGCCTGGGCGACCGTCACGAGATCGACGGATTCGGACTCGAGACCGCTCGCCTCGGCCGGCGCGACGCGATAGTCGACGCGCGGATGCGGCGTTGCGGCGCCAATCTGCTCCGCGCTGGCGTCGGTCGCGATCACCCGGTCGAAACGCGATGCCAGCCCGACCGCCGCCTGGCCCGTGCCGGTCGCGCAGTCCCATGCGAGGTTGCTTCTCCCCGAAAGCCCGGCGAGCCACTCGAACAGAGAATCCGGATATCCGGGCCGGAACTCGGCGTACGCGGACGAGACGTCGGAGAAGTGGTCGGAGAAAGACATCACGAGATTAGACTAATTGCAGTCGTGTCCTCGCCGCGCCGTTCCCTCCGGAAGATTCGCGGCACCGATCTTCTCGTCGGGCTCGGCGTCGCGATTCTTTACGTGGCGGCCGCGAAGGTCGGGCTCGCTCTCGCGCTCCAGGCGGCGCAGGTGAGCGCGGTGTGGCCTCCGACCGGCCTGGCGCTGGCCGCGCTGCTGCGGCTGGGTCCGCGCGCCGCGCCCGGAGTCCTCCTCGGCGCCTTCGTGGCCAACGCAACCGCCGGAGAGCCTCTGTGGGTCGCCGCCGGTATCGCCGTCGGAAACACGTTCGAGGCGGTGGTGGGAGCGACTCTCCTCTCGCGCATCGGCTTCGACGGACGCCTCGCGCGCCGGCGCGACGCTCTGGCGCTCCTCGGCGCGGCGGTGGTGAGTCCGGCGATCGCCGCCACGGTCGGCGTGAGCTGTCTGGGAGCCGGCGGCGTCCAGCCGGCGAGCAGCCTGCAGGGCCTCTGGCGCGTGTGGTGGCTGGGCGACGGGCTCGGAGACCTCGTCGTCGCTCCTCTCCTTCTCGTGTGGACCTCGAGGCAATCACTTCCTCGCCGTAGCGGGGTTGTCGTCGAAGCCTTCGCGCTTCTGGCCGGACTGTTCGTGGCGAGCGCGATCGCCTTCGGCCAGGTCCCGCCGTCGGCCGCGCTCGAGTACGTCGTCTTCCCGGTCCTCATCTGGGGCGCATTGCGCTTCGGGCCGCCGGCCACGACCGTCGTGACAGCCGGGACCTACGCGATCGCCGTGTGGGCGACCCACCGCGGCCTGGGGCCATTCGCTGGCGCAGGTTCGGAGGGCGGACTCGTTCCCCTCCAGCTGTTCATGGCGGTGTTCGCCATGACCGGTCTTCTTCTGGCGGCGGTCGCCGCGCAGCATCGCGAGGCTCGCGAGAGCGCGCAGTTGAGCGAGAGCCGCTTGATCCTCGCGTTGCGCGCCGCCCGGATGGGGGTGTGGGACTGGAACGTCGCGAGCGGCGAGGTGAGATGGTCCGGAGAGCTCGAGCCGCTCCACGGCCTCATCCAGGGCGGCTTCGCCGGTACATACGAGGCGTTCCGCGCTCTGATCCATCCCGACGACCGCGGCCGGGTGGAGACGGAGATTCGGAAATCCCTCGAGAGCCGGGCGCCTTACGAGGCGGAGTTCCGGATTCGCGGAGCCGACGGCGTCGAGAGGTGGACGGACGCGCGCGGCCAGGTCGTGGACGACGACGCCGGGAAGCCTGTCCGTATGGTCGGCGTCGGAATCGACGTGAGCCGTCGAAAGCACCTCGAAGAGGAGCTGCGCGTGAACGCGGAGCAACTGGCCGAAACGGACCGGCGCAAGGACGAGTTCCTCGCGATGCTCTCCCACGAGCTGCGCAACCCGCTCGCCCCGATCCTTCACGCGGTCGAGCTCCTCGGGCACGAGGATCCCCGCCGGGCAGCGCAGGCGCGGGAGATCATCCGCCGCCAGTCCGAACACCTGACCCGGCTCGTGGACGACCTCCTCGACGTGTCGCGGATCACGCGCGGGACCGTGCGGCTGGAGCGGCGCCGCGTCGCGCTGAAGGACGTCGTGGACGCCGCGGTCGACACCTGGCGCCATTTGATCGCGCGGCGACGCCAGGAGCTCTCCGTCGAGATTCCCGAGGAGCCGGTTTTGATCGAAGCGGATCCGACCCGGCTCGCTCAGGTCATCGCCAACCTGCTGCACAACGCAGCCAAGTTCACCCCGGAGGGGGGCCGGATCGCGATCACCGCCGCGCGAGAGGACGGGCGGGTCGCGCTCGCCGTTCGCGACGACGGGCCGGGCATCGCACCGGAGCACCTCGAACGCGTCTTCGAGCTCTTCGTGCAGGGTCCGCCGCCGCTCGACCGTCCCCAGGGCGGTCTCGGGCTGGGGCTCACGCTGGCGCGGCGGCTCGCGGAGCTCCACGGCGGCACCCTCGAGGCCGCGAGCGAGGGGGCGGGTCGCGGCAGCGAGTTCGTCGTGCGCCTTCCCGTGTCGACCTCGGCTTCCGAGCCGGTCGTCGTTCCGAAAGAGCGGCGCATGAAGACCGGTCGCGCCCCGCTCGGGACGGTCCGCGGGCGGCGCGTCCTCGTCGTCGAGGACAACGCCGACGCGCGCGACGCCATGAGGTTCCTGCTGGAAGAGGACGGGCACGACGTGCGCACCGCCGGCGATGGTCCAGGCGCCATCGAAGAAGCGCGGGACTTCCAGCCGGAAGTCGTGCTGCTCGACATCGGCCTGCCGGGCATGGACGGTTACGAGGTCGGCCGGGCGCTGCGCGGGATACCCGGTTGCGAGCGCGCATCGATCGTCGCGGTGTCGGGATACGGCCAGGCCGAAGACCGCGCGCGTTCCCGCGCTGCGGGTTTCGACCAGCATCTCTTGAAGCCGGTCGCTCCCGATCGGCTGCTCGACCTCGTCCGGCGACTGGTCCCGAAAGCCAGCTAAGGCGGCGCCAGGCGGCCGGCGGTCTCCGCCGCCGCATCCGTCCGAAGGAGTTGGGACGCGCGCGGCCAGAGAATCCGGTAGAGCACGAGCACGCCCGCGAAAGCCCCGCCGACGGAGGCGAGAAAGAGAAGGGCCGCCAGAACGCCGAACACGTCGCCGACTGCCCGCACGATCCCCTGCGCGACGTCGGGAATCCGGTAGGTGGACACCGTACGGGCCGCGTACTTCAGGATCGAGGCGATGATCAGAAATATCGCCGAGTGAAGTAGCCTCTCCCCCGCAAAAAGAACGCGAGGGCGATCGCGGTCGTCGGGAAGAAGCGCCTGCACCCACGCGAAGCAGAGCGCGGACAGAGTACCCGTGATGAGGAACGCAGCATTCGTCACGGAGGTGGTGTCGCTGCGAAAATTCCGGGCGAGGTGAAAGACATAGACCGCCGCCACCACCACGGTCGCGAGCAGGCCGACGAAGAAGATGACCTGCCCGACCGAGAGCAGGATCCGCTTGAGCGGTCTACGCAACCCGCACCTGCTTTCGCGCGGTCGGCGCGACGCGTTCGTGCGGCGTCAGGATTCCGCGGAAGTTCAGCGGGTCGGCCGCGGAAACCGCGAGCGCCGGAGTGTCCGTGCGCTTTCGGACCGCGCGCAGCAGCGGGATAGCCTCGGGCAGCGCGTACTGCTCGCCGTCGAAGCCGCCGACGAAGCGGCCGCCGCGAACCTCGCCGCGCGCCTCCAGCGTCCGGAGCACACGGGCGACGTCGCGCCACGGCAGGGGCTGCTTCTCGCGCGCAAGCGTCCTGCGAAAGACGATCCCCGTCCGGGCGAGAAGCCGCCGCGCGACGAATTCCGGGGACGCGGGCGAGACCGCCTCGCGAGGCAGCACGCTCCAGCGCCCCGAGGTGAGAGCACCCGGCCGGCGTCTCCACGCGGGGACGAGAAACCAGCGCAGGCCGCTGAACGAGTCACACGTCACGCGGCCGAGCGCGATCAGCTCGGTCAGGCCTTCCTCGACGAGATCGCGGGCGAAGCTCGTCGCGCGCGCGAGCTCCGGCAGGAACATGGCGCCGCGCGAGAGCAGTGCGGCTTCGACTTCGCGTGCGGTCCTCGAGGCCTCGCGAACCGCGCTCGGTCCCTGAGCGGCGACGAGCGACGTCCATTCGTCCAGGTCTTCGCGCGGGACCAGACAGATCGGCGTCCGGCGGATCGGCGAAGAACCGGCGCCCCAGAGCCGGCCCCACGCGACTTCTCCCGAGAACGTGAGCAGATCCAGCCATTCGCGCCGGTACCCGCGAACGCGCGACGGGAGCACGCTTCCTTCCCAGGCCGCGGCGGGAACCTCGAAGCCGGCGAGCTGCGCGATCACGTCCGCCACTCCCCGCGGACCTTCCCGGCGGTGCTCCGGATCGACGTGCTGCCAGCACGCCAGGAAGCGGAGGAACTCCGCCGCGGTGACGGGCTCGATCTCCCGGCGGAGGCGGTCGAGCGTGTAGTGGTGAATGCGCGCGAGGAGGCGCCGATTGCACCACGCCCGCTGCCCCGCGATGCGCGTGCGCAGCAGGGTGCCCTCTCCTTCGAGCTCGAGGAAGAGCGGATCGTCGCCGACGACCGGTCCGAGCGCCTCCATCCGTCCTCGCAAGACCGTTTTCGGATCGCGCGACGCCTCGCGAGCGAACCAGCGATCTCCGTCCCGGACGACGCGCCCTCCGCCGGCCAGCTCGTCCAACCACGGCTGCCAGGCCCGACCCTCGTCCACCGTCACGTAGCCCATCCAGAGGAGCGCCTCGTGGACCTCCTCGGCATCCGCCGGCTGGGGCCACGCCTCCTCGCGGACGCGCGCGATCGCGTCGGGATCGAGGGTGCCGAGCTCGTCGGCCGATCGGGCGTCGAGGACGCGGCGGGAGTGGACGGCCTGCGTGCGCCGCTCCTCGAGCGGAGCGTCGTCCAAGAACGAGTACGGCTGCGAGGAGAGGATGCCGCGCGCGAACGCGGACGGCTCCACCGTGTCGACCGCCCTCCGCTCGATCGAGCCGTCTTTCAGGCCGCGCAGCACTTCCACGAAACCGTCCACGTCCATCGCCTCGGTCAGACAGTCCTCGACCGTCTGGGCGACGATGGGATGGTCCATCGGAACCGGGATGGGGCCGCCCGGCAGGGTCTCCGGGCACGCGAGCACCTGCGGGAAGGCGGCGGCGAGGAGATCGTTCGCCTTCATCCGGAGCAGGTTCGCCGGGACCTTCTTTCCGTTCCGGGACCGCTCCAGAAGGAGCGAGCGCTGCGCGTTCCAGCGCCACCGGGTCTCGAACATCGGCGTCGGGAGCAGCGCCTGGACGAGGACGTCGCGTGCGCTCCCCGGATGGAGATAGTCGAAGACGTCGTCCAGCGGGAAGCTGTGCTGCGAGCCGAGCGAGAGGACGATCGCCTCTTCGTTGGCCGCGGCCTGCAGCTCGAAGCCGAAACCGACGCAGAATTTCTTGCGCAGCGCGAGACCCCAGGCGCGGTTGATCTTCGATCCGAACGGGGCGTGCACGACGAGCTGCATCCCGCCGCTCTCGTCGAAGAAGCGCTCGACGATCACCCGCTTCTGCGAAGGCACTTCGCCCAGGGCCTGGCGTCCCGCGGCGACGTAATCCGCGATCTGCACCGCCGCGCCGTCGGGCAGCGCATCTCCGCACGCCGATCGCAGGAACGTCGCCGCTCCGGTTTCCCGCGTCGTGCACTCCTCGCGCAGCGCTCCGATCTCCGCCGCGAGCTCGCGCGTGCGTCCCGGGCCCTCGCCCAGCCAGAACGGCAGGCTCGGGGGCTGCCCCTTTGCGTCCGCGACCCGGACGATGCCGGGCTCCACGCGGAGGATGCGCCATGAGGCGTTGCCGAGCTGGAAGATGTCCCCACCGTTCGACTCGATCGCCCAGTCCTCGTTGACCGTCCCGACGAGCGTCCCCTCCGGCTCTAGCCGCACCTGGTAGTCGGCGGTGTCCGGGATCGCGCCGCCCGAGAGGAGCGCGGCGAGCCGCGCGCGCCGGGTTGCCATCAGCCGTCCGTTCACGCCGTCGCGATGGAGAAGCGCGCCGCGCCCCTTCGAGTGGAGCGCGACGACCCGGTCGAAGTCCGCCCGCTCGAGGTCGCGGTACGGCCAGGCGCTCCGCAGGACATCGAACAGCGTTTCTTCATCCCACGGCTCGCTCGCGCAGGCCGCGACGATCTGTTGCGCGAGGATGTCCAGAGGCCGCGCCGGCATCGGCGTGCGATCGAGCACCGCGCCTCGAATACAGCGAAGGAGCGCCGCCGCCTCGACCAGCTCGTCCAAGGTGAGCGGAAAGAGGCGGCCCTTCGGGATTTTCTTCAGCGCGTGGCCCGCTCGGCCGACGCGCTGGAGGAACGTGGCGATCGAGCGGGTCGCGCCGACCTGGATGACCAGATCGACGTCGCCGATGTCGATTCCGAGCTCGAGCGACGCGGTCGCCACGAGAGCCCGGAGTCGGCCGGCTTTCAGACGCTCTTCGGCGTCGAGGCGCCGCGTCCGGGAGAGGCTGCCGTGGTGGCTCGTGACCGCGTCTTCCCCGAGGAGGCGCGTCAACTGCGCGGCGATCCGCTCCGCCATCTTGCGCGTGTTGACGAAGACGAGCGTCGTCCGATGCCCGCGCACGAGGTCCCCGATCCGCTCGTAGATCTCGCCCCACTGCTCGTGCGAGCAGACAGTGCCGAGCGGAGAGGGAGGAATCTCAACCCCGAGGTCGAGCTGCCGGAACGTCCCGGCGTCGACGAGCGTGCATTCGCGCCCCGCGCCGACGAGGAAGCGGCCGACCTCGTCCAACGGCTTCTGCGTGGCGGACAGACCGACGCGCTGGACCGGCCGGCCGGCGAGCTTCTCGAGGCGCTCGAGCGACAGCGACAGGTGGCTCCCTCGCTTGTCGCGCACGAGGGCATGGATCTCGTCCACGATCACGGTCCGGACCGTGCGAATCATCCCGCGGCCGCCGTCGCTCGTGAGCAGCAGGTAGAGCGACTCGGGCGTGGTGACGAGGATGTGCGGCGGCCGCCGCGTCATCGCGGTGCGCTCGGAGGACGGGGTGTCGCCGGTCCGGACGAGCACGCGCACCTCCGGAATCGACGGATCGCCCGCGCGGATCTCGGCGAGCGGCCCCTGAAGGTTCTTCTGGACGTCGTTCGACAGCGCCTTGAGCGGCGACACGTAGACGACCTGTGTCTCGTCGGCGAGCGCGGTCCCCTGGCGGACGAGCGAATCGATCGCGGAGAGAAAAGCCGCGAGTGTCTTGCCCGAGCCGGTCGGCGCCACGATCAGCGTGTGCTGGCCTTCGCGGATCGGCGGCCAGCCGTCGCGCTGCGGCGGCGTCGGCTCGCCCAGACGAGCGGCGAACCACGTCCGGACGGCGGGATGGAACGGGGCGAGAGGAGTCACCGGATCACCGGAGCGAATCTTAACCGCGCGTCACGTCTCGTAGCGCTTCGACGGTTCGCCGCCGCTGCTTGCCTCGAGAAGCCGGCGCTCGCTCTCCTCGACGGTGGCGAGAAGACCCGGATCGTCCAGCGCCGGAATGCAGATCACTTCGTCCCGCGCCAGGCCCGCGAGCGACGCCGCCACGAGGTCCTCCGGCGACATGATTCCGACCGGGAAGCGCGAGGCGTCGATCCCCTGCACCTCGTGGAACTCCGTCCGCACGACTCCGGGACAGAGCGCCTGCACGCGAACGCCGGTGCCGGCGAGCTCGTTCGCCATGATCCGGCTGAACGTGTTGATGTACGACTTCGTCGCGGCATACACGGCGCGCTTCGGGAGCGGGGGCGAAGGGAGAGAGGCGCTGAACGCCAGCCGCGAGGAGACGTTGATGACCGCGCCCTTCCTGCGGGAGATCATGCCGGGCAGAGCGGCCCGCGTGAGAAGCGTGACCGCCAGGACCTGCAGACGGATCAGCTCTTCGGCCCGCCCGGGCGCGAGCTCGACGAACGGCATGTACGCACCGAACCCCGCGTTGTTGACGAGCAGATCCAGGGCGGGCTCTCGCCCAATCCGGCTTTCCACCTTCTCGAGCTCGTCGGATTTCGTCAGATCCGCCGCGAGCACGTCGACCGAAACCGAGCTCTCCTCGGAGAGCCTCGCGGCGAGCGCCTTGAGCCGGTCGCGGCGGCGCGCGACGAGGATCAGGTCGTACCCATCCCGCGCCAGTCTTTCGGCGAAGGCCTTCCCGATGCCGGACGACGCGCCCGTGACGAGAGCGCGAGCACGGACGGATTCAGTGGCTGGGCCCGCTTCGTTCATTGCTCCTCCGATTCCGTGTTTCGGGTCACATGGCCCGCACGCGCTCGTAGACGGCGAAACGTTGCCGTCCCGGATCCCGAAAGACCAGACAAGAACCTTGTGGAAGCTCGAAGGGCTCTCCTTCGACGGACCAGTCGCGGATCTTCCGGAGAAGCTCGCCCCCGAGGGCGGCGGTATAGAAGGAGATCGCCGTCTCGATCTCGGGCGCGGGCAGATAGAGATAGTCCAGGGAGTCGAACGGCTGCAATCTCACACCGGGGTCTTCGAGCTCAGTTTCAGCACGAACTCCTCGACCTCTTCACCGCCTGCGCCGGAAGGACTCCTGTCCTCGCCGCAAATCGTGAAGCCGCACTTTTCCAGGACCCGGATCGAACCGACGTTGTGTTTCGCAACGTGGGCATAGAGCGGGCGCGCTTCGACGTGACCCAGGAACTCGGACAGCGCCTTCGTGGCAATGCCCCTGCCCCAGTAGTTCTTTCCGATCCAGTAGCCGACTTTCGGTGTACCGAGCTGTACGAAGCTCACGATGTTCCCGGCCACCTGCCCGTTGAAAAGTATGGTTTTCTTCGCGACCGTCGGGTCGTCCAGGATCTTCTTCCAGTGTGCCGTGAACGCCTCCCGATCTCTGGCCGGAAAGGCCGCCATCCGGTTTGCCTCCGGATCCCGTTGTTGCTCAAAGAGGATGGGGAGATCGCCTTCGGTCACATCCCGCAGACAGACGCCGTCCGTCATTGAAGCCGACCGGTCCGAAGCAATCATGACTTCCTCGTTCGTATCGGACGAGGCCGCGGCTGAAAGTCAGTGCGCCTCGTCAGCTCCAATTTGTTCAAGTGTTCCCATCGGCGGAATCGCTCATGGCGACATGAGCCTGGCGGCGCGCCGCTCCCGCGAGAAGCCTCTCCCTCGCAACGATGGCGCGAGTGTGCTCGCCCGCTCCGATCGAGCCCGCCTCGTCAAAGGCCTCCACCCGGAACCGGAACAGCTTTCCCTCCGGCCCGAGGTAGGTGGCAACCGCTCGGACTTTGCCGCCGACGGGCGTTGCTGCCGTATGCCGGACGTTCATCCCCACCCCGACGGAGAGCTCCCCGGACTGCAACAAGGGCCGCATCAGGCGTGCGGCCGCAAGCTCCATGAGCGCGATCATCCGAGATGTTGCAAAAACCTCCGGAAACGAATCCTCCGGGGAGACAGCCAGAGCTCGAGCGGTATCGCTCACCTGGACCGTAAAGCTGGCCTCCGCGGATCCGCCGATGTTGATCATCAGGGGTAAACCTAGCCAACACCCTCCCGGACGAAACGGATGCTGTTGCCGTCGGGGTCTTTCACATACATCTCGCGATTGCCCCAGGTCTGATCCGTGGGCCGGAGATCGATCGGTACGCCTTCCGCGACGAGTTCCGCGTGCAGTGCATCCACGTCGTCGACGACCAGGTAGACGATGCCGCCCGATACTCCATCACCAGAGAAGGAAGAGACGTGCAGCCACACCCCGTCGCGCGTCAAGCCCATGTCGCACGGGTCCGGGCTGGCCTCGTCGAAGCGATAGGCGAACTGGCGGTGGAAGCCCAGCCGGTTGCAATAGAACTCCTCGGCCGCAGCCGAGCGGCGGACATGGAGGACAGGGATCGCTCGCTGGAACAACGATCGCGCCTACTTGAAGACGAGGTGGGCCACGGAGGATTCAAGATTCCAATAGATCATAAGGACCGCGGTGACGTCGAACGCGGCGTGCGCGAACATGAGCAGCCAGATCCTGCCCGTTCTCGCGAAGATCGTTCCGTATACGAGCCCGACGATCGCGGCCTGCTCCGCGCCGGCGAGCCCCTGCACCGGGTAGTGAATCAGTCCGAACCATGCGGAGGTGAGCAGCACGATCGCGGTTGTCGCGCCGACACCGAAAAGCTTGCCGAGGCGTTCGAACAGGTATCCCCGGTACACGGTCTCTTCTCCGAATCCCGCGCCGACAGTTACAGCGAACAGCATTCCGGGGAGCGCGGCTGAGTTTCCCGCCAGATAGTGATACGCCGGATTGATCGGGGGGGCGCCGAGCAGCGGCATCACGATCACCTTCATCAGGAATTTGAACGCGATGCCGAGGGCGACGCCGACCGCAAGCGCACCGATCCAGCTCTTCGGCCGGACGTACCCGATCTCGGACCATGGCGTGCGCGAGCGGCGGACCCACGCCAGCACGAGAACGGCGCCCAGGGGCTCGAGCACCGGACCGACCGCGATGATGACGAGCATCGCGAGGATCCCGAGCGGCCCGAAGCCCCGCAGCTTCGCGGCGAGAGGATCCCCGGGCGTAGGCGGGGCCGGCGTTTCGACCGGAAGCCTCGGAATCTGTTCGGGTGAATCCGACGCGTCGCCGATCATGAGGACCGGCGACCCTGTTCGTTCGGCGCGCGCCTCTGCCCGACATGGGGCCCCGCACTGGTTGCAGGTTCAGCCCGGAAGGAGTGCAGGGTCATACCAGACATCCTCGTGATCCTCGGCCAGAAGAAACCGCGTTTCACCGCCGCCGAAGGTACCGGCCCAGCGCCAGGACGGTGTACAAGACCACTGTCCAGATCAGAACCTGAACCCCGAACGAAAACCACATCGTGGGTGCTGGCAGAGAGCCGTGAAAGACCTCGAGATGAAGAAGATCGTAGGTTGGCCAGAGCGCGATGCTCGGATTCTCGATCACCGCTGCCCGAGAGAGACCCAGGCCGGCCAGCAGAATGGCGACCGCGCCCAGACCCGCGGTCAGAAGCCGCGACCATCGAGCGACGTTACTCATCCTGGATGCCGGTTAATGGTCGGGTGTTTGGCGGCGTAGTCGGCCACCACCGGCGCACCTGCCGGCAGTACGTCTCGTAGTTTTCGCCGAAGGTCCGCCGCAGGGTCGGCTCCTCGTACAACACAACGAAAAGGTGAGTCAGCACGAGAAACCCGCCCGTGTAGGCCCACAGGGTGCCGGCCTCGTAGAAGAGCGCGGCACCTGCGAGAGCGAGGCCCGCACCGAGATACATGGGATTGCGCACGTATCTGTAAGGCCCCCGCACCACCAGGCGCCGCGGCGGGTCGAACGGCGCGGGAGTCCCGCGCCCCAGGAAAGCGAAGGTCACGATGCACCAGACGGCGACCGCCGCTCCCGCGGCGCCAACGATCAATCCGGCAAGCTGAGGTGCGCCGAACCGTGCAGGCCTTGCCACGCCCGCCCCGGACAGCACTTGCGCCGGGAGAAAGACGAGCACGAAGCCGATGAAGAGCGCGGCGTACGTGATAGCTCGGACCAGAACCATCATGGTCGCCTCACCTGCGCCACCGCTCGCCCGCCGCCTTCACTCCAGTGTCCGCCCTACGGTCGGGCGTCGAGCCTTGAAAACGACCCCGATTCTACCTGCGGTGCCTGACGGTCAGGCGTCCGCTCTGCGCGCCTGCCGGAACGAGAAGCCACGCGGGGTCGTGTATCTGCTGCCCTCACCTCAGGAGCTCGAGGGAATCACCCGGATGGGCTATCCGGCCTGATGAAGAAGAACCTGTGGAGTGGTACCGATTAGGAACGGGGCGTCTCGTGGTCGGTGAGCACCGGCAAAAAGGGCTCCCAGGGGCCCACCTCGTGGCGGAGTTGCTTGGCCATGACTCGAGCGACCTGAGCGATGTGCCCGAAGTCATGCACTACCCAGGCTGACAGGAGCTGGCGGAGCGTTACGCGTCCCAGGCTGGGATGAATGCCGGGCAGCTCGAGGGCGGCGGGAGTCAGGTTCAGGGAGCGGAGGAGCACGAGATTGGCCCCGCGGAGTTGAGCGAATTCCTCGAGCAGGGATGGGAGCGTACGACCGACGTTGCGAGCGCGATGCCGGAACCGGTCGTAGGGCTCGAAGAGGGGGTTCGGACCCTGGGCCAGGATGATGCGGGCCCGAGGGATCCAATCCGTCTCCTCTCCGTCAATCAAGTGACCGACGACATCGAAGGGACTGAATGTGTCGGGGCCTTCCACTCCCCGGGTCCAGGGAGCCGGAAGCCCGTCCAGGAGGGCGTGTAACGTACCTGGCGTTCTCGCAAGGGCCTGGGTGGAAAGCTCGAGATCAAAGTTCATGTCTGGAAATCCTTACGTCCGCCTGCCGGTCACCGCCCGGGCCGCTCCAACCACGTGGCGATACGCGCGAGCTGCGCGATTTCATCAAGGTGCTCTCGATCTGCAGGTCCTGCTACTCCACGGCACGTCTCGTCCACTGCCACAGGCCCCCGGTCACTGCGGCTGGCAGGCGGGAGCCGATCTGCCTCGCCACCAATACGATCTGTCCTCGGTGATGGCCCTCGTGCGCCACGAAGTAAGTGAGGAGGTGGCCGACGTCCAGCGGTAGATTCCGCCACACGTAAGCCGGGGTGGCGGGAACCTTGCCGCCGCAGCGAAGCCCCAGCCGTAAGAGCGCCTCGATGCCCCGGCTACTCCCGTTCAGTGCGGCGATCAACTGGCGGCGGCTCACCTTCCGGCGGTCCACGGAGGACGGAACCGGGATGCCATGGGGCCGGCCCAGGGTCTTGAGCCACATACACCGAGCGTTGTGGAGGTGGCCGGCGAGCATACGGATCGTCTTCCGCGGGGCTCCGGGGATCGGAGCCGCCCAGACCGCGGTGGGAAGGTGGCTGACGAGAAAGACAGTGACCTGATGATTGGTCCGCCAGGCCGCCAGGATGGTCTCCGCGAGATCACGGGTGGCGGGTATTCCGGGTCTCGCCTGACGTTTCGGGCCGACGCCTAACGGTCGGGCGTTCACGCCATGTTAGGCGGCACAGTGGCCATACGCGCTATCCCTTCTTCCTCTTCTTCTTTTTCCCATCTGCTCGCTCCTGATTCTCTCTCACTCGGGCCTTCACAAGTCTGCGGATCAAGGCGTAAGGAATGGGCTTGTCGAGTGGGAACTTCAGATTGCCCTTTTCTCCTGCGTAGACTGATGCCTCAACCCTGAGCGTTCTGTCTCTGACCGGAGGGTAGAAACCGATGTGACTCTTGAAAGCGGCGAAATAAACCAAATTGCCTTTAAGGGTAAAGGTCGGGATTTGATAGCTGATCTTCTCCTCTGCGGCAGGAGCTGCCTTCTTGATTGTCTCCCTGATCTTTCCCAGGATCGACCGGACCTCTGGCGGGGCCGCTGCAATGTATTCGCTGATGCTCGTGGGCGTTGCGCGATCAGCTTTCACATTGCCTCCTTCGGAGCTCCGGCAGGGCCGCTTTTGTTCAGCCTCCAGCCCCAGCGGTTGCTCCAGCGGTCATGTTGTGGGTAGCAAGGTTATGCCGATTGCCTCCGCGCCGGCATGGCGACGCCCTTGATGAGCAGCCACAGGGCGAGCGGCACCTCGAATGCGAGCATTGGTAACCACATGATCGAGGTGACCGGGCCGCGGAGGAATCCTGCGAGTTGCAGGGGAAGGCCCACCACGAGCAGGACCGACGCTACGACGCCGAGCCAGGCCAGGGGGATGGGGATCATTCGACCGCGCAGGAGGAGGTAGGAGAAGAGCGTGCTGCCCACGGCGAAGAAGGTTGCGGTGAGGGCCACGTTCCCCCTAAGAAGGAACGCGCCGAGCGCGTGCGCTGCCGCGGTGTCCGGTGCATTTGCTCCTGCGGCCGTCGCGAGCCAGAGCAGTCCGAGCGTACTCAGTATGCCGACAGCACCGATGACGCCCTCGCCGACGCGACAGGTCAGGGCCAGCATTGCGAGATCGGGATCCTCCTCGCGCGTGATCGCGTAAAGCGTCACGGCCAGGACCAGGGCCGAGAAGCAGCAGAGCAGGTCGAGCACGACGGTGATCCGCACGTTTGACGCGTGCTGGGCGATGCCCGCGAGCTTCGCCGCGACCCCCTCTCCGCTGGTCGCCCGGCCGAACAGGACCGCACTGGAAATGCCGACCGCGATGTAGAAGAGGAACGCGGAGCCAGCGATTCGAGCGTTCGTCGTGCGAGTCATGTGGGTCGAGCCTCCTGTGCGGTGCAGAACAGACCGTTAGGGTGGTCTTTTCATCGATGCCTCTTGGAAGGACGGCTCAGCGCCGCCGGGCGACGACGTCGGCAACGGCGACCGGAGTGTCGTCATCGGCGCGCCGCAGTTGAAGCTCGACAGGCTGGCCGTCGGATTCGTTCTGGAACACGACAGGGCCGGGCTGCACCCATTTGTCGCCCCACTCGGTCAGCGCGATGATGACCGGCTTCAGCTCCAGTCCCTTTTGGGTGAGCAGGTATTCCGCCTGCTCGCCGGAGGCTCCCGGTTGCCGATGCTCCATGAGGCCGGCTTGAAGGAAGCCCTCGAGGCGCCGGGCGAGGACGTTCGTGGCGATTCCCAGACTCCTCTGGAACTGCGAGAAGCGCGTGAAGTTGCGGAACATCGCGTCGCGCAGGATCAGCAGGCTCCAACGTTCGCCGACCAGCTCCAGAGTCCGGGTGGCGGAGCACTCCTGGTTCTCGTAAAGGCGTCCCAGCACACGGACAAAATAGCCCCTTTACTTGCATCACGCAACCGTGTAAGGATACTTGCATGATGCAAGCGAAAGGGTTGCCATGCGCAAGTTGATCGCCGGAATGAAGGTCTCTGTGGATGGGAAGACGGAGGGGCCGGACGGTATGGCGGATTGGGTCCAGGCGTGGTCCGAGGACTACGGCCTGTTACCGCAAATCGACGCGTGCGTCCTGGGCGGAGGGATGTACCCCGGCTACGAGGGGTACT
>Ga0114129_10005792_pt1 | contig 17499 bp, 10 predicted proteins | sample RhiMetdeltSRZDD1_FD_80071 | JGI IMG/M metagenome (GOLD analysis project Ga0114129, IMG submission 80071) | Populus rhizosphere microbial communities from Tennessee, USA - Rhizosphere MetaG P. deltoides SRZDD1 (version 2) (version 2) | ecosystem: Host-associated > Plants > Roots > Rhizosphere >... | reverse complement strand
CGCTGTTGAGCAGCTCGACCCAGAAGCCGTGCCGAGGCACGCCGACGTGGTAGTCGTGGCGCGGCACCGGAGTGAAGTTGAAGACGGCCACGACCAGCTCGTTCGGGTCCTTGGCCTTGCGCAGCAGGCTGATCGTGCTGTCCTCGACGTCGCTGCAGTCGATCCACTCGAAGCCGGCGGGATCCGCATCCAGCTCGTGCAGTGCGCGCTCGGCACGATAGACGTGGTTGAGCTCACGCACCCAGCTCTGCACGCCCGAATGGTTGGGGAACTGCGTGACCCACCACTCGAGGGCGTGCTCGTGGTTCCACTCCGACACCTGGCCGAACTCGCCGCCCATGAACAGCAGCTTCTTGCCCGGCTGGGCGTACATGTAGCCGAACAGGAGGCGCAGGTTCGCGAACCGCTGCCACTCGTCGCCCGGCATCTTGCCGATGAGGGAGCCCTTGCCGTGCACGACCTCGTCGTGGGAGAGCGGCAGCGCGAAGTTCTCGCTGAAGGCGTACAGCATCCGGAACGTCAGATGGTCCTGATGGTAGCGGCGGAAGATCGGCTCCAGCGACATGTACTGAAGGGTGTCGTGCATCCAGCCCATGTCCCACTTCATGCCGAAGCCGAGGCCGCCGACGTATGTCGGCCGCGACACCATCGGCCACGCCGTCGACTCCTCCGCGATCGTCTGCACGTCGGGGTGCGCGGTGTAGACCTCGTGGTTGAACCGCCGCAGGAAATCGATGGCCTCGATGTTCTCCTTGCCGCCGTACTGGTTCGGCAGCCACTCGCCGTGCTTGCGCGAGTAGTCGAGATACAGCATCGACGCCACCGCGTCTACGCGCAGGCCGTCGATGTGGTACTTCTCGAGCCAGAACAGCGCGCTCGAGATCAGGAAGCTGCGCACCTCGTTGCGGCCGTAGTTGAAGATGAAGCTCTTCCAGTCCGGATGGAATCCCTTCCGCGGGTCGGCGTGCTCGTACAGGTGCGTACCGTCGAAGTAGCCGAGGCCGTGCTCGTCGGTGGGGAAGTGCGACGGCACCCAGTCGAGGATCACGCCGATGCCGTTCTGGTGGAGATGATCGACCAGGTACATGAAGTCCTGAGGCGTGCCGAAACGGCTGGTGGGGGCGAAGTAGCCGGTGGTCTGATATCCCCACGACGGCGCGTACGGGTGCTCCATGATCGGCAGCAGCTCGACATGCGTGAAGCTCATCGACTTCACGTAGTCGGCCAGGCGTTCGGCCGCCTCGCGATAGGTGAGCCAGCGGTTGTCGGGCGTCTTCATCCAGGAGCCGAGGTGGACCTCGTAGACGGACTGCGGCGCGTCGAGGCGGCTGAAATGCCCGCGCTCCGCCATCCACTCCTGGTCGCGCCAGTCGTACTCGAGATCCCACACGATCGACGCCGTCTGCGGCGGCGTCTGGTGGAAGATCCCGTACGGGTCGGCCTTGTCCGCGCGGAAGTCGTTGTACCGCGAGCCCACGTGGTACTTGTAGTGCGCGCCCTTCTCGACCCCGGGCAGGAAGCCCTCCCAGATGCCGCTGCTGCGCGGGCTCAGGGTGTGGCGGCCCTTCTGCCAGTCGTTGAAGCCGCCGATGACGCTCACGTGCGCGGCATTCGGCGCCCACACCGCGAAGTAGGTCCCGGCCACGCCGTTGTGGACGACCGGATGGCTGCCGAGCTTCTCGTACAGACGGAAGTGCGTGCCTTCGTTGAAGAGATACTCGTCGTGCCCCGTCACGAGACCGGCTCCGGTGGGGGTGGTTTCCACGCTCATGATCGGGGTTCCATCAGCTCCAGCAGGCCCGTGAGGGGAACGGCGATCCACTCGGGGCGGTTGTTGAGCTCGTAGCCGAGCTCGTAGAGGGCCTTCTCGAGCAGATGCACGTCGAGGAGGATCTGCAGGTCCGCCGCCGCCGTGGGCAGCAGCCGCCGCGCGTCGGTCTGGAGATACGACCGCAAGAACGCGGCGGACACGGTCGTGGTCCAGAAGCGCGCCCACGGTTCGAGGACCGGGATGTCCTCGGGGCGAACGAAGCCGCCACCGCCGGGGGCCAGGAGCACGGTGAACGCGGCATAGTGGAAGGAGCGTAACATGCCCGCCACGTCGCGCAGCGGCGCGCGCTTGATGCGCCGCGCAGTGACCGGCCGGCTCGGCTCTCCTTCGAAGTCGATGATCACGAAGTCGCGTCCGGTGTAGAGCACCTGCCCCAGGTGATAGTCGCCGTGCACGCGGATGCGGGCGGCGGCGATCTTGCGCTCGGCGATGGTACGGAACCGCCGCAGGATCTCGTCCTCGAGGTCGAGGAGCCGCCGCCCCTTGTCTTGCAGGGCCTCCGGCAGGCTGGACAGGCGCCGCTTGAGTATCGACAGCGTCTCGGAGGTGTGGGTGCGCATGGACTGGTACAGCGAGCGCTGGTACAGCGTGGAGTAGGGCTCGGGCGCGAACGCGGGGTCGTCGACGAACGACGCGAGCGCGGTGTGCAGCTCGCCCGTACGCGTACCCAGCAGCCGAGCGGAGGCGACATAGGTGCCGACGAGGTCTTCGCCCGCCATGGGCGCCTCGAGGGCCAGGGCGGCGAGGGATTCGGTGACGCGCGGCGGGTCCTTCTCGGCCGCGGGCTTCGTCATCGCGCGCTCGTAGAACGGGCGGAGCTGGTCGAGCGTGTACGACCAGGCGTCACCCTCGTTCGGCACGAACTGCTGGAGGATGGCCAGCGTCATCGGCTCGCCCCGCCCCTGGTGGTACTCGAAGGCGCCGGCGACCTTCGGCACGTGCGGGAAGCCCACGCGTTCGGTGAGGTAGCGGCCCATCTCCAGCTCGGGGTTGACGCCCTCGTCGGGGCGCCGCACGAGCTTGAGCACGAAGCGATCGCCGAAGGCGACGGACGTGTTGCTCTGCTCGCCCTTCATCGGCGCGGGCCTGGGCAGCGGCTCGCTGCCCAGGAGGTCGTGGAAGGCGCTGGTCGGTACGCCGACGAGCTCTCCCGACCCGGCGCGGAAGCGCCTCTGGCGCGCGATGGCATCGAGCAGGAGACGAGCGAACGCCTCGTCGTAGGCGGCGTCGTAGAGGATCCCCTGCACGACGGAGCCGTCGTCCGGGTTCTTCACGTCGACGCGCGCCGCCACCGCCTGCGGGTACTCGCGCTCGACCTGCTTGGCCTTGTCCCCGGAGGCGAATGCGAGGGGGAAGGCGTACGTCTCCGGGCTGCCTTCGGAGTATTCCAGCTCGAGGAAGGCGAGGTGCGCCGTGAAACCGCCTTCGTAGAGCGGCACCGTCTCGCGCAGCGTCGCCTGCCGGATCTTGCGGGCCTTGGCCGCGAACCACCGGCGCTCCTTGAGCCAGGCCGGCAGCAGGTCGCACAGGGCCGGACGCATCCGCTCGCGGAATACGCTCTCCCACGAGCCCGTGACCGACAGGGCGACATGCGTGGGCTTGACCGCCGAGGCCGCGCGCTGCGGTTGGGTGAGGGCGAACCAGTAGAAGCCGTAGGGTCCGAGCGTCAGCACGTAGGGCTTCTTGCCGACGGCGGGCAGCTCGGTGAGGCCGAAGAGCTCGACGGGCACGCTCCCCTGGAAGGCGCGCAGGTCCAGCTCGGCGTACTGCACCGATCGCGAGAGGTTGGCCACGATCAACAGCGTCTCGTCGCCATGGCGCCGCACGAAGGCCAGGATCTTGCGGTTTTCGGGGTACAGGAACTCGAGGGTGCCGCGGCCGAACGCGCGGTAGCGGCGGCGCAGCGCGATCGTGCGCTTCATCCACCACAGCGGCGAGTTGGGATTGCTCTGCCGCGCCTCGACGTTCACCGCCTCGTAGTGATACTCGGGCTCGATGATCGGCGGCAGGTATAGCCGCTGGGCGGGGGCGCGGGAGAAGCCCGCGTTGCGGTCGCCGCTCCACTGCATCGGGGTGCGCACGCCGTTGCGGTCGCCGAGGTAGATGTTGTCGCCCATCCAGATCTCGTCGCCGTAGTAGATGACGGGCGTGCCCGGCATCGACAGCAGCAGCGCGTTCATCAGGTCGATCTGCAGGCGATCGTGGCCGAGCAGCGGGGCCAGCCTCCGGCGGATGCCGAGGTTGATCCGCGCCTGCGGGTCGGTGGCGTACACCCGGTACATGTAGTCCCGCTCCTCGTCCGTCACCATCTCGAGCGTCAGCTCGTCGTGGTTCCGCAGGAAGAGCGCCCACTGCGAGTGGGGCGGGATCGCCGGCGTCTGGCCGAGGATGTCGATGAGGGGGAAGCGATCCTCCATCTTCACCGCCATGAACATGCGGGGCATCAGCGGGAAGTGGAAGGCCATGTGGCAGGCGTCGTCGTTGCCGAAATACTGGACGGCGTCTTCCGGCCACTGGTTGGCCTCCGCGAGCAGCATGCGGTTCTGGAACCGCGCGTCCACGTGGGCGCGCAGCTTCTTGAGGAAGGCGAGCGTCTCCGGCAGGTTCTCGCAGTTGGTGCCCTCGCGTTCGTAGAGGTACGGCACCGCGTCGAGCCGCATCCCGTCCACGCCCATCTCCAGCCAGAAGTCGAGGGCCTTGAACAGCGCCTCGTGCACCGCCGGGTTGTCGAAGTTGAGGTCGGGCTGGTGGTGGTAGAAGCGATGCCAGTAGTAGGCGTTCGCCACCGGGTCCCAGCTCCAGTTCGACTGCTCGAAGTCCTTGAAGATGATCCGCGCGTCACGATAGCGGTCGGGGGTGTCGCTCCAGACGTAGAAGTCCCGCTCGGGCGTGCCGGGCGCCGCCCGACGCGCGCGCTGGAACCACGGGTGTTGATCCGACGTGTGGTTGAGGACGAGCTCGGTCACGACCCGCAGGCCGCGGCGGTGCGCTTCGTCGAGGAACGCCTTGAAGTCGTCGAGGCGGCCGTACGCGGGATTGACGTCGGTGTAGTGGGCGATGTCGTAGCCGTCGTCGCGCAGCGGCGAGGGGTAGAAGGGCAGGAGCCAGATGACGTTGACGCCGAGGTCCTGGAGATAGTCGAGCTTCTGCGTGAGCCCGGGGAAGTCGCCGATGCCGTCGGCGTTGCTGTCGCTGAACGCGCGGACATGCAGCTCGTAGAAAATCGCGTCCTTGTACCACGCCGGGTCGCTTTCGAGCGGGAGCAGATCGTCCGGCGTCTGGGTCATGGTGGCTTTCACGGATAAGGTCGTCGTTGCCATGGTGAGAAACCTCAGGTGATTCTTCGCACCTCGAACAGGTGTGCGGGCAGGCGGTGCGGGTCCAGCTCGACGTAGTTGCGACGGCCGTGCCAGGGATAGCGGGCGCCGCTCAGGAGGTCGTGGACCTCGAAGGCGGTGTCCGGCGTCACACCGAGCGCGGCCAGATCGAGATCGACCCAGCCGCCTTGCTTCCAGACGGGGTCGAGGCTCACGACGACGAGCACGACGTCGGAGGCGCTCGCGCTCGTCTTGCTGTAACAAAGGAGCCGCGGGTTGTCGGTGTCGTGGAACGTCAGCGTGTCGTCGCGCTGGAGCGCGGCGTGGGCGTGCCGCGCGGCGTTCGTGCGGGTGATGAGGGAGCGCAGGCTGTCCGGCCGGTCGAGGTCCCAGTGCCGGATCTCGTACTTCTCCGAGTCGCGATATTCCTCGCTGCCGGGCTCCCGCGGCACGCGCTCGCCCAGCTCGAACGCCGGCCCGTAGATGCCGTAGCTCGCGCCCAGGGTGGATGCCAGCAGGTAGCGAATGGCGAACGCGGGAGGCCCACCCTCTTGCAGCACGTCGGTGAGGATGTCCGGGGTGTTGGGCCAGAGGTTCGGCCGGAAGAAGTCGAGCACGGGGGGCGCCGTCAGCTCGGTGAAATACGCGCGCAGCTCCGGCGCCGTGCGGCGCCACGTGAAGTACGTGTAGGACTGCGTGAAGCCGAGCTTCGCCAGCCGGTACATGACCTTCGGCCGCGTGAACGCCTCGGAAAGGAAGATGACGCCGGGATCCTTCTTCCGCGCTTCCGCGATCAGCCATTCCCAGAGCGCGAACGGCTTCGTGTGCGGGTTGTCGACCCGGAAGATCCGGACGCCGTGATCCATCCAGAAGAGGACGATGTCGAGCAGCTCCTGCCAGAGCGAGGCCCAGGCTTCGGTGTCGAAATCGAAGGGATAGATGTCCTGGTATTTCTTCGGCGGGTTCTCGGCGTACTGGATGGTGCCATCCGGCCGCCGGCGGAACCACTCCGGGTGGAGGGCGACGTACGGGTGGTCGGGGGAGCACTGATAGGCGATGTCGAGGGCGACGTCGAGGCCCTGTCCTGTCGCCTCGGCGACGAACGCGTCGAAGTCGCCGAGCGTCCCCAGCTCGGGATGGACCGACTCGTGGCCGCCCTCGATGCCGCCGATGGCCCAGGGCGAGCCGGGCTCGCCGGGCTCCGCCACGAGCGCGTTGTTTTTCCCCTTCCGATGCGTGTGCCCAATGGGATGGATCGGCGGCAGATAGACGACGTCGAAGCCCATGGACGCCACGTAGGCCAGGCGCGCGGCGGCGTCGCGGAACGTCGCGTGGCGGCCGGCTTCGCTCGCGCACGAGCGCGGGAACATCTCGTACCAGGCCCCGAAGCGGGCCCGCTCCCGATCGACGAAGATCGGCAGCTCGCGGTCGTAGCGCGTCGCGTGCTCGAGGTCGGGGTGGGCGGCCACGAGCGCCGCCAGCTCCGGATCGCCGGCGACGGCCGTCGCCGCGCTGCCGCCCTCCGCCAGCGCCGCGGAAAATCGGCGCAGGCGCCGCGCGTCGTCTCCGGCGGCGCGAGCCGCCGCTGCCGCGACCAGGGCCGCCCCGATGGCCAGGTCCACGTCCGCCACCGGGCCCGCCGCGCGCCGCTTCTCGAGGTCGGCGGCCCAGGTGCCGAAGTCATCGCGCCAACCGAGGAGGGTGAACCAGTAGCCTCCGCCGCGACTGACCACGAAAGAGCCGCGCCAGCGGTCGTTCACGAGCGGCGTCATCGCGATCGTCGCGGGCTCCGTCTCCGACTCGTGCCGGACGAGGATCGCGGCGGCGGCCCGCTCGTGGCCGTCGGTGAAGATGTCGGCCTCGACGATCACCGTGTCGCCGATCGTGCGCTTGGCCGCGAAGCGGCCGGCGTCGACTTCGGGCGTGACCCCTTCGATGACGACGCGCGCGCGGCCGTCGATGGGAGGCGGAGACACGGCGGCCGCTTCATGGGAGGACCGCGGCCGCGAGCGACGGGCCGGAGGACGGCGGCGGGGACTGTCGATTCTATCGGGGCTCACAAACCTCTCGGTTCGGCGAAGCCGCGGGTGTGGATCTAGAAGCGGGCGGTCTGCTTGTTGGACACGATCTGGAGCGCCGAGCTGATGCGCCCGATCTTCCGATTCCGGGCCTGGGTGGCCTGCGCATCGTCTTGAGGAGGCACCTCGGACCGCACCTCACGCTGGAGCTTCTCGAGCTCGTGCCGCAGCATGGAGAGGTCGTTCGAGGAGAATCCCTTCAGCGTCTGGATGTTCAACAGGTACATGCCATCGGCGATCTGGGAGGCCATCGCCGGGGCGCTTCCGCCCATGAATCCTGCCATCTGTTCATTATACCGGCCTCCCCGCGAGGGGAAGGCGTGGCGTTTGGTCCCCACCAGGGGGCGCGCTACGCTCCAATGGGAGTGAGATGAGCCCTTTGGCCTTGGAGCTGGTGCGGCGCATGAGCTGGCTGGCGCTCGCCTGCGCGCTGGTGCTGCTGGCGGTGCCGCGCGTCACCACGGAGCTGGGCCTGTGGGGGCCCAGCGTCGAGGACGAGATCGGATCCGCGGAGAGGGCACTCCACGCCGCGAAGGACTACGGCGCCCGCGAAGACGAGCCGGCGTTCGTCGCCGTTCGCCGCGAGATCGACGAGGCGCGGCGGCATCTGCGGCAGGACGAGGATTGGCGCGCCCGGCGCTCGGCCCGCCGGGCCACCGAACACGCGATCGAGGCGCAGCGCGTGGCCCTCACCGCGCGCGAGACCGCGCGGCGGCAGTCCGCCACGGTGGCGGTCGAGATCGACCGGCGGCTCAACGATCTCGAAGCCGTATACACCGAGCTCGCGGTGGGGGCCGACAAGCCGACGACGTCGGCGATGATCTCGGTCATGAAGGACGCGCGGCGCAAGGGCGCGAGCGTGCTCCTGGCCATCGAGGAGGGGGACTATCGTCGCGCGGTGGGACAGGAAGCGGCGGCGATCGCGACGCTCGACACGGCAAAGCAGCGCCTCCGCGAGGCGCGGGGTGTGCGGTAGAAGTCTAGACCGCGGGCCGGTGCTGCTCGCCGTCGCGGCGTCGCTCCTCGACGTGCTCGCGGAACAGCTCCAGGATGTGAGGCCACGGGTCGGGCAGGCCGAGAGGCATCTCCGTCCTTCGCGCGACCGGCGGATGGTCGGCGGCCTGCCACGCCGCTGAGGCCGCGAGCCACTCGTTGCGGGCTTCGCGTGAGCGGCCCTGGCGCTCGAGGCGTTCGGCCAGGCGCACGTGGTCTTGCGCCTGCCGCAACTGCACACAGCCGGCGAGCACCCGCCGCGACCAGTCGTCGAGGTCGGGACCGCCAAAGCTCTCCAGCAGCTCGAGGGCGTCCTCGATCTGTCCTTGAACCATGAGCGTCGCCGCGTTCCAGGCCGCCCCGAACCGATCGTCCACTCCGGCGTGGCGCATAGGGAACAAACCTCCAGCTGAAAACAGGGTGCGGCCGAGGGCCGCCGGAGGAGGTCCAAGAGAGTCGACAGTCAGCAGTCGACAGTCGACAGTAACGGTAACGGGGTCAGGCCCTCACGGGCGGGTGCCTTGCTGTCGACTGTGGACTGTGAACTGTCGACTTACTTGATACAGACCGCGCGGACCTGCTTGAAGTCCGTGATGCCCTTGATGACCTTCTGGATGCCGTCCTGCAGCAGGGTGGTCATGCCGTCCGACATGGCCTGCTTGCGCAGCTCTTCGATGGGGGAGCGCTTCTGGATCTTGCGCTTGATCTCGTCGGTGCCCACCAGCAGCTCGTGGATGCCCATGCGGCCCTTGTAGCCGGTGTTGCCGCATTTCCCGCAGCCCTTCGGCCGGTAGAGCGTGAAGTCGGGCGAATACTTGAGGGCGAGCTTCTCCCAGTATTCGAGGCCGTACTCCTGCATCAGCTCCGCGAACTCCGTCTGGTCCGGGTGATACGACTCCTTGCAGTCCTTGCACAGGGTCCGCACGAGGCGCTGGGCGAGGATGCCGAGCAGGGCATCCGCGAAGTTGAACGGGTCGATCTCCATGTCGAGCAGGCGGGTGATCGTTTCCGGCGCCGAGTTCGTGTGCAGCGTGGAGAACACGAGGTGGCCGGTGAGCGAGGCCTCGATGCCGGTGGCCGCCGTCTCGTGGTCGCGCATTTCACCGACCATGATCACGTCGGGGTCGGCGCGGAGGAAGGCGCGCATGGCCACCGCGAACGTGAACTCGATCTTGGGGTGCACCTGCACCTGGCGCAGGCCGGCCTGCGTGATTTCGACGGGGTCCTCCGCCGTCCAGATCTTCATGTCCTCGGTATTGATGAAGCCGAGGCCGGAGTGCAGCGTCGTCGTCTTGCCCGAGCCGGTAGGCCCGACCACGAGGCAGATGCCGTAGGGCTTCGAGAGGATCTTCTTGAACTCGGAGATGTTCCGGTCGGAGAAGCCCATCTTCTCGAGGGGGAGCGGCTTGCTGGCGGCGAGGATACGCATGACGACGTCTTCGTTGCCGCCGGAGGTCGGAATGGTCGCGACGCGGAGCTCGATGGTGCCCATCGGCCCCTTGAACCGGATCTTGCCGTCCTGCGGCCGGCGCTTCTCGGATATGTCGAGCTTCGACATGATCTTGAGGCGCTGCACGAGCGCGCTGCGGTGGCTCGGCGGGACCTCGAGATACTTGTGGCAGTCGCCGTCGATGCGCAGCCGCACCAGGGTGGGCGACGTCTTGCCATACGGTTCCACGTGGATGTCCGATGCGCCTTTGTTGTAGGCGTCGATGATGATCTGGTTGGCGAGCTTCACGACGCTGCTGTCGGTCTCGTCCAGCTCGGGCTCGGCGTTGGGATCCTTCTCTTCGACCTCTTCCTCTTCGCCGGACCCCTGGGCCTCGAGCTCCTTGATGATCACCCGCACGTCGCCCATGTCCGACGCCCCACTGCCCGCCTCACTGCTGGCAATGCCGTAACTGGTGTTGATGTAGTCGAGGATGTCGCTGCGCAGTCCGACCAGGAACTCGTGCCGGGGCGCGAGGTTCACCGCCTTGATGGCGTCCAGGCGGGTGAGCTCGTAGGGATCCTCGACGGCGACGAAGAGCGTGCCCTCCTTCTTCTCGACGGGCGCGCACATGTTCTTCTTGAGGAAGTCGGGCAGCACGCGCGCCTTGATGTCGTCGGGCAGCATGCGGCCGGCGGGCTCCCAGAACTGGCAGTTGTAGAACTGCGCCAGCGCCCGGCCGATCTCTTCCTTGCCGATGCGGTACTCCTCCATGAGGACCTTGGCCACGTCGATCTGGTTGACGCGGGCGCTGGTGACGGCGTTCTCGATGTCCTTCTCGGAGACCAGCCCTTTGTCGATCAGCAGACCGAACTTCGACGGCTTGTTCGTCCGCGCGGCGCGGTGCTGGTTGTAGAAGGCGATCCCGAGGATCTTGGCCAGCTCCTCCGCCGCCTCCTCGTCCTTCGGCGTGAAGGGTTGGGCGTTGCGCTTGTTGATGAGCTGGAGCACACCCAGCAGGTACTTCTCGAAGAGGATCGGCGTGGCCAGCACCTGCGAGGTGCGGAAGCCGGTGGCCTTGTCCCAGCGTGAATCGAACTTGAGGTTCGGATGCAGCCGCGCCAGCTCGGTGGCGTCGTAGGCGCTGCGGATGTTGGCGGTGCGGCGGGAGAGGGCGGTGAAGCCGGCGATGGACCCGAACGTCTTGGGGACGCGGATCTCCTTGACCTCCTGGCCGGCCTTGAACAGCGAGAACAGCTCCTGGTTCTTGGTGTCGAGGGCGAAGATCGTCACGCGCTCGGCGTCGACGAGGTCCAGCACCTTGTCCTTGATGTCGACCAGGATGTCCTGGATGCTGGCGGCGGAGTTGATCATGTTGGCGATCTCGATCAGCCGCTTTCGATACGAAAGCTCCTTCGACTGATCACCGCCAATCGCCCGTGTGCTCATGAGTCAACCTCCTAGCGTCGCATCCTGAACGGCAACCAAGGGTAAGCGCCGGTATGGACAGCGTCAAGCGAACCGCCCGCCGACAGCGAACCGCCCGCCGCGCGGTCGTGAATGAAGAAGGGCAGGCTCATTCCATTCCTGTAACCCCTGCAGCCCTGCCCCAGGGGCCCGTGCGCGATCGTGCACGCGAAATGACCCTGCGGGCGCGTCCGGTGACGGGCACGCCTCTTGCTGACTGACGGGTGGAGGCGCCGTATGTCGCAAGCTGGTTCCGGCCGCTCCGTGTCGTTGTGGATGGTGACGGCCAACCCGCCGGCGTGTCCGCCGCTCGACGAGGACGTCGCCGCTGACGCCTGTGTCATCGGGGCCGGCATCACCGGCCTGTTCACCGCGTATTGCCTCGTGCGTGCGGGCCTGTCGGTGGTGGTCCTGGACGACGGTCCCATCGGCGGGGGGGACACCGGACGGACCACGGCCCACCTCACGACCGCCCTCGACTCGCGCTACTCCGAGCTCGCCCGACAGCACGGCGAAAACGCGACCCGCCTGATCGCGGACAGCCATCGACGGGCGATCGACGCGCTGGAGGCCGTCGTCACCCGCGAACGCATCCCCTGTGCGTTCGAGCGTGTCGACGGCTTCCTGTTCGCGGCCCGACCGGCCGACGTGCCCGCCCTCCACGAGGAGCAGGAGGCCGCCGCCCGAGCCGGGCTCGAGACCGAGATCACGCGGGCCCCGGTCAGCGGCGCCCCTCTCGCGCTGTGTTTCACCGCGCAGGCCCAGTTCCAACCCCTCGACTTCGTCTTCGGCCTGGCGGACGCGATCCGCCGCAGCGGAGGGCGGATCTACACGGGCACCCGCGCCACCTCGTTCGAGACGGGGTCGCCCATCCGCGTCGAAACCTCGCAGGGGCACGCGGTCACCGCCCGCGTCCTGGTAGTGGCGACGCACACGCCGGTCAACGATCGGGTGACGATCCATACCAAGCAGGCGCCGTATCGGACCTACGTGCTCGCCGCCCGGATCCCGGCGCGGTCAGTGAGCAAGGCGCTGTACTGGGACACCGAGGACCCGTACCACTACGTCCGGCTCCAGGAGAGCAGCGGCGGCTCGACCTGGCTGATCGTCGGCGGCGAGGACCACAAGACAGGCCAGGCGAACGACGCCATCGAGCGTCATCGCCGTCTCGAGTCCTGGATGCGCGATCTCTATCCGACGGCGGGGCCGGTGGAGTTCCGCTGGTCGGGGCAGGTGTTCGAGCCCGTCGACGGGCTCGGGCTGATCGGACGGAACCCCGGCGACGAGAACGTCTACGTGGCGACCGGCTACGCCGGCAACGGCATGACGCAGGCCGCTGTCGCCGGCCTCCTCGTGCGCGACATGGTCTTGGGCCGGGCGAACCCGTGGAGCGAGATCTACGATCCGGGGCGCGTGACGCTGCAGGCGGCCTCCGAGTTCGTCCGTGAGAACGCCAACGTCGCGCGGCAATATCTCAACCTGGTAACGCCCGGCGAGGTCGATTTCCCGGACAGCATCCGGCCTGGTGCGGGCGCCATCGTGCGCGATGGCCTGAAGAAGCTGGCGGTGTATCGCGACACGGCGGGGAACTGCCATGCACGCTCGGCCTTGTGCACGCATCTGGGCTGCGTGGTGGCCTGGAACTCGAGCGAAGCCACCTGGGACTGTCCGTGCCACGGCTCGCGCTTCGCCACCGACGGGCGCGTCTTGACGGGGCCCGCGAACGATCCGTTGCCCGTGGCCGAGGTCCCGGAGCTCGCCGACAAGTGACGACCTCGGAGCCGACGGCTGAGCATCGGATCGAGGTCGCGCGCCGGATCGGGGACCGCCGGGTCGCGGACCGTCGCCAGTCCCCTCGCGGCACGTGCGATCGCCGCCGCGGTGGGGATCGCCGCAAGGCGGCCGGCGGGTTCCTCGCTTTCGTGTCTCTCCTGCTTGCCAGCACCGGCAGTGAGGCCTCCGCGCGCCGTCCGCCGCGTGCATATCGCGGGCTCATCGACGCCGCCGCCATGCAGCACGGGGTGAGCCCCGCCGTCGTGGAGGCGGTGATGGCGGTGGAGTCCTCGTTCAATCCCCGGGCGCTGTCTCACAAGGGGGCCATGGGCTTGATGCAGCTCATGCCGGATACGGCGTCGCGCTTCGGCGTCAAGGACGCCTACGATCCGGCACAGAACATCCTCGGCGGAACGAAGTACCTCAGCTTCCTGCTGAAGCTGTTCGGCGGCGACATCGACCTCGCCTGCGCGGCGTACAACGCGTGGGAGCAGGCCGTTCAGCGGCACGGCGGCATCCCGCCCTATCGCGAGACACGCCAGTACGTCGAGAAGATCCGCCGGCGGTTGGGGCAGCCGTCCATGGCCTCGGCTGCGGCGCCGGCACCAACGCCCAAGCCTGACTTCATCTTCTATACGTGGACGGACGCGAAGGGCATCCTGAACGTGAGCCAGTTCCCGCCGCCGGCCGGGCAGGCGTACCAGAAGCGCCGGCTGCGCTGACGCACTACTTGAGGGATGCGCGGAGGGGCGTGCGATAATCGCCGCCCGCAGTGAAGCTATCGCATGTCGTATGGAGCGTCGGCGGCTGTATGGGGATCGCTACCCTCTTCATGGCTTTCCATTGGCGCGGGTCCCTGCCGTTCGGTGCGCCCTCGAAGGTTCGATCCGTGTCGCTGACCGCCTACCCGGGTATGGAGAGGCGGCCCGCGCTGTCTCCCGCCGGCGATCGAGTCGCATTCTCGTGGATGCCCGAAGACGGCACTGGGGACGCCCGCAACACGGACATCTACGTCCTGCGCTTGGGGCAGGAGCAGCCGTTTCGGTTGACCACGCACGAAGATCTCGAGGAAGGCGCCGCCTGGTCCCCGGACGGGCGCTGGATCGCATTCTTGCGCGGATCGGCGCGTTTCCGCCAGGACATCGCCACGTACAGTGTTCACGTCGTCCCGTCGGACGGGGGGGCGGATCGACAACTCGTGGACGCGATCGCGGGCAATCGGACGAACTCCGGCCTCAGCCTGGCCTGGATGCCGGACGGCAAGTCTGTCGTCGTGCCGTTCGAGGCGCAGGGGGCGGAGCCGGCGGGTCTATTTGCGGTGGCCGTAAGCACGCGCTCGAAGCGGCGGGTGACCACGTGCCCTGCGGATTGGGCCTTCGACAACTACCCGGCGGTTTCTCCGGACGAGCGGTGGTTGGCGTTCGTGCGCGGAACGGGACCGCTGGGCGACATCTTCCTTCTGCCGATGGGGAGTGGGGAGCCGCGGCGTATCCCGTCGGATCAAAAGTGGGGTGGCGGGCTCACCTGGGCTGCGGATTCCCGAAGCGTCATCGTCGTCGGCACCAGCGGCGAGGGGGGCCAACGGCTGTGGCGGGTGCCCCTCGACACGCGCAATGAGCCGAAGCCGATCCTCGGTGCGGAGGAGAACCCCTCCCATCCCAGTGTGGCGAGTGGCCGGCTCGTGTACTCCATCGAACACAGGGACGTGAACATTTGGACCGCGGCTCTCGGTGACGTCGATCGGATCGCGGGCGAGCCGCGGCCGCTGATCTCCTTCGCGAGCAGCGAGCTCGAGCCCCGATACTCCCCGGACGGAACGAAGGTCGCCTTCACGTCGGACCGCAGCGGGGCGCGTGAGATCTGGGTGGCCAACTCCGACGGAACCGGAGCGGTCCAGTTGACGTTTCTCGACACGGCGGCGAGGGAGCCGCGGTGGTCGCCAGATGGCGCTTCGATTGTCTTCAGTGCCTACGTGCACTCGAACTACGACGTGTATGCCGTGCCGAGCGGCGGGGGGCGGCCCGTTCGCTTGACCCACGCCCGCTCGATGGAACGGACGCCCTTCTACTCCGCCGACGGGAAGTCGATCTACTTCGCCTCCAACCTGGAAGGGCGATTCGAGGTCTTTCGTGCGCCGTTGGCGGTGATGGGGGAAGCCACACAAGTGACGAGGGGCGGAGGCTTCGCGCCCCAGGAGTCTCCGGACGGACGATACCTCTATTACTCGAGGGACGCGCGCGTGGATATCTCCGGGCCCACCCGGGGCGGAACCCAAGGTATCTGGCGGGTGCGCACTTCAGGGGAGAGGGCGTGGGCCGAGGCCGAGCTCCTCGGCGCCCTTTCGTCACCCATTCTCCCGGGGGCCTGGGCGGCGACCGCCGAGGGTGTGTACGTGGTGAGTCGGCCGCGCGGCGCTTCTCTTTTTCAGACCAGGATTCAGCACTACGACCTGGCGAGCCGCAACCTTTCTATCGTCTATAGCGAGACGGCGAGTTCCTTCGGTGTGCAAGGGATTACGGCGAGCCGGGCGGCCCTGGCTTGGGCGCAAGTCGATCGGTTGGAGAGCGACTTGCGGGTCGTCGAGAACTTCCGATAAGGGATTGACATTGGGCGGCACTCAATCGACACTGATACCTGGGAACCCATGAAGAGCACCCATTCGAAGAAGCGGAGCCCAGGGCGCCGTGATGTGGTCATAGGCGCACTGCTCCGCAGCCTTTCCAAGGCCGCGTCCGAGTCCCGGGTCCTCTCCTCTGAGGAAGCACAAGGGGAACTCTGCGAGCTCATGTGCCTCGGTTGGCTCTGAGCATCGCTATCGGCCTTCGTTCGGCGATCCACAGGCGCTTCAGCCGGCACGTCGTGGCCGGTCTCTGAGCCACGACCTCCCAAATTCTCGTGCGATTGACGTAGAGCACTTCACCCGGCGCGAGGGTGAGTTGACGCGTCCTCGCCCGGCGGCTCGCCTTCGCGGGACGCAGGGATAGTCGCGCGCCGACAGGGCCACGTCCCAGGCCGAGGTACGCGACGAAGCGGCAGTTGTCATGGGCTGCGTCGGTCCCGGCGGTGGTTCCGTCGGCGTCTTCTTCGCGTCGGATATCCCCCAGGAGGAGCGACAGCGACCGAAACTGGTCGGCGCTCATCGAGATATCCAGCCGGTGATAGCCCGCGGAGGCCAGCGCGGCCCGGGTCTCGCTGGCCCGGCGGGCCCACTCTTCGGAGACGAGCGCCCGCTCGCCGGCGATGTCGCGCAGGTCAGGCACGCTGAAGCGCGGGACCTTACGATGCGCGGCGAAGAACGTCGGCCCGTAGCGGGCGGGGAAGTACACGTGCCATTTCCACAGTGTTTCTTCACCGAGATGATCGAACGTGAAGCCCATGGCCGCGCGGAGGCGATCCTCAAAAGCCCGCTCCGACGCGCGTGGATCTCGGCGACGGCGCTCGATCTCGGACTGACGCGTGGGTGCATGATGCAGGAGCCGGCCGAAGTAGCGGTCGCAGAAGAGGGCGTAGTCACGGGTGAAGAGGACGAAGTTGTGCCACATCTCGTCCATCATGTGCATCGGTGAGGTGACCGAGAGGGCCTTCGCCTCGGGCTGGCTGCACAGCCACAGCCATTTCTTGACCTCCGTGAAGAGGTCTTCCGCCTCGGCCCACGAGACGTCGTACAGCTTCAGGAAGCGGTGGAGGACGTCGTCGTTCCGGTACCGCAGCACGCGCGCCAGCGAAGGACGGCGCGGCATCAGCGGTTGGACGCGTTCGGCCTCGGAAGCATCGGACGCCGATCCCTTTCTCTGGGCAGTCGTTCGCTTGGGACGCTCCATGGGCGGCCCCTCGCTCCGTGGGTAAGACACGCCCTCAGGACGCGCGCGGCGAGCGCGGGCATCTCCTCGCATCGCGTTGTCGGCCACCAAGCGTAAACACCGGTACGGGGGGGCGTCAAGCGACGGAGGGGCAGCGACCGCCGCAGCGGGGTGCGGGTCTACTGATACCCCTGTGCCTGCAGGGTGAAGAGGTGCGCGTAGCGGCCGCTGGCCGCGAGCAGCGCCTGGTGCGTCCCATGCTCGATCATGCGGCCTTTCTCAAGCACGAGGATTTCGTCTGCCATGCGCACGGTGGGGAATCGGTGCGAGACGAGAATGGTGGTCCGCCCATCCGCGAGCGCTCGGAAGCGCTGGAAGACGGCGTGCTCAGCTTCCGCATCGAGCGCGGCCGTCGGCTCGTCGAGCACGAGGATGTCGGCTTCCTCGCGCATGAACGCGCGAGACAGGGCGACCTTCTGCCACTCGCCGCCCGACAGTTCGACGCCGCCCTCGAACCAGCGCCCGAGCTGCGTCGCGAGCCCGTTGGCCAATCGCTGCACGAGGTTGCGCGCTCCGCCGCGGTCCACGGCGCGCTCGATTCGGGCGTCGTCTTCGAGATGTTCCACGCTGCCGAGCCCCACGCTCTCCCGCAGGGTGAACTGGTAGCGGCTGAAGTCCTGGAAGATGACCCCGATGCGCCGGCGAAGCGCGGCTTCGTCCCAGTTGCGAATGTCCTTTCCGTCCAGGAAAACGGCGCCTTCCGTCGGCTCGTAGAGCCGGGTCAACAGTTTGATGAAGGTGGTCTTGCCGG
>Ga0114129_10005790_pt1 | contig 17503 bp, 15 predicted proteins | sample RhiMetdeltSRZDD1_FD_80071 | JGI IMG/M metagenome (GOLD analysis project Ga0114129, IMG submission 80071) | Populus rhizosphere microbial communities from Tennessee, USA - Rhizosphere MetaG P. deltoides SRZDD1 (version 2) (version 2) | ecosystem: Host-associated > Plants > Roots > Rhizosphere >... | reverse complement strand
TGTGCTGCCTTGGATTGGAATGGGGAGATCCCGTTCCGCACGGCCGGCAATGATGAACAAGCCTCTTCGGTAGCCGCGCCGGCTGGTGGAAGGCCGGCAGAGACCAAAAAAGCCCGCTCCGTCGTTGCTTTAAGCCGCGTTCTCCGCGGAGAGCGGAGTGCGCCGGTTTCGCCTCCGGCTGCCGGTCTGGTGAATTGAAGAAGCGCCTCGCTTCCTCTGGCGGCTGTCCGGCCTCTTGTCCGGATGCCCACCGACCGACACACGGCCACAGGCACGTGCGAAATTGGGCAATCGCGCACATAAGCGATGTTCGCGCGCATTACAAGAATTTTTTTCGAAAATGCCCAGCGAATGTCCCGTGCGCGACCAGCACGGTGCCTGCTCGGACAGCCGCCGCGCTTCAGCCGCGGGTGCTGAAGGGCTCGACGCGCTGGGCGTTGCGGATGAACGCTATCATGACGGCGACGCCGCAGAGGAAGAAGACGCCTTGCATGATGTGCTCGCCATAGACTCCCAGATCCAGATAGCTGGCAACCGCCCAGCCGCCGGCAAACGCGGCGCCGAACACTTCCGCGCCGATCAGGATCGCCGCGCTGACCACGGTCAGCACGTTCTGCCACAAGATTCTGCGATCGCTGCTGCGGGTGGGCTTACCGTTCATGGGCATGGGTCCTATTGACGGGCGCAATCTCGGCGAAAGCGATGGCGGAATCAAGTCGCTCCGCGGCCGTGGCCCGCACGGAACGCGGATATTGGGACGTCAGCTACGCCGGCAGGAACAGCGCGAACGGCTCCTCGACCGTGCGCTTGAGGTAGCTGCGATAGCTCTCATGGCGCGGATGGCCGGCGGCGATCCGGCCGAATTCGACATCACCCAGGCCGTCGAGCGGCACATACGCGATCGGCGCGGCGACCGGGATGAGTTGAGCGCCGCGGCCCGACTGCAGCGTGGTCATGATGCCGAACATCTCGCCGTTGATGGTAGGACGCGAGATCAGCACGAGGCGAAACTGCCCGTGCCGGTTCGTGATCAGGTAGATGTAGCCCGACTGGTTGGGGACCGAGACCAGCCCCTGTTGCGCGAACTTCGCGTCGAGCCGCTCGGACTCCCGGAAGATCAGGCTCGACGTCCCCGCATCCCAGCAGATTTCAGTCCGGTAGGCATAGATGGCCGTCGGGTCGCCGAAGGACGGACGTAACGTCAGGTAGTTCCCCTCGAGGAACGACACGGCTGGCCGCGAGTAGAAGCCGAGGTCGCCAGGTGCCAGGCTGATCGCGGCTGCCGCCGCGAGCGCGCCGTCCGTCCCCGTCTTGCGCAGCGATACGCCGAGCGCCTCCTCCAGCCTGATCGTGGTGGCGAGCGTGAACGGCCGGCGCCCGGAGAGGGCCTTCTCCAGCGTCGAAATGCTGATCTTGGCCATTTCGGCCAGGTACTGGCGGGAGATGCGCCGGCGCGCGAGTTCTTCGCGCACGACGGCGGCGACCCAACGGCTCTGCTCGTCGGAGAGCTGGTTTTCCGAGAGTTGGATTCCGGAATTCGCCGGCATCATCAGCCCTGTCGGCACGTCCGTGTCGGCACATCACGTTAGATCGCGCCGCACAATTCTCACTTACTCGCACAACGCAGTCTTCGGCAAGGCGCTCCCTGGCGAGGTTGCCGAACAATCTCAAACATGGGCGCCGTGCCGCTGCGAAGTGAAAACGACCGCTACTATGCCGCGGTCGCGGTGTCGCGCGCACCGTCACCTGCCGCGTCCAGATTCGCCGCCGTGGCAACTCCCCGCCACGGCGCCACGCCGCCGAAGACGGTCACGGACGCGCAGCTGCGCCCGTGGTTCGGCCTCGCGCTCTGTCTCGCGAATCTGCTCCTCATGGTGATCCGGCGGCACCGAAGGTTAAACCCGTCAGGCCTCTCGACTGAGTACCTCTGAGGATCAGGGAGGGGTTCTCCGTCCCCTAAGCCGCATCACGGCTCGCCTTCGCCTCGAGCAGGCCCGCTTCCACTAGCGCGGCCCGGATGCGCTCGATCTCAGCGCGGCCGAGTTTGACCAGCGGCGGGCGCACGACCGCGCGCGGCAGCCGGCCGAGCAGTACCAGCGCCTCCTTCATGCGGTTGTGCATGTCGGCCCAGGGCTCGGCATAGAACACGCGGGCCAGCGGATAGATGCGGTCGTTCAGTCGCCGCGCCTCGGCAAGGTCATTGGCGCCGACCGCGCGGAACAGTTCGGCTTGCAGGTCGGCGATCACGCTGCCGCTGCCGGAGAGGAGGCCGTGGCAGCCGAGCACCAGCGAGGAGAACAGCCAGGCGCTGTGGGTGGTGAGCACGTTCACCGGTCGCGGCAGGTTCTGCAGGATACGAATGTGCATCTCGTGTTGCGGCACGTTGCCGGCCCAGTCCTTGATGGCGCGGATGCTCGGCACTTGCTCGACCATCTTCAGCAGGCTGTCGCGCGGATAACCCTGGCCGGTGGCGAGCGGATACTGGAAGGCGATGATCGGGAGATCGCTTGCGTCGGCGATGCGCTTGAAATGCGCGAGCGCCATCTCCGGCGATTGGCCCAATGTGAACGGCGCCGGCGGGAACACCAGGAGCGCGGAGGCCCCGCCGTCCGCCGCCATGCGGGCGATTCTCGCCGCCTCGATGCTGCCGTCGGCCCATACGCCATTGACGATGGGGAGCCGGTCGCCGATCTCGTCCTGGGCGACCTCGAGCACGCGCCGCTGCTCATCGAAGCTGCACGATGCGACCTCGGTCGAATGCGCGTTGATGGTGATGGCGGAAAGTCCCTTGGTGGCCGCCACGTCGCGCAGATGGCTGCGGAAGCTCTTCTCGTCGATCGCGAGATCATCATTGAACGGCAGCAACACGGCCGGAATGACACCGTGCGGAACGTAATGGGCGTGGCGGGGCATTTTCGTCTCCTGGCGGCGGTCGCCTTCACCAAATCGGTCGGGATCATACCACGCCGGACGCGCGGAAGTCCCCCGTGGGCGCGCCGCCTTGTCTTGATGTTTACCAGGGGTTGAGCGTACGCTGCCCGGCGCCGAGGCATGAGGAGAATCCCATGGCCGCCTGTGCTCGCCCTTTCAGCCGCTTGTGGTTTGTCCTTGCGCTCGTGCCGCTCGCTGCGTCGCTGCCGGCGCTATCGCCCGCTTGGGGCGGCTCGGCGCTGATCTACGTCACCAACAGCGCCGGCGACAGCATCCATGTGATCGATCCTACGACCAACAAAGTCGTGCAGGAGATCAAGGGCATCGAGGGGGCACACGGGATTGCGCCGGCTCCCGACGGCTCGCGGATCTATGTCAGCAATGAAGCCGACAGCACGCTCGACGTTTTCGATCGCGAAAGCGGTGCCCTGATCAAGAAAGTGCCGCTCAGCAATCATCCCAATAATATCGCGGTGACCAAGAACGGTGATCGCATCCTGGTCGGCATCGCGCGCGGGGCCGGCGCGGTGGACGTCATCGATGCCAAGAGCCTGACGCGCACCAAGAGCATCCTGGTCAAGGGCCGGCTGCACAACATCTACGTGACGCCGGACGGCAAGCATCTGATTACCGGCTCGATTCCGGGCAAGCTCATGACCGTCATCGATCTCGAGCGCGAAGTCCCGGTGTGGGAGCTGCCGTTCGATCTCGGCGTGCGCCCGATGACGATCGAGGCCGGTCCCGATGGCGCGACTAAGCGCATCTTCGTGCAACTCTCCGACACCAATGGCTTCGCGGTGGTCGATTTCGCAGCCCGCAAGGAAGTGGCGCGGATCAAGCTGCCGGCGAGCGCAACCGAATTCGAGACCGACGCCGGCCGCGCCACGTCGCCCTCGCACGGGATCGGCGTGGCGCCCGACGGCAAGACGCTATGGGTCACCAGCATCCCCAACAACGCGGTATTCGTCTATTCGCTGGCCGACCTCAAGCTGATGGGCGAGGTCGCGCTGCCGGCGCTCAAGCTGCCGGGCCACGGCCCGATCGCCTCGGTGCCGAACTGGGTGACGTTCACGCCCGACAGCAAGACGATCTACGTCTCCAACGCCGGGATGAAATCCGTCACCGCGATCGATACGCAGAGCATGACGGTGAAGGCGGTCGTTCCCGTCGGTGAAGTGCCCAAGCGCATCAACACGCTGGTGATGAACTGAACTAAAGCGTCGATACAGTCCGTAGGGTGGGCAAAGGCGCACGCACAGACAGGCTCATCCGGCTTGCGCAGATTGCTTGCGTGCGCCGTGCCCACGCGGGGCACGAAACGGACGCCGTCTTCGGCGTGATCGGCTAATTCCGCGTGGGCACGGCGCTCCGCGCCTTTGCCCACCCTACGGGACTCCAGCAGGAGCCGCGGCCCCGACGTGCTGGAAAAGGGGCCGACACTTTGATTCGGCCGGACCAAGCCCCATATTTGCGGTCTCAGCCGATCGGTGCGACCAGGGCGGAAAGCACAATGATCGGGCCCTGGCGGTGGTGTGTGCCGCTTGCCATCTGTCTCCGGTGAGAATGAACCCAGTGTCCCTGTTTCATCCGGCCGTCGCCGACTGGTTCGAGCGCAGCTTCGCCGCGCCCACGGCGGCGCAGGCGCAAGCTTGGCCTGCGTTCCAGGCCGGCCGGCATGTGCTGATCGCGGCCCCCACCGGTTCCGGCAAGACGCTCGCGGCGTTCCTCGCGGCGATTGACGCGCTGGTGCGCCAGGCGCTCGCGCAGGGCCTCAAGGACGAAACCCAGATCGTCTACGTGTCCCCGCTCAAGGCGCTGTCGAACGACATTAAATGCAATCTGGAGGCGCCGCTGGCCGGCATCCGCGCGGCCCTGCAGGCGCAGGGCTTGCCCGACATCGATATCCGCACCTGGGTGCGCACCGGCGACACGCCCGCCGGTGAACGCGACCGCATGCGCCGTCGCCCGCCGCACATCGTGGTGACGACGCCGGAATCGCTTTACATCCTGCTCGGCTCGGAATCGGGCCGCGCCATGCTCGCGACCACCCGTACCGTGATTGTCGACGAGATCCACGCGCTGGCCCCGAACAAGCGCGGCACCCATCTGGCCGTCTCGCTCGAGCGGTTGGCCGCACTCTGCGGCGATCGGCTACAGCGCATCGGCCTCTCCGCTACGCAGAAGCCGATCGAAGAGGTCGCGCGGTTTCTAACCGGAGCGGCCGCGCACAACGGCGCGGGCGCCGACTGCACCATCGTCGATACCGGCCACCGCCGCGCCCGCGACCTCGCGCTCGAGGTTCCGGACGCCCCGCTCGAAGCCGTGATGTCGGCCGAGGTCTGGGAGCAGGTCTATCAGCGCCTCGCCCAGCTGATCGAGGCGCATCGCACCACGCTGATTTTCGTCAATACGCGCAGGATGGCGGAACGGGTGACGCGCCAGCTGTCGGACCGGATCGGCGCCGAGCACGTGGCCGCGCACCACGGCAGCCTAGCCAAGGAGCAACGCCTCGACGCCGAGCAGCGGCTCAAGCACGGCAAGCTTAAGGCGCTGGTGGCGACCGCCTCGCTCGAGCTCGGCATCGACATCGGCGAAGTCGACCTGGTCTGCCAGCTCGGCTCGCCGCGCTCGATCTCGGCGTTCCTGCAACGGGTCGGGAGATCCGGGCACGCCGTCGCGGGCACGCCCAAGGGCCGGCTGTTCCCGCTCTCGCGCGACGAGCTGGTGGAATGCGCGGCGCTCATCGACAGCGTCGGTCGCGGCGAGCTCGACCGGCTCGTCATTCTGCAGCAGCCGCTCGACGTGCTGGCGCAGCAGATCGTCGCCGAGGTGGCGACGCAGGAATGGAGCGAGGACGAGCTGTTCGCGCTGATCCGCCGTGCGTGGCCCTATCGCGCGCTGACGCGGGAGGATTTCGCGGCGGTGATCACCATGCTGGCGGAGGGCTTCAGCACGCGCCGCGGCCGGCGCGGTGCGCTCATCCACCACGACGCCGTCAACCACATGCTGCGCGGGCGGCGCGGGGCGCGGCTCACCGCCCTGACCTCGGGGGGGACGATCCCTGACAACGCCGACTTTCAGGTTCTGCTGGAGCCGGAAAACCACGTCGTCGGCAGCGTGAACGAGGACTTCGCGGTCGAGAGCCTCGCCGGCGACATCTTCCAGCTCGGCAACAAGAGCTATCGCATCATGCGGGTCGAGCGCGGCGTGGTGCGAGTCGAGGACGCCCATGGCATGGCGCCGACCATTCCATTCTGGCTGGGCGAGGCGCCGGGCCGCAGCGACGAGCTCTCCGTCGCGGTGTCGCGGCTGCGCGCCGATATGGCGGCACGCCTGCGCGACGATCCGACCGGAAAGGACGCCTTGCGTTGGTTGGTGGACGACCTCGGTGTCGTAGTGCCTGCGGCCGAGCAGCTAGCCGAGTATCTCGCCGCGGCACATGGCGCGCTGACCTGCCTGCCCACGCAAGAGACGATCGTGCTCGAGCGCTTTTTCGACGAGGTCGGCGGCATGCAGCTCGTGATCCATTCGCCCTATGGCAGCCGCATCAACCGTGCCTGGGGCCTGGCGCTGCGCAAACGCTTTTGCCGCAAGTTCAATTTCGAGCTGCAGGCGGCGGCGACCGAGGACAACATCATCCTCTCGCTCACTACCGCGCATAGCTTTGCGCTCGCCGACGTCTCCCGCTACCTGCATTCCGCTACGATCAGGCCGCTGCTGATCCAGGCTATGCTCGATGCGCCGATGTTCGTCACCCGCTGGCGCTGGGTGATCGGCGTGGCGCTGGCGCTGCCGCGTTTTCGCGGCGGCCGGAAGGTGCCGCCGCAGCTCGCCCGCATGGGCGCAGAAGATCTGATCGGGTCGGTGTTCCCCGATCAGATCGCGTGTGCCGAGAACCTCGCGGGCGACCGCGAGGTCCCGGATCATCCCCTCGTGCGCCAGGCCATCGGCGACTGTCTCAATGAGGCCATGGACCTTGGCGGGCTCGAACGCGTCCTTGCGCGGATCGAGTCGGGAGACATCAAGGTCGTCGCCCGCGACCTGACGGAGCCCTCGCCACTGGCGCTCGAGGTGCTCTCGGCGCGCCCCTATGCCTATCTCGATGATGCCCCGCTGGAGGAGCGCCGCACCCAGGCAGTGATGAGCCGGCGCTGGCTCTCGCCCGAGGCCGCATCCGATATCGGCCGGCTTGATCCCGAGGCGATCGCGCGCGTCCGCTCCGAAGCGTGGCCGGAGGCCACCAACGCTGACGAACTGCACGATGCGCTGGTCTGGCTCGGGTTCCTCAGCGCCAGCGAAGCTGGTGCGGGAGCGGGCTGGAGCGACTGGCTCGCGGATCTGGCGCGCGACAAACGGGTGGCGCGGCTTGATGCGCCGCAGGCGCCGCTGTGGATCACCGCGGAACGCCTGCCCCAGTTCAGGGTGCTGTGGCCGGCGGCAAGCCTCGAACCCGCGATCGCTGCTCCGGCAGGCTATGGCGAGCGAAACTGGTCGCGCGAAGAGGCGCTGGTGGAAGTTCTGCGCGGCCGGCTCGAGGGGCTCGGCCCAGTCTCGTTGGAGACACTGGCCGGCCCGCTTGGATTTGCGTCCGCCGAGATCACCGCCGCACTGGCGACGCTCGAAGCCGAAGGCTTCGCCATGCGCGGGCGCTTCACGCCGGCAGCCGTGGCCGAAGAATGGTGCGAGCGCCGGCTGCTGGCGCGCATTCATGGCTACACCGTCAAGCGCCTTCGGGCCGAGATCGAGCCCGTCGCGGCGCGCGACTTTCTACGTTTCTTGCTGGGCTGGCAGCGCGTCGCGGCCGAGGCCCGAATGGAGGGGCCGCATGCAGTCGATACCGTGGTCGGCCAACTCGAAGGTTTCGAGGCGCCCGCCGGCGCCTGGGAGAGCGAGATCCTGCCGGCGCGGCTCGCCGGCTACGAGCCGACCTCGCTCGACGATCGCTGCCTCGCCGGGCATGTCGCCTGGACGCGGCTGCGGCCGCGAGCGGGGCGAGCGGGCAACGGACGAATAAGCAACGGACGACCGAACGGCGGCGAGAGCCGGGCGACGACGCCGGTACGCACCACGCCGATCACGCTGATCGCACGCCGGCATGCTGCGCTGTGGTCATCGCTGTCGATTCAGGACGATGGCGTCCATCCCTCCCATCGTGCACAGTTGGTTCTCGATCATATTCGCGAGCATGGCGCCTCGTTCTTCGACGAACTCTTGGACGGCACCGGCCTGCTGCGCTCCCAGGTCGAGGAGGCGCTGGGTGAACTGGTGGCGCTCGGGCTCGTGAGTTCGGACAGCTTCGGCGGATTGCGCGCGCTGCTGGTGCCTTCGGGCGAGCGCAGGCCGATCGCCGGCGCGCATCGCCGCCGTCGCACCGCGAAGTTCGGGATGGAAGAAGCAGGCCGCTGGGCGCTGGTCCGCCGGCCGGCAAAGTCCGGCGCGCGGGCTGAAGCCGGCATCGAGCAGCAGGCCGTCGAGCATGTGGCGCGCACGTTATTGCTGCGCTACGGCGTGGTGTTCTGGCGTCTGATTGAACGCGAGGCCGCCTGGCTGCCGCCGTGGCGTGACCTGCTGCGCGTCTACCGCCGACTCGAGAGCCGGGGCGATATCCGTGGCGGGCGGTTTGTCGCCGGCTTCTCCGGCGAGCAATTCGCGCTGCCCGACGCGGTCGCGACGTTGCGCGAGGTTCGGCGCCAGCCGGCCTCGGGTGCGCTGGTGTCGCTGTCGGGCGCCGATCCGCTCAACCTCGCGGGCATCCTGACACCCGGTCCGCGGCTTGCCGCGCTCACCGGCAACCGCTTGCTCTATCGCGACGGCGTGCCGATCGCACTGCTCGCCGCCGGCGAAGTGCAGTTTCTCGAAACCCTCGATGCCGCCAGCGAGTGGGCCGCGCACAAGGCGTTGCTGCGCAGCGCCGTGCCGGGTCCGCCGCGTGCCTCCGATGTGAGGCGCGAGCCGCGGGCAGCCAAGTCCAGGCATTCCGCGCACGAGCGGGCGTAGACCACGAACGGGCGTAGACTCGCGTCTCGCGTCCCGGCTGCGATCGAGCGCGAAGCGCACTCGGCGCGGACTAGCCGCGCCCTCAATGCCACTGCGAGAGCTCGACGGTGACGCCTTCGGGGCCGTCGATGAACACCAGCTTGCGGGAATGAAAATCCATGATCTCGTTGCGCGTCTTGAATCCGTTCGCCCGGAGCTTGGCGACTTCGGCCTCGATGTCGCCGACCGCAAAGCAGATGTGATTCATGCCGAGCTTGTTCAGGTCGCGGATGTGCGGATCGGGCAACGGCTCGGGATGGCGGTAGCGCAGCAGCTGGATTTCGGTGCGCGGCGAGACGTTCTCCAGCACCAGCGTGACATGCTCGGCTTCGATGCCCGGAACACCCATGTAGCTCGCGAACGGTTCTCCGGCGATGATGACAGACATCGCTTCCTTGAACCCCAGGACCGCGAAGAACGCCTTGGCGCGCTCGATATCCTGCACGACGATGGTCAGATGGTCGAAATGCTTCACCATTCGTGTTCCTTCCGGCGCGGGGGCGCGGCTACAGCTTCTGCCCGTTGACCCAGTCCGCCAGGATTTTCCAGTTCGGGTCGTCCTTGGACGCGAACTGCCGGCCGCCGGAATGGAAGACGTTGCCGCCACCCTCGGGTGCGAGCGGCTGCTGCAGCAGCCGGCTGGTGGCGGGATCGCCCGGGTTGACCAGGATCGCGGCCATTTCGAAATTTCGTCGCGACTGCTCCTCCGTCCACGTGGCGCGCCGGGGGGAAGCCGCTCCAGCCGGAAGGCGTTGTTGCTCTCGGCGTGGCAGACGTAGCAACGGGTATGGCCGTCGCGCTTCTGCAGGAAGATCGGCTGCACGCGTGTCTTAAAGAAATCGTAATCGAGCGATGGTGCCGCACGCGTCGCCACCGGCAACGGGGCGGCGGCCATCAACAGTACAGCCGTCATGATGCATTTTGCCCGCGAAGCCGCCATGCGCATCCTCCCGTGCCTTTTTTTGAATGTTCAGAGCGCGGGAATGCTAGTGTGGCGGATTTGACGTTCCTATCAGCATTGCCGCGAGTTCATTCATAGGAACGTCAAATCCAAAGCCACACTAGGCTGAATCGACATTCAACGCATCCAGATCATAGCGCATGCGAGGTGGATGAAAGCTAGGAAATGGGCAGCTCTTCGGTCGAAGCGTGTTGCGAAGCGCCTGAAGTGTTTGAGCTTGTTGAAGCAGCGTTCGATCCGATTGCGGTTTTTGTAGAGGTTGGCGTCGTGCGGGATCGGGACCTTGCGAGACGGGAGCGATGGGATGACGGCGAGCATGCCGGCATTGGCGATGAACTGGCGAAGATGGTTGCTGTCGTAGGCTTTGTCAGCAATTACGGCGCCGCCGTCGATGCCCTCAAGCAGCGCCGGGGCGGTGACGATGTCGTGGACTTGTCCGCCGGTGAGAATGAGGCGCAGCGGCCGACCAAGTGCATCGGCAAGCATATGGATTTTGCTGGTCAATCCTCCTCTGGATCGCCCCAGAGCCTGGTTTTGGTCCCCCCTTTTCCGGTCGCGGCCTGCTGGTGGGCACGAACCAACGTAGTGTCGAGCATGAGGTATTCGTTCTTGCGGTCTTTGGTGAGAACGTTGAATACGCGTTCCCAGACGCCGCTCTTGGCCCATCGGGCGAAGCGGGTGTGGACGCTTTTCCATTTGCCATATCGCTCCGGCAGGTCATGCCAGTGCGCGCCAGAGCGCAGCACCCACAAAACACCGTTGACGAAGAGACGATTGTCCTGGGCGGTGCGGCCGGGATCGCCAAGCTTGCCAGGGAGCAGGCCTTCGATCCGCCGCCATTGTGCGTCGGACAGTTCGTACCGCTTGACCATGTCTCATGCTCCGAATCATCTGATCCGGAACACAAGGAATCATCGCCCTAATGCGATGGGAATCCTGAATGTAGATTGGACCTAGAATCATATAGTTGCTAGTGTCCCTTTGGTTCCGACGTTCGTACGAGCGCGTGCTGCAAGGGATACGAACGTCGGAACCGGGACACTAGCCCTCCAAGGCAACGCTGCCAATGCCGGATTACCAGGTGGTCGCGGCACCGACCCTTCCGTGCATGACGAGCAGAGACGGCGAGCACTCACGTGTTGGTCAAACGCACGCCGCCACGGCGGCCGAGATCCGTGCAGTCCTCGTCGGTCTTGAGCCCGATCGCGCGCACCCCGTAAGCGGCAAGCTCCTCGTCGCGGTCCTCGGTATCGCCGGTCACTCCGACCGCGCCGATGACCTCGCCGTCGGCGTCGCGAATCTGCACGCCGCCACCTTCGGGGAAAATCTGGTCGCCGGTCGCACTCAGCAGGTAGCGCATGAAGATCGGCTTCTCCTCGGCCCGCACCTTCACGAGCTTGGAGGAGCGGCCCATGGCGAGCGCGGCATAGGTCTTGCCGTATGCCATCTCGAACCGGATCATGGAGCTGCCGTCCTCCTTCTTGAACGCCTTTACCTTGCAGCCGGGCTCGACCACGATCACGGAGAGGGGCCGGCAATCGAGCTCGGCGCCGCGCTTGAGAATGGCGTCGATGAGACGGTCGGCCTGATCGAGCGTGATGGCAGTCATGGGTCCTCCGGTGGCGTTGATTCGATATGGCGCTTCAGCATATGCGGTCGAATGTAGCAGCGGAACGCGGCGCGCGCCGGGCCAGCGTTGGTTGACTCGCCCTCGGCAGCTGTGACACCGGTCTGTCGCGTCGGGCGTCGGGGGCTGGATTCAAGGAGGGAATAAATAATGTCCGAATTCTCACGGCGCGACATGCTAAGCGCAGCGGCGGCCGGGGGCATGATCGCCGCCGCAACAAGCACGGATGGTTTGGCAGAGGGACAACCGCAGTTCGGGCCGACCCCTCCGGTGCTGGCCGGCGCCCAACTGCCGTCGTTCCGCTTCCAGCTCGGTGCGGTCGCGCCCAAGTCCTGGGACGGCGGCTGGGCGAAAGAAGCGACGGTTGCGGAATTTCCGGTGTCGGAAAAGCTCGCCGGTGTGCTGATGTCGCTCGTTCCCGGCGGGCTGCGCGAGCTGCACTGGCACGCCAATGCGGCGGAATGGGCCTATGTAATCAAGGGACAATGCCGGGTCACCACCATCAACCCGAAAGGCCAGTCGCAGATCGCTGACTTCGCCGCCGGCGACGTATGGTACTTCCCGCGCGGCTTCGGTCACTCGATCCAGGGTATCGGCGCCGAGGACTGCCTGTTCGTGCTGGTGTTCGACAACGGTTATTTCTCGGAGTTCGGCACCTTCAGCATCAGTGATTGGGTCGGGCACACGCCGCCCGAGGTGTTGGCGAAGAACTTCGGAGTGCCCGCATCGACCTTCGCGAATTTCCCGAAACGCGAGGTCTACATCGCCAAGGGACCGGTGCCGCCGCCGCTTCCCGCCGATCCCGCGCCTGGAACGATCAATCCCGGAACGCTCACGCATCGTTACCGGCTGCTGGCGCAACGCCCGGACACGTACCCCGGGGGCACGAATCGCCTGGTGTCGCAGCACGAATTCCCGATCTCCACCACCATCACCGGTGCGCTCATGCGCATCAAGCCGGGCGGCATGCGCGAGCTGCACTGGCATCCCAATGCCGACGAATGGCAATATTATATCGGCGGCCGCGCCCGCATGAGCGTGTTCGGTTCTCACGGCCGCGTGCGCACAGAGGAATTCAACGCCGGGGATGTCGGGTACGTGCCGCAGGGTTACGGGCACTACATCGAGAACGCCGGCAGTGAGGATCTCGAACTGCTGATCGTGCTCAACAACGGCACCTACGAATCGATCTCGCTCGCCAACTGGATCGGCGCCAATCCGCACCTTCTGCTCGCAACCAATTTCGAGGTGCCGGAAGGTACGTTCAAGGACTTTCTCACCCGCGACCGCTTCATGCCGGGCTGATCGCTGCGGCTCCCTCTTCCCAGGTGGGAGAGAGAGCGCCGCGAGTTCGAGGAATGTCGGCGCCTTACGCCTTGAGCGTTTCGAGCACGCGCTCCGACGTGAATGGCAGGTGGCGCAGCCGCTTGCCGGTCAGGCGATAGAACGCGTTGGAGATCGCGCCGGCGATAAACGGATTACCGATTTCGCCCAGGCCGGTCGGCCGGGTGTCGACTTCGACGAACCTGACGTTCATCTCCTCCGGCAGGTCCGACATGCGCATCACGTTGTAGTCATGGAAGTTCGATTGCTCCACGACGCCGTTCTTGATCGTCACGCGCTCGTGCAGGATGCTGGACAAGCCGTAGATGATCGCGCTCTCCACATTGGCCTTGGCCGCGGCCGGCTGCACGATGACCCCGCCATCAATCGCCGCCCATACCTTGTGCACGCGGATCTTGCCGGTTGCGCGGTCAAGCGAGATTTCGACCGCACCCGCCCCGAGCGAGCCTGAACGTTCGGTGATCGAGATGCCGATGGCGCGGCCGTCCGGCCGTTTTGCCTGGTAGTCGGACATCTGCGCCAACGCCTCGAACACCTTGCGCGCCTTGGGGGTAGCGCCCATGCGCTCGAGGCGGAATTCGATCGGATCGACGCCCTGGTCGACCGCCATCTGGTCGACGAAGCTCTCGATGGCGAAGGTGTTGAACACGTGGCCGACCGCGCGCCAGTGCTTGAGCTTGATGCCGTGGGAGACGCCGCGCCGCTCGATGTACTGGTTCGGCACCCCGTAATACGGAATCTTGATGCCCGTGATGAGCAGGAATTCGCCGTCGCCGACCACGCAATGCTTCCAGCCCGTCACCCTGCCGGACGCGTCCGTTGCCGCCTCCAGGCATTGGAAGGACTGCGGGCGGAACATGCCTTGCGCAATATCCTCCTCGCGTGTCCAGATCAGCTTGACCGGACGGCGTACCTCCTTGGCGATGAGCGCGCATTCGGCGGCGTAGTCGCCGAGCGAGCGCCGGCCGAAGCCGCCGCCCATGTAGCACTGGTGGAAATCCACCTGCTCGTCCTTGAGGCCGAGCGCCTTTGCCACCGCCTTGCGCGATTCGTCGGGCGCCTGGCTGCCCTCCCATACCTCGGCCTTGTCGCCGGCATCGTTGATACGGACCACCGCGTTAAGCGGCTCCATCTGCGCGTGATAGCCGTAATCGCTGCGGAATTCGGCGTGATAGGTCTTGGCCGCGCCGGCGAAGGCGGCCTTCACGTCGCCTTTCTCCTCCAGCTTCACCGCCTGCGCATTGGGGTCGGCGTGGATCCGCACGTAGTCGTCGAGCGCGCGGGCGGAGCTGAAGCCGTCAGCCTTGGCCCTGCTCCAGGTCACTTTCAGCGCGTCGCGCCCGGCCTTCGCGGTCTCGAAATGATCGGCCACCACGGCAAGGCCGTTGGCCAATTTGACGATGCCGATGACGCCCTTCATTGCCTTGACCTCGGCGTCGTTCCAGCTTTCCGGCGCGGCGGCCGACTGGTCCTGCTTGCCGGGATCCCAGATGCCGGCCTGCGCATTGTGCACAGGCGAGTGGAGCGTCGAGGCGTAGACCATGCCCGGCAGCTTCACGTCGATTGCGTACTGCGCGGTACCGTTGACCTTGAGCGGGGTATCGCGGCGCGGAACGGACTTGCCGATCAGGCGGAAATCCTTGCGGTCCTTGAGCTCCTTCGGATCGACCGCGGGCAGCGTCGCGGGAATCGTGCCAAAGGCGGCGATCTCGCCGTAGGTCAGGCGTGCGCCGTTGGCAGGATTGACGACGACGCTCGGCTCGGTCTTCAGCGTCGCAGGGTCGACGCCCCATTTCTGCGCAGCGTTGGCGATGAGCACCTTGCGCACTTGCGCACCGGCCGTCCGCAGCTGGGTGAAGTAGAGCTGCACGGCGCGGCTGCCGACGATCCACATGAGCTGTTCGGTGCCGAACGGGTCCTTGTAGCCGTAGATCTTGGCATCAGCGGGGGTCCACTCGATCGCGACCTTCGACCAATCGGCGTCCAGCTCTTCCGCGACGATGAGGGGGAGCGACGTCATCGATCCCTGGCCCATTTCGGCGCCGGCGCTGAGAATGGTGATGCGACCGTCCGGCGCGATGCGCACCCAGGGCGTCACCGAAGCGTTCGCCAACGTGTTCGCCTGCGCTTGCGACATCAGGCGCACGCCGTCGTTGCCGATCGCGATGCAGAATGCCATTCCGCCCAAGCCGGCGAGGACGCTGCGGCGGGAAAGGTTGGTGTCGATGATATTCATGGCTCAGGCCCCCTTCGATGCGCGCTCGATGGCGGCGATGATGCGATGGTAGGTCCCGCAGCGACAGATGTTGCCGTCCATGTGGGTCATGATGTCGGCGCGCGAAGGCTTCGGATTCTTGGCCAGGAGTTCCGCGGCCTTCATGATCTGGCCGGACTGGCAGTAGCCGCATTGCGGCACCTCTTCGACGATCCAGGCCTTCTGCAGCGGATGGGAGGAATCGGGAGACAGGCCTTCGATGGTGACGAGGGTCTTGCCCGCCACCGAACCCACGTCCATCTGGCACGAGCGTTGCGCGATGCCGTCGACGTGAATGGTGCAGGCGCCGCAAAGGCCGGCGCCGCAGCCATACTTGGTGCCGGTCAGTCCCACGTGGTCGCGGATGGCCCACAACAGCGGCGTCGACGGGTCGGCATCGAGCGAGACTTGTCGATTGTTCAAGGTGAACGAGACCATGCTTCCTCCTCGGCTTGGCGCTTTCCTCACGCCTCCCGCCGAGGGACCTCGGCCGACTGGAGAGCGGGGAGCGGCTTGATTGCTAGCTGAACGCGAAATCGCCGGCTGGACGTTGAGCCTGCGGTCAGCTTAGCAAGCGGGGCGGCTGTTTCACATCGGAAAAATTCAAATCTATTCCCGCCCGACGTGCTTTGACCCCGGTCCTCGCCTACGCTGCAATGCAGGAAATCAACCACCATATGACCCTCATGAATCAGCAGAACCAAGCCCTCGCCGCGCAAGCCACCAGCGACAACCCATTGTTTCAGGACTGGGCCGAGCCGTTCGGCGTCCCGCCGTTCGGCCGGGTCGAGCCCGCGCATTTTCTGCCCGCCTTCGCGCGCGCCTTTGCCGCCCACGCGGCCGAGGTGGCGGCGATTGCTGCCGATGCGGGCGAACCGACCTTCACCAACACGATCGACGCGCTGGAGACGGCGGGTGACGCGCTCACGCGCGCCTCAAACGTCTTCTATCTCCTCGCCGGCGCGCACACGAACGACGCGATCCAGGAGGTCGAGCGCGAACTTGCGCCGCTCGCGGCCAAGCATTGGAACCGGATCCTCATGGACGAGAGCCTGTACCGGCGGATCGACGCCCTTTACCGCCGCCGCGGGCAACTCGGCCTGACGGCGGAACAGGCGCGCGTGCTCGATCGCTATCACGCGATGTACAAGCGCGCGGGCGCCGCGCTCGACGCCGCTGCGAAAGCGCGGCTCGGCGAAATCAACGAACGCCTCGCCACCCTGGGCACGACCTTCAGTCAGAACGTGCTGGCGGATGAGCAGGGCTACACGCTCGTGCTCGACGGCGAGGATGACCTCGCCGGACTTCCCGATTTCGTGCGCGCCTCGGCCCAGGCGGCGGCCGAGGAGCGTGGCCTTGCCGGCAAACATGTCATCACCACCTCGCGCTCGAGCGTGGAGCCGTTCCTGCAATTCTCCGCCCGGCGCGATTTGCGGGAGAAGATTTTCCGTGCCTGGATCGCGCGCGGCGATGGCGGCGGTGCGACCGACAACAAGGAGATCATTGCCGAAATGGTGGCACTGCGTGCCGAGCGCGCGCGGCTGCTCGGCTATCCGACGTTCGCGCATTACCGCCTCGACGACGCCATGGCGAAGACCCCGGAGGCCGTGCGGTCCTTGCTCGAGCGCGTGTGGCTGCCGGCGCGCCGCCGCGCCATGGAAGATCGCGATGCGCTCCAGGGCCTTGTCCAGGATGAAGGAAAGAATTTCGCGCTCGCCCCGTGGGACTGGCGGTATTACGCCGAGAAGCTGCGCAAGCTGCGTTGCGACATCGACGAGGCGGCGATCAAGCCGTACTTCCAGCTCGACCGCATCATCGAGGCTGCCTTCTACACCGCCAACCGCCTGTTCGGACTAACCTTCGAACGCCGCGACGGGATCCCGGTCTGGCACGACGACGTGCGGGTGTGGGAGGTGCGCGATGCCGCCGGGCGTCATCGCGGCCTTTTCTTCGGCGACTATTTCGCGCGCAGCTCGAAACACAGCGGCGCCTGGATGACGACGCTGCGCGATCAGGAAAAGCTCCGGGGCGACATCCGGCCGCTGGTCGTCAATGTCATGAATTTTTCCAAGGGCGGCGAGGGCGAGCCGATATTGCTTTCGTTCGACGATGCCCGGACGCTGTTTCACGAATTCGGGCATGCATTGCACGCGCTCCTCTCCGACGTCACCTATCCGATGGTCTCGGGGACCAGCGTTCTCACGGACTGGGTGGAACTGCCCTCGCAGCTCTACGAGCACTGGCTTGAGCGGCCGGAAATCCTCAGCCGCTTCGCCGTTCACTTTCGCACCGGCGAGCCGATTCTGCCGGACCTGCTGCGCCGCCTCATCGCCGCGCGGACCTTCAACCA
>Ga0114129_10005788_pt1 | contig 17507 bp, 14 predicted proteins | sample RhiMetdeltSRZDD1_FD_80071 | JGI IMG/M metagenome (GOLD analysis project Ga0114129, IMG submission 80071) | Populus rhizosphere microbial communities from Tennessee, USA - Rhizosphere MetaG P. deltoides SRZDD1 (version 2) (version 2) | ecosystem: Host-associated > Plants > Roots > Rhizosphere >... | reverse complement strand
GCCTACGCTGTCCCGCCCGACGCGGTTTCAGATTCCGCCGACCGCAGAGCTAGCGGGCCCGGGGAATTTCAGCCTGTCTCCGGACGGCCGCCATCTGGCGTTCTACGGGCTTGGCGCGGATGGGGTCCTGCGTCTCCGGCTGCGGTCCATGGATACGCTGGAAGTCCGGCCGTTGCCCGGAACCGAGGTGCCCGTCGGCACGGCAGCGCCTCCTCCTTTCTGGTCACCTGACAGCAAGTTCATCGCCTTCCAGGGAGGCGACAAGCTCAAGAAGCTCGACGTGTCGGGCGGTCTGCCACAGACGTTGTGCGATGTACCTGGAGTGACAGTCGGCGGCTCCTGGAATCGCGATGGCGACATCATCGTCGGGAATACGGAGGGCGGCCTCCTGCGAGTGCGCGAGACCGGCGGCGCCGTGTCACCGTTAACCGCGCTCGATGCGTCGCGGAAGGAAGAATATCACCTGCTGCCCTCCTTCCTGCCGGATGGTCGGCACTTCGTGTACTTGCGAGTTTCTCCGAGCGCGACCGAGATGAGCGGCAGCTATGTCGGGACACTCGATGCGAAGCCGGACGAGCAGAGCGCGCAGCGACTGATGCCGTATGTGGTCGGTCTCACGTACGCGCCGGCCGGCGATTCTGATGCTGGACGCCTGTTGTTCCTTCGCGAGGGAACGCTCATGGCGCAGCCGTTTGACACGAAGCGGCTTGCGCTCAGCGGGAATCCCGCGCCGATCGCGGAGCGAGTAGGCTCGTTTCGGGACAGCGGTTTCTTTTCGGCTTCGTCGAACGACGTCCTCGTGTACCGCATCGACAACACTGACTTTCAACTCGCCTGGTTCGATCGGCAGGGCCTGTCGGGTCAGGCTTCGGAACCAGGTGCGTTTCGCAGCGCGGCTCTGTCCCCTGATGGTGCTCGCGCGGCCGTATCGCGCACGAACCCGCAGGATGCGGCCAAGGCGGACGTGTGGCTGCTCGATCTGTCGCGACGCAGTGGCGCCACACGCTTGACGTTTGACGCCGGCCTGGTCGAGTTTCCCGTCTGGTACCGCGACGGGAAGCGCATCATGTTCACGGTCAACAACAGCGCCTTGCATCAGAAGCTGGCAAGCGGCGAGGGAGACGAAAAGGAGGTGCTGCGCTCGAAGAGCGCCGGTGGCATCAGGGCGGCAGATTGGTCGCCCGACGGACGGTTCCTTCTGTACGTGGTCATCGAATCCCCTGCCACGCTCACGGACCTCTGGGTGCTTCCCTCGGACGGACGTAAGCCGTCACCCTTCGTCCAAACGAGATTCATCGAGCAAGATGGCCGGTTCTCGCCGGACGGACGATGGGTGGCGTACACGTCGGATCAGTCCGGCGCGATGGAGGTCTACGTCCGCGCATTCTCGCCGGACTTCAGCGGCGGCTCCGCCAGCACTGGTGGCAACATCTTGGTGTCGCGCGGCGGCGGCGCCGCGCCGCGCTGGCGTGGCGACGGCAAGGAGTTGTTCTATCTGGCGCCGGACGGAAAGATGATGGCTGTCGAGGTGACCGCTGGCCCTGAGTTCAGGGGAGGAACGCCCGCACCGCTCTTCCAGACGCCGTCGGGCACGATCGTGGGCGATGTCACCTCGGACGGCAAACGATTTCTCCTCGTGACACCAGTCGGGCCGAGCGCGTCGGCGCCGTTCACGGTGGTGCTCAATTGGACGGCTGGCCTGAAGAAATGAAGACGCTTTGATATGCGCATCGACATCAACTCCGATACCGGCGAGTCCTTCGGCGCCTATACGATTGGCCACGACGCGGGGCTCTTCACGTCGATCACCTCAGCGAATGTCGCGGCGGGATTCCATGCGGGGGATCCGTCAGTCCTGCGCGACACGATCCGCCTTGCGAAGAAGCACGGTGTTGCGGTCGGCGCTCACCCGGGTTTTCCCGATCTCGTCGGCTTCGGGCGGCGCGAGTTGAACGTGACGCCGAAGGAAGCCGAGGACATGGTGCTGTACCAGGTGGCCGCGGTCGCGGGCGTTGCGGCGGCTGAAGACGTGAAGCTCCAGCACGTCAAACCCCACGGCGCGTTGTTCAACATGGCTGTCCGCAACCGCGAGCTGTCCGACGCGATCGCGCACGGCGTGGCGGCGTTCGACAAGGCGCTGATTCTCTTTGGACTGCCGGGTTCAGAGATTCTGAACGCCGGTCGCGCGGCAGGCCTCAGAGTGGCCGCCGAGGTGTTCGCCGATCGCGCGTACGAGTCCGACGGCTCTCTCGCCTCGCGGCGCAAGCCCGGATCGGTGATCCACGATCCAGCCGCCGTTGTCGCGCGCGCCGTGCGCATGGTGACGGATCGGAACGTCGTGGCGATCGACGGATCGATTGTTCGGCTCGAAGCCGACACGATCTGCGTCCATGGAGATACGCCGGGTTCTGACGATCTCGCCGCTAAAATTCGCGCCGGCCTGGAGGCTGCGGGCATTACAGTGAAGGCCATCGGCATCCAGTGATAGTTAGCCCCAAGCCCCTTGTCCGCAGTCCCCTAGTCCCCAGTCCCCAGATCCCTGGTCCCGACACCTCTTTATTCGGCTGGTGGCACGAAGCCGACACGCGCGCGCGGCATGCCTTCGTGGCCGCGTCGCTGGGATGGATGCTCGACTCGTTCGACGTGATGCTGTACGCGATGGTCCTCGCGTCGCTCATCCAGGATCCGACGCTGCACCTCTCGCTGGACGTTGCCGGACTGCTCGGTTCCGTGACGCTCCTGTCGGCTGCCGGCGGCGGCATTGCGTTCGGCGTGATTGCCGATCGTGCCGGCCGCAAGCGCGCGCTGATGCTGGCGGTGCTGATCTACTCGATCTTCACCGCGGCATGCGGCTTCGCGCAGTCGGCGTTGCAGCTCGCGGTCTTCCGCGTCCTGCTCGGTATCGGCATGGGCGGCGAGTGGGCGACCGGCGTGGCGCTTGTCTCCGAAACGTTCCCGGCGCGCCACCGTGGCAAGGCGCTCGCCTTCGTCCAGAGCTCGTGGGCAATAGGCTATGGACTCGCGGCGCTCGTCAACCTCCTCGTCATGCCGTTGTGGGGCTGGCGCGGGGTGTTCTTCGTCGGCGTCCTGCCAGCGCTCTTCACGCTGTGGATTCGCCGCAACGTCGAAGAGCCCAAGATGTGGCGCTCGGCGGAGACGGCGGAGCGCGGCCGACTCAGCGCACTCTTCCGGCCGGGCATTGCGCCGATCACCGTCGCGATCGCGCTCATGAACTCGTGCTGCCTGTTCGCCTGGTGGGGACTCAACGCGTGGGTGCCGGCTTATCTGCGGCTCCCGGCCACCCAAGGTGGCGTCGGCCTCTCCTCGTCAACGATGTCGCTGTTCGTGATCGCGATGCAGGTCGGGATGTGGTTCGGCTACGTGAGCTTCGGCTTCATGGCCGACGCGATTGGCCGCAAGCGTACGTACGTGCTGTACGTCCTGGGCGCGGCGATCCTGCTGCCGCTCTACGGCGTCCTGCGTGCGCCGGCGGCGCTGCTGGTGCTCGGCCCGTTTGTCGCCTTCTTCGGCACCGGCTACTTCAGCGGCCTCGGCGCCGTCGTCGCCGAGCTCTATCCGACCGCGGTGCGCGCAACCGCTGCTGGCTTTTGCTACAACTTCGGACGCATCGCGAGCGCGGCGGCGCCGTATACCATCGGGTCGGTGGCACAGACGCGCGGCTTCGGACTGGCTTTCACGATCACCGGCGCTGCATTCCTGCTCGCCGCGGTGTGTTGGATCGGGATTCCCGAGACGCGCAACCGGGAGCTGACCTGAGCAGCCTCACGTACTCACAGCAGCCGACTGAGCACGTCGGCCGGTACCGCCGATCGTAAGTCCGGATAGCGTTCCAGGACCCGAGCGATATCAGCGAGATCTTTCTGTCGCTTGCTGCTGCGACGCGACGCGTCGGTGACCGCCCAGATCTTTCCGCGCAGGATATCGTCGATCGCGGCGACGGGAACGTTCAGCCCGAGCACGCTCCGCGTGCCGGCACGTTCGATGAACGGCGCGTATCGAGGATCGAGCTGGATTTGGATCCGAAGCTCGGATGCCGCGTCGGATACTTCAGGCGATGTGGAAAGCGCTCCAGAAGATTCGCGTGATCCACGGTGACCGCCTTCCAGAAAGTGGAAGCCGGCATGTTGTCGGGATCATACAAGCTAGAATCATCACCGCGACATGAGCCTGGCCGCCGGTACGCCCTTCGGCGTTTACGAGATCGTCTCGCTGCTTGGCGCGGGTGGAATGGGCCAGGTGTACCGGCTCCGGCGTTTCGGCCGCGAGGCGAAGACCACCGTCGTGCAAACCTGAGTCAGCTTTGAGTCCCGCGGTTCTCGCCGTCGTCGCGATGTACGGCGCCTTCATGGTGGTCGGCTGGATTGCTTCTCGCAGGGTGCGCGAAGGTACGGCCGCGGACCTGATCGTGGCCGGACGCACGATGCCGTTCTGGGTCGCGGCGCTGACGATGACCGCGACGTGGGTCGATGGCGGCTACCTGCTCGGCACCACCGAAGGTGTCTACAAGTCCTCTATTCAGCTCGGCATCCAGGGCGGCCTCTGCTTCGGGATCAGCCTGATTCTCGGCGGCGTCTTCTTTGCCGCGATCATGCGACGCTTCGAATTCACGACGCTGATCGATCCGCTCGAAGCGCGATTCGGAAAACGGTGGGCCGCGGTGCTGTTCCTGCCCGCGCTCGCGGGTGAGCTGTTCTGGAGCGCCGAACTGCTGGTCGCCATCGGATCGACGTTCGGCGTCCTCCTCGGCATGCCGCTGACCACGGCGATCCTGCTGTCTGCCGTCGTCACGACCGCCTACACCGTGCTCGGCGGCATGTGGTCCGTTGCGTACACGGACATCTTTCAGCTGGGGCTCGTCGCGCTTGGTCTGGCCGCCGCGCTCCCGTACGTCCTCGATGGCGCGGGTGGATTGGCGCACGCGTGGGCCACGTACACGACCGCGCGGCCGGAGGCGGTTGGCCTGATACCGCCCATTCAGCCACACACTGAGCTGTGGACGCGCGGCTCCGTCGTCGGCTGGTGGGATGTCTCGCTGATGCTGATCTTCGGCGGCATTCCGTGGAACTGCTACTTCCAGCGCGTGCTGTCGTGCCGGACGCCGCGCGATGCTAAGCGCCAGTCGATTCTGGCCGGAGCGCTGACGATCGCGTTTACAGTGCCGCCGCTGTTGATGGGAATCGCGGCCTTCGCATATCCGTGGCCAGCCGATATCGTGTCGCGACTCCAGGCGACGCCTGCGGACGCGATGCCGCTGCTGTTTGCACGAGCGGTGCCGCGCGCCATCGGCCTTCTCGGACTTGCGGCCATCATCGGCGCCGTGACGTCCAGCTTCAGCTCGTCAATTCTCTCCGCGGGGTCGATGCTCAGTTGGAACTGCCTGAAACGCTTTGTCTGGCCGTCTCTGTCAGTCGTCCACATGAAGCGCGTCATCCGATCGTCGATCTTTCTGTTCGGCGCGCTGGCCACCGTCCTCGCCCTGAAGGTCCAGAGCGTCCAGGCGCTCTGGTTCTTCACGAGCGACCTGGTGTTCGTCCTGCTGTTTCCACAGCTGCTATTCGCGCTCTTCGATCCGAAAGTCAATCGCACCGGTTCGATGGTGGCATTTGTCGCTTCGGTGGTGCTGAGAGTCGGCGGCGGCGAGCCGTTGTTGGGTCTGCCGGCCGTGATTGCCTACCCCGATAGCGTGCCGTTCAGGACGCTCGCCGCGGCCGCTGGCCTCGTGCTGTTGCCCCTGGTGAGTCGAGCAAGCGCACGCTGGGACACGCCCTGTGCATTACGCAATCCGTCGACGGAATTACTTCTTAGTGAGCCTTCTTGACAGGCAGTGTGCAGCTTACCTTGCAATGACGGATTCCCCTTGATGTAGACTCCCGTCCAATTCACGCGCTGCGAGCCTACCCGGCGTAAACGCTATGTTCCAGATACGTCAGACGAGTCCGGTTTCACAGCCATGAGAAGGTCATGCAGCACCGTCGTGGGGGTTGCGAGCCTGGCCCTCTTGTTCGCGGTTCCGACGCGCGCACGCGCAGGACAGGCCCAACCGGCGGCAGCACCGGCCCAGCCGGCCCCGGAGCCGGGGCTTTCGAAAGGGCTCGACCCGGGCAGCACCGTACCGTTGGACCTTACGCGAGGCCGGTTTCTTCAGCCTTTACCGTTCGACGTGCAGTTCTATGTGCTGAGCCCGGTGTCGGACAAGGTAACGGCCGTCACCGGTACTTACGCTCGCACATGCGCTGATGCGCGGACGCCCGGCTCGGGCCGGGACACTTTGCGTCCGGGGCTTTTTGTGATGTCCGGCACTCCCGCCACGCGCCACGTCGAGATGTCCGTGCCCGCACTATCACCGAATCGGTACTACTGTTTCACGTTCACGCTGACGCTCAAGCCGGACGAAGCGAAGCTCCGCCGGATTGTCGCCGAACAGCTCGATTTGCACCTTCGGGAGGTGTATGGCGACGAGGCGTCCATCAGCCAACAGGAGGCATTCGATGGTTTCAGGGCCGATATCCTGTCCGGAATCCGGGATGCTGCACGCGAACTGCAACTAGAGACAGGATTGTCCTCCTTGAAGTTGACGGTGCCGCCAGACTCGTTCTTTGCTGACCCGGCACCCCGCCCGTCCTCGCCTTCATCGGCTGTGGCCGCGACGCCCGACGACGTAAGGCCTCGGATCACACAGAGGCAGGGCGCGCGCTCCAACACCATCAACGATAGGGAGAGCCGGGAGTTCGACGAGCTGGTTCAGATGCAGTTGAACAAGGCCGACCAGATCAAGAACTTCAGAGGCAGTGCTTCGAGGGCGGCTAACGCTCTCGCCACGCTGCGAGCGAAGCCGGAATTTGGTGTGATTGTCACTCAATTGAGGGTGAACAGCGCACAGCCTTTGGTCCGCTTGCAGATGCCGACCGATAACGCAATCCGCTTTGCAGTCCCCGCCGACAAAGACGCAGACCGGGTCCTGGGAATTGCGCCAGGCCAGAGTGCGGCGGCGGTCGACGTAGATAAGGTGTGGGGTGCGTCGGAGTTGAGCTCGCGCGTATCGAACTTGGATACCATAATCGGTCAGATTGACGCCTTTAGTACGATCGTCGTCAATCTCGGCGACCCTCTTTCTGCGCCATTTCGGGATGCGGCGGGTCTCGGACCGACGCCTGTGCAGGGCGTTGCGAACTCGAACATTCCAATAACCCCCGCCCAGTTCCGTGACGTTGCAAATCAGGTAAAAAGCGTGTACGGGGCACTGGTGGCGGCGCGATCCGAGCTCGCCATTGTGCAGGGCCTCCTGACCTCGCGGTCAGCCGCGATCAACGCGGCGGCCGCCCGCGTCACGGCCGACATCGTTCAGGTCATCGACATCGACGGAGACACGACGGCGGACTGGGAGACGCGCGCGCGCTCCTACGTGAGCGCCGACGTCGGCGTAGCCTGGTCGCAACCGATCCAGACGTTCTTCTTCTACGTGGGCGCAAACTTTTACCTGGGCCCTGTCAACAAGAAGGCGCCGCTTCGGTGGTCGGAGCCGGGCAACCTCCGGAAACGGTTCGCGTTCCTGGCTGGCGTGCCGATCAATTCGTTCGACCAGGCTCAGACACAGACGTCATTGACGGCCGGCAATGTGACCCTGACAGGCGTGCTCGGCAGCCGGCCGATCCTGCTCGGCGCCGGGCTCCGCCTGAGCGATCTCATCCGTGTGACCAGCGGAGCTGTCCTCTTTCGGGTGAAGAGCCCGAACCCGCTCATCACGGCCGAGCGCCTCGACTATGCGTGGTTCCTGGCTTTTTCGATCGATTGGGATCTCAAGGGCATGTTCGCCGAGCTGCAGCCCAAAACCGGATCGTCGGTTTCGTTCCACCGTTGACAGGAGATCGCATCATGGCACTGGTTGTTCAGCAGGCAAGGTTCCGGCCGCCCACCATGCCGAAAGCCGGGGGTTCGGTCACCTTCGTGTTCGACGCCCGCTCGACTGGCGGAGCGACCTCTCAAAAAACGAAGTACTCAATTCCGTCAGAATTCCCGTACGAATTCGACAATGCCACCGACCCTGCGGATTCGCGCGTGGTATCGGGCGAGGCGGATGCCGTGACGGAGGATCCGCGCGACCATGAGCAGGTGCTCATACTTCGGAAGGTCGACGGCGCTGACACAAGAAACGTGTTCGTGAAGGCGGAAGTGTTCGAGGTGGATTCTACCGGTAATCCACTGATTGACTCGGGGCAGCCCGTTCAGCCGAAGGTGCTACGAGGCGTCATCACGCTCAAGTAGCTGAACAACGATGAGTCTATCCCGTGTGGCACGGCGATTCTGCGGTTCAATCGCGCTGCTTCTCTATCTGTCGGCGTGCGGTGGATTCGACCGGAATCGCTACATGCCCTCGTCGCCAGACTTCATCGACGCTCTCATCCTGAGCGTCGAGCGCTCGACGATTCCGGCCGACGGGTTCTCGACGACGAAAATCACCGCCAAGATTTCGGCCGACTCCGCGCCGGAGCGGCGCACGATCGTGTTCAACTCCACGAAGGGAACATTTGCCGGTTCTGGGAGCCCCGAGACCGCCCACATCGAATCGGCCGTCGATGTCACGGGGACCACGACGGTTCTGTTGCGGAGCACGACCACCGTCGAGACCGCGAACGTGACGGCGACGGTGAAGGATGCGACGACCGCGAAGGACGTTCCCGGCGTGGCGAAGCAAGCCGTGATCAGTTTCGGCCCAGTGGACGCCGACGACGTGCTGTCTTTGACCGTCACCAGCCCCTCACTGCCGGCCGACGGATTTTCGCGGACCCGGCTGACGGCGACGGTGAAAACACTTGGCGATCCCAACAGGCGAAGCGTGACCTTCAAAGCCTCGAAGGGAACGCTCGTGTCGTCGGAGGCGCCGAAAGCAGACGGATCGGTCGTGGTCCCGACCGATGGCAATGGCGTCGCCATCGTGGAGCTCCAGAGCTCGTCGACCGTCGAGTCGGCGTTCGTGTCCGCCAGCGTTGGAACGGCCGGTGCCGGAAGCGTTACCAAGACCGCCACGGTCGCGTTCACGGCGCCGGATCCCGACACCATCATCCGCATTTTCGCGTCGTCCAGTACGGCGGCTGCTGACGGGGCCGCGCGGATTCAAATTACCGCCATCATTGCCGGAGGCATCCCGAGCGTGTCACGCACCGTGGAGTTCGTCGCTGGCGGCGCGACGTTTGCCACCGGCTCGGCCGCCGATCTGCAGCGCGCCTCCGTGACCCCGGATGCCAGCAATCGCGCGGTCGTGGACCTGATCGCGCCGACGACGGCGAAAACGGTGCGCGTGACGGCCACGGTCAACAAGGTGTCAGTAGACACGCTCGTGACGTTCACCGTGGCCCTGCCCAACCGGATTTTCGTCTCGCCGGCGCTCGGGAGCCACACCGCGACGACGAACAATCTCATCAGCGTCTCGTTGCTGCGTGATGTCGGCGTCGCGTCCGTGAACCAGGTGGTGACGTACACGGCAAAGGATGCCAACGGTAACCCTGTCGGCGTGTTCAGCGGCACCACCCTGAGCGTGCTCAACGCGGCTCAGATGGTAACGGTGTCCTCATCGACGTACAACCATGCTGGGGGAGCCACTGGCCTCGTAACCATTGAAGCCTCGGTTGGCGGCGTGACCGGAAGCGCCGTGATTCGCATTGTGCCGTAGGCGCAGCCGCGTCATCTCGTCACCGGAGCCATGACCGCGCAGTTGTTCGCATGGCTCGTCCATCTCTACACCGCGATGGGTTTCGTCTGCGTGGCAGGCATCGCGGTCCTCATCGTCCGCGGCGGCGATGAATCGTTCCGGTGGGCCTTCTTGCTGATGATGGTCGCCACCGCGATCGACGCGACCGACGGCTGGCTGGCACGCCGAGCGCGCGTGAAAGACGTGCTGCCACAGTTCAACGGCGCGGAGCTCGACAACCTGATCGACTTTCACACCTACACCTCGCTGCCGCTGCTGCTCCTGTGGCGTGCCGAAGTCCTGCCGGGTGCCGCCGCGTGGCTCCTGCTTCTGCCGCTCCTCGCCAGCGCGTACGGATTCTCGCAGGTCAACGCCAAGACGGACGACGGGTTCTTTCTTGGATTTCCGTCGTATTGGAACATCGTGGCGTTCTATGCGTACATGCTGCATCCACCGGTGGCGGTGGCGGTGGCGGTGATCGTCGTGCTGTCGGTGCTGACGTTCGTGCCCACCCCGTACCTGTACTCGACGCGCGGCGGTCCGATGGCGAAAGCCATGAACGTCGGCGCCGCCATTTGGTTCGTGCTGCTGGGCCTCGTGTTGTTCGGCAGCGCGCGGCAGACCCTGGCCGTGGTCTCGCTGATCTATCCGCTCGCGTATCTGGCGTTGTCCGCGGCGGTCACGGTTCGCAGACGTCGCGCTATACTCCGGCCATGAAACTGCGAATTGCTTGCCTCATTCTGGCGCTGACGGCCACCGTCGGCGCGCAGCAGCGGCAGACCTCTCAGGACGAGTACACGCTCTACGAGCTGCTCGCGCCGGAAACGGCGTCGTTCAAGATCGACTACGAGGTGACCGCCACGACGCCAGGCGCGACCGCCTTCTTCAATCCGATCCGCAAGGGCAGCATCGCGAGCGACGAGTCGGTCTACGACATGATGACCGGCGCGCCGCTCAAGTTCGAGCAGGTGACTGGCGCGCAGGCCAAGGCGCACGGTCTCGGCAACGCCGATCTCGAGAGCGATTACATCGAAGTCCACCTGGCGCGTCCCGTGCCGGCGGACGGCGGCCAGGCGCGCATTCGCATCATCAAGACCTACAAGGACGAGAAGAGCTACCACAGAGACGGCGACGGCATCGTGTTCGACCGGCCGCTCGGCATCCGTCGCAACGCAGTCGTCCTGCCCGCGGGTTATCAGCTCACCGACTGCAACGTCCCGTCACAAGTGCTCTCGCGCCCGGACGGCCGGGTGTCTATCACGTTCATGCACCAGGCGCCTGGCGCGGCTGGATTGATCCTCAAAGCGAAACCCGGCGCGCCGACTGGTGAGGCGGCGAAGCCGCGTGCGCTGACCAACGCGCGCAGCTGGGAGAATCCTCCGTCGCAGGGTCCGACGGAACGCGCGCGGCTTTCGGAACGCGCGCACCAGGATCGCGACATCGTGTACTTCCTCCAGCAACCGGAGACCAACGCGTTCAGCCTCTACCACGACTACACCGAATCGCGCGAAGGCACCGACAAGTACCTCAACGTCGTCCGAACGGGCAGCACCGTCTCGAAGCCGTCCGGCAGGATCCTCGACACGGGTGAGGAGCTGAAGGCCGAGATCCTGATGGGCGCCAAGATGAAAGCGGCGGGAATCGATGCCGGCGGCGAACAGGTCGCATCGGATCAGGAGGTCGTCGTCACTCGCTTCGCGCCAGTGAAGAAGGGACAGTCGATTCGGCTGCGTCTCTCGGAAACCTACACCGCGCCGCAAAGTTATCGTCTCGACGGCGGCGAGCTCGTGTTCGAGCGGAGCCTCGGCCGGCCGCGCAATTCGGTCGTGCTGCCGAAGGGCTGGTACTTGACCGAGTTGTCGATTCCGGCGGTCGTCCGTCAGACGCCGGATGGCCTTACCCGCATCGACTTCGTCAACGGCCGGCCGGATTCGATTGACGTGCTGCTGAAGGCCAAGAGGTTGAAGTAGCGGCCGCCAGGCAACTCGAGTGCCCCTTCAGCATCAGGCGGACGAGGCCAGCCAAAGCCGGATACTACTGGATGCGGACGATCGTGTCCGACATCTTCGGGAAACGTGTGAAGACTGCCGGATCGTGGCCGGGCACGAGCAGCCGCGTCTCGCTGGCCAGTGACTTCATGCGATCTTGCGCTCGCAGATTTGATACGGCATCGAGCGTCTGCGCAATCGGTGTGTGCGAGTCGAGGTTCTCGTACAGATACATGTTGTCGGACGCGAGAACCGCCGTCTTCTCGCGCAGCTGCACGGTGATGAACTGCGACTGCCAGGTGTGCTTGCCGCCGACGCCAAAGCCGATCCCCGACACTGACGTGTCGTCATCTCCCCGTACGAACGACACTTTACCCTGCGTGTTGCGCTTTACGATCTCCAGCACATCGTCCGCGTCGATGCCACCGTGCGTTCTCGCGGACTGCCACGCGTCGCTCGTGTAGTAGTCGTACTCGTCCTTTTGAATCCACACGCGGGCCGCGGGAAAGAGATCGACGCCGCCGGCGTGGTCCCAGTGCAGATGGGTCAGGAAGATGTCCGTGACGTCCTCGGGCTTCAGGCCGAGAGGTGCGATCGCCTCTGATGGCGTGACGAAATCCCTGACCGTGAATTGACGGAAGTATCGGTCGCGGTGGAAGCCCGTATCGACCAGCGCCACGCGGCCGTTGTTGCCCTTCAGCACCCAGACCATCATCGCGATGTCCATGCGCCGCGCGCGATCCGCTCCGGCCACCAGGCTTGCGACAGGAAAGTTCGCAAGCGTCGCAAAACGGACTGCATAGACCTCGTGCCGCTCGGGCTCGGCAGGAGGAGCTGAAACGTTAAAAGGTAGAAGGTAAAAGGCAAAAGAAAACAGGAATGCGATGAATTTCACTTGACCTTTTACCTTCTGCCTTTTAATTTTTCAAGTCTCCGTCTCTGAGAGCTCTCCGCAGCACCTTCCCGATCATCGTTTTGGGCAGCTCGGAGCGGAACTCGATCCTCGAAGGCACTTTGTAAGGCGCCAGCTGTTCGCGGCAGAACGCGCGCAGCTCGTCTTCGGACACCGACATCCCGGTGCGCCGGACCACCCACGCTTTGACCGCTTCGCCTTTCGTCGCGTCCGGCACGCCGGCGACACCGACTTCACCGACTGACGGATGGCTCGCCAGCACCTCTTCCACCTCCCGCGGCCACACCTGGAATCCGCTCGTTTTGATCAGATCCTTCTTCCGATCGACGATGAACAGGTAGCCGTCGTCGTCCAGATAGCCGAGATCGCCGGTGTGCAGCCAGCGGGACGCGCCCTCATCGTCGACGTGGTCGCGCAGGACGAGGGCCGTCTCCTCGGGCTTGTTCCAGTAGCCAACCATCAACTGCCGTCCGGAGAGCGCGATCTCGCCGATTTCGTTCGGAGGCATGACACGTGTACCCTCCGCGTCATCGAAAATGCGCACACGCACGTCAGGCAGCGGAATCCCGACGGATCCGACCTTGTTCACGCCCATCACCGGGTTGGCGCACACCGCCATCATCGCCTCGGTCAGCGAATACCCTTCGACGACGTGCGCGCCGGTCAACGCTTCGAAGCGCTGCTTCGTGTCGGCCAGCAGCGGGGCGGCGCCGCAAAAGCACGCCTTGATCGACTTGAAGTCCACCTTGCCGCTCTGCACGTCCGGGTGGTTCAAGAGCGCGATGTACAGCGTCGGCACGCCGTTGAAAAAGGCCGGCTTCACGCGCCGAATCGTCGCCAGCAGATCCGCCAGATCGCGCGGGTTGGGCACGAGAGCCACCGGAGCTGCATGGAGGATCGCGAACGACTGTGAGCCCACGTTGGCGTACACGTGGAACAGTGGCAGCGGCACGAAGATGACGTCCTTCGACGGATCCGCGCCATGAGCCGGCGCGTTCCAGATGCGCAACTGCATCCCCGAGATCACATACGCCCCGTGCGTGCCGAGAACGCCTTTCGGCGTTCCCGTCGTGCCGCCGCTCATCAGCAGGACCGCCGGATCGCCTGGACGGATCGCCGGGCGCGGCGCCTGGCGGCCGCGGTTCACGAGGAGCAGGTGAGCGAAGTCGTGGTCGCCAGGGGCCGGCGACACGCGATCGCCGTCGTGCTTTTCCCGCAACAGCGTGAAGAGCACCCGCAGGGCCGGCGGAAAGTACTCCTTGATGTTCGTGGCGATCACTCGCGTGATGGGCGTCCGCGGCTGCACACGTTTGACCCGCTCGTAGAACCGCGTCAACGTGACGATCGTCTCCACGCCGTTGTCGCGCAGCGGCGGCTCCAGCTCGTGCTCCGTGTAGGTCGGGTTCAACGGCGCGACGATGGCGCCAAGCTTCCAGGCGCCGAACTGGGCGATCGAGAATTGAGGGCAGTTCGGTAGCAGCAACGCGATCCGGTCGCCGCGTCTGATCCCGAGTGCGTGGAAGGCCGCCGCGCAGGCGTCGCTCAGCTGTTCGAGCGCACGCCATGTGATCGTGCTGCCCTTGAACAGCAAAGCCGCCTGGTCGGGACGATCGCGGGCAAGGTCGGTGAGATAGTCGAGGAGCGTGCGGTCGGGATACGGCGCCAGCGTCAACGGGACGCCGGCGTCGTACGGACTCATTTCGTGCCTGGCGTTGACACCTTGATGCGGAACGAGCCGTCGTCGAACCGTTCGCGGTAGACGCCGTGGCAGGCGCCGCATTTCGTGTTCAGCGTGCCGGCGGACGTTCTGACCTCGTCCCATTTCGCCGCGGCTGCGTCGATTTCGATCGTCTCGGCGAGCTTGCGGGCGTCGGCGGCGATCTGGACGGCGTCGACCTTGCCCTTCGCCTTCCAGATGGCCTCGGTCTGGGCGAACGCCTGCTTGAGCGTAGCGGCGTGCTCCTTCGTCAGGTTCGCGTCCATCTTGTCGGCGTCGCCGCGCAGCGCGGCGCTTGCCGGCGCGATGGCCTTCATGACCTTCTGCAGCGCCTGCTCTTCGGCGGTCATCGGTGGAGGCAGGCGGAGGGCCAGGTCAGTACCTGACGTATTGATCACGTTCGTCGCGAAGATCACCGGACGGCCCTTGAACTTCGCCGCGACCTCGGGCGAGATCTCCACCGGGTAGTCCTTCGCGCGCTTCGTGACCTCTGCTGAATCGAACGCGATCACTTCGCCGATGACGGTGACGTATGTGTTCGGATCAACTGGAGTGTTCATCCTCGGCGCGAGGACGAGAATCTGCTGGTCGAGCGTCTTCGTCTTGTCCTGATCCACCGAGAAGACGAGCTTGCCAAGACTCTGTTCGATGGCGCCGGTCATCGTCACGCGCTCGCCGTAATAGGTCTCGGGATGCGCGGCCAGCGTGCTGGCCGCCACCGGCACCAGCGGCTTGGCCGGTGGGCCTGCGGGCGCCGCCGGCTGAGCCGTGGGCTGGGCGGGTGGCTGTTCGCCGCCGCCACGCTGACCGCGCTGGCCACGCTGCGCTGCGTGGAGGGCAAGCGATCCAATGACGATGGTGCACGCCACGACCGCGATCGATTTCCTCATGGAACCCTTCCTTCCGTCACAGATCGGCGGCCGGCGCGAGCAGCATCATCAGAAGCGCCTTCTGACCGTGCAGGCGGTTTTCGGCCTGATCGAACACGCACGACACATCCGACTCGAAGACGTCGGCGGTGACTTCCTCGCCGCGATGCGCCGGCAGACAATGCATGAAGAGCGCGCCGGGCCTGGCCAGCGACATCAGCTCTTCTGTGACCTGATAGGGCGCGAAGACCTGCCGGCGAAGATCGGCTTCGCCTTCCTGTCCCATCGACGTCCAGGTATCAGTGTATACCGCGTCGGCGCCCGCCACGGCGTCAGCGGCCTCGGTGAAGAGACGCAGGCGCGCGCCGTGGCGCGCAACGCTCGTCGCCTGCTGAACCACGGCGTGCGGCAGCTGGTAGGGCTCAGGACTGGCCACATGGACGTGAACACCGAGCATCGCCGCGGCATGCGCGAGCGACGTCGCCACGTTGTTGCCGTCGCCGACGTAGGCGATGGTCCGCCCTCGCAGGGGCCCCACATGCTCCCGGAGGGTCAGGAAGTCGGCGATGGCCTGGCAGGGATGCTCGCGATCGGTCAAGGCATTCACGACGTGGAGGCGCCGCGCCGCGGTCGCGAACTCCTGCAACACCGCCTGCGAGAACGTTCGAATGACCACCGCGTCCACCCAGCGCTCCAGGTTTCGTGCCACGTCCGCCACCGGTTCGCGCCGGCCGAGCGCCACGTCCGGCGGCAGCACGATGACATCGCCCCCGAGTTCGCGAATCGCGATCTCGAACGTCGTGCGCGTGCGGAGCGAGGGCTTGTCGAACAGGAGCGCGACGTGGCGGCCTTTCAGTAGATCGCGCGTCGGCGCCTGAGGTCCGAGCGCGCGGTCGGCTTTCACCTGCGCGGCGATGTCCAGGCAGCGTTCGAGGTCCGAGGGCTCGAGGTCGAGCACCGAGAGAAAGTCTTTACGCACAGAGATGGCTTGGGTCACCTTGACTCCACTTTGTGTCCTTGGTGTTCCATCGGCTGATGTGTTCCTACGTTCGGTAATCCGCGTTGATCCGCACGTACTCCGCGCTCAGGTCGCAGGTCCAGACGGTTGAAGACGCGCGACCCGCGCCGAGGTCGACGCCAACGGTCAGATCGTGTCCCTTCAGATAGTCGGCCGCCTGGGGCGCCGCCTCGTCGTGCGGCCGTCCGTCCTTGAAGAGGACGATCGATCCAATCGTGACGGCCGCGCGCGACAAGTCGAACGCGACGCCGGCGCGGCCGGCGACGGCAATGAGCCGACCCCAGTTCGGATCGCCGCCGTGGATCGCGGTCTTGACGAGGGGCGAGTTCGCGATCGCCTTGGCCGCTTTTCGCGCGTCCGCGCTGGTCGCGCCGCCGGTGACGCTGACGGTGACGAGCTTCGTGGCGCCTTCGCCGCCGCGGACGATGCCCAGCGCCAGCTCGCGGCACACGCCGGTCAGCCCCGCGACGAACTCCGGATAGGTCGCGTCGGTCACGTCGACGCCGCTCGCGCCGTTGGCCAGCAGCATCACGCAGTCGTTCGTCGAGCATTCGCCGTCGACCGTGATCGCGTTGAACGTGTCGTTCACGGCCTCGCGCAGCGCGCGATCGAGCAGCGTCGAGGGCACCGCGGCGTCGGTCGTCACGAACCCCAGCATCGTGGCCATCATCGGCTCGATCATGCCCGAGCCCTTGGCCATGCCGCCAATGTTCACGGAACGGCCGGCGCCGAGCGACACGCGCGTCGCCGCCTCCTTGGGGAACGGATCGGTGGTCATGATGGCGCGAGCCGCCTGGGGTCCTTGATCCGAACCCAGTGCTCGAAGCGCCAGCGGCAGGCCGCGACGAATCTTCTCGATCGGCAGCGACACGCCGATGACGCCTGTCGACGCCACGAGCACCTGCTCCGCCGGACAGCCGACGAGCGCCGCCGCTTCGGCCGCCATGTCGCGCGCCGCCTGCAGGCCATCGGCGCCGGTGCACGCGTTCGCGCAGCCGGAATTGACGACCACGGCGCGGGTCGTGCCGCCCGACCGCGCGAGATGCTCGCGCGACACGACGACCGGCGCCGCGACGGCGAGATTGGTCGTGAACACGGCCGCTGCGCGCGCCGGCGTATCGGACACGATCAGCGCGAGGTCGAGCGCCGTGTTGGCCTTGATGCCGGCGGAGACGCCAGCCGCGCGGAACCCGCTCGGCGTCGTGATGCCGCCCGAAATGGCTGGGAGGACGTGTTCGGTTGTGTTGGCCATGTACGCGGGTGGCGGTCGTTACGCGACCGGCGCCGCGGTTGCTG
>Ga0114129_10005787_pt1 | contig 17507 bp, 12 predicted proteins | sample RhiMetdeltSRZDD1_FD_80071 | JGI IMG/M metagenome (GOLD analysis project Ga0114129, IMG submission 80071) | Populus rhizosphere microbial communities from Tennessee, USA - Rhizosphere MetaG P. deltoides SRZDD1 (version 2) (version 2) | ecosystem: Host-associated > Plants > Roots > Rhizosphere >... | reverse complement strand
TTCTATACAATCATACTGATATTAAATTGGAAAGAATTGATCTAATTGCGAGTCATAAGAGTTCGAATGGAAACGCCTGAGTGAAGGCGATGGATTTCCCAAGTAATCGGGCAATTACAATAAAAAGAGGTTTAAAAGCTGTTAAATGTATTGTAATAATCTAGACCTTATTTGTCAATTGCATATAGCCGAACCCGGGCTGATCGACCCAGGAAATGCCGTTTTTGCAGGTGTCGAGGGCGACCAGCCTGCCACAATGTCTTGTTAGCTGAGTTTCAGTATATTCAAGGCCCACTTTTGAACCCATCCCAGGTAGTCTGTCGATTTCTACTTTGGGCTAACAAGAAAACTGGTATGTTGACAATGTGTATCGATATTATAATAATCCTGTGAGCCCATTTTTGTGTCTTTCTGATTGCGGAAAATCTTATATCGAGCCCGCAGGCAGATAAGGCCAGGGTATTGATCTATTAAGGAATGGATTTGGCAATAATATTGAGGGCAAGACCAGATCGCGGAGGAGGTCTTTGCGCAGCGTAGGAATTTGGATTGTCTCCCACGCGGCCTCTGATTCTTTGTCCGAGTTTTTATTTGACTGTGCGTCTTTATAACCGCCTGATTTTGAAAGGTTGCCATTATGATTGAAAAAAAGACGTCTCCTTCGGTCCGTGAACAGGCCGTTCCGGAGAACGAACAGGTTGCGATCGCGCTGCGCCCCCGGACAATTGGACCGCTCCTCGAACAGTTATTTCGACTTGAGCTCGAGCAGAATGAACGCCAAAGCGGTGCGACTGGTGCCAGCGGCCCGACATATGATTGCCAGATCCTGGATGCAAAGTATGAGCCAGGCAACTACTGCACGATCCTCTACCAGCTGGGAGACGACCTGGTTATTGGTACCTATAAGTGGGATTCAGACGAGGGCCAGATTCCCGAAATGACAAAGATAATTCCCACCCTGGGAATGCGGGCGTATCGCTTTCCAAATGATCCCATCCTGCCCAGCCTGACGAAGGCACTTAATCCACAAACAGTGTCGGCGGCGCTCGCGGCAGCACTGCCCGACTTTCAGTCTAGCACTGCTCGGATTCTGCGCTGCGATGTGAGGCCGCTGCGCTTCCGCCCGGGAAGACGGTGCACCATGCGCCTGGACGTGTGGCTGCGCGAAAAAGATTCGGGCGTCATCCACCACCGTGTGTTATACGGCAAGATTTACCATGATCTGGAGAAGGCGGAGCATGTCTACAACCAGATGCTCTCAATCTCGAGTTCCATCCCGGCCAAGCAGGGTCATGTTTCCTTCGCCACTGCATCCGCTTTTCTCCCTGAGTTAGCCATGGTGCTGCAGGATCCCATTGAAGGGGTTCCGTTGGACAGCCTGCTCAGCTGCAACACGGGAGCCTGGGATTCGCGCGGTTTCGCTGGCACAATAGCTGCCGCATCGGCGCTGGCCGCGTTCCATTCCAGTGGGCTGGCTGCTGGCAAGCCGCGTTCGATCAGCACCGAGCTTGCGCGATTCAAAAAACGTGGTGCCAGGATTGGTCAGGTAAATCCAGAACTGAGTAACGAGATGATTAGACTGGCCGATGCACTCTCAAGCTGGCTTGACACGTTAGGGCATTGGGGTGCCACGACACGTCTGGTTCATGGCGACTGCAAACCCGCCCAGTTTCTTATCAACAATCAGCAGGTTGCACTTCTGGATTTCGATCACTGTGGTATGGCAGATCCTGCTGTTGATGTCGGTACCTTTCTGGCCACCTTACAGCAGATGAAGGTCAAGCAGACCATGAAAAATCGCGGGAAGCCCGCTCGTTGTACAGATTGGCTACCGGACCTAAAGCGCCAATTCCTCGAGGCATACTGTGATGCAAGTGGGTCTCCCTCCGGGTTCTGGCATCTTGCGAAGTGGTATGAAGCCGTGGGACTGCTACGCAAAGCCATCCGTGGTTTTGAACGGAGTCCCTTTTCACCGCTCCCGGCCGCGCTGGTGGCTGAAGCCTGGAAAGTTCTGGAGACACTGCCCCCGCCATTGCAATCTTAGAGGAATAGCGCGTTTTCACCAATTGTCCGTATTGAGGAGAGAATCATATGTCTGAAACAGGGATGTTATTTGATCAGGAACAGGACTCTGCGGTATGGAACGGGTTAGAAACATTTTCCCGTTTGCCAGACTGGCTGATCGCGGCGCGCGACCCCGATCGTATCTGCGATACGCTCTCTCACATCGTGCCCGAATTTAAGGAGGGCCGGCTTCTCCTGCAAAAATGCGACGTGGGCCATATCCGTTACAAGACAGATCGCTGGACCGGTCTCTATCACCTGGTAACATCTCTTCCGGGAGACGATATATCACAGACAGTGGTACTGGAGGGGGCGATTTACCCGCCCGGTGTGATTCCCCCGGGAAAACCGCAGGTCGAGGGCGCTATTGGAATGGAGGGCTGGCATGCGGTGATTCCTGACCTCAATCTAGAATTAAAAACGCAGGAATCTGAAAAAGTCCTGGGGTCGCTCGCGTTTCTGACAGACCCGGAAGAATCCCGCCACTTCTTGATGCGAAACATCCAGGCGGGTTCTCGCAAATATCAGAATATAGAAATACAGGCCAGTAACCCGAAAGTTGTCCGGTATAAACCGGGCAGCCGCTGCACGGTGCTATATAACCTCGAATTTCCCCAAAATACGCCGCCTGACCACAAATGGCCCGATCTGGTTGTCGCGAAAATCTATCGTGGTGAAAAAGGAAAGAATGCCTTTGACGGCATGTTGGCGCTATGGAACTCACCGCTTGGGTCGAGTGGCGCGGTGCAGATCGCGGAGCCCCTGGCTTATATTGAAGAGGAACGGGTCATGATCCAGGGCCCAATCTATGAAGAAACAACCTTGAAGAGGTTCATGACGGCCGCGTTCCGCGCTGGAACACCTGAGGCGATCGAAGAATTGGATCAAGTCATGCGGAAAACAGCTGCCGGGCTCGCCGAACTTCACCAAACCAATGTGGCTTTAGGAGAAATATGGGATTGGGAAGATGAAATGTCGGAAGTTCGCGAGCGAGTGGAACGCCTGTCCACCTCATATCCTGGTCTGGTTCAAGCCGCGGACCCTCTCCTGAACCGCATCCAACAGCTTGCCGATGCTTGCCCGCCTGATCCCCTGGTTCCCTCTCACGGCTCCTTCCGGCCTGCGCAAGTGCTGTTGTACAAAGATCAGATCGGGTTTATCGATTTCGACTCCTTCTGCCAGGCTGAGCCTGCCAATGATCTGGCACTGTTTTTGAGCACAGTGATGAGTCTTGGCCTGACAAACTCCGATTTTGATGAGGTACGAGACAGCGGCTCAACCATGGATGATGATACGCGGCGGGCCCGCTTCGAGATGGCCATGTCGCTAAGTGAAAAATTCCTGGATGAATACGAAAAACATCGCCCTGTTTCACGGCAGCGGGTCGCCTTATGGGAAACCCTGGATATCTTTATGTTAGTGCTGCATGGCTGGATTAAAGTCAAGGTCGGCGAATCATCCGATATCCTCTATTTGCTGGAGCGGTTTTTGCAGTCGAAGAAATTTGTTGGAACACTATGAGTATCGATTTACTCGCTTTACTCGCTGGTATGGCAGAGTTGATGAGCCTTCCGGATTGGCTGCTGGCTCCCCTCCAAGCCGAAAACTTTATCGAGGCGCTACGCTTGAACGTCTCAGAATTCGCATCTGGCGAATGGTTAATTCTATACGGCGGGATAAAACGCTTCTTCTTGAAGAACGACAGTGGCTATTGGGAAGGAACGTACAATGTAGCGGTGCAATCTGCATCGACCGGTCTGGAACAGACGATCCTTCTCCACGGCAAGCTCACGGCTCCCTGGTTTGGAAAGCCTGCGATTACAGCATCCAATCCGGCCCCATTTGGATCCCCTGATTGGCGCTGCTTTCTTCCCGAGTTCAACCTGGCGCTCGAAATCGAACCACCCGAGAAAGAACTGCCGGGGCTGGCACAACTCACCGATCCGCACGGATCCCGCTTACTCATAGAGAGGGTATTACGAGAAGAAGGACGCCTCCCAGCGGATCATACGATCTCGGCCTGTACGCCCAGGATCCTGAGCTATAAACCGGGCAGCCGCTGCACGATTCGTTATGAACTGGAATACGGAGGCCCGCCTGATCCTTCGACCCGCAGTCCCCGGTTTGTGATCGGTAAGGTTTACCGGAAGGGCAGTAAGGCTCAAAATGCTTATGAAGGCATGCTGACTCTCTGGCATTCTCCACTGGCGGATGGCAGTGTAGTGACCATCGCCGAGCCAATCGCCTGCCTGCCAGACCTCAAGGTGATGCTGCAATCCACGATACCAGGGGAATTAAGCCTCGAGGATTTGTTAAAATTGGTGATTGAGGGACAAGATCAAGTAGAGCAGGAAAAGCTCTACCGCTACATAAGGAAGACGGCAGCGGGTTTGGCTGCTTTTCACCGATCTGGAGCTTCCTATGGCGAGCATGTCGAACTGGAGGAGCGGTTCGTCAATATTCACGAGCTGATCCACCGATTAACCGTTCTGTTACCAGAGCTTGAGCATGCCATTATTCCGCTTCTCGAGCAGCTGGAAAACCTGGCGGCCCTCTACCCGGAGGAGCCGGCCGTGCCCACTCACGGAACCTTTAACCCCGAACAGGTATTAATCGATGGGGAACGGATTGGCTTTATCGATTTTGACGATTACTGCATGGCTGAGCCTGCCCTGGATGTGGGGTTATTCCGGGCTGCCATTAAGGATACCGGTATGAACGTCCCGTTCGCCTCCCCGATGCCGAGCCGGGCAGAACGTATTTCTCGGTTGGCTTTATTGGATGAGATTGGCGATGTCTTTCTTAACGAATATGAGGCCCACACAAATATCTCTCGCGACCGGGTGGCACTGTGGGAAGCTGCCGATTACCTGCGGAACTGCCTGCATTATTGGATTAAAGTAAAACCAGCCGAACCCGATACTCCTCTGCTGGTCCTGGAGCAGCACCTCCAAAACTGCCAGAAAAATCACCTCTTGGAGCTGCCCAGGCGATAAGGGAAGGATTATTTGGCATCCATCAAGTGGGAGGCAACCAGAAAGCCTTCGAGCAATTTCACCAGCAAACCGACTTCACCGGCCTTGACTTTCATCCATCCAGAAAGAACATAGTGAAAAAGATCGAGCGCTTGCCATAGAGCGACTCGCTGCCGGGACACCGGCTGGAATTCCTGGTATGCAGCCAGGAATTTTTCGCATATCGAAGATACCTGCTCGAACCACGCTTCCCATTTTGCCAGGTTGGCGACTCGTTGCTCGGGAGACCCGCCCTGGTCAAAAGATGAAAGGGGCAGACTGAGAGTCATGATTGAGGCCAGGAACATCGAAACATCCCGGGCCGGCTCTGATTGGCAGAAAGAATCGAAATCAATAAAACTGACTTCTCCCTTGTTCAACAGAACCTGTACAGGCCGGAACGTGCCGTGAGATGGAACAAGAGGATCACGAGCAGCAGCGGCTTCGATCCGACCCATGCGTTCCAGAAACAGCGCTGCGCCAGAGGAAAGATTGGGAAAAACCGTGGATAGCTCTTTCACCTGGGCTTGCACTTCGGCCATCTCGTCTTCCCAGGTGACTTTCGGCCCGATCTGAACGCCAGACTGATGGAGATCAGCGAGACCCATGGCCGTTTTCCTCATGGTCGCATGCAGCACGTCCATCGCCTCGGGTGTTCCCTGCTCAAGTGCAGACAGGAATAAATCCGCCAGGGTCTGCTCCTCCCAGACAGGTCCTTGAATGAACACGCGCAGATCAGGATCGTAGGCAAGTGGTTCAGCAATACGGACAGAGTTGCCGGAGCCAAAGGAGGCATCCCAAAGAGCCTTCATACTTTCGTACGCATTCCGCCCCTTCTCTTGACGGTCGATCTTTGCCACCACGATCGGCGGCCAATAAGATTCCACGGCCATGTCCGGGGCATATTCGAGCTGATAGAGAATGGTGCAGCGGTTGCCAGGCTTATACCGCATAATTTCGGGCTTACAGGATTGGATACGTAGACTCCGATAAGCAGGTGAAACGGCGCGAAGGCTACGCTCTAAGAATTCACGCGACCCTTCCGGATCCGTCAGTAAACCCACCGATTCCAGCTCGGTTTCTGGTTCCTGCGTCCTCAGCTCCAGATTAAGCTCAGGGAAGATGGCATGCCAGCCTTCCGCTCCAAAGACGCCCTCCACAACTGCCCGGTCCATGGAAAGGAATCCAGGTGGAAAGAGCACCCCGCTAAATTCGATCGTCCGTTCACCCGTCTCGTCTGGTACGCCAACTTTCAAAGTGCAGCGGTTCTGCCAGACGCCATCCTTGAGAAGCATGTGCCCAATCTTGCACTTCTTAAGAATCACACTTCCGTTAGCGATCTCAGGGATGTCTTTAGACAATACTTCGCGGATATGGTCATGATCTTTGATAGAGACAAGCCAACCTGGAAGCTCAGAAAACTGCTCCAAACCGATCGAAATTCCAGCATCCGGCTCTTGGTGCGGTGGCTGGCGTTTCATGCTCTTACGCTGCCTGGTCCATTTTGGAGACCCACTAATATAACGATCAGGCTTAAGCTCGTGATTACTAATGTTGACCAATGACTAAACGGACTAAAAATTAACAAGATCTGCGGGATCGTAAGCAAAAGTACCAAACCCAGCGTAGCCCATTGGGTTCTTGAAAGCGCCGAAACGATTAGGCCCAAAATTCCCCCGACAAACGCCAACAGGCAGAGCGTGATTGCAGAAGGCAGAAGTGCCTGGAATCCTCCAGCCAATCCTGTCCGTATTTCTTCAAGAGATTGGAGGATCGTCCAAACCAATCCCTGATAAATTGCTAAAATGCCGACCAGCCATACTTTGGAGAAAATGTACGGCAACAACAAAGAGCTCGTTCGCCGCTCACGCTGATAAATGGCCCTTTCTTTTAAGATTTCATCACGAACGAGTAAAGCGCTGGTCAATATAACGAGGAATACCAGCAGGCCAAATACAATCGGTGGGCTATTGGTGCCCCCAACGATGGGAGTAATCTGCGCGGTGGAAGAAAAGGCAAAATGGACAAGTGCTACAAGCGGTGGGACGACAAGCATCATTAAAACTGTTTTATCCCGCCAGAGCAAACGAAAATTACGCCTGATGAGAAGAAACAATTTCTGCACAGGGCCCGCACGTGGAATGGTCGGCGGGGGCAGTTTCTCTTTTGAGCTGTTTCTGAGTCGCATTCGTATCAGGGGACGAGTTTGAAGCAGGAGATCCGGGAACCTGTTATGAAGAGGGTCATCCACATTCTTTTGATAGGATTCATGCTCTCTAAACCGCTTTGCCCATTCGATCCCATCCCGCACTTGCGGGTTGACCAGCATCTCAAGCGCTTCCTGCACCCCGGACAAATCTTTTACGACCCCTCTGGGAATCAGACCTTTTAAATAAGCGAAAGCTTCATCGGAAGGTCCATACCAGGCCAGCACCCCACCGGGGGCAAGAAAAATAATTTTGTCTGATAAACCTGCGCTGCGGATACGAGGATTGACCTGGATAATCGTGATGCCCTGACGGGATAATTCCCGCAACAGGAGAGTGATCTGAACTTCGTCAAAAGGCGTGAGCTGCTCAGATGATTCATCAACCAGAAGCAGCCTGGGATAACCAAGTAGCTCGACGGCAATACTCAACCTTCGCTTCTCCACAGCGCTCAGGAGTCCGATTCGTTGGTCTCTCACTTGCGTGAGGCTCACGGAATCGAGCATTGTCTGGATCCGCTGCTGACGATCCTGGGACGAAGCGCGGCGCGGCATACGCAACCTGGCTGCGTCCTGCAGGATCTCTGAGACGCTGAGGTTTTGGTGGAGAGCAAATTCGGTAGGCACAAAACCAATGGAGGACCGGAATGCTTTCAGGTTTTCATAAAGATTGATCCCATCGATCAAGATCTCACCTTCCGCGGGTTGCATGAGTCCAGCGAGGCTTTCCAGGAGAATGGATTTTCCCGAACGACTTAGACCCGATAAAGAAACCAGGTCACCCGGTTCAATATGGAAGGATATATCCGTAAGTAAGCTTACAGCCGCGCGCGTGCGAATCGTCAGTCCCTTCGCCTGAACCAGGACTCCAGCAGTTCCAGGCGCCTTTTCGCTATCGTTTTGCGTAGGATCAGTCATAACGGTCTTAATTCCTTCTGTTACATCCGGGCTTAATGGCATTGTTCCTACCAGAGGAGAAGCAAGTCCGTCCGTTTCTCAGGATTGAGCCTTTAAATCAAAAGTCCGTTTCAGATCTACTTTTGAAGAGAAGCGAATGGAGTTAGGTGAGAACCCGCTCTTTTTTTGAAGCAAGGACGGAGAGAGTAAGAGCGGCAGCTGAAGAAGCGCCGTTCAAATTGGGCGAATCGTTCGGGTTGGGTTCAACCGGATGCTTGAAATGATAGGAGATGCGTTGCGCCAGTTTTTTTGGTGTCAGGTCATCAGGATCGATCATATCCACCCAATGTTTTTCGGCGAACAAGCTTGCGCGTGTGCGTTGTTCAGCGCTTGGACCGGCGCGGGGGATCAGAATTGCCGATCTTCTCGTGCGCAGAATTTCAACGGTAGTGTTGTAACCAGCCATGGAAATTACCAGATCAGCCGCCGCAATATGACTCAGCGAATCCGTTACAGATTCCAGCATGTGGATCGGGAGGTCCGCTGCACGCCGGTTTAGATCGGCGATCAGGTCAGCGGGCATAAAGGGTCCAGTGATCACCAGCAAGAAACATTTATGGCTCTCCAGGACTTTGGGCAGCGCATCGATCAGCGTGCTCATCATGGGATAAGCATCTGCGCCCCCACCTGCCATCACCACGACCAGCCGTGTACCCACTGGTTTATCTGCCAGGTGACGTGCGCGAATGGCTGGGGCATTGTTTGCCGTCGCAAGGTTCGTAACGTAACCACAATAAAACACCTTTTTGGCATCGCCCCCGGGAATCTGATAGTGCTCCGCGACGTCATAGACATCTCGCATTCCAAACACCAAAATCCGCGCGTAGTAGCGTTCGATGGCCTCGTAAGCCCCTTCCACTTTCCAACGCTGGACCGTCACCTCAGGGCTATCAAGAATATCTCGCAATCCTAATACAACCTGGGTATGAATTCTGGAATGCTTCATCGCCTCCAGCGCCGGCAGAAGCTCTCCCATTGCCCCATGGGGCATATGATCCACCAGAAAAATGTCTGGTGCATAATTCAGCAGCACATGACTGAGCATTTGTTTGCGCAGGTGCAGGATTTCAGGAAAAGACATGCTAAGATGAGTTGCCTTCCAGATTCCCGGACCGTCCTTCGCGATGGAAGGAAGCTTTATATAATCGTGGTGAGGAGAAATGGGGAAAAACTGACCCAACTGCGAGTCGGAGAACGTGAGAATAGAAGCTTCCGCATGAAGACGATAGATTTCCCACGCGATCGAAGAGGTCCGCTGCATGTGTCCCAGGCCAAAGCCATCCTGTGAATAGATGGCAATTCGCAAACCCTCTGTCGTCCCTGTGTCTATTTTGCTCTCCTATCTCTGATAATGCCTGGACCACCGCCTAAACGATTGCAGAGCAGTACGCCTGGTTTAGGTGAGCGATCCAAAATAACAGCAACGGAAAATTAATAATAAGTGGTTGAATCTATTGTAATAATGTAGACCCCATTTGTCAATTGCAGACAGAACTATGGAGGAGCAAGGTGCGAAATACGATCCCCATACGGAATTATTATGTTTTCTATTCGATTTCTCCCTTTATTTGTCGTATAATCTCGCCATGCCTGAATGGATCGGGAAAACCATCGGAAATGTTCGCATCGAAAAGCTCCTAGCGAGAGGGGGAATGGCGGAGGTTTATTTAGGCTCGCATCTCAATCTTGAGCGCCCGGTCGCCATCAAATTATTGCACAGTTATATCGAAGAAGAGCCCCTTCTGATCGAACGCTTTCGCCGGGAAGCGAAAGTGGTGGCAGGGCTGCGCCACCCGAATATCGTTCAGATTTTCGATTTCGATACGATCGATGGTCATCCATACATTGTTATGGAATATCTGAAGGGGCCAACCCTGGCCACGTACCTGCGTCATCTCCATCAACGGAAAAAGCGCATTCCTCCCGAACAAGTGGCTCGCCTGCTTAATGAAGTGTCCACCGCACTCGATTACGCTCATAAGCAGGGTGTTGTGCATCGTGACGTCAAACCGGGTAATATCCTGCTGCATCACAAGGGCGCTGATTTCCCACTGGACAAGCCTCTGGCGGACGATGTAGAAGCTGTCATTACAGACTTCGGGCTGGTGCGCATCATGAATACAGCTTCCCAAACCGCCTCTGGTACTGTAAGTGGGACACCAGCCTACATGTCGCCGGAACAGGCGCGCGGCGACCCAACCGATCATCACACAGATATTTATTCTCTGGGGATTGTGCTGTATGAGATGCTTGCAGGGCGCGTCCCCTTTGAAGCGGATAGCACACTGACTGTGCTTCACATGCAGATTCATACAACGCCGCCACCGGTCCCCGGAATTCCGGCGCAGGTGCAGGCAGTGATCGATCGCGCACTCCTAAAAACCCCTGGCGACCGCTATCACAGCAGCCGCGAATTGGCAGGTGAGTATTCCCGTTCGATTGGCCTAACCTCACAGGCAGTTACCGTCCAGGAAGCGGATCGGCCCACCGCGGAACCCATCGAGGCGCCGGTGCTCGTCGAGCCAGAGCCGCAACCAGTGTTACAGCCGCAGACAAAGCCAGAGCCACCCTCCAAGCCGGAGCCAGCCTCCAGGCCAGAGCAGCAGGTCCAGCCTGAGTCGCAGCCAAAGCTGGAGCCGGTAGCGAAGCCGGCCCCGGGTCGTTCAGGCGTGCCTGTGATACTCGTTTCAGTCATTGGTCTTTTGGTCCTGGCGGTTGCCGGATATCTGATTTTTTCCGGGCGTGGGAGACCACCTGCCCCTGTATCCACCGCTACATCAGATGCAGTCATTCCCAATACGGGCACCAGTCCACTGCCGTCCGAAACAGCTGCTCTGGCTTTACCTTCCTCCGAACGGATGGTGAAGGTAACTGCCGGCACATATAACGTCGGCAAAAATCCCGAAGGGACGAATCAGAGCGCGGCACAGGCGATCAATCTGGATGAATACTGGATTGATCAGTACCCCGTCACAAACCTGGATTTTCAGCAATATATGGCGGAATGGGCGATCCCGCCCGGTAAGGAAAACCATCCGGCCATCGACGTGACCTGGGAAGAAGCCGACGCCTATTGTCGGGCACTGAACAAGCGCTTGCCAAGCGAGGCAGAATGGGAAGCGGCTGCACGCGGGCCCGGACCAGACCCACAACTGTATCCCTGGGGAAAGGATGCCGCTCTGGCACTGAAACTGCCCAATCAAACCTACGAAGTAGGCAGCCAAACTTTTAACATCAGCCCGGTGGGGGCATATGATATGTTCGGCAATGTATATGAATGGGTGGGAGAGCCGTATGGCAAACTTACGCCGGGGAAACGGATTCTGCGTGGGGTCCGCTATAGCCTGCCCTATGATTTAGCATTTCGGCTGGAAGTGGCGCCCACAGACACCAATTATATCCAACACGCTGGCTTCCGTTGTGCAGCCAATCAGGTCAGTCAATAAATCACCGAATACGTGAATAAAGGAGAATTCGTATGAAACGCCAGGTCATTTACCGTTGGAATTGGGCGATGTCAATGGCACTCCTGTTACTACTTGCTCTCACGGGATGTGCCGGGCAGGTCGCCGCGACACAACCACCTGTCTCTTCTCCTGTCCCTGAGGCTTCCTTACCACCTGCGGATACGGCTGAGGCTCCCACCTCACCTGCCGTCGAGACCTCCGTAGCAACACAACCACCCACGGACCCCAATGTGTTATACGAGGATACTTTCACGAATCCCACTACCGGCTGGAGTGTGGCGGAGTTTGACAACTATTTCATTGGCTATCACGAGCCAGAGTCCTATCACATCGAGATCAAAAGTCCGCATCTGAAGGCGCCGGTGGTCCCCATCCCGGATGCAGCCAACCACAACTACCCGGATGCAACCATCGAGTTGGCAGTGCAGACTGTTTCGGGGAGAACCTCCACCGAAGGCGACTATCGCTATGGGCTGGTGCTCCGCCGCTCAGGGGACCAGTACTATGCCTTTACCATCTCGCCCACCACCAAGAAGTGGGAAGTGTTCAAAAGCAGTCCCAGTGGTATCGTCCCTCTCAAGGATGGTGTCGACGAGAACATCCAGGGTCTGGATGTGGACGACATCCTACGCGTAGACGCGAAGGGTTCCAATTTCCTGTTTACCATCAATGGCCAGCTTGTGGCTCAGCTCACGGACAGTGATTATGCGGATGGAGAAATTGGCTTCTATGCCGAGAACGTCGAGAACGTCAACACCCATATCCATTTCGGAAAATTGACGGTGCGGGAAGTCAAGTATTCCTATATGTGTAATGTCGCTGGAGGCAACCTGTACGTAAGAAGCGGACCTGGTAAGACCTTTGCTCAAATCGGCCTCCTATCGGATGGCGATACGGTCAAGGCTCTGGGAATAAGCTCCAACAATTGGATAAAAATCGTCGTGGAAGGAAGTGACGCTCCGGGCTGGGTTTCCTACTCCGATGGATTTATGTCCTGCACACCGACCGTGGATTTCTTCCCCATCGTCGATTCGTAACGAAACGGCAAAAAAGGATCGGTTAACAAAAAGAAGGCACTCTGTGAGTGCCTTCTTTGTCTTCCGAGCGGGCAGACGCACAATTGTGTTTTTATATTTCCTATGCTTCACTAATTCTGGTTTTGTGCATTGCGCGCAGCAACGATCTCCGCCATGATCGAAATGGCGATTTCTTCCGGGGTTCCTGCACCAATTGCGATACCGATCGGCCCATGCAGTCGATTCAACTGCTTTTCGGTCAGTCCATCTTCGAGCAGCCTTTGACGGCGTTTTGCCTGCGTGGTCCTGCTGCCCAACGCGCCTACATAAAAGGCAGAGCTCGGCAGAGCGATCTTCAAAGCCGGATCATCCAGTTTGGGATCATGGGTCAGCATGGCGATCGCGGATGACCGTGTGATGGGGATTTGCTGAAACGCCTCATCGGGCCACAGCTGAACTAATTGATCCACGTGAGGGAATCTCGTTTCATTGCCGAACGCGCGGCGGGGATCGACAACGATTGTGCGGTAGCCAAGTGTCTTTGCCAGGGCCGTCAAGGCAATGGTGATATGCACCCCCCCGACCGCAATCAAAATCGGAGGAGGCAGTATCACTTCCATAAACACTTCCATGTCTTCGTTCAACATGACGCGACGGGAATGGCCCTGCGTCAACGTCTCTGCGGCCAGCTTCATAACCTGCTCGTTGGATTCATCACGGATGGTTCCCGTTGTCGTGCCATCCTGCCTCACCAGCATTTCATGGCCCAATATTTCATCCGAGCCTTTTATGACAGTCACAAGCACTGCGGATTCTTCATCGAGCAGCGTAGCACGCAGAGCTTCGAAGATTTCGCTGTCAAGCGGTTTGACAAAGATATCAATGCTCCCGCCGCAGGCCAGGCCCACCTCCCAGGCAGTTTCATCCGCCACGCCAAAATGCAGGAGCCGCGGACGATTCGCTTTCAACACATCCACGCCAGTATCGAAGACGGCTCCTTCCACGCATCCGCCGCTGACCGAGCCGGCGATATTTCCATCGGGGGTGAGCGCCATCTTTGCGCCGGCGCGGCGCGGCGAGGAGCCCCAGGTCTGGATCACTGTGGCAATCGCAATGGACTTGTTCTCTGCGCGCCACCTATCGAGGTCGGCCAGGATATCGCGCATGGTTGCCTCCATTCGACCTACGATTCAGGTCGGTTAATCGATCCGCTAAATCTTCCAGGCTCGCCAGGTTATGCACCGGTAGAAAATCATGCACGTGTGGCAGCGCTGCCAGAATGCCGCGCGTGAGCGGCTCGTAATCGGGCGCGCCCAGCAGTGGATTTAGCCAGATGAGACGATGGCAGTTCCGCCGTAATCGTGCCATCTCGCGTTTGAGGAGCTCGACATCGCCGCGATCCCAGCCATCGCTGATAATAAGGACCACCGCGCCGCGAGCGAGCACCCGTCTCCCCCACTCAAAGTTGAATGTTTTCAGGGATTCTCCAATGCGGGTGCCGCCTGCCCAATCGCCTACCAGCCGCCCCACATTTTTCAACGCCAGGTCCAGGTCACGGATTTGTAGCGGCCGCGTGATCCGCGTCAGACGCGTGCTGAACACAAAGGCTTCCACAGGTTGGTCAAGAGCAGATTTCATCCCGTAAATAAAATGCAGCAGGAGCCGGGTATAGCGCTCCATCGAACCGCTGATATCGGCAATGACTACCAGGGGGCGCGGCTTCAATTTGGGTTCCCGGTAAGACCACCTGAGAATTTCACCCTCGGAGCGCAAGCTGCGACGGAGCGTGCGGCGCAGATCGATCCACTGACCCTTCCCCGGGCGTTTCCGGCGCGTTCGGCGCTCACTGACCTTCCACAGCAGATGAGCCATCATCTGCTTAACAGCTTCGGATTCTTCCGCGCTCATCTCGGCGAAATCTTTGTGACGTAAACGTTCGCGGTCGCTATAGGTGCGAGTAACTTCGATCACAGTCAGTTCCTGGCTGGAGGCCGAGGTTGAATCCTCTGCCTGAGGTGTGGACCTCTCCAGGGGCGGAGGGGTAACAATCGGTCGTGATCCCCTTCGAGGCTGCGCGGTACCCGGCCAATCCACGTTCCATTCCTCGGCCGGTTTTCGCCAGAACAGCTCAAATGCTTTGTCAAATAGCGCAAGGTGCTCACGTTCATGCACCAGGAGTGTACGCGCCGCGAAATAGAAATCTGCTTTCCGGCCGATCTCAATCTGGTCGAGCGCGCTAACCAGATCCATCATGTGCCCGGGATTAATATCCAGCCCGAGACGTCGCAGGAGGCGGCCGAAGAGCAGCAGATTATGCAGGAATTGCCCGCTCAATCCACGCCTGCCTTCACGCGATCCAATATCAAGCGCGCCTGTGCTCCCTTCACTTTTTCCACGTCATCCTGATATTTCAGGACGGCTCCAAGCGTTTCATCCACGATGACCGGATCGAGCGCGCTTTGATCCAGGGCAACCAGTGCAGTCGTCCAATCCAGGGTTTCTGCCACTCCAGGCAGCTTGTATAAATCCATTTCGCGCAGGGCCTGAATAAAGCCGGTGATCTGTCTTGCCAGTTGGACAGGAGCGTGTGGCAATTGCGTTTGCACAATTTCCAGTTCTTTTTCAAAGGATGGATAGTCGATCCAATAATAAAGGCAGCGGCGCTTGAGGGCGTCGTGAACTTCGCGTGTCCGATTGGAGGTGATTATTACAACAGGCGGATTGGGGGTTTTGATCGTCCCAATCTCCGGGATGGTGATCTGAAAATCAGAAAGGACTTCAAGCAGGAATGCTTCAAATTCCTCATCGCTCCGATCCAGTTCGTCGATCAGTAAGACAGGTGGCTTCTCTTTCGATTGTTCAATAGCTTGTAACAGCGGGCGACGCAATAAAAATTCGGGACCAAACAACTCCGCCTCGTCTGTCTTCTCGCCACTGGCTTCCAACAAACGGATATGCATCATCTGACGCGTGTAATTCCACTCGTAAACGGCATGATGCACATCCAGGCCTTCGTAGCATTGCAGGCGGATCAAATCTGTATCGAGCAGGGCAGCCAGGATTTTCGCCACTTCGGTCTTGCCAACCCCGGCTTCGCCTTCGAGAAAAAGAGGACGCCGCAGTTTCAGAGCAAGATACAAAGATGTGGCAAGGCCGCGCTCGGCAATGTAGCGTTTTTCGCGCATGGCGGATTGAAGTTCGTCAATTGAAGTAAATTCCACGGTTCTCTCGGTAATTGTTCAATAAAAAGCTGGGACATTTCCCACCATTGTTTTTACCATCGATTTGCTTTGTCGGCGATACTGTATTTTGAGTTCTCCAGACTCTCATGTGACAGAATTTTTGGCGCATTTCATGCAACTTTCCATCTTCAGCAAGAGAAAAGCGGTATTGCCTCAAATCGCGGCGACGGTTTCAGGTGTACGGGTCGCCGACGGATATCCTGGTTGCCCTTGAACATGGCGACCGGGATGCAGGGCATCGCATCGGCAAAAGCAGGGTGCAAGTGTGAGCCCAGATCTTTCCTCTTGCACCGGAGAAAGGCACGGAAGCAAACTGGATCTTTACTCTGTAGAGGAAGCTATGGAGTTCTCCGTCTCGATTTTCTGGCGCACCTGCTCGTAGAACTGGCTGGCAAGTTTTTGAGACACAGGAACCATGAGCCGGGCTGCCAGACTTGCCAGTTGCCCGGAAACATTCACATCGGCAGTCCAGTGCACATTGGTTGAATTGTCCGGACCATCGCTGAAATGGGCTTCACTAATGGCATCGGCAACGCTGCCCGTGGCAGAGCCGTGTGCCTTTAACTTTGCACGATTGGGCTCATCGAGCTCCAGAATTTCCACCTCCCCGCTGAAGCGAGCCTTCACCGACCCAAACCCGATGGAGACAACCCCGCGGTAGCGCTTGAGTGGTTCGATCACCTCGATCTTTTCCACACCGGGCGCGCATTGACCGATCTGTTCCGGATCAGTCATAAAATCCCAGACTTTTTTTCGTGGAGCGCGAATGATAACGTCGCCTTTTAATTGCATACTGTTTTCCTTAGGGTAGTCCGTCCTCCCGAAACGCATCGGGATACGAATGGGCGGAGTGTCGAGTGTTCGTTGAGACCCGCAGTCGAAGGACAGGTTTCATAGTATTGAATTATATCTAGGTAAGTCAGGTTTCGAAGGCGCTGGCACACAGCGCGGGGAAATTGCCTGAATATACTTTTGAGGCTCCTTCGCCAAGGAAGGTTTGCATCCAGACTCACAGAAATAATAAGTTGTCACTTCCTATTGGCTGGTAAAGTGCGCCGTCGCAATTCCGAGGTTCATGCCGCAGACGGAGTCGCGGGCGCCGGTTGGAGGATGGAAGACTAGAGACTTAGGTAATTTGACGGCGGGTTGACGTCAGGCTGAATGATCTCTGCCAGAGCAGAGCGCTCTCCTCGGGTGTAACGGAGCCGAGATCGAGACCGGCCAGATATTTGAGCCGCGCAATCTGTTCATTTGACCGGAATCTATTCTCTATTGTATGAGATTCTCGAATAATGTCAAATTTATGAGAGTCTTTACGATTTGGGAGTGTCCAACTCCGAGGATAAAGGCTTCATGTCACCCTCCCGAAAAGCGCCGGGACTACCCTGGCGCCGCCCACCAGGGCAGGTGTAGTGAGCGAATGCGAAGGGTCTCCTGTGGATTTGAGCCGAATGGCTCAAATCCACAGGGATTCTCCCTGGCACTGCCCCAGGGCAAGTGTCACTCCCGGAGTTTACACTGAGCCTGTCGAAGTGGTCGTT
>Ga0114129_10005785_pt1 | contig 17508 bp, 8 predicted proteins | sample RhiMetdeltSRZDD1_FD_80071 | JGI IMG/M metagenome (GOLD analysis project Ga0114129, IMG submission 80071) | Populus rhizosphere microbial communities from Tennessee, USA - Rhizosphere MetaG P. deltoides SRZDD1 (version 2) (version 2) | ecosystem: Host-associated > Plants > Roots > Rhizosphere >... | reverse complement strand
CCTTGCCGCCGTCCCACTCGATGTAGCGCCACCGCTCGGTGGTCACGGCGTGGCCCGGGAAGCCGCCCTGAATGAAGACGTCGCCGACCTCGACATCGCGCGGGTCCGGCACCGCCGTCAGCTCCCTCGACAGCGACGCGGAACCGGCGTACATGAAGACGACGTCGAGATAGTGGCGGAAGCTGTCGTGCGACGTGTCGGGCGCGGCCGTGCGCGACCAGGAGACGGTGTTGCCGCTCACCTTCGGCCGCTCGCCCGCGGCCCACTTCGAGAACAGAGCGGGGTCGCCGCTCGTGAACCGGAAGTGGATGTCGCCAAAACGTCCCGCCGCGAACAGATACTCCGCCCGCAGGCGCATGACGGCGTCGGCGCACTGCTGCAGGTCGCGCTTGCCGGCATCGATGTCGACCACCGCCCAGTGCGCGTCCTGGTTGCCCTTCTTGCGGCCGTCGTGGAGGTAGACGGGCGGCCGGCCTTCCCTTAGCGGCAGCCCGCGCAGCCACGCGCCGAAGCTGTCGGCCGGCGTCGGCGCGCGCTCGAACCCGGCCGGCGGCGCGATGCGGCGCTCGAGCGACTGCGACGGCTCGTACGCGTCCAACCACGCGTACCCAAGGAGAAGGACGGCGAGCCGGCTCACCGGCCGCGGTCGGAAGCCGGCACCTCGGCCTCGTGCAGCTCCATCCGTACCAGGCGCGTCTGGCCGGCGGTGGCCAGCTCCATCGACTCCTGCCGCAGCACCACGCCGTCGGCGTCGATGGCCGTCACCTGCCCGTCGAAGAAGCGCTGACCGACGCGGACGAAGTGGGTCTTCTGCGACGGCGTCCAGACGAGGGCGATCCGGCCCTGCGGCGTCTGCACGATGCCGCGCAGCGCGACCTCGCTGATGCGATACCGGGGCGGCCCCTGGACGGTCGTCGGCGGCGGCGCCACCACGAAGCGCTGGAACGGATCGCGGCGGCCGGCGGGATCATAGAGCGCCGGCCGATCGTCCGGCGCGAGGACGTCGCGCACCGTCTGCTCCCCCGCCGCCACCGCGGACTCGACCCGGGATACGGCCGCCTCGACACGCGCGCCGTCGACCGCTACGGCGAAAGCGCTGCCAGCGGTGATCGACGACAGCAACACCACGCCGGCCATCGCGCGGAACCCCCACGACACCGGCCGCCGACAGTCACCGAGACGCATGATCCTCTCCTCCAGCGACGCCCCCCAGAATCCCATCGCCGCCATCGGCTGGCGCGGCGCCATCATCGACGACGCGACCTCCACGAGCGCCCGGCCGTACGCACGCCACGACATCCACGCCGCGCACACGCTCTCGTCGCAGGCGCTCTCCCGCGCGACGTCGAGCCGGCGCCTCAGCAGCCACCACGCCGGATGGAACGAGACGGCCGCGCCCGCGATCGACACCGCCACGTTCCAGGCGAAGTCGCGGCGCCGCACGTGGGCCATCTCGTGGCCGAGAGCGGCACGACGCACGTCCTCGGCCGCGCTGTCGATGGCCCGCGGAAGCACGATCACGGACAGACCGAGGGTGAGCGGCGACGGCACGCGGTCGGACAACCTCACGTCGACGCGTGCGACACCGAAATGCAACGCGCACTCGCGCGCCAGGACCCGTGTGGAGGCCGACGGCCGCGCACCGGCCTCACGCAGGATCCGGCGGCAGCGGATCCAGGCCCGGGCCAGGACCAGCAGCCGCCCGGCCACGAAGGCCGCGAACAGGAGAACGAGGAGGTCCGCCGTCTCGGGGCGGAACGGGGCCGTCACGTGCGTGACGGTGGCCATCACGACCGGCCGCTCGAAGGCCAGCATCGGAGCCACCACGGTGGCCATCGGCTGCTCTCGCGCCGCGAGCCCGACGCTCGCCGCCGGCAGCACCGCGCACGTGAACGCCGCCGCCAGAAACAGCCCGCTGCGATCCCGCGCCGCAGCCGTCCGCGAGAGCCCCGAGATCAGCCCGGCCGAGGCCGCCACCAGCGGCACCTGCCAGAGCGCATTGAAGAGGAAGGTCAAGACCGCGTCGGTCACGCCCACGCCGCCTCCTAATCTTTTAGGAGTCTACGCCCGCCTCCCCACCCTGTCAACCTAAACTCTTAGGACTTGTGGCGGGGTCAGGTCTGTCGTATGGCTTATTGCCCGATTTGTAGAGAGTTCACTGAAACCCCGCCGCCGGTCCCACGTACCATTGGCGGGAGGAAACGAGACAGCTATTGCAGCCGGCCACCGAGCAGGCCCTCATCCGGCAGGTCCTGGACGGCGACCCCGAGCCTTTCGGGAGAATCGTCCGCCAGTACCAGAACCTCGTCGCCTCGGTGGCCTACCGCATGGGGGTCCGGCACGGATCGATCGAGGACGTGGTGAGTGAAGTGTTTATGAAGGTCTATACCAAGCTGCACCAATACGACGGCCGCTACGCCCTCTCGAGCTGGATCTACCGCATCGCCACCAACCACGTGCTCGACGACATCCGGCGGCGCAAGCGCGAAGGGCAGGTCGCCCTCGACGACGTGGCGGAGCCCTCCGACCCCCGCATGAACGTGGCCGGCGAGACCGAGATCAGCGAGCGCGACCGCCTCGTGCGCGACGCCCTGCTCGAGCTGCCCGAGGACTACCAGCGGGTGCTGGCCCTCAAGCATTTCGAGGAGCTGCCGGTGGAGACGATCGCCCAGGTCCTCGACATCCCCGAAGGCACCGTGAAGATCCGATTGATGCGCGGCCGCCAGCGGCTGCGCAAGATCCTCGAGGCCCGATACCCCGAGCATTTCGAAGGAGCCCCCGCCCATGAAGCGGCGCGACGATAACCCCGAGACGCTCGCCCGCGAGCGGATGATCACGGACTCCCTCGACGCGTTCGCACGCGTGCGCGTGACGGTGTCCGTCGAGAACCGCGTGATGGCGCGGCTGCGCACCCACGCGGCGACGGAGGCCCGACGCGCGCCCCTCAACCGCCGGCAGAAGGCCGCGCTCGGCGCCACCGCCGCCGTGGCCGGCCTCGGCGAGGTCGTGTTCTGGGCGGCTGTCGTCCTCGTCGTCGCGCAGATCCCCGGCCTCTCCCTGCTGCGGGAGGCCCTCGGCTGGATGCCCGACATTTCGCGCACCTGCCTGACGCTGGCGGCGGCGGGGGCCGACGTCGCGCGCGGCGTGAGCGCCGCCGCGCTCGTGGTCCTGAACGGCCTCGCCATCCTGCTGCCGTCGCCGATGGTGCTGGCCGCGTCTTTCGTCTTCGCCGTGTCGTCCACGACGTTCATCGCGGTCCGCCGCGACCTCCAACGGTCGCCGGCCGCTCGAGGTCTCCGATGACAATCGCACTCGCCCGTCCCTGGCTCGCCGCCGCCCTGCTCCTGCTGCCTCCGGCGGCGTGGGCGCAGGACGACCCGACGCCGCGCCCCCGCCGCACGCCCGCATCGCGGCCGAAGGCGGCGCCGCCCGCCACAGCGCAGCCGACGGAAGAGCCCGCCGACGATGCCGACGCGGTGTCCGTCGAGAGCCGCGACGAGGACGAGGCGCAACGCGAGGAGGACGAGCGGCCGCGCAAGCGCCGGCGCCGCCACCACGGCAAGGGCGGCGACGTCAGCCTCGGCCAGTCGGTCCACATCGAGGCCGGGCAGAAGAACGACGACGACATCGTCGTGATGGGCTCGACGGCGCGCATCGACGGACGTCAGGACGGCGACGTCGTCGTCCTCGGCGGCACCGCCAAGATCTCCGGCGAGGTCGACGGCAACGTGGTCGTGGTCGGCGGCGGGCTCGAGCTCGAGAGCACAGCACACATCGACGGCGATGCCGTCTCCGTCGGCGGCTACATGAAGAAGGAGGCCGGAGCGGTGGTCACGGGACAGACGGTGGACATGGGGGCGATCGGAATGCTGCCGGGACTCGTCCCGGACTGGCATTGGAAGTGGGGCCTCGGCCTGGGCAGCATCTTCTTCATGCCCGCCCTCGCCTGGCTGAAGACGGCGGCCATCGCGCTGCTGCTCTCGCTGCTCATCGCGGTGGTGATGCCCACCCGCATCGAGGCGGCGGGGGTGGCGCTCCGTGACCGCTGGTTCGAGAGCCTCGGCATGGGCCTCGTCACCGGCATCCTCTGCGTCATCGCGACGCCGCTCTTCTGCCTGACCTGCATCGGTGCCCCGCTGCCGTACCTCTTCTTCCAGGTGGCGAAGTATTTCGGCATGGCCGCGTTGTTCATCGTGGTCGGCCAGTCGATCGGGCGCGCCGGCGTCTCGCGCGACCTGAGCCCGTTCCCGTCGCTGCTCGCCGGCTTCCTCCCGCTCGCGCTCCTCGCGCTGTTCCTGCCCGTGATGTGGTGGGTGTACGCGTTCGTGGCCGTGGGCTGCGCGATGATCACGAAGTTCGGCGCGATGCGGCCGTGGTTCCCGCCGAAGGCTCCGTCGACGCCGCCGTCCCCGCCGATGGCGATCCCGCCGGCGGACGAAGCGATCGTGTGAGGACGGCGGCGATCACGACCCCGAGGCCCGCCAGCATCAGGCCGTAACGCAGACCGGCCGGCCGGTACACGAGCTCGATCTCGTGACGGCCGGCCGCGACCTTCACTGCACGAAACGCGACGTTCCCGCGCAGCAGCGGCGCCTCCGTGCCGTCGACCCGCACCCGCCAGCCCGGATCGAACGCGTCCGTCATCACGACGTAACCGTCGTGACTGAGCTCGGCCTCCAGCGTCTTGCGATCCGCGCGTTTCGCGGTGACGCGCACATCGGCTCGGAAGTCCGGACGTGGAAGTACCGATGCGCCTTCCGGCAACAACACCTCGCGGCGCGGATCGAAGGCCTCAGAGTCGACCGTGCGCAGCGCATCGTCACCGTCGGCCACGCGCACGCCCGATACGGCCACCGCCCGCGGCAGCGGATCGGGCACGCGATAGACGCGCATCGGGTCCGTGAGGACCGAGGACAGCGCACCCACGAGCTCGAGGCCCTCCATGCCGTCTTCGTGGAGCGTCACCACGTGGCTCACTGATCCCAGGATCAGCAGCCGCCGCCACTGGGGCGTGTTCTCGACCTCGCGCAGCCGCTCGTTGAGCCGCGCCATCGGCCCCGGGTACAGCCGCTGCGCGTTGGGATCGAACGCGTACTCGACGCCCCAGCCGATGGCAGTGGCCGGCACCAGATACTCCCGCAGGGCCACCGAGAGCGCGGCCTCGCGTGAGTAGCCTTCGATGGCACGGGCGGCGAACGGCATGTGGCGCTTCAGATAGCGCTCGCTCGTCCCGGCCGTCTGGTAGTCGTAGACGTAGAACCGCTCGCGCGGCTGCCCCTCGAGCCGGTCGAGGAGCTCCGGCCGCATGGCCAGCGGCCCCGCCGGCATCGTCGGGTTGATCGAGACGTGCGCGGCCAGCAGATCGACGACAGCCAGGCCGGCCAGGATCGCGATCGAACGTGGGCGCCACCAGGCGATCACGCCCGCGGCCAGCATGCAGAGCCCCGCGAAGAGGACGCGGCCCGCAGCCGGAGCCAGCTCGGCTGTCGTCGTGAACGCCGCCGCCGCACACAACGTGGCCAGCGCACCGCCGCCGAACAGCGCGAAGAACCACCGCCGCCGGCGTCCTGCCAGCCGCCCGACCGCTTCGAGCCCCATCCCCGCGAGCAGCGCGACGCCGAACGCCGTCACGATGACGATCTTCACCGGGTAGCGCACGACACCGAGGCCGGGCACGATCGCCACCGCCAGCCGATAGAACGGCGCGTAGCGGCCGAGGGCGACGAGCAGGCCCGCTCCCGAGATCACCGCCAGCACCACGCGGTGCGGACGCCGCGGACCCAGCAGCGCGGCCAGCACGAGCCCGCAGATCGGCAGGCCAAGGTAGATCGACTCCAGGAACGCCTCGCGCGCCTCGAACAGCGCGGCCCGATGCTCGTCGGTCAGAGGCAGCGCGCTGAGCTGCAGCGGCAGCGCCAGCTCGGGCGTCGTCATCGGGTGCAGCGACCAGTGCGTCCGGAAGTCTTCGTCGAACCGCCAGCGCTCCGAGCGCTGCGCGATCTCCACCGTCGGCATCCACTGCGGGGCGGACAGCATCAGCGCGAGGCCGCCGACACCGGCCAGGATCGCCGCCGTGCGCACGGCCGTGGCCCGATCGCGCTGGAGCCACCATCGCTCGAAGGCGAACGCCACGAGCACGCCGCCGGTGACGATCGACATCTCCCCCGAGCCGGCGAAGACCTGCATCGCCAGCGCCGCCGCCGCCCACACGATCGACAGCCCGCTGCGCGCGGTCCACGCGTGGTCGACCGCCAACACCACCCACGGCATCCAGGCCGCGCCGGCGTAGTGATGCTGCACGTTGACCATCGACAGGAGCGGGCCCGATGCCATCCAGGCACAGGCGGAGAGCGTCGCCGCGGGCCGCGCCATGCCGAAGCGCGACGCCAGCCGATACATCCCCGCTCCCGTGAACAGGAGATGGAGGACGGCCGCGATCCCGTACGACGTCCACGGCGTCAGGATCAGGCAGAGCCACGTCGTCGGGTAGAGGATCTGCGCGTCCGACAGGGCAAGGAGCGGCTGCCCGAAGCCGTGGCCCTCATACCAGACTGGCCAGGCCCCCTCGCGCACCGCCCGCACCAGCGCCTCGCGGTAGACGAAGAACAACGCGTGGATGTCCCGCCAGAAGAGCACTTGGCCTGTGAGCAGGCTACGAAAAAGAACTCCGGCCACGACCACCATCGCGGCCGATGAGAAAAATTTCCTGGGCATCCGTGAGGAGTCAATGATAATCGTCACGACCAGGAGGCGGTCTGGTTCGTCTGATTCTTTAACGCTGCGCTAAACTCGGACACGACGTTTGGGCACCATGAGACCAGCCTCTCGGACGTTCCGCGCCGCCGCCGTCACCCTGGCTCTCTGGCTGGCCTCCGGCGTTCCCTTTGCGGTCCAGGCCCAGACGCGCGCGCTGCCGTCGAATCTGGTCGCGACCCTTTCGCTCGACGGGCTCCAGCCCACGCCGCCGCGCGTCGCCACGCCGTCGTCGACCGCGACCGCGCCGCCGCCGCCCACGCATTTGCGCTCCGGCTTCGTCCCCCCTGAGTGCCGTGCGGAGCAGACTCTCGACAGCCCCCTGCTCGTCGACTGCTGGCTGCGCCACGTCCCGCGCGTGGCCGCCGCCATCCGCTGGGAGTTCGTCGGCAAGGACGGCCCGCAGGTGCGCGCGTGGCCCGAATGGGACGAAGACAGCCGCCGCGGCGTGCGCGAGGCATTTCAGTCCGCACGACGGTGGTACGCCGGCGGCATGAAGAGCTGGACGGGGCCGATGGCGCCCGAGCCGCCCGAGAACCGCGAGGCGCCGCACCTCAACGACGACTCGGTCGTCACCGTACTCGACGGTGCCACCACGTGGTCGCTGTTCACCGCGCAGGTGGGCTTGAGCCTCGCCGCCGAGCTCGGCGGGTGGATGCCGTGGTCACTGCGCGGCTACGCGACGGATGCGCTGGAGGACCTCTTCGACGCGCCGCGCCGGATGTTCACGTACGACCGCGACACCGAGGACGACGTCAACACCGTCTTCCCGGGCTACAGTCCGCGCGGCGCCGTCACGCCGTCACACCCGGCCACGACGTTCCGCTTCCTCCGCGACAACCGCCTCCTCGGCGCCACGCCCGTCGACACCATCGCCGCCGTCCTCGAGTGGAGCCGCCGCCACATGCGCCTGGCGTTCCGCCTGGTCGACGCGCGAGAAGACGACCTCCCGCGCCCGCGCCACCTCGCGTACTGGCACTACGAAGGCAAGGCGCCGCTCGTGCGGATCCTCGGCGGCACGCGTCTCAATCATCCGAAGTGGGGACCGAAGTCTCCCGAGACCGAGCACTGGACGTCCGGCTGCGCGATGACCACGGACGCCCTCACCTGGATCCTGCGCGCGGCCAACATCCCGACCCGCCGTGCGAGCCTGGGCACCGCCACCCGCGCCACCTGCGGCCACATGACGCCGTTCTTCAGCGCCGAGGGCCTGTACCTGAGCCACGGTGACGATCCGTATGACCCGATGAGCCAGACGGCATCATTCACGACCGAAGCCCTGCTCGTGCGCGCGCCAATGTGGCGCGCCTGGTTCCCCGAGGGCCCTGGCGAGCCATGGTGCTGGAACGTCGGCCGCCGAGTGGTGGACTTGAACGTGCGGTTCCCCAGCGAACATCTCGTCCGACTCTACTGCGAGGACACCCTCAAGGCCACGCCGCGCGAAGAGGGCCTCGTGCTCCTGGCCTTCCGAAGCCTCTACCAGCTCGGCGACCTCGAGCGTCACGGCCTGTGGGACGATCTGGCAACGCGCGCCACGAAGTCGACCGCCGAGTCCTGCGTCCGCCTCCGCGGTGGACGGTAGTTACCTTCGGCCGTTTACCCTGCGCCCTGGCGACGCTAGCGGAAGACGCTGATTACGGCTCGCAATACAACCGCCAGCAGCGCTGCAGTCTGGTCCAACGCGTCGTCTCCAACTCGTCCGGTGTCTTCCTGCCCTGTGACACCCCCAGGCGTCGGCACGACGACCGAAACAGCATCGGTTCGAGGCACGCTCACTCGTTCTCCAGCTCGTTTCTCAGCTTCTCAAGCCCAGTACGTAGGGACATCAGCTCCTCGATATCGCTTCTGTCGCCAAACTGGCCAAGAGCCGCCTCGAGTTGGCCGAGCCAGTACGCCCCCTGTACCGGGTCGCGCGCATCCTCGATGAATCGCTGGGCAAGGGACGAAGACACATACGTCAGATTGCGCGTGTCCCTATGCTCCTGCGCCAGTTCGAACGCGCGCTTGAGCAACGCGATGCTCTCAGGCCAACTAGCGGCGTAGTCTGCTCGCGTTGCCAAGAGGCTCGGTCGCGGCCCATACCTACTCTCAAGTCGGCCAAGCAATTCCATCAGGCGCTCGGTCTCGCGCTCCGCCTGTCCCGCATCCACGACCGAGGCATTCGCAATAGCCAGCGCCAGCTCATGAACCGCATCCCAGTCGACGTCGTCGATGCCATCAGATGTCACATTCCTACCTGCCAGGAGTAACCGGCGCCGCGTCGACCGCGGTGCTGCCCTCGATTTCAAACGGCAAGAACTCACCGGCTATCGCGTTGATCGCGTCTTGCAGTTTAGCTTGGTCCAACCCTTCCCAACCCTGCCTCAGCACATCCCCAAGAGTTTTCTCGCCGCTGAGTATCTGCCTGGCCGTCTCAGCAATCCGCTTGTCTTCACCTGGTGGGCGCCGATAGCACACAAACGCCATGCTACCACCGCGCTTCACCACCTTAAGGAGCCCGCGTAAAGCCTGGAGGTGCTTGGCCGACTTACCGGCGGCAAGCGCCTGACTGATTGCCTGTTCGATTTGCTGCACCGTTGACTTCTTAGTAAGGCCACCGACATCTAGCTTTCTCTTTCCGTGTGGCGCCAAACCAAAAGGGTCAACAAGTTCTATAGGAGTGCTATCAACATAGGTGTAGAAGTTGATTCCTCCTTCGAACTCAATTGGATCCTCGCCAATGAAACGCGCTGCCTTTGGGTCGTAGTAGCGGGCACGATAGTAGTAGAGATCGATCTCCGCATCCCACTCCCGCCCCGTGAAAGCATATCCGCTCGCGGACGTGCCGCTGTCGATGTTCCCCCAGGCATCGTATTGCCGACGAGACGCGACGGTTCCGGCCGCGCCAGTCGTGGCCACGATGGAGCCTAGCCCATCGGCGTGGTAGTACGTCATCGCGGCATCCTCTTCGTGCGCGAGCGGCTCATCGATGTTCGGTCCTTGGACGTAAATGCGAGCCGTTCCGCCTTTAGTCTCGCGGAGGACATCTTGGCCGTCGTACGAGTATGCGGCGACGACAGCGGCAACCACCTTCTCAACGCGCCGGCCGAGCGGGTCGTAGACGAAACGGGCGACCTCGGCGCCATCCTTCGACACGCGCGTGAGCTGGTCCTGGCCGTTCCACTCGTACGTCCAGGTGTGGCCGGCATCGGTCTTGGATGTCAGGTTGCCGTTGTCGTCATACGTGAAAGCCCCTGCGGAGTTGGGAATATCGACCTGGTACTGCTTCGAGCGTGTGTTGCCGCTGCCGTCCTGCGCCTGGGCGGGAATGACGTTCGTACCGGCGGTAACCGTGACGTTGGCTTCGAATGTGTTGCCAGGCAGCATGGCGGCCGGCTGACCGTTGACCGTCACCGTACCCGGCTCGTCCAGGACTCCCTTGAATCGCAGCGCGCCGCCGCCGGCCTGAGACGTGAGCTCGTTACGGACGTTGTGGGCCGACGTCGTCACGAAGTTGTCCTGCTGGTTCGTGACACGATTGCCTACGGGGTCGTAGCCGAAGACCTGCCGCAGCGTGGAGCTTCCTGTGCGGTCGACTCGCGTCAGCCGGCTCAGGGCGTCGTATCCGTACTGCTCCGTGATGTCCGATGTGGCGTCGGCGATTCGCTTGCTCGTACGGTTGCCGGGGGCGTCGTACTGGTAGATCGCCTGCAACACGGTGGAGCCGCTCCGGACAGCGCTGATGGACAGCAGCCGCGACAGGTCGTCGTAGCCGTAGGTGGTCAGGACACCGTTGGGGTACTGGAGCGTCTGCCGACGACCAGCGTCGTCGTATCCGAAGTCGAAAACCTGCGTCGCGCGAGTGATGGTGTCCAACCGACCGGCGTCGTCGTACGCATAGGACGCGTGCAGCGTGCCGTTCAGCTTCAGGGTAAGCCGGTTGCCCGCCGGATCGTGGCCGTACTCGACGACAGAGCTGTTGCGCGCGCTGGTCTCGGTCAGCATCTGACCGGCGAGGTCGTACGTCCACGACAGCGTGTCCGTACTGTTCGCGGCCGACTCCAGACGGTCGGCCGTGTCGTATTCGTACACGACGTCTGGGTCGCCGTTCGAGAACGTCTTGCGGCGCAACCGACGGACGTCGTCGTAGATGAAGGTGGTGACCACACCCTTGCGGTCGGTCCGCGTCTCCATCTCGCCCGTCGGGTGGTACGTGTATGTCTCGAACCGCCCCCCGGGGTACGTCATCTTGTCCAGCCGGCCATGGGCATCGTAGTGGAAGGTCGACTTCTGCCCCTTGGCGTCACGCAGCGCGATGAGCTGAGACATCGCATCGTACTGGTAGGAGGTCGTCTGCTTCAGCGGATCGACCACCGATGACAACCGCCCCTGCGTGTCGTAGACCGAGATCGTCTTGCGGTCGAGCGGGTCGATGACCTCCGTCCGCCGCCCCGACTTGTCGTAGACGTACTTCGTCTCCGTGCCGTCGTGCTGGACGACGCGCTTCACGCGACCGCGTGGATCGTAGTGCATCGTTGTCTGCGTGTTGACCGCGTTGGTGACGGTCTTGACGCGGCCGAGCTCGTCATAGGTGTAGGTCGCCACCGCCTTCCCGAGCGGATCGACAACTCGTTGGAGATCGCCGTTCGGGTAGTACTCGTACGTGGTGATCTTGCCCCGTGGGTTGGTGACGGTCTCGAGCCTGTTCTCGAAATACGTCATGTGCGTCGCCCGGCTCTCAGACACGGTGACCTGCTGGGTGACAGTCTCGGGGCCCGCGATCCCGAAGGCCGTCGTTACCGTCCCCTCGCCGGGGGCCGTGCGCGTCATCGTGAGGATGCGCCCTGAGCCTTCTTCGTACGTGTAGGCGTAGCTGGTAACGCGCAACAATGGGTCGGTCTCTGTTTCGAGGTCCCCATGTACGTTGTACGTGAAGCTCGTGATCTTGCCGTTCGCGTCCTTGTGGGTCTCCACCCGGCCGTTCGGATAGTAGGTCCACTCCTCCGACACGCCCGATCCACACGAGGCGCAAGCGCCCGTCCGCTTCTTGACCAGACGCGTGCCGCCGATTTCCGCCCATTCATAGACCGTGCTGTGCCCCAGGCCGTTCGTCACCGTCGTCTTGTTGGTCTCGTAGCGAAGCACGTGCTTCTCCGCGCCACCCTCGATCTCCGACAGGGTCCCGCGGAACTGGTCATCGTACGCATGCCTTTCGACGATGCGCCCCGTCGCATCGCTCAGCGTCAGAAGCTGTCCGTAATCGTCGTACTTGAAATGGTGCGCCTCTCCCCCGAGGTACTCCACCGAGAGCAGCAGTTTGTGGTCTTCGTCGTGGGTATAGCGCGCGATGACCCCGGCCGGGCCTGCAAGCTCGCTGAGCATGCCGTGCTCATCGTGCTGGAGTTGCAGGAAGCGACCGCCGGGTTCTGTGACCCGGTCGAGCAGCCCTTCCGGCGTGTAGGTGAGGCTCAGCGAGGCTCCGGTAGCGTCCGTGACCACACTCAAGCGGCCATCGGCCTGATAGATCTCCGAGCCGCCCTGGGGGAATTGGCGCCACACGATGCCCGACTCTTCCACGACCAGCCACGTCTGGTCGGATGCGGGCGCGACAGCCTCGAACTTGTCGTCCTCGTTCTCGTCCGCATACTGGATGGGAATGCCATCCGCTTTGTGGAGCTCGTACGTGCCCGACGGGAGGCGTCGAACCGAACTCTGGTACGGGTGCACCCAGCCCAGTCCCAGGTTGCCCAGCCGGCCTTCGGCCGCGCCGCGGCTGTTGTAGCTGCGCGTGAACGCCAGGGGCAGCTTGCCCGGTAGGGCGACGTCGGTCTGATCGAGCCACACGTTCCCGGCAAACACATTGACCGGCTTGTGAATGCTCGCCTGGCACTCGCGGTCAGATGGGTGGAGAGCCACGCCCGCTGCCTTGAAGCGGTAGAGCATGAGGTCCACGACGGGCTGCGCGTTGAGCCCCGTAACCGCCCCCATGTAAACCCGCCCCTGGTCGTCTACAGCCAATGGGAGATAGGAGCTGAGATCGCCCTTGTTCTCGTTGGTCACCACCTCGAGCTGCGGGCTCATCGTGACGAGCCAGCCGATGACACGGTAGGCATCCGGCATGAAGGCCCACGTTCCCCAGCCGCTGACGTACACGTTGCCCCAACGATCCACCGTCATCGCCTCCGCCACTTCCCCAGCCGTCCAGGCGAGATCGCCGTGCAGATACGTCGAATACTCCAGCGCTGTCAGGTCAGGATTCAAGCGAACGACGAATGCGTCAGTGTCAGCATGTTCATGGTGGTGAGGTTGGGGCTGCGAAGGGTGCATCGTGGGAAAGTCCAAGGATGATGTGTTGCCCACCACGTAGGTCGCACCGGTGGGACTCACAGCGATATCGGACGAGTTCTCCCATGCCGAGCCGCCGAGGAGCGCGGCGTTCAGCAGCGTCCCGTACTTGTCGAGGGACGCCACAAGCACGCCGTGAGTCCCAACGGTCGACCGGTAGCCGGAGACCTCAGGAAAACCCGCAACCTGCGCCTGCCCGGTGACTTTCAGACGATCCCGGCTATCGATGGCGATCCGCCAGACCCGTGAGGGAGTGTCGTTGGTCAACACGCGCGCGTTGAATAGCAGCAGCCCGTCGTACCGCAGCTTGATGAGATGCGCGCGCTCCGCCCCCGTAGCCCAGCCGCCCGTGTAACAAGGCGATGGAGTTGCACACACAGTCACCGGCAGGTATGCGTTACCGCGAGAGTCGACGGCGACGCCCCGGGCCACCGCCGGCAAGTATCTGGAGTAGCGCAGCGACGCGCCATCCGCGTTGAGTCGCAAGGCGAAGTTTCCTGTCGGCGTTCCCCCCATCGTGATGGGAAAGGAGCCGGTCCCGGTGTGTCCAGTGAGAAAGATCCTCTGACCAGCATCGACGGCGAGGCCGTAGACGCCCGCGTAGCTGAAGCTTCCGCCTTGTCCTAGATACGTGGTAAAGAGCAACTCCGTCCCGTTGGCGTTGAACTTGGAGACAAACAGCGCCCCAGCGGGGCCCTCCGTACCGATGTGCCGCTGCGGACCTTCCGGGATCGTCGTCCCGTACGCGGTTCCGGCGACGTAGGCCTGCCCCCGCCGATCGGCGGCCACGGCCGAAACCCCGATCGGGTAATCGCCGTAGTCTCGCTCGTAGTCGATCGTGGGATCGATGGTCAGCGCTTCCCGCCGCGACCAGCCCTCGACAGCGAACCCGATCCGATTTCGGCCGCGCGACACGAAGCGGCTGCGCGCGGGGACTCGCCGTTCGCCCGCGCCGGCAAAGCTCACGGGGGACGCGTGGCGGAACCGGCCGCGCCGCGTTGCGACCTCGAGACGGCCGTCCTGTGTCACGGCGGCCTCCGACGGCCCCTCGATCTCCACGTCGATGACGGACGGATCCGCTTGGGGCGCCACGACGAAGTCGTAGGCGAACTTGCCTTCTCGGCGGGCCAGCACGAGATCGACGCCTGGATAGACATCGCCGATTCGCACGCCTGCGAAGTGCCGAACGTTTGTCCGCCACTTGGAAGGATCGTCACCGGTCAGGTAGTGGGAAACGCTGGAAAGCGTCCCCTGCCCAACGACACTCGCGCGGCGATTCGCTCCACGGAGCTTCATCCGCATGACGGCCAGCGACATGCGCTCGTCCTGGCGACGCTCGCCCGAACGCGCTCGCCGCAGGTCTTCAGCACGGTTGACCGGCTCGGGCTCCGGTGCCGTAATGATCAGCTCGTCCGAGTACACGAATACGGAGATGTCGCCGGCTCGCGCGATGAACCGCACGTCGCGGCCGGCCTGACCGTCGTTGGCTTCGAAGATGACGCCTCCGCGAAGAGCCGGAGGTGGCGTGGGCGTGGCCGAGTCTGCGGCATGGACCGCAGCCAACGGGCTCACGACGACGGCCAGCACGGCAGCAATGCATTTCATGGACATCAGGGGCCTCATGGAACTAGAGCTCGATCGCATTGGTGGGCTCCAGCAGCGTAATGTTCGGGGCCGTCGTGTCGTTGGGATTGGACGGCAGCTCGGACCGCGTGGGATCCAGCGGGAACGCGTCCGTGCCGTCGATCACGGTGTCGTTGTCGGTGTCGCTGTCGAACGGATCCGTCCCGGCGATCAGCTCCTGCGCGTTGGTCAGGCCGTCGCCGTCGTTGTTCGTACTGGCCGGGTGGACGCCCATCGCCACCGACGCGCCGTCGCTCACGCCGTCGTCGTTGGTGTCGAAGTCGTCCGGATCGCTGCCCAGCGCCATCTCGTAGGCGGTGGTCAGGCCGTCCCCGTCCGGATCGGCGGCGGACGAGCCGTTCGGGGCGAGGACGAAGTCGGGCACCGGCTGCGGCGTCACTTCGTCGTTGCCGATGACGGCCAGCGACCCATCCTCCAGCACCACGACCGTCTGGCTCAGGCCGCCGTCCGCCATCACCACCGACGCCACTCCCGTAATGGCCTGAGGCTCGTTCACCGGTGACGGGCCCGTGCCCAGTTGGGCGTCGATGTTACGGCCCCAGCCGAACAGCCCGCCGAGCGACGTGAATGCGAGAGCGTGGGCCTCACCCGCGGCGATGTCTTCGATGTTCGAAAAGCCGGGCGGCGCGCCGACCTCGATCGGTACGGTCTGGGCTGCGGTTGAGGTCGTGCCGTTGCCGAGCTGGCCGACGTCGTTTGCCCCCCAGGTCCAGACATGGTTGCCGACGAGGGCCATCGAGAAGTTGGTGCCGGCAGCAAGGCTGCGAGTGGACGTGGACAGGCCCACCACCGGGGCCGGCACGTTCCGCGATGTCGTCGTGCCGTCGCTGAGCTGGCCTTCGATGTTGCGGCCCCACGCCAGGACCTGGCCGGCCGACGTCAAAGCGAGAGCATGCGCGCCTCCCGCAACGACCAGCGTCGCGTTCGTGACGCCCGCGCTGTCGCAGTCACGCGGGACGGCGGGGGCATTGCCGCACACACGGGCGGGCGTGTGGCTTGCGTCGTTGGTGCTGCCACCGAGCTGGCCCTCGTCGTTGCGGCCCCAGGCCCACAGCTTGCCGCTCGACGTGCGCGCGATCGAGAACCCGTTGCCCGCGGCAACCGCCACGATGTCCGTCATTCCCGTTGTCGTCACCACCGCCACGGGACTCAGGCGAGGCGTCGTCGTGCCGTCGCCCAGCTCTCCGTTGGTGTTGCTTCCCCACGCCCACACCGAGCCGTCGGCCAGCAGCGCCAGTGAGTGCGTTGTTCCGGCAGCCACTGCGCGCACGTTCGTCATGCCCGCAATCGCCACCGGCGTCGGCCGCGCCGTGGTGGTGCCGTCCCCGATCTGGCCCTGCGCGTTTTCGCCGAGCGCCCAGAGGGTGCCGTCCGCCTTCAACGCCAGCGTGTGAGCACCGCCCACGGTGATCGCGCCCGTGATCTGGAAGTCGGCGCGCACGACCGGGCTCGGCTCCACGCCCGCCTCGAAGCAGCGGGCCTTCAGGCTCGACGTCGCGCCGATGGTCACCGGCAGCGGCGACGGGGAGCTTTCCTCCGGCTCCGGCCCGTCGATCGTGTAGCGCGCGTTGGCACCCGCCGCGCAGGTGATGGTCACCTGTTGGCGCGTGACGTAGCGGCCACCCGCGGGAGTGATAGTCGGCGGTGCAGCGGTCGTCGGGAAGCTGTAGATGGTGTAGACGGCGGTGGCGACGTCGCTGGGCGACCAGTCGGGATGGTACGCCTTCACCTTGAAGGTGGTGGTCTCCGTGAACGTCACGGGTGCTGTGTACAGCGTCGACGTTTCGTCCGGCACGCTCCCATCCGTCGTATAACGGAGCGCCACCTCCGGCACGGCCGACAACGCCGTGACCGTCACGGAGGCCTCATACGCACCCGCCGCTGGATTCACGGTCGGCGCGTCGAGCGGCCCGAAGTCCATCGTGTACGTGGCGCTGGCACTGTCGCTCGCCGCGCCGGCAGCGGTGAACGTCTTGGCCTTCAGCGTCGTGCCCGTCGAGATCGAGATCCAGTCCACGTACAACGCCGAGGAGGAAGTCGGCTCGCTGCCGTCGGTGGTGTACCGGATCGACGCGCCCGAAACGCCGGTGGTGATGTCGGCCTGCTGTGGAGAAGTGTAGGTGCCGCCCGGCGGCGCGATGCTCGGAGGCGGAACGGTGATCGTGTACGACGCGCTCGCGAGGTTGCTGGAGGCCGTCGTCGCCGAGAACGCCCGCGCCTTGAGTGTCGCCGTTGCCAGCAGGGTGACTGGTCCGGTGTACGGCGTCGAAGACGCCGTCGGATCCGAGCCGTCGATCGTGTACCTGATCGTGGCACCGGCGGTCGCGGTGGTGATCGTCACGGTTGCGGCGTCGGTGTAGCTGCCGCCAGCGGGACTGAGAATCGGGGTTCCGGCCTTCCACAGGAACACCGGCTCGGCGATCTTCACCGGCACGAGGCGGTTGACCGTGGTGCCGTCGCCAAGCTGGCTGGCCGAGTTGGAGCCCCAGGCCCACACGCTCTGGTCGGACGTCACGACGACGCTGTGGGCGCTCGCAGAGCCCGAGCCGACCACGGTCACCTCCTCCATGCCGGAGACTGGTACCGGCGTGAGACGCATCGTCGTCGTTCCGTCGCCAACCTGACCGCTGATGTTGTTGGCCCAGGCCCACACCGTCTCATCGCTCCTGAGGGCCGACGAAAAATTCACCCGCGCGGAGACGGCTGCCACTCCGTCGATCCCGCTCAGCAGCACAGGAGTGAGGCGATTCGTCTGCGTGCCGTCTCCCAGCCGTCCGTTGCCGTTGT